>Ga0100390_10002830_pt1 | contig 15301 bp, 8 predicted proteins | sample CryGeymeta201514_FD_81540 | JGI IMG/M metagenome (GOLD analysis project Ga0100390, IMG submission 81540) | Groundwater microbial communities from Crystal Geyser aquifers in Utah, USA - Crystal Geyser metaG 2015-14 | ecosystem: Environmental > Aquatic > Deep subsurface > Groundwater | place: USA... | reverse complement strand
GCCCGTTCTGGCTTTACCAATCATGGAGCTCTTGCCAACGAGCGCGCCGGTCGTTGTCTTCAGCAAATGATCGCGCGGAACAATAAACTGGGAAAAGATAACGCCATCATTGATCAAGCCAAGAGGTATATTGAACGAGCCATGGCTCTCTACCGTGAATGGGGCGCCACAGAAAAAGTTGATCAGCTCGAGCGAGAATTTCCATCGTTGCAACCTTCGGCCATTATGAAGAGCATAAACATCAAGGCTCGCCGACGATACACCAAGACATTGACAGCGCGCTTCCGGGACGTAAAACTTCACTCCGGACGATGGAGTATAGGTCCCAGCGGTGATCTCAAGATCCTGGATGGGTTCGATGAGCTCAAAGAAGATGGCAGTGGTCGCCTCCGCCAGAGTAGCATTATGTTGCCACCGATTTCACATAGTCTTGAGAGTTTTGATGAGGGGGAGGACGATAACGACTAACGCACCAAAGTAAAAATCCGCTGCTCCCCGTTTAATCTTTTATCTACAATCTTGTACCCATCATTTTTATCCTTTTACAAGGTAAAGTTTACTGGTAGCTGCAATCACGAGCTCCTGCGTCTCATATTCACAACGTTGTCCTACTAGACTCAACGTAAGCTTTGAAATCGAGAAGGTGTTTGATTGGACTTTGATTTCTGATAGGTCGTCCCAATTCAATTCTGGTGGTTTTTGGCCTGCACAAACGTGCGTTAATTGGCTACAAGATAAATACATGGACTAGTAATATATATTATCTAGTAGCTTTGTGTGCTTCTCTATCTATTTCGATGTGATGTTGGTATGGAATAAGGACAGCAACCAACAGTATATTTTCTTCGGGTATCTATTTTTTCTTGCTATAAGTGTGCTCGATAACTTTGGTAACTCCAGCGAAGATTTTTTGGTCGCCTTCATCGTCATCATTAGTCACCTTAGTGAAAAACGAATCTCCGCAACTCGCTGAGGCAACGTCGCAGGAAGGATGGCCGCCTTTCTTTTCGATCAGTGTTATTGGCGGAGTTGTCGGCATAAGCCAAATATGTCTCGTAAGCCTCTATCCGCGCAAATCCGTACACGGGCTTGTCAAGCTTGATGTTGCCGCTATCCCAAATATAATCTTGAACATAATCGTCCCTGTAGTTGACCGTGCGACTTATCGAATCGAAGCGACTGTCGTCGTACAGTGCCGTTGATGAGTCGAAGGCGATGCTCACGGCTGCAAGCCTTGTAACGCGAGCAGCAGCTGTCCATCGCGATGATGGTTTTAGTGATGCAGCAGCAGGTGTGAAAGCAAACGTGTGTTGGATATGAACAAGCGTTAAAAGAGTAGCAAGAGGCAAAAAGTTGTATGAGATCATTAATTTCGTTTTGTTTTGTAGATTGATAATTTTGTTGGCGTTTGATTTTGTGGGCATTGGGCGGACGTCCTTCTTATGTTATTTGCCGTTGAAATGGCTTTGACTGATGTGATGATGTCAGATTTTTATTTGATCTTGATCATCGTTCTGATTGATTGAAGTCGTCTTCCAGTACACCCAATCACGTTTAGGTCGTTGAATATTCGTCTTACTCTTAAATAAAAATTTACAGAAGTCACTTCTTAATCGATTCTGGGAAAACGTACGAGGTTTACCTGGTACCAGGTACTAGTAGATAGAGCTTTCAAAAAAGCATCACGATTGACTAATGACTGATGGGTTTTTCGTCTTGAGCAGGAATAATAATACCGCACGAGCAGCAATAAATGGTAAATTTCATCTGGGATAGTACCCCTATTATTAGCAGCGAAAAGCTTTGACAGCTATGCTGATGAACGTGTCCTCTGGTCGGGGGGACTATTTACTTTTTTATCATGCAGTATGTCAGGATTATTTACACCACCAGCGAGGCACCCAATAACGTTCCTTCTAGCTGAATGCGCGTGTACGAGTAGGTAGGGAAGAGATAAGATTGATTCTTTTCTAGGACCTAGCCTCCCTCTGTACTGCGCAAGGGACTAGGAGACATCCAAAATACGCAGACAGTCATCATCAGATGCCTTCCTACCATCAAACGCCACCTTGTCATCAGTCGTCTACAGAAAAGGGTGCATGATGAAAAATAACTGTACTTTTCCTTCAACAACTCTTCAACCTCTAACTGCCTTCAATGATGCCTATTATTGAACAAAACCGCTTAATTACTGTATGAAAAAGCATGTGAATGCTTACTTGGCGACAAGTGCGGTTTACAAGATTATCGTGGCGGAATTTGAAATGTCGAGCTGCGATTTCAGTAATTAAAGAAACGCGCCGGCCGACCAAAGTAGCGACCTCACTAAATCTTTGATAACAAGGAGAGTTTATGCCTCGGGGGCAACTTTTTTGTATTTGCTATATACATGGTCGCCAAGCGAAATACTAACGGAGCAAAGCTTATCTCAACATCATCCAATATCATTCACTTATTCATTTTACAATTGCATAACATTGTGATATCGTAAATATTCTTTACCTGTCAAGGCAAAAAGTTAAGGCACTAGTAATTACCAATCATCCATCGCGAAAAACTAATTTTCGATTCGAAAAGAATAAAAACAATACCAAACATGACAAAGGTATCATCTTCTCTCGGCAAGCTACTGGTATTCTTGCTTATACAGACCTTAGCTGTGGTCATCAGTGCTGAAGCTAAAAGGGCCGCCAGCTCTGACCTTCCGATGAGGAGCCGCAGGGACGAATCCATTCTTCTAGAATCCACGCCTCTTCTGAAACGAAACCGACGCGAGGTAAAGGTGATCTCGGGACAATATTCATTTGGACTCGGTGACAACGAGGGAGAAAAGCTTCTCGCTAGAGATGACGAAATAAAGAGTCAAGAGGCACAAGTGAATGACGCCACTGAAGAAGACAACTTCTGGAACAGGTTTTTGGGAGACATAGTGTCTTCAAGTTTCACAGAAACCCCAACAAATGATCCTTCTAATAGCCCAACCAATGCTCCCTCGGCTGTTCCGTCAGTGGCTCCGTTTGCATTGCCATCTGCAGCTCCTTCTGAGTATCCTTCAGGCGCCCCTTCTAGCGCTCCCTCCGCATCTCCATCGAATGCACCAACTGGCCTCTGTATTGTTGAGGTATGTATAGAAATTATTTTCAAAGGGCTCGACTCTACGATATGGCTCTAGCACAGCTCTCACTCCTTTGTTTCTATTATTTTTACATAGACTGAGCTTACCTGCACAGGACCCGACGGAGAAGATTGTGCTGATGTCAAGGCCCCACCTCACGATGTTTCTTGCACGGAAGATGGCCCTCCCGAGACCCTTCGATTTCAGCTTACGCCTTTCACACGCTGCCAGGAAAGCATCAATTCTCAAAATGGCTTCCTTGATAGCTGTAGTGATCAAGCGAGTGTCACGCCTAGCTTTGCGAGCGTCGATGTTTCCTGTATGAGTACGGTCGACGGAACCTGGGATTTCTTTGTACAAGGCATTACGATTGGTGACACTGTCACCCTCAATTCAAACCGAGGTACCAATGGACTCCCCGAAATAGTCACATGTATGATCTTTACCTCGGAAAATAGTGAGCAAGCTCAAGAGTTTGTCATTAACTTATCCGCCGACGACGAATTATACTTGCAGGACTCTTTCGGAAGCTTTCAACTAGAAGCCTGTAACATGATGGACTGTATGGTCGAAGTTGCGTACGAGTACACAGTTGTCAATACGGGCAATACAATTGCAAATGTGACCTCCTTTGTCCGTGAACGAGATGGCGATATTTTGGACTTGTTGGCCTCAGGCCTCTTGGAACCAACTCTCATAGGACCTGGTTCCAGTGGATCGGCTAGTGAAACAGAGCTCATTAATTACTGTCAAGATTCTGTTTACTTTACCAAAGTCGATGTCGACGCCATTCCTCCCACGGGATTGTCCTGTCCAGCTTCTGCAACCTACGAATTTGAGGTGATGGTAGGTTGCCGAGTGGATGTTGACATTACTTGCGTGAGCGAATTCGGCGTCGAGTGTCAGTCGATTGAAAGCCCTGAAGGGACCTGTGGAGTCGCAGGAGCCATAGATGTCCTTCAATTTGTCTACATACCAACTACCTGCGAAGACAGCGTCGCCAGCCATAACCAACCAAATTCTTTTTGTGAGGATTTAGAAGCGATTCCGGATGGCGAAACAGTTGTGGTTAATTGTTTTTCGGATGTCGACGGTTCTTCTCTGATAATCGACCGAGATAATGTCAACCCCGGAGATGGTATCACGATTACAAGCCCAAGTGGCGGAAACCTCCCCGACAAGATAAAGTGTACCATTGGAACAGAAACCAATGAACCAGAAAGCGCTTCTATTTACCAGCAGTCCACCTTTTTTACAACCAATGGTGACGATGGAGCACCTCTAAAAGTTAAGGACCAGTTCGGGAGTCTGGAATTGGTATCCTGTACTGACGAAGACGGATCTGGGGTAAATTGTATTCAAGTTGTCCAGTACATATATGATATAAACAACGCCGGCGTCAATGATATGAACCTTAATGACTTGGAAAGAACGAGAAACAACGATACTATCTCTCTTATTGACTTGGTGGGTGTGACAAATCTCAAACCTGGTGAATCAGTCCAAGTCCGCGAAAGTGATATCATTGACATTTGCGAGGCATCAACTTTTGAAACTCAGGTATCTGTTAATGCCAATCCACAAAATGGTATTTCATGTTTCGATGAGGACACTTACACGTTTGAGATCACTCCACCTTGTGAGCTAAGTCAAAAAATGAAGTGTTCGACACCGGAAGGTCTTGACTGTGCCTCGAATCTCGTTGGTGAAGAGTTTGTTGAGTGCCGATGCGCAGACAGCTGCGCAAATGAGTTGATCTATCGCTACACAGCGGCCACAGCCGCTTCTGTTGTGTTTCAATCGGATGGTTCAACATTTTTCTCTGGGACTGTCCAAGCAGGCGATGACATTGTTGTCTCAAATAACATGGAGTGTCTGCCATCAGAATTTCAGGTTACGGTGGCAATAGATGGCCAGGCATCACAAGAGGTCACAATTGATGCTTCTTGTGGGTCCATGGGAATGGTCACTCTTTTAGAGACATTTGGTGCATTTGAATTCGCTGGATACACATGCTCAGATGGAGAACCACACAATTGTTACGTGAATGTTGAATTCGAAGTTGCAACATCAGCCACTGGAACCGTTGGGCAGACCATTACAGAATGGGCGTTCGTTTTGAATGATGAGGTTGTACCTCCTAGTGCTCCATTGCCGACTATTGAAGCGGGTGAAGAATTTATACAAGTTATACAAACCGAAGTTGAGCTTTGTGTCAATACCCAGTACCAATCAACCACTATGGCTACCGGCATTGGTGAAGCTGATAGGCAACCTTGTATAGACTCTGATTCCTACTTCTTCAATATTGTTGTTGGATCTCCGTTCCCAACAACCAGTCCGAGCAATGCTCCCAGCGCAACACCTAGTGCATCTCCTAGCGCAAGCCCCAGCTCGCGCCCAAGTGAAAGCCCTACTGTATCACCAAGTGCAAGTCCATCAGATAGTCCATCATCAGTACCAAGTTTGAGTCCTTCTATTTCTGCAAGTACCAGTCCTTCCTCGTCACCAAGTGTGGCCCCATCTGCTAGTCCTTCTAGCAGCCCCAGTGATACTCCAAGTGATGTTCCATCATTTGTCCCCAGCAGCATCCCAACCACTTCTCCTAGCGCAGCTCCAAGTGTTGCCCCAAGTGACACACCGACAAGGGATCCATCAGTGCGCCCAACCACAACCCCTAGCTCAACTCCTTCTGATGTGCCTTCGTCCACACCCAGCATGGTTCCCAGTGCAAGTCCATCTGACAATCCATCAATAGCGCCCAGTCTAAACCCAAGTGCTGCTCCTTCTGATAGTCCATCATCTGTTCCTACCATCAGTCCAAGTGCTACCCCCTCTGACAGTCCATCAGCAGTACCCAGTTTTAGTCCTTCTACAGGCCCAAGTAGCAGTCCAACTGCAAGTCCTAGCATTAGCCCAAGTGATACTCCATCTGACAGCCCATCATCAGTACCCAGTCCTAGTCCATCTGCAAGTCCCAGCGTTAGCCCAAGTGCAACTCCATCTGACAGCCCATCATCAGTACCCAGTCATAGTCCATCTACAAGCCCAAGTAGCAGTCCAACTGCAAGTCCTAGCACCAGTCCAAGTGATACTCCATCTGACAGCCCATCAGGAGTTCCTAGCTTGAGTCCCTCTGCCAGCCCATCATCAGCCCCAAGTTCCAGTCCCACCATCAAACCTACACTAACGCCTACAGAAGAGTTCTGTGAGTTTGATCTGGAGATTACATGCGTTCCTCCACCGGGTTCTGATAGCTGCAATGCTACACCCCCTCCTGTTGAACAGTGCACAGGACGTCCTTTTGAAATGGTGTTTCTTTTTAATGGTGGAGACTGTGAACAGTCTTTCAATGTTCAAGAAGCCTCTGGCAAATTCTTCTGTGAGGACTTCAATGGTGGCCCTCCAACTAAAAGAGGAGAGAAGGCCTTCATTGTAGTGACTGCTTTGAAGGACGATACTGTGTACCACAATGACTGGGTTGTGGTTGGAGATCTTTTCACTCTGTTTGATGAAGGAAATAACTTTGTTGCTGATCAGCTCATTACTATCTATGGCAGCGACAATGTTACCGATCCTTCCAACATCCTTCAGGCAGTTCAATACCATAGCTCTTGTTCTTCCAACTTGTTCCTCAAGGACAGATTTGGGGCAACTCAGCTTGTCATCTGGGTCAATGAGGATCAAGGAACAGTTTCTTGTTTTGCCAATCAAACATTTGAACTGGATATTACTGTTCCAATTGATATTGTAGGGGGACCAGCCACCATTACAAGTCTTACTGTGGCTTCCAATGTTGATCCCTTCTTCTTCAACTTGACAGACAAGGTTGCTGGTGTTGAAGTAGATGCTGGTGAAACTCTATCTGTGTCTATTGCAATTCCCATTGACTTGACTCAGAAGCAAACCTACAACCTCTTGGTCACTATTGCAGCATTGACAAGCTTGGGTCAGCAGTGTCGAGCTACAGACTTGGTTTCTTTCACTGCTGGATACCCATTGCCTCCCATTTTCCCTACCTTTGCACCAACAACTGCACCTACTGGAATCCCCCCGCGCGATGGAGACCCAGAGACTGCCATTTGCAACCTAGAGGCTGATATTGACTGCCGTGGATCTTCAGGAGAGACGTGCCGAAGCCTACGACCACCTGCCGGCGGTGAAGCTGTACAAGATACCATAACATTGACGTACAGAATTACCAACGAAGGAGGTGCGAATGCGACAGTAACCTCTGCTGTCAAGACTCTACCTAATGTTACCGAATTGCTCACCAACGGCGATGTTGTACTGGGTTTTGGTGGGACTCTTGAGTTCACAGATACCGCCACTGTGAATCTTGTTCCCGGTGGCCAAGTCCGCTACGATTTCTTTGTGGCTGGTAAAGGGACCATAAGCAATGGAGAATGCTTTGATGACGAGAGCTATATTTTCTAAGCAAACCCTATCCAAACGCAACCTGCTCCATGAGTAGACAAAGTACTTGTTATCCTCATCCTATTTCCCTGGATGATGTTCATGGTTCATTTCATAAAACATACTTTCATAAATAATAATAATTCATGTATTTTTAATTGGTTGTCCACATCGTAAATTAATTTTTTGATGTACCTGGTATGGTACGTGACAAGTCTTCCCTGGTAAAAGAATTGTAGGATAGCGTTTTATTAATATAATATTACTGATGAGATATTATTATGTAGTTAGTCAAAAAAATTCTCGAAGATTTTGACGAGCAGACAAAATTTGACCAAAGTAACACGTCTTATTGTGTCTTTTGACTTTGTTTGACTCGGTCGTAAAAAGCAATAAAAATGGATTTAATAATAGAGTTTGCGAGGCTTAGCTCTAGCTAGTAGCTAGTAGTAGTAGTAGTGAGTAGTAGTAGTACTAGCTAGTAGTACTAGCTAGTAGTACTAGCTAGTAGTACTCCTACTAGCTACTAGCTAGTAGTACTAGTAGTAGTAGTAGCTAGCTAGTAGTAGTAGGCAGTACTACTAGCAGTAGTACTAGTAGTAGTACTAGTAGTAGTACTAGCTAGTAGTACTTGTAGTACTAGCAGTAGTACTAGCTAGTAGTACTCCTAGCTAGTAGCTAGTATTAGTACCAGCAGAAGCAGAACACGTACAGTAGGAGCAGTAGTTATATTACTAGTACTACTAGTAGTAGTACTGTAGTAGTATTGCTTCTACACCAGTATTAGTTACTGGTAGGTAAACTCGAGAAACTACTGATGAATCCTAAATAAATGAATACTAGTAAGAAGTAATAGGAGAGGAACCTACGAGCCATAGCCCACCTGGGCTAAGGTTGCATCATCAAAAAATAAATGAAATAGATGATTATGGAGCCAATAAAACCAGCAAGTCCGGTGCATGACTAAACACCTACTACAATACTTCTTCCTGCACCAGCAACACAACTACAAAATACATCTACCTATTGTTTGCAGTTTAATAGGTGCAACACCTATCCGGTTTAAAAATAGAAAAAAGCTAAATGATATGCGACGACCTAAAGTCTTTTCGCTACTAATCTTCTTTTCACCCTCTTTTTCCAATCACATTTCTCGATTCCCTTTCTTTTCGTCGGCCTTTGCTCCTTTCGTTTATCGCCAATTGCGTCAACAGCACCACTCTTCTTCTACTACAACAACCTTTGGAATGTCGAGCACAACTTCCAAGTCCACCACCACCAACGCCGCCGCCGCCGCCGCTGCCACAATAATAAGCACTACAACAACTGTTACCAAGCCACGAATTTTATGTCTGCACGGCAAATACCAAAGTGGTGCCATTTTTTCCAACAAGATTGCTGGTGCCCGACGGAAATTAGAACGACGATATGATCTCGATTTTTTAGATGGACCGTTACGATTGCCGTCTTTGATGAATGGCAACGACACTACCACTACTACTACTACTACTAACAATAATATCAATACAAGAATAACTACAACTACTACTATGCAGGAAGCTGCGGACGAGCCAGCCTACTTTGCCTGGTGGCAAAAAGACGAAGAAACGGGACAGCACATCCTGGTCCAAGAAGGTATGGAGTACGTTTTACAGTATTTAGAAAAGCAACAGCAACAACGACCATACGATGCTGTGATTGGGTTTTCACAAGGCGGCGTCGTTGCCACGGCTTTGTGTTGTTCAGGAAGAGTTCCATCCTTGAAGGCTGTTGTTACGGCAGGATCTCCCATGGTCGAAGAAGCTTTTGTAGTAGCCGATGCCTTGGCCAGAAAAACAGGAAGCACGCAACAACAACAACAACAACAACAACAACAAGGATCCAATGTCCCCAAACTACACATGGCGGGAGAATCAGATGCCATGATTCCCGTGTCGTCAACGCAAGCGCTTTGCGATCGTGGTGGAAATGGTCGATTGATTCGACATGATCAAGGTCATCTCTTCCCGACGAGATCAATACGAGTCCAAGCCGTCCTCGACTTTTTGGAAGACGCCCTTTCCTCTTGTCCTAATAAGGTAGAAAACACGACTGATATTGAAAAATAAGCTGGGTATTATACGGAAGGTTCTTTATATAAACTACCTGTGCCGTAGCAGCTCTTTCTAGAGCAATCTGGAATCAAAATTATCAAAAACTCGATCGGTGACAAAACTTGGCGGAGCATCCGCAACAACCATACTGGTGTGATGGATTTCAACAAACAAAAAAGGTTTACATTCATTGTTCAACATTCAATATCATCTTCACAGGAGTCTTCATTGTTAGAACCAGCAACTGTGGTGCTATCGGTGCCTGACTTTTCAGCAACAGACTTGTCTTCTCCACAGAAAAGAGAAGATTGGCCTCTGATAAAAATAAAAGGAGACATGATAGCAGACACGATAATAGAGACACCCATGACGATGAATGCATCTTTGTAAGGCAAGTTGCGGAATCCAAGTCCAAAACAGACAGCTCCCGTATTTCCTCCAGCCCCAACAATACCGGAAATAGATCCGGTGGATGGAGGGTCAACATAAGGGACAATACCGTAAGTTGAGCCTTCTGCAGCTTGCACAAAAATGGAGAAGACAATCATGATGAAAATAGCTAGGCCAAGGGAGGCAGTGTTGGCAAAGATGATGACCATGACACCCTCGGCCAAAAGAAGAATGGTTTGGACAATGATGCGTCCACGCATTCCAAGCTTTTTATTGGCATGGTCGCTCAAGTATCCTCCGAGACCACGCGCGAACAAGTTCATCCATCCAAAGATGCTAGCAATCATTGCCGCAGTTTCTGTGCTCTCTCCAAACTCTTCGCGGAAGTAAAGAGCAGCGGCATTGTTCATGGTCAGTTCAACACCAAAACAAGTAGCATACTGAATGAAAAGAAGCCACGTGTTCACATTCGTAGCGCCAGTGCTGAAAGACGTAGCGGCAGACACCGCGGGCATAGCTCCGTACTTTTTAAGGTCGGAGTAGTTTCCTTTGGGGGCATCATCACTGATAAAATAGATCATGACACCACTTCCAAACCCTACTAAAGCAGGCACAACACAAATTGTTCGCCAGGCCATTTCAGCTGGGTCTTCAGAATCAGCAAAAATGACCTTGAACAGAGGAAACAGTACCGACCCCATGATAATCTGGGTAACACCCCCACCAAGGTTTCCCCATCCTCCACATAAGGCATTGGCAGTTCCAACAACTTCCTTGGTGAACATTCGAGAGGACCAAAACTGGCAAGCAACAAAACTTCCTCCGGCAATTCCAATGAACAAGCGCAATACAGCAAGACCACCAGCGCTATTGACGAGTCCAGTCAAGGCACAAGGAATACTGGCGACACACAGTACACCTGCCATAATAATTTTGGCACCGAACTTGTCACAGAGGGGACCAAGAATGAAACGCATGGCTATTGTTCCACCCACACCAACGATGGAAGAAGTCCATACTTCTTCTTTGGAAAGTTCGAGGGTATCCTTAATCTCAGAGAGGAGAGGCGTAATGGCAAACCAAATGAAGAAGGCCATGAAGAATCCAAACCAAGAGCAATGAAAGGCTCTCATGTGGGGGCGAGAGAAATTGAGAAGCTTGATCTCGGTGGCCTTGTCATCTTGGTTTGGATCAACCGTGACAGAGTATGATTCATACTTTTTGTACTCGGGCTTTTCAAGAGGGAGAGAGAGAGCATTGACGTTGATGTGAAAGAACCAATGTGAGTAAACCCAACTTGGTGGAGTGGAATGGCGTCACCATCAAAAGCGAGCGAACGATCAGGTTGACAGAATGGTCATGCCGAAGGTTGCATTTTGAATCAACTCAGCATAAAGAAAATAAGAGGAGTTACAAAATCATCCTTTCGACCAGGGACAACCAGTATCAATCGAAATGAAAGACGAAAGACCTAACAGGCCCGACCCTTCGCATGGCACTTACGTTGTGCTCTCCGTCAGGAACGTCGGTGGAAGACATGACAGAAAAGTGTGCCTTTCGTATAAGGTATAAGGATTAAGGAAGTATGTGTAGTTGGTTTCTCGATGTGAGAATTTATGAGCTGAACAGAGATGAAAAAATTGACGGATTGATTTGATGAGGAAGTTAAGAAGTGCGTGAACATTGTTAATGCTTGCAAGAGCTCTGGAAAATGATATTTGATGATAAATCATCTTCCCACAACATTCTCGGAATTTTAGCAACATAGGCTCTCGTCAACACTACCACTACTAACACTAGCTAGACTACTACTACTACGACTACAACTACTAGTAGTATTACTACTAGTACCATACCTGGTACCAGTACGGGTACTAGTAGTACCTGGTATTTCGCAGCTATTTCACCATCTCTGTCGAAACGTTGACTAATTACCGTAGATACTGGAACAAGAATTATTTCCTTCCGAGCTTTTTATTAGTTGCTGCCGAAAAGTAAATACTTCCGGACTTAAAAACTTCTCTCACATTTTTATTAGTGAGCCAAGCCAATACTACTAGACTCCTAGCCAGCTAGTACGGGTAGTATTAGCTACTAGCTAGAGTATGTTTCATGATGAGTGGTATTATTTGTTACGGATGGTCTTTATAAGGTTAAGTCGCGCACTGTCCTTAATGCCGAACAGCACCGGTGTAATTATTTTAAAAATAATTAGCGCAGACTTTGCGAGTGGGATTTCAGACCACAGATCCTCGTTCTGATGATTATGAACGCTGACTGTCCTCTATCGCAGTCTCCTTCCCATCAGGAGTAAAAAGATGGGGGCCTTCGCTAGAAATCGTTCTCGGTTATGCTGTTACTTTTATTGTGCTCATGGAGAATAGGATTGCCTGCTCTAATGGACCGATCGGCGCTTCTGGTCACTGAAGTTCGCTGACTGCTGTTATCTGTTTTTTCCTGCTAACTAGCTACTAGTGAACCCTGCTAGCGGTTAACTTCTGCGCACAACTAAACTAAAAACTTGAGAGCCTTTGATTGTCGCGAAACCTCAAATGCATGCTCCAAAGTGCTGTAAATGATTTGAAACGCAAGGCTAGCTAGAGGCGCTCGGATGCTCCAGATTTGAAACGCAAGCCTAGCTAGAGGCGCTCGGATTGAGCGCTGCGCCGCAAGAGGGGCAGGGGTCCAGGCCCACGACAAGGCGACTGCGTCCTCCTCTACGAAACAACACGAAGCAATACTTGTACGAACTGCTAATTCATGCTCTAATGCGTATGCAAAGCCAGTCCAGTCAGTGAGCCATCCAAAACTTCAGCATGGGAGCTAGCAGCCGTCTGCCTCATCATTGCCTTATCATTTTCTGCCGGAAGATAATTTCTCATTCCAAATTGCTCCTGAACTTCATGCTTGAAGCAGCGACGTAACTTTTTTGTACCAAACCTCGATCGCAAAACGTATGCTGAGGGTGACGTGGCGTTTCTTTAAGCAGTCCAGAAACTCCGTACTTGTACCGTAGAAAAATCCTGGTCGGAACTTGGATAAATTGCAAAGCGTCACTGCATTGGAAGTTTAGTCATCTCATATTATGCAGTGTGGTAGTGGTACCACCACTTGGAGTACTACTACCAGTACTAGTCTACTCCGGAGCACTGTAGTAGTACGTACATGGTAGTAGTACATTTTTACAACGCTGGAAGTATGAACAGAATTTGTAGAAGCCGGCATTTTTAGCAGGCGCGAATATTTCGGCCAAAAGACAACGAAACGGAAGTATTCATACACACAGTACGTCATCAAAGGCTTCAAGTGTACTCGTACATAGATACTACGTACTCGTAAAATCGCATGTCTGTCAGTGGTCTCTCTGTTGCTTTGTTTCCCATCAGTAGACTAGTGTACTGCTGTACTTGGTAATGTGAAACTGGGAAAAGTGCATTGCTTGAAGTTGCTTGCTAGTGGTACTCGTGTCAGTCCATATGCAAAGACATTTGCTACAATCAAGTACAGGCAGACAGTGGCAGGAATGGGTACAAAATACTTCGGTAAAAATAATGGATATTTTTTCAAAGCAGCGGGTGGTGGTCGAAGTGCTCTTTCCAGTTACCAGTGCAAAATAAGCCACTGACACTGATTGACTGCGGTGACCAGTGTTTGTTGAAGTGTAGTTTATGGGCCTGCAAAGTGACTTGGCAACAGATGATCAAATAGCTAGTCTCGTCAAATACAAACTGGACGACTTTTATCAAACGGTGCTCTTTTCCAGTCTTTAAATTCTCCTAAACACAAGACAGGCTGTTGTTCAAGAAATCCCTGTAGCCGGGCTTTAGATGGCCGTCGTCGCTCTTCGTGAGACGCTGTACCAAGTGCTGCATTGATACGCAAACATACAAGATAGACGAATATTACTTGCTAGAACACCAATCCGCAATCCTTTGCTTTTAGTAGTGTTAAATTCATGATTACAATGAAGCACTTAATAAATCTCAACATGTCCTAAGACTGCACTTGTTGTGCGATGGCACATTGAGGCGCATTGCGCTTGTGGCGAAAAGAAGTAGGTATTGACATCACTTCGTATAGGCGATAAAGTAGGTGGTATCGAATGTAGGATGCTATATCTCGCAACTTTTAATAAATAGTGTGTTGTTGCTGGGAAATTCTGAAACTATTGATCGTACTGTGGAGACAATGGCTGGTGCCCCTCACTCGGTGTGGGAGAAAGTACGACTGTTTCCGGGGACACGCGCAAGGAGCGAGACGACAGGTGATTAAGATTGTCCCATGAAAGATCAGAGGCAAAACTAACAGAGTGATATCTCTTTTTTTCTTGCGGAACATCGCCTCGTATCACCTGTTTAAATACGCGGCCCTGTGGTGAAACTTTAACGCAAATTCGCCTCTTAACAGGCGCAGCTTTAGAGTGTGAGCCTGCTACTTCGAATGTCCATGCCTCGTCGTGAGCCAACATGTGAAAAACCTCGTGATCCGATACCAGATGCTCAAATGGGTCTTCTCGAAACACTTCAAACAGCGGCAGAGGCTCATGAAGTGATTCCTGCTCTCGTGGAAAATCGGCAGTAGGTTTATTGGCTGGACCGCAAGTACTCTCATCTGCGGTAATGTCAACAATACTAGACTGGGTAGTTGCAGAATCGTCTCGGCCGGTTGTCTTGCCAGAGACATGCTCAGATGCCTTCATTTCCTTCAAGCTTGATGACGTGTTGGTATCTTTGACAATTTCAGAAATGTTTACAATTCTCATAGCTGCCATATCTTTAAAAGCGTCTCGTTTAGCCTTCTCGTGGGCTGCCTGTAGAGCCAACTTCTTGAGAGCTTTAGCTCTGGCGGCTTCGGCTTTCTTGCTGGCAACCATCTTTCTTTTAGTTTTTCCGATTGCCTTGACGGTAGCCTTGCTAGACTTGGAAGTAATCCTGTGAGTCGACTTCCTTGCTTTCCATGCTACTCGTTGAAGATGTTGGGTAACTTCAGTCCCAGCCCGAGTGTCTGCCGAATCGATGTCCTCGTTAGCCGCCGCTCCATTCGATGCTGCTACTTGATGAAGAATAGTGTTCGCCGTATCAGCCGTACCGTCCGCCAAATCACTTGCCCAGGGATCTGTATCTGTGAGCAATTTAGGCAGCACACAAGGCGAAGGTCCATCAGAAACCAAGGCTTGCTTGGTTAGACTTGAGACAGTGAAGGTAGAATCGGTATGTTGAAAGTTAAGAGGCAATTTCTTGGCTACAGTGGCCGATTCTTTGAGGGACAGTGATACCTTTAGCTTTTT
>Ga0100390_10002826_pt1 | contig 15316 bp, 14 predicted proteins | sample CryGeymeta201514_FD_81540 | JGI IMG/M metagenome (GOLD analysis project Ga0100390, IMG submission 81540) | Groundwater microbial communities from Crystal Geyser aquifers in Utah, USA - Crystal Geyser metaG 2015-14 | ecosystem: Environmental > Aquatic > Deep subsurface > Groundwater | place... | reverse complement strand
CCGACCATAAACTGTTGGGCAATCTGCTGCAGATTGATCTGCTGCGGTTGACGGTTCCCGTGGTCAGGTTGTGAAGGTTCAGTCATGGCGATTATGTTTTGTGCCAGGCACAATTATTTAGGGCAGTCCGCTCAGCGTTAGCAAACATCCACCCAGCGGGCAATACTCAGGACGGCCCATTGCTCCTGGTTGCCGCCGATGCTGGTGGTTACGGTAGCCCCTTTCTCTTTACCCAGCAGGGCCTTCGCCAGCGGGGTTTTATAGGAGAGCACATCATTGTCCGGATCACTGTCCCAGGCACCGAGTATCACATAGCGGTGTCGTTTACCGGTCGAGGCTTCCTCCAGGTCCACCACGCTGCCGATGCCGACATGCTGGTCGGTGACGTCTTTGAAATCACTGACACGTGCCCGCGAGAGATCGACTTCCAGCTCGTTTTTACGCGCCAGCAGAATGTCCTGGTCCTGCCTCGCCATCTTGTATTCCGAATTCTCTTTCAGGTCGCCATGCTCGCGCGCGGTCGCAATCGCTGCCTTATTCTCCGGAATCTTTACGGTGATGAGTTCTTCGTATTCCTTCTTGGCAGCATCAAAGCTCTGCTGTGAGACAATCAAGGCTTCTGCTTCGGATGGCTCGGCGGACTCCCCTTCCAGCAAGCTTTGCACGGTGGGGAACTGTTTGATGAAGCGTGCGATCAGCGACTTCTTGGTCAGATTCTCAAATCCCTGATTGAGCAGGAGCGTCTGCGCCAGATCCTGAGCCGTCTCCACGTTGGCATCGGCCAACAGGTCCGGAATCAAGTCCGGGTCATCACTGAGCAAATCAGCCAGCGGGATGCGCCGGGTGCTGGCGTTTTGCAGCGACTCGTAGTCGATCGCATAAAACATCGCCGACAGGAGCCGGGGCGTAACCAGCGGAGTGATGATGTTGGCATACTTTTTGGAAGACCGGTTTTTGACCACCCAGAAGAGCAGCGGGCCCTTGATGGTCTGTTCTTTGAGCCAACGGTCCAGGCAGTAGCTGATACGGTCCTGCATGTCCTTTTCCAACATGAAATTGATGCACTCGCTGGTAAATTTACCGCTGGAATTACGCAGCAGATCCTCCAGCATCTGCTTCCACTTGTCCGGATAAGTGCGGCTGATTAAATCCAGATAGCGCTTGTAATATTGCGCCGGCAAATCGACGGCCAGTTCCGAGTAATCGTTGGTCGAATCCAGAATCGAAGCGGACGAAGGCTGCAGGCTTTCGACATCCTCATGCAGGTCACGTGCGAGGTTGTTGCGGACCCAGACCCCGTGCAAACGGTCGGCCTGGCTGAGGCTCTTGGCATGGGCAATGGCATCCGTCAACGCGGCGAGGATTTCGGCCAATTCCTCACGGATGACCGAGATATTCTCGGAGAGCGCATACAGTTTTTCGCCTAAATCTATTTTCTGCTTGGGATTCTTGGTGGCATGAAATTGCTCCAGAATCTCATCCTCGGGCTTGATCGGCTCATCGCGGTAAACGTAAGGGTCGGTCTTTTTGATCGGCACCCCGATCCGCGGATCCTTGGCCAGCAGTTTCTTGGTCGCCGTCCACCACTTCTTGTATTTAATTGGCCCGATGACGCGAGCCAGTGAGCGCTCCAGCTCGGAGGCCAGCATGGCCTGGTCCGCTGTCGGCTTCAGGATTTCGCAAATGAGATCCGCCGGGTGCTTCTTGATCATTTCGTTAATGACCTCCGGTTCCGTGCGCGATCGCACCAGAATGTCATCCGGCTTCAGGATATCGAGCTTGTCCACACAGAATGCCGGAGCCATGGCGTGCCCCGCCTTGCCGTCTTCGAAGTCAATGATGAGGCGGTCCTCCGCCTCATCGTAATTAATGATTTTGCCGAAGCCCCAGGCGCGATGCAGGCAGTAATTACCCGGCACCATGGTTTCGAGTTTCGCACGCTGCGAAGCTAAATGAGGAGACTTTACAATAAGTGCGTCTATAGCCGCTGAATTCATAATTGGTTGCTTATCTGATTCGTAAAGGTTTTACCATGCACAGATCATTGCTCAATGAGAAGTATTAAAATAAATTTATCGAAAAAGTCCCTCAGTGCCTGGGATGCTGCGGTTCTTTTGCTGGAAAATTATTTGAATTCCAAGCTGAAGGCGGATCAAGTGCTGGAGCAGTTAGGTGAGCTTGCAGTAGATCAATCCAGGGCGAGCTGCCAATCTCTTTTTCTGGGCGCCTTGCGCCACGGGCACCGCAGCCGCGCCGCATTCCAGCCGCTGCTGCGCAAATCGCCCCGGCCCCGGGTGCAGGCCATTTTGTATGTGGCCGCTTTTGAATGTGACGCGGAAGCCAGCGAGCGCCATCCCAAGATCGTCCATCATGCCGTGGAGCGCAGCAAGCAGCTGGTGAACCGCTTTGAGCAGCGCTTTCTCAATGCGGTGCTGCGGCAACTGCCGGCGGCACTCGCAGCCATCGACGAAGCTGACGCGCCGGCGGATTTTTACAGTCATCCGGCCTGGCTGGTGCAGCACTGGATGGCGCAATTCGGCGACACCGCGACCCGCGCCCTGTTGCAGTGGAACCAGCGCATCCCGGAGCTGAGAATCCGACTTTACCAGCAGCCCGCATTGCTGCCGGAATTTCTGCTGCCGACGGATTGGCCCGGCTTTTACAGCATTACCCGTTCCGCGAATTGGCAGCATGAGCTGCAACCTTTGCTCTGCAGCGGCACGGCCTACATTAAAGATCCTTCGACGCGGCTGGCCCCGGAGCTGCTGGCGCCGGGGCCCGGCATGGATGTGCTCGATCTCTGCGCGGCTCCCGGCGGCAAAAGCTATGAACTTGCCCACCACATGCAGCACCGTGGTCGTATCGTCGCCGTGGACCTGCCGGGCAAGCGTATCGCGCGGCTGGAGGAAAACCTCCGCCACCTGAGCCGGACCGGGGTGGACGCCCGGATCCTCGAATCCGACCTGCTGAGCTTAACCGCAGCAGCATTCCGTGCCCGGCAGCTCCCCGAACACTATGATGCGGTCATGCTGGACGCGCCCTGTTCCAACACCGGAGTCATCCAGCGCCGGACCGATGTCAAGTGGCGGCTACTGCCCAAAGACATCCCGCAGTGTGCCGAGCTTCAGCTCAAGCTGCTGGCGGCTGCCGCGACCTGGGTCAAACCCGGAGGACGCCTGGTTTACAGCACCTGCAGCATCGAGCATGCGGAGAACCATGCCGTGGTGGACGCCTTTTTACGCGCGCCCGCCGGTGCGCTATTCAAGCAAAAAGAATCAGTCATCAGCCTGCCGTGGCAGACCGGGCACGACGGGGCTGGTGTGCACTTGCTGGAACGAAGTCTTTAATTAAACGAGCGCCCGCAGCCGCAGGTGCTGCTCGCATTCGGATTGATGACCTCAAAGCCCTTGCCCGTCAACCCGTCGTCGAAGTGCACTTCGCTGCCAGCGAGATAATCGAAACTGGCAGGATCCACCAGAAACTCGACGCCCCGGTCCTGCAGGACATGGTCATCCGCTTTTTTCGCGTCAAATGACATCCCGTATTCAAAGCCCGAGCAGCCGCCGGGCGCCACGGAAATCCGCAGCAGTTGCCCGGCCGCAGCTTTTTCGGACTGCAACTGCTGAATTTGTTTGGCTGCACTATCGGTTAACGTAATCATGTCGCGTAAGATGCCGCAAGTTCCGGCCTTGTCAACCGGTTCAAATAGAGCACTGCCGGAAACTTATGCCGGGAAGGCCGAGCGGAATGCACCACACTCCCGTTTTTCAACAGTGCACAAGCAATTTCCGTGCTAGTTCACAAAATATCTTGCAAAAAACCAAGCCGCCGCTTTAAGGACAGTTACAGATTTGAGCTATGGCGATGCAAGGCTTTCAACTAACCCAGAAACAGACGCAAAGTTTGGTGCTTGCGCCACAGCTGCGTCATTCGCTGAAGATTCTGCAGGCCCCGGCGGTGGAGCTGCGCAGCTCCATCCTGCAGGAACTGGAGACCAATCCCCTGCTGGAGGAATTGCCGCCGGAGAGCATACTCTCGGTCGAAGAGCAGATTGAATTGGGCAGCCGGACCGGGCCGGAACCGGATGAGGAAACCAACTTTGACGCAGCGGACTTTTCGGTCTTTGAACGCATGAGTGAGGACCTGCGCGATCAGTTCCAGCAGGAAAATTCCGGCCAAAGCTACACGACTGAAGACGAAGCGCGCCGCGACTACTTCATGAACTCCTTGACCGAGGAAGTCTCCCTGCAGGAACACCTGATCGAACAAGCCAAGCTGGCGGATGTCAGTGATGCCGAACGCGATGCCCTCATTTATCTGATCGGCTCGTTAACAGATAACGGCTACTTGACGGATCCCCTCTCCAATCTGGCACTCACCGCCGGAATCCCCTACCCGACGATGCAGCATGCCCTGGCGACCCTCAAGACCTTTGATCCGCCCGGCATCGGCAGCAGCGGGCTACAGGACTGCCTGGTGACGCAACTGGAATTACGCGGACGGGGCAAATCGCTGGCAGCGCAAATCCTGCAGGATCATTTTCAACTGCTGGTGCGGCGCCGGGTGCCGGATTTGATGCGCAAAACGGGGTCCAGTTCCGGGGACATCGAAAATGCAATCGAAGAAATCGGCAGCCTGGAACCGGCACCCGGCCGCCGTTTTGCCGCGGATTCCAACACCGTCATTGAGCCGGACGTCACGGTGTTTAAGGATGAATACGACAGCTGGCAAATTGTCTTAAACAATGACTACATCCCGCGGCTGCGCATCAATTCGGTTTACAAAAATCTGCTGGCCAGGGGCAAGCTGAATAAGTCCGAGAAAAACTTCCTGCTGGAGCACATCCGTTCCGGCAAGTTCCTGATCAACTCCATTGAGCAGCGGCAGCAGACGATCGAACGCATCACGCAGGAGATCCTCAATGTGCAGCAGGAATTTTTTGAAGTCGGGGTCTCCAAGCTGCGTCCGCTGACGATGAATGCGATTGCCGAAGTCGTCGGCGTCCACGAGACCACCATTTCGCGGGCACTGGCCAACAAATACATCCGCACCCCGCACGGCGTATTTCCCTTCAAATATTTCTTCACGCCTGGATTTGCCGCCGCCAACGGTGAATCCGTGTCCAATAAAAGCATCAAGGATCACATCGCCCAGATCATTGCCCAGGAGGATAGCAGCAAGCCCTATTCGGATCAGAATATCGTCAACCAGCTCAAACAAAAAGACATTGAAATCGCACGGCGCACGGTCGCCAAATACCGCGAAGAACTCGGCATCCTGCCCACCAACCTGCGGCGCAGATATTAACCTTCAAAATGAGTTGAAGCGTGAATGGACGTGACTGCTGAATTTGAGGAAATCCAACGATCATGGAATGGCTGAAAGCAAATGAGGCGCTACTGACGCTACTGGGCCTGCTCGGGCTGGTGATGTTTTTGGCTTCGCTGCTGCTGTTCCCCCTGATCATCATCTTATTGCCGCATGACTATTTCGTGCGCCCCGAACTCCCATTTGCGACACTGAACCCATTGCGGATCGCTTTACGCATTCTGAAAAACGCGCTTGGCTGCATCCTGGTGGCCGCCGGGTTCCTGATGCTCTTTTTACCGGGGCAAGGCCTGCTCTCGATCCTGCTCGGCATCAGTCTGGTCAACTTCCCCGGCAAACGACGGCTGGAGCTGCGCCTGCTGCGGATTCAGGGCATACAAAACAGCGTGGCCTGGATCCGGCAGCGGGCAAAGTGCCGCCCCGTACTTTTGCCGCCGGAGTGATGAGCTGGCGCATTACAGCTCGTGCAGCTGATAGAAAAACAAACCATTGAGCGCGAGCGCGTGCAGGATTGTTCCGTCGCGGGCCCAATCCATGACGGTGGATTCGGGCAACGCCCGCACTTCCAGTTCTTCGTGTTCATCCCAGTCTGTGCCGGATGGATCAAGCCGGCAGCCATCTGCGAAGATCAGGTGGCAAAAATTGTTCAGGATGGCAGGGTTGGGCCAGCACTGGCCAATCAGGCGTCCAGTTTCAGCGATATAGCCGGTTTCCTCCTGCAGTTCGCGCAGTCCGGCCGCGACCGGATCCTCCCCGGCATCAATGATCCCGCCGGGCAGCTCCCAGGAAAGCGCATCCACACCCCAGCGAAACTGGCGCACCAGAATGATTTCACCCTCGACAGTGCGGGCCACGACGACCGCCCAGTCGCGCGAATCGATGTAATAAAATTCGCCCTCCTGCCGGCTGCCGGGATGCCGGTAGCGGCGGGCGCGCAAATCCCAGACGCGGCAGGCTTGCAGCAGCTTGTCGTCCAGCATTTCCCAGCGGGCGGGAGTTTTCAGGTGGTCGGTCATTCGCTGGAAGGCAGGTTGATTAGCTGTCCGATCCGCAGACGCCGATGGTCCAGGCCGGGATTGGCATCGATCAGTGCCTGCAAAGAGATGTCCAGTTTTCTGGCGATTTTAACAAAATTATCACCGGATTGGATCGCATAGGTGCCGGAACCTGCGGTGGAACTGGACTCAGCCGCAGCGGTGGATTCGTTTGCCGGTGCGGCCGCAGGTGCTGCCGCAGGTGCGGCCGGTGCAGCTGCCGGTGCCGCCACAGGCACGGCACTGGTCAGCAGTTCATTCAGTTTTCCGGCCATTTTAACCAGTTCAGCACGGTTCTCCTGCATCCCTGTGGCAATTTGCTTTACGGTCTGCTCGCTCTGGTTGCTGTATAGCCGAATGCGGCTCAGCGCCTGCTCGAGTTCTGCATACTGCGCAGCCAGTTCCGCGACGCGCGTCTCGAACCTGGCAATATCTTTTTCGATGCGCGCTGCGGTGCCGGATCCGGCCTCCATGGTATCCGCCAGCGGGTTCAGCCGTTGATTGGCAGTCATCCCAAAATACAGCGCAGCTCCGCCCAACACAATAGCCAGCACAGCCAGCGCCAGCGGCAGCAGGCTGCTGCCGGATGCAGTATCGATATCGTCATCTTCCATAATCTGCGCAAGTTAAGTGATTTATTGCCCGGTGCAAGCAAGCGATGCGGCGAAGAGGGCTGACCCTGCCGCTAAAAAGGATGCTTGACGGGAAGAGCGATCTGATCGACGCATGTTGCCCGCCTGTCAGGACTTGGCTCAACCAGCAGAACCGCGCTTCCCATCCATGAAATCCGTGTCCGCAACACAACACACTTCGCACTATCTGCGGTATGGTCTGCTCTTGCTGATCCCCGGTCTGATCGGCGCGGGCTTGGTCTATCTGTGCTGGCAGGCCCACCCCGAACCGGACTACTGGAAGGAGCTTTTCGGACAAGCTCTGGAGGCCTTGAAGACCCATCCCTGGGTGCTGCTGCTGGCCCTCGCCACCTTGCCCGGAGTGGGCTTCCCGATCAGCCCCCTGCTGGTCATGGTCGGCATTGTCTTTACACCCCGCTATGGCTTGGCGGCGGCCTGTGCACTGGGCATTCTGGCACAAAGCTGCTGCACCATCTGGAGTTATCTGCTGTCCGCCGGACCACTGCGGGGAACCTTGCGGCGCGTGATCAGCCGCAGGCGCGAACTCCCGCTGCTGGATGACAGTAATTCCCTGCAGCTGGGACTCGTGCTGCGCATCACGCCCGGTATCCCCTACGCCCTGCAAAACATTGTGCTGGGGATTGTGGGGATGCGGCTCAAACCCTATCTGGCGGTTTCGATCCCTATCACGGCAGCCTGGACGGTCGGCTTCATCCTGACCGGTGGAGCTCTCTTTGAAGGGAGGCTCGGGCTTGCCATTGCCGGCATGCTGCTGTTGGTTGCGCTGGTTATTCTCACAAAACTGCTGCGTAAAAAGACCCTGTGACATGATGGATGAACTGTTGATGCCTACCGCTGAGGAGGTGCTGGACGTGACGGCACTCACCCGGCTGATCCGACGCCAACTGGAGGGCCGTTTTGCACAGATTTGGGTGCGTGGTGAAGTCTCCAATCTGCGTCGGCAGGGATCCGGCCACCTCTACTTTTCGCTCAAGGATGCTGGCAGCCAACTCCCCTGTGTTTTGTTTGCCGGAGATGCCGTGCGCCAGAGCGTCCAGCCCGAAGACGGCATGGAGTTGTTGCTGCTGGGCAACATTTCCGTGTATGAACCGCATGGGCGCTATCAACTCATCGCCAAGATCGCAATTCGCAGCGGTGATGGGCGGCTGCAACTGGAATACGAGCGCCTGAAGCGGAAACTCGCCGCCGAAGGCTTATTTGATGCCGGACGCAGGCGGGCACTGCCCCGGCCCCCGAGCCGGATCGCCCTGATTACCTCGCCCAGCGGTGCGGCCGTGCGCGACTTTTTGCGAATCCTGAAACGGCGGGACTATCGTGGCGAGGTGATGGTTTTCCCGGTCAGAGTGCAGGGTAAAACCGCAGCTGGTGAAGTGGCCGCAATGCTGGAACATGCCAACGCAAGTGACGGCTTTGATTTGATTGTCCTCACCCGTGGTGGTGGCAGCATCGAAGACCTGTGGGCCTTCAACGATGAACCGCTGGTCCGAGCTGTAGCCGCCAGCCGGCTCCCCGTCATCTCCGCGATCGGTCACGAGATCGACCATGTTCTGACCGACTATGCCGCTGATGTGCGCGCCGAGACCCCTTCCGGTGCAGCTGAACTGGTCTCCTCACTCTACCTCGACAGCAGTTCGAGACTGCAGCAAGCGTCCGCTCAGTTACGCACCGTGGTTGCAACCATGCTCCGCCAACAGGAGCACCGATTGCAGCAACTTACCGCCTGCCTGCGAGTGATTGCTCCGTCACGCAGGGTTGAATTGCTGGCCATGCAGGTGGATGACCTGGAGAACCAGCTGCTGCGGAGTGCGGAAATCCGTCTGGCACAGAGCCAGAAAACGCTGGATGCCCTGTCGCGGCGGATCTTGCAGCGGGACCCGAGACTGCGCCTGCAATTGGCCTGGCAGCAGACCACCACCCAGGGCATTCGATTGCGGCGGAGTGCCGAACACCAGCTGAGCGCACAGCGGGAAGCACTGCAGCAACTGGCAAAACGGCTGAACAACAGCAGCCTGCCAGCGACCTTAGGGCGCGGCTATGCAATACTTCAGGCGCAGGATGGCCGGATCCTGCCGGACAAGGAAAGTGCGCTCAAAGAGCCGCACATCCGCGTCCGTTTGCGCGATGGCGAAATCCCGCTCCAGCTGGATCATCAGTCGGCTCAAAAAAAATAAAAAATCAGGAACCTTGTCCGGAGTGCTCTGTCTGTTTCAATCACTGAGATAATGTTTCAGTGAGTTAGGGTTATAAGGTTAGTAGAGAGGCCCGTTCCCATGCGTGGGGGCGGGCCTCATTATTTGCATTCCTGTTTTTTGTCGGCTGCCGCGATAAAAGGGTTTGCCAGCCGGGAGCGAAGCCAGCAGCATTTAGCCCAGAATTTGAGGGCTACATCAAAATGACTGAGGAGGATAATGACCAAACACGGCCCAGGCTGAGACTTGCCGCGGAACCGGAAATGCCCGACCGCGCACCCGCAGCTGAGTCCGCCAAACCGGCAAGCGGGCCGGATGAACCGCCAGCCAGCGGGGCGGATGCCGGTTCTGTAGCGGCTAAGCCAAAGCTTAAAATTGCAGCACCCGTGGCCCCGGCCACCGAGGTACAACAGGTGCCCGCGCCTGACGAAAAGAAGAACCTGCAGTTAAAACGCCCGGACGCCGCAACGGTCTCTGCCGCACCGGACAGTCCCAGGACCTCCCCGCCAAAACTGCCGCTGCGGCCTGCTGCGTTATCCGAAACCCCAAACAGTCCGGCGGCGGTGGAGCAACCGCAAACTACCCTGCCGCCAAGCCCCCTGCCTGCCCACAAGCACAAATCTCTGCTCGTCAGCATCATGATGATCGCCGTCCTGATGTTTCTGTTGGCGGCCTGCGCTTATGGCCTTTACTATGTGCTGCTGCGTCCTACCAATGCAGAGGCGACGGGGCAAAGTTCCACGCTTGAGCCGACGGATCCGGCAGCACCCGCACCGCCGTCGGCGGATCCGGCAGCACCGCCCGCTGCCACTCAGCCCAAAGCCGTCAGCCGTTTCAGTCAGCCCATCGCAAAAGCGAAAGAACTGGTGGCAGCACTAGAGGATCCTGAGGCCGCCTGGACAGAGGATGTTCCCGCCCAGCTTCCTGCCCAGCTTCCCGCGCCGGTAGAACCGCCAGCGCCAGAGGTCAGCTGCCCGACGATTGTCGAACGGCCGAAGCCCGCCCCGGCAGTTGCCCGGCCGCCGGTAAATACGCAACAGAATGCCGTGACGGAATTCTTGCAACAATCACACATTGGCGGCGTGCGGATGGGTGAACGCCCCAAACTATTATTGAATGGCCTGAACTATGGCCCGGGTGATCTGATTGATCCGGCCACGGGCCTGCGCTTTATCGGCCTGCGCGATAAAAAAATAGTCTTTCAGGATTCACAGGGTATTGTTTATATCAAACGCTTCTGATTGCACTTTAGCAAAAATTTACGTTCACTCCAAAATTATATGAAAGCTATACTGAATACAGTCCTCGCCAGTTTTATTCTTATCGCAGCCGGATGCAGCACACCGGTGGCAATCAACCCGGCTTCCAGTCAGGAACCGACTGCCAAGTATCAGGCGGGCTATTTCTATGCACCACTCGACGCGGACATCCATCAGGTCTTTAAAACCGCGATCCGTGAACTGGATGCCATGGGCTACTACCGCACCGGAGAGCTCCATCAGGAAAACTACATCATGATCTATGCCCGCAAGGTCGGAGATGAAAAAGTTACCCTGCGTGCCTACTACCCGGCAGCCAATTCCAAAATTGCGACTGCGGGCACTTCCGCACTGCGCATCCGGGTCGGGCGTTTCGGCGATTTGCCGGAGTCGCAAAAGATTTACGCCCGCATCCGCGACGCACTCTAGTCCTGCGGCAAAGCCTGTTGTTGCCGGTAGCCGCAGCGCTTTCGCCCCGGTGGCCCGCTGGGCCTGCGGCACATCCCTCTGAACGCGAACGCGAGTCGCTGCAAATTTTCACAGGCCGCCGGTGTGCTTCCGCTTCGGTGCCAGCGTTCACCCATTATCATTGAATTGAAATACAACCATGACACCCGGTACATTTACCATCATCGGCGTCGGCAGTCCGATCGTCGATAGTATCGCAGCAATCGAAGAAAGTTTTCTGGAGCAGGTCGGCGGCGGCAAAGGCGGCATGCTCCTGACGGATGCGGCCACACTGCAGGATTTGCTGCGGCGTATCCCCGATACCCCGCATGCCTCGCCCGGCGGATCAGCCGGCAACACGCTCTTTGCGCTGGCCAGGCTGGGCGCGGCCACCAGCTTCCTGGGAAAAACCGGCAACTGCGAACAGGGACAGTTTTACCGCGACCGCTTTGCGCAACTCGGCGGCGATGTCCAGCGCTTTAAAATCGGTGATGTGCCGAACGGTCATTGCCTCTCACTGGTCACGCCGGACGGTGAGCGGACGATGCGGACGGATCTCGGCGCCGCCATGACGCTGGCGCCGGACGAAATTTCCGCCCAGGATTTCCGCGGTTGCAGCCATGCCCACATCGAAGGTTACCTGCTTTTCAATGCCGCGCTGATGCAACGGGTGATCGAAAGTGCCAAAGAAGCCGGCTGCAGTATCAGCCTTGACCTGGCCTCCTATGAAGTGGTGGGCGCGGCCAAGGACACTTTACCCGGAATTTTGCGGGACTATGTCGATATCGTCTTTGCCAATGAGGAGGAAGCCGCCGCCTTTACCGGTCTGTCGGACGACTATCCCGCCATGGCGCTGCAACTGGCCGGGCTCTGTGATATCGCCGCCATCAAAGTGGGTGCCAGGGGCTCCTACATCGCCAGTGGCGGCACCGTTGAAAAAGTCGAGCCCGTGCCCGCCGCCCGCGTCGTCGATACTACCGGAGCGGGTGACCTCTGGGCCGCCGGGTTCCTCTACGGCTGGTCCCGCCGGCTGCCGCTGACGGAGTGTGCCCGCATCGGCTCCATCCTCGGCTCCGCCGTTGTCCAGACTCAGGGCGCTGCACTCAGCGACGAAGTCTGGCAGGACATCATGGCCAGGATACTTTCATAATGAACAGCGACCACATTTCCGAACTCGTAGCAGGTATCGCGCAACGCGCCCGCCATGCCTCACTTGAACTGGCTACTTTACCCACGGACCGAAAGAATATTTTCCTCCACCAACTGGCGGACCGGCTGGAGGCCAGCACGCCCGCCATTGTCGAGGCCAACGCACGCGACCTGGCCGCAGCCCGCGAGCAGGAGCTTTCCGGCCCCATGACTGAACGGCTCACGCTCACGCCCGAGCGTATTGCAGCTATGGCCGCAGGCGTGCGTCAGGTAGCCGCCCTGCCCGACCCGGTCGGTGCGGAGATCGAGCGTCTGTCTCCGCCCAGGGGCTTTGACCTGCGGAAAATCCGCGTCCCGATGGGCGTGATCGGCATCATCTATGAGTCGCGCCCCAACGTCACGGTGGACTGTGCCGTGCTCTGTTTGAAGTCCGGCAACGCCTCGATTCTGCGCGGTGGCAAAGAAGCCTTCCACAGCAACATGCAGCTGGCTGAAATCATCCGTCAGACTTTGGTGGACAGCGGCATCACTGCGGATGCCGTGCAACTCATCCCCACCACCGACCGCAGCGCGCTGAATGTGCTGCTCAAACAGGATCAGACCGTCCACTGCATCATCCCGCGCGGCGGCGAGAGCCTGATCCGCTTTACGGTGGAAAACAGCCGCATCCCGGTCATCAAGCATTATGCCGGCGTTTGCACGCTTTACGTGGATGCCGCCGCCGATCCCGCCATGGCGGAGTCTATTCTGCTCAATGCCAAGTGCCAGCGTCCCAGTGTCTGCAATGCCGTCGAAAATCTGATCCTGCACCAGCATGCCGCCGCGCTGCTGCCGCAGCTCGCCAAGGCACTGCATGATCAGGGCGTCGAGCTGCGCGTTGACGCCAAAGCCAAAGCACTGCTGCTCGCCAGCGGCCTGCCGCTGGTCGATGCCAGCGAAGACGACTTCCGCACCGAATATAATGCCCTGATTATTTCAATCACCGTGGTGGCCGACACAGCTGAGGCGGTTGAATGGATCAACTCCCACGGCTCCGGCCACAGTGATGCGATCATCACGCAGGATGCCGCAGCGGCGGCCCAATTCTTAAACGGCGTCGATTCCGCCACGGTTTATCATAACGCCTCGACCCGCTTCACTGATGGCTTCGAGTTTGGCCTGGGAGCCGAAATCGGCATCTCCACCGATCGTCTGCACGCCCGCGGCCCGATGGGCCTGAACGAACTCTGCACATACAAATACGTCATCCACGGACAGGGCGAAATTAGAGCGTAAGTTAACTCGCCGCCGCTTCCACTTCCGTCTTCAAGCGCAGCTGCCCGCAGGCGGCATTGATGTCGTGCCCCTTTTCCCGGCGGATCGTCACTGAGACCTTCGCCTTTTTCAGGACATCCACAAAGGCATCCTGCCGCCGGATCGACGGGCGCTGCCAGGGCAGCCCGGCTACCGTATTGTACGGGATGCAATTGACATGCGCATGCAGGTCGCGTGCGATGCCGGCCAACGCCCGCGCCTGCTCCAGCGAGTCGTTCACGTCCTCGATCAGGATGAATTCCAGCGTCAACATGCGGCCGTGCTTTTGCTGGAAAGCCTTCACCGCTGGCAGCAGTTTTTCCAGCGGATAGCGTTTGTTGATCGGCATGATTTGATCGCGCACGGCATTGGTCGCCCCATGCAGAGAGACTGCCAGCCGCACCGCGATACCCTCCCCGGCGAGCTGTTCAATCTGCGGGGCCAGCCCGGAAGTCGAAACCGTAATGCGGCGGGCGCCGAAATTCAGCCCCCAGTCCGCATTCAGAATGCGTATCGTGCGGACCAGCGTAGCGTAATTGGCCAGCGGTTCACCCATCCCCATGAAGACGATGTTGTCGAAAGCCGGGCGCTCCTGCGCCTGCTTGGATTGCTGTTCTGCGGTATGCAAGCCTCCGCATGCAAGCCTTGCCGCTTCAGCTGCATACGCCTCCTCGCGGCGGCAAATGTGCATCAGCTGCGCCACGACTTCAGCAGCCAGCAAATTTCTCCGAAACCCGGCCAGCCCGGAGGCACAGAACTTACAGCCATAGGCGCAGCCCACCTGAATCGAGACACACACTGTCTTGCGTGAATCCTCCTGCCCCACGCCTTTTTGCGGCGCACGGATCAGCACAGTCTCAATCAAGGACTTGTCCTCCAGCTCCATCAACAGCTTCTGCGTCACATCATCCGAACGCTTATCCAGAATCGGCCGGGCCGGATAAAGGATGAAGTTCTCCGCCAGCCAGGCGCGGAAATCCTTGGGCAGGTTGCTCATGGCATCCCAGTCCTCGACCCGTTTCTTGTACAGCCAATCCATCACCTGGCGGGCACGGAAGGCTTTAAAGCCCGCAGCAGTCACACGCTCGGCCAGTGACTCCAGCGTCTCACCAAACAGGCTCGGTTTTTGTGGTTCAAATTTCACGTTACATCCAGTTACGGGCGAGGCTTGCCCCACTCAACGCAAAAAATCCGGCAAATTTAAACTTGCCCTGCCTTGGAATGGTATAATAAAGTTCACTACATGATCACTGCGACCCTCCTCCCGACCCATCGGCGCATGGCTGACATGGTAGCCAGCGAACGCCCCCAGGAGCGTCTTGAGCGCCTGGGGGCAAGTGCATTGAGTGACCGCGAGCTGCTGGCGATGATCCTGCGCAGCGGCCCCAAAGGCGTCGATGTCGTGACCATGTCCGGTCAATTGTTGGAGGCTGCCGGCTCACTGGCAGCCTTACTGCGCTGGTCGGCGGAGGATTTTATGCAGATTCGAGGCATCGGTAAGGTCAAAGCACTGCAGCTGCTTGCAGTCATGGACTTTGCCAAGCGCATCCTCCAGCAGCAGGATGGCGACACCGTGAAATTTAATACTGCGGACGACGTGGCCCGTCATTTTCGTCCGCTCATCGCCGGGATGGAGGTCGAGCACTTCTGGGTGCTCTGTCTCGACCGGAAAAACCGCCTGCTGCGCCGGGTCGAGGTCACCAAAGGCACCGCCACCAACAGTCTGGTCCATGCCCGCGAAGTCTTTCGCGAAGCCATCAAGCTCAGCGCAACGGCCATTATCGCCGTGCACAATCACCCCAGCGGTGATCCGGCCCCCAGCCGGGCCGACATCCATGTCACCCGCCAACTGCGCGAAGCCGCCCGCATCATCGGCATCGAGATGACCGATCACATCATCGTGGGTGAAGCCGCCAGAGATCCCAACCGCCTCGGCTACTATAGCTTCAATGAAGCCGGGCTGG
>Ga0100390_10002811_pt1 | contig 15349 bp, 10 predicted proteins | sample CryGeymeta201514_FD_81540 | JGI IMG/M metagenome (GOLD analysis project Ga0100390, IMG submission 81540) | Groundwater microbial communities from Crystal Geyser aquifers in Utah, USA - Crystal Geyser metaG 2015-14 | ecosystem: Environmental > Aquatic > Deep subsurface > Groundwater | place... | reverse complement strand
TGGCGGCTGCGAAAAAATGGCGATTTTCCCTTGGGCGACAAGGGCGTTAAGTTGTTTTTTAAGACCCCGTAGCGGGGGTACGAGCCGTGCGTCTAAGGCGTTTAGCAGCCGTGCCAAAGGGGCGGAGCCGTAAAAGTAACAGTCTTCGGAGTGCCGTAACTTGGGTTGCCATTTTTTCTTGTACTGGTCAAAAGATCCACCCAGATCATATTCGCTGATCTCGTCATCAAAGATTTCCTTCGTTATGCAATGATCCAGATAAGCGCCGGGGGAGTAGGCGGCGAAATCTTGATTAAAATCAGCGAGCAAGGCAATTTCCTTAGACTTGTAGCGCAAGTGGTATTCGAAGGCTATGGGCTGGTCATCCACCATCAGAATCCAGCATCGCAGCCAGCCTTTTTCTCCTGCCGCTCGGGACAAGAGTTCAAAGAATTTTTTTCGAGCCGGTGTGCTGACGAATGATTTGCCCTCTCTGAATTTCCATGATTTTCTTGAAACCGCAGCCATATCCTCCAGGCTGGCAAGCGTTTTGAATTTACATATTTGCACGTCACCTAACCTGTGCAAGCGGTTACGGATGTTGTTGAACGTCATTTTTATCCTGCGCGGGAGAGAAGCGTAGAAGGTCTCCCAATCTCTAGTTGTGTCAATCCATGGCGTGCAGAGTTTTAGGTCGCTGACATACGATGCGTTTGCCGTCTCGCTCATTTTTTTAAAGGAAGCAAGGTGTTCTGAGTCGGATTGTATGTTTTCAAGCAGGAGAAGGTCCCCTTGCCGTTCTGGAGAAGCGATCGCCGCGAAGATGATAGCTATTAATTTGGTGGTATCCTTCAAATTATCCGAGATGATCAGGTCGCAGCGGGGAGAATAGTCATTTGAGATGAATTTGATCATCTGAACTGGCATTAGCCATCGGGATGATTTGCAAATCATCAATGGGGCAATGGCTCTGAGCTGCATACCCTCCCAGACTGCCATTATGAAAAGACGTTTCCCGGCGCCAAAAGCTTGCCACCAGCAGTCGAACCATTCATGGGTAAAATAGGCATGGTCGTAATGGGACTCGGCCAATAATGTATTCCAGACAAGTTTCATTGCCATAAACTGTTGATATTCTGAAATAATCTCAATGCGAAGCAGGGCGTCTGCTGTTTTGTCCTTGAGATTGGTGCCGTGATGATCTGGTAATTGGGCAGAGGTCATTGTGCAGGGGCCTGGCTTGTGATGTACTGCAGGAAAATTTGGTAAAAGCTGGAAACAAACGCCTCGCCAATACGTGTGGCCTCGGCTGGGCTGTGGTTGTTTAAATGTATGGACAACCGCACAAAAGCGTTATCCTCCCCGCTGTGCATGATGTGAGCCCAAATAGAGTTTATTTTTTGGGCCAAGGTGCCAGGCGAAGTTCTATCAAAGGCCTGAAACCAGTAGATGATTAGCTCTCGACTCTCCCCACGAGTGGCGACCATGGTTGCGTAGTTGACGGTATTGCCGTTTACGGCCAGGGAGTGCTCTTCTTTTGTGGAAAGAATCCACCCCTGGCCTGGAAAGCAGACAAGGGGGGAGTGGGCGGCACCGACTTTGTCGTTGGTGAAGTAATAGCCAACATAGAGAGAGACCGTATTGCCGTCCCGGACAAAGGTGTCATTGACGTAATCGTCCAAGGCCAGGGAGGCGATGACGTCCTCTTGCAGGGGGGCGGTCCCGGTTAGCTCCCATTCCGGGATTGCGCCCATGAACGTTTGCAGCGACAAGGGTTTGCCGCTCACCCGGGGTGGGTCTTGCCGATAGATAAAGGCACTCGTCGCCAGCAGGCAGAGGGTAAGGACGATTATTTTGTTTCGGTTGCTCGGTCCCAATGGGCAAGAACTCCTCTGATCGTGGCAATGAAGAGTAGGGCGATTACAAAAACGGCGGTTCCAAAGACCGTGTGTAGCGTTTCGGTCGAAAGGTCGTAGTGAAAATAGTAAAAGCCGATGATCATGATCAGTACACGGACTATGTTGACCAGGATTGCGACCGGAATGCCTAACATAAAAAGGAGTGCTCTAAGGGCATTCGATTTGAGGGTGAAATAGGCGAAAAGCAGACTGAGGCCGAGCAGGGAAACGATGGAGCGTAGCCCGCTGCAGGCCTGCACCACCTGCAGGCTCTGGCCGGGCAACTGGATGACGTTTCCTTCCCGGTAAATGGAGATCCCGACCTGGGCGGCAAGCCCGACGCTGACTTTGGAAACAAAGAGCTGCAGGGGCACGGTTAGGGTGGTGTAAATCTGTGCGGGAATTGGAATCATGAACATGAGGAGAAAAAGGGGAAAGGAGGCGGCGCGCAGGACCTCCTTGCCGAAGAGGAACCAGACGCTGGCTACGAGAAAGAAAAGCATGGAATACGAGGCCAGAGTGGTAATCTCGGCCTGATTGCCCAGCAGATAAAGCAGGATGGCAAGCACCACCCATGGGAATCGCCACCAGGAGGAAGAGAGGGGTTGGGCCGCCAGCTTGTCTCTTCGCCACCAGAGAATGGCAAGGCTGATGGGGACAATGAAGACGCCGTGGGAGTAATCTTCTGAGTTGAGCCAGGTGTGCAGAAGGCCCTGCCATACCGGCAGGAAGGCCAGGATGAAAGCCCCGATCAGACAGGCAAGGGTGAGCACAATGATGGGGCGCTGAGCCGGCCTGGCCGTAAAGCAGGTATGGTCTGGTTTCATTTCGCTCATGGACTTTCCAGGCCGGCCGCCTGGTTCATCGTTGTACTGTAGCGCTTCGCTTCTTTACTATTGCAAGTTACCATATCAGGATGGCCGCTGAAAGTCGAGATTCAATTGTGCATGGCCCAACGGTTGGAAATAAAAATCTTTAAGCAGGCGCACGAAGCGCGGCGCGGTTCTGGATAAATTCAGATAGTGCCGGAAGCGGGAAAGCTGGCTGGCGCCTGTGATACGGGGTTGTTCCGGGTCCAGTTCCCAGGGGTGCAGGTAGAAGATGAAACTCTGCCCTTCCCGTTGGTTTATGCCCTGCAAAGCCATTTTGGTGAATGCATAGGGAAATAGACGGAAATAACCGCCGCCGGCCACGGGCACATTGAGGCCGCAAAATTTGGAGGTGGAGAGTGGGAACTCTATTAGGTCGCGGCCTCCCAGGCGGTAAGGAAAGCGCGGGGCATCCGGTATGCCATAACGGTCGTGGCGGATGGGGAATATGCTCGAGTCGTAGGTAAAGCCAAGTTCTGCCAGGATGTCGAATGCCCAGAGGGAGTCTCTGGTGATGGAGTAGCTTGGCGCCCGATAGCCTCTGACCGGGGCACCGGTGATTTGCTCCAGAATATCCTTGGCAGTGCGGGTATCCGCGCGGAATTCGGCCGGGGTCATGGTGTAGATCAGCCGGTGGTGCATGCTGTGGCAGGCGATTTCGTGGCCCAGGGCCTGAATGCGTTGCACCAGGCCCGGGAATTTCCTGGCTGTCCAGCCCAGCACAAAAAAGGTGGCCGACACGCCATGTGTCTGCAGCAGGTCGAGAACCTTGGCGGTGTTCGCCTCTACCCTCGGCGTGTAGTCTTCCCACCTGTTATAACCGACCATGGACTCAAAGGCTGAAACCTGATAGTAGTCCTCCACGTCAATGGAGAGGTAATTGGCTTGAGCCATGGTGGCAGGCATGGGGCTTGTGTCCTCTTGGTAACGAGTGCAGGGTCCAGTGAACCAGTTGCTTGGTCGGTTGCCGTCCGGCATGGTTCAAGAATTTTCGGCCAGCGACTTGAGCAGGTCTCTGGCCTGTTGTGCTTCAGGAAATTTTGGGTCAAGCGTCAGGCTCTTCTCCAGCTTTTTTTGGGCCTCGTCCTTTTCTCCCATCTGGTTCAAGGCCAAGGCCAAATGATACAGGATCGATGGGTTGGTGGGTTGGAGTTCCGCGGCCTGCTGAAATTGGTTGAAGGCAAGTTGGTAGGAGTGGCGCTGGTAATGGACCCAGCCCAGGGTGTCGGCCACGTATGGATCGGCAGGGGCCGCGTTTTTGGCAACCATGGCGAGGCGGAGGGCCTCGCCCAGGTCGCCGCCCTCCTGACTGGCCAGGTGCCAGGCCAGATTGTTGGCCGCCGGCCCGGAGGCCGGGTCATACTCCAGCATCTTTTTATACTGTTGAATGGCCTTGTCCTTCTCTCCCAACTGTTCGTAAAGCGTTCCCAGTTCCATGCGGGCCCTTAGGTGGCCGGGGTTCTCGGTGAGGAGCGTCTCGTAGTTGTGGATTGCGGCCGTGGTGTTGCCGGTCTTGGCTAGCAGGGCGGCCAGCAGCAGATAGGGCTTGGGGCTCTGCGGGTCGGCCAGTTGCGCGGCCTGGAAAGAGCGTTCCGCCTCGCCCGCCTGCCCTGCCGCAGCCTGAAGATTGCCTAGCAGCATGAGAAATTCGGCATTTTTGGGGAACTGCGCCACCTGGGCGGACACCAGATGCAGGGCGGCGTCATCCTTGCCCTGCTGGTGGAGGATGGCAACCATGCTGCCCAAGGCAGAGCTGGACTGGGGGGCCAGGGCCAGGGCCTTCTCAAAGGAGGCAAAGGCCTGATCATAGTGTTTCTGCTCCAGGTGGATAACCCCGATGGCCAGCGGAGCAATGGGGTCTTGCGGGATGGCGGTCCCGATCTTTACGAACAACGACAGGGCGTTGTCATACTCTTTTGCCTGGATCAGGCATTTCCCAAGGATAACGGCGACCTTGTAGTTGGCAGGGTCCAGTTGCAGGGCCTGGGCGGCCTGGATCTTGGCTTCCTTGAAGGCGCCTTTCCGCAACAACAGTTCGGCCAGCAGGGCGCGGGCCTGGAGGTGTCGCGGGGCGTGTTGGACAGCGACTTGGGCCTCGTTGGTGGCGAGTTCCAGCTCGTCCTTGCCGTAAAGGGCCAACGCCTTAACGAATCTGGCCTCGCCTGAGGCTGGTTCCGCGGCCACGATTTTTTCCGCCAACCGCAGGGCTTCGTCATTCTTGGCGGCCTGGATCAGCAGCTTGGCCTTGACCAGTTGGGCCGCCGTGTTTTCCGGGGCCAGGGCCAGGGCCTGGTCCGCCATCTCCCGGGCCTGGTCCGGTTTGCCGAAGCTGATGTAAAGATCGGCCAACTGGGCCTTGAGATCGGCGGGTTGCTGGCTCAGGGAGATGGCCTTCTGAAAGGCCTGTTCCGCCGCGGCGAAATTTTTCTGGCGGCGGTGAAAATTGCCTAGCGCATAATATAGTCTTTCGTCTTTCGGGGTCAACTCAATGGCCTTGCGCAGGCTGGCTTCCGCCTCTGCTTTCTGCCGTAACAGTTCGTAAAACATGGATTGCTCAACCAGCGCGGCCGAGGAGGAGGGCAGGGCCGCGACCATGGCCTGGTATTCGGCCTCGGCCAGGTTTTTTCGGTCGGTGGCGAGATAATAGGCGGCCAGGATCTTGTGATTGGTGATACTGGTTGGATTGAGAGTCACGGCCTTTTTGAGGGCCGCTTCCATAGCCTCTTTTTTCCCGGCCTTCTCCATGATATTGGCCTGGAGCAAGTAAAGGCGGTCGTTATCCGGGGCAAGTGCAAGGGCCTGGTCAACCTGGTCCACTGCCTTCTCCATGTCCCCTTGGGCCAGAAAGAGATTGGCGGAGAGGGCCATGGCCTCGACATGCTTTGGGTCTCTCGCCAGCAGCAGGTCCAGGCGTTCACGGCTGTCTTTGTATTGCTTACTGAAAAAAAGCATGGCCGAAACTTTGTAGAGGGCGTCGAGGTTGGCCGGGTCCAGGTCGGCGGCGATTTTAAGTTGTTTGAAGGCGTCTTCCGTAGCCTTGGTTTTGAGCAGCGCTAAACCGAGTTGATAACGAGAGTTGGCGTCCTTGGCGTTGATCTGCACCGCGTTTTTGAATTCGATGATCGCGGCCTTGTCGTTGCCAGCGGTCATGTATCCCATGCCCTTGTTGTAGTGCGACAGTCTTTGTTTCTCGGGGTTGGAGCATCCGACCAAGATGAGCAGGGAAAGCAGGATGAGGAGGCTGACAGCGGACACGGTGGGCCTGGATGGCGTCATGACGGGATATCCTTTAATTGTTCTGTCTGTTGGCGGTGGCGATGGCTAAGCCGTCGTTCAAAAATAACTTGAACACTTGTAACCAAGTGAACGGCATAAGGAGCCGTAACGCAAGGGTTAAGAAAGTACAGGTTGTTTCGTAACGGCTTCTAACCATGCTTTCATGCGGAAAATTCGAGGTGGTTTCCGGGAAGCCGGAAGGCGCGGCACGGCTTTAGAGTTATTTGGCTGACATCATGGGGAAATTTCATGCCCGGAATTTTCCGGGTATCAAGAAAAGTGTCCGATTTTTCTGAAAAAAGGCGTTTGGGGTACTTGCAAGTTCGCAGGGCCTGCCGATCAAACAGTACTTGATTAATCTTTGATTTCCAATGGTTGGTGTAACATGGTGGCCCAAAAGAAGAGTACCCGCTGATTTTGTAGGATCTTGCTTGATCAAACAGGTACGCCCATGTGATGGCCGATTGCCTGTTTGGTCGTCGCGTCGAGAAAGGCCAGGCCGGCATGGAATAAGTCAGGCTCGTTTGCGGCCGTGCTCCACATGATCTGCCCGACCCCCGTGAGATTGGGGGTGGAAAAATGCGGCCCAAAGGTAAAGGAGATCAGGTCGTGCGTTGACAAGCGGTGATGGCTTTCCAGGCGCATGCCGCCGGGGCTGAGGTCAACGGTGCAGGCGTTGCCGTCAATAAGTTGGCATGGGCGTCCCGCCTCGTCGCAGTTGGCAAGGCTTAGCGAGAGGAGGTCCGCAATGCGGCGGAATTGCCGCCGCCCGTTATCCCGGTAGTCTTCCTCCAGGCTGGTTTTGGCGCCGATTTTGCTGCCCCGGACATACTGGTGACACTCGAGAAAATGGGGGGTTTTACAAAACATTTCAATATGTTCCTTCAAAGGCAAATAGATGCCGCCCTTGGTCATGGAGCATGCTTGTTCTTCATCCGTGCAGAGGTAGCTGCATTTCTTGGGTGGCTCTCCGGCTGTGGTCATCTCGTTTTTCCTTATTTCAAGGGTGCAACGTAAAATGCGCGAGGCATATTTTTTTGTAATTTATCTTATGCAAGATCGATACCAACATGATGGGTGATGCCTATTTTTTTGGTGGCTTTGCGGAAATATCGTGCCGTTTCATTTTGTCATAGAGGGCGGTCTTGCCCATGCCCAGATGGTTGGCGGTCTTCTGGACGTTTCCTTTATAGTTTTGCAGGGTGGCGAGGATGAGGTCGCGTTCCAGGTCGCCGAGCAGATCTTTCAGGCACGTTTCCTCTAGTTTTTTCCCCAGTTCGCTGCACAGGTCGCCGGCCGGCGCATTGGATGGGTTGACGTCGAAGACGATGTCCTGCTCGGTGATAATGTGACTCTTGGCCATGAGCACGGCCCGTTGGATGACGTTTTCCAGTTCCCGTACGTTGCCTGGCCAGTCATGCTGGAGGAGGCGATCAATAATCTGGCTGGGGATGAAGTCGATGTCTTTTTTGAAGGCGTGGCGGTAGTGCTTGACGAAATGGGAGGCCAGCTCGACGATGTCTTCCTTGCGTTCCCGCAGGGCCGGCATGGCGATGTTGATGATGTTCAGGCGATAGTAAAGGTCGAGCCGGAAACGGCCATCCTGCACGGCCCGGGCCAAGTCAACGTTGGTGGCGGCGATGACCCGGACATCCACCTGGAGGGTAGCGTTACCGCCGACCCGCATGATCTCGCCGTTCTGCAGGACCCGCAGCAGGGAGGACTGCATCTTGGGGCTGATATCCCCGATCTCGTCGAGAAAGATGGTGCCGCCGTCAACGATCTCGAATTTGCCCTTCTTTCGGACCGTGGCGCCGGTGAAGGAGCCCTTTTCGTGGCCGAAGAGATCGCTTTCCAACAGGTTATCGTTGATGGTGTTGCAGCTGACCTTGAGGAAGGGCTTGTCCTTGCGGTTGCTGCAGTTGCGGATGAGGGAGGCGACCAGTTCCTTGCCGGTGCCGGATTCGCCGGAAATCATGATATTGGCGTCGGAGTCGGCTACCTGGTAGATTATTTCCTTAAGCTCCCGCATCTTTTTGCTGGAGCCGACCATTTCGTCGGTCTTGCCGTGTTTTTCCAGTTGGAGTTGTAATGTGCTGAGCTCATCTGACAGTTGGTCGCGTACCTTCTCGCTTTCCTTGAGTTGGCTGATCTTTTGTTGGAGGATATTTTCAATGTTGTTGTGAAATTCGGCTATTTCGCGCTCGTGTTTTTTGCGCTGGGTGATATCCCGCATCACGACCATGACCAGGTCGTCGCCCAGATACCCCTCAAAGGGGACGTGGCTGAATTCAACGTCCACTTCGCCGATGCGGGCCTCAAAGAGATCCACACTCGGTTTTTTGTTGGCGGCCAGTTTTACCGGGCAGGAAGTCTTGCAGCCACCTGACGTGGCGCAGAGGGCTTCGTGGCAGTATTTCTTGATCAGATTACCGAAGACCTGAACGGCATTCGGATTCATGTATTCAATGAGGAAGTCCTCCCGGATGAGAAAGACCATTTCCGGCAAAATATCAAGAAGGGCACGCCAGTTTCTTCCGAGCCGGTCGACTTCCTCCTTGGTCCGTCGCAGTTTGACGTCCAGGGCTTCCATGGGCTGTTTTTCCTTATTTATCAAAACGTGGCGTCCCGGTAAAGAGGTGGGGATGTTGGGGGTGCCATCATAATTTCCAGGCGAATAAATGCTGGCCCGGCGAACGAACTAAAAAAGTTCGCTCTCGCCATCAATAATTCCGATGAGTTACTCTCGGCTAAGGCATGGTAAGCAGAGTTTTTATGATTACGACAATAAATCATGGCCATCACACTACCGCCGGTGGGGAAAAGTTTCAACTTTTTGTATGGAAAAAGCGATGTTACCAGTTATCAAGGGTGATATTTTGGGTTCTTTGCCGTCCCAACACCCCAAGGGTTGATACCCCCGAGGGGTGCATTCGGAGTCTAACGCTTACCTCCTCCGGTCATACCTGATAATAGGAGCGATACCATGCCGCGAACTTGGCAATCCCTTCTTCCACCGTGGTCTTCGGCACAAAATCAATGGCCCGCGCCAGGTCGGAGACGTCGGCGAATGATTCAGGCACGTCACCTTGCTGCATCGGCAGGAAAATCTTGTCCGCCTTTTTGCCGAGGCATTCCTCCAGCACCTCGATATAGCGCATGAGTTCCACCTGGCGATTGTTGCCGATATTATAGATGCGGTAGGGGCCGGTGCTGGTGGCGGGATCAGGATCGTCGCTGTTCCAGGCAGGGTTGGCGGTCGGCAGGAGACGCATGAGACGGGCGACCCCCTCGATGATATCGTCGATGTAAGTGAAATCGCGCTTCATCTTACCATGGTTGAAGACCTGGATCGGCTCCCCGGCCAGGATGGCGCGGGTGAAGAGGGAAAGGGCCATGTCGGGCCGGCCCCAGGGCCCATAGACCGTGAAGAACCGCAGCCCGGTGCAGGGCAGGCGAAAGAGATGACTGTACGTATGCGCCATCAGTTCGTTGGCTTTTTTGGTGGCAGCGTAAAGGGAAACGGGATGGTCCACGTTGTGATGCACGGAAAAAGGCATTCTGGTGTTGGCGCCGTACACCGAGCTTGAGGAGGCGAACAGCAGGTGCCCCACCCCGGTATGGCGGCAGCCTTCAAGAATGTTGATGAAGCCGACCAGGTTGGCCTGCACATAGGAATGGGGGTTCTGCAGGGAATAGCGCACCCCGGCCTGGGCGGCCAGATTGACCACCACGTCGAAGTGGTGGGCGGCGAACAGGTCTTCCATGGCCTGCCGGTCTTCCAGGTCGGCCCGCACGGGCGTAAAGGCGGCGAAGGCCCGCAACTGATCGAGGCGCGCCTCTTTCAGGGCGGGATCATAATAGTCATTCAGGTTGTCCAGCCCGACCACGGCGCAGCCCTCGGAGAGGAGTCTTTTGGCCAGATGGTAGCCAATGAAGCCGGCCGCCCCGGTGATGAGGACCTTGCGGATTGCCATGAATCTTTTCTCCATCGTCTGAAAGTTAGGATGCCTATGAAAAAACCGGAATTATTCCACGGTTACGCTTTTGGCCAGGTTGCGGGGCTGGTCCACGTCGCAACCCCGCAGCCTGGCGATTTCATAGGCCAGGAGTTGGAGCGGCACCGTGTAGAGAATGGGGCAGAGTTCCTCCTCGACCTCGGGCAATTCGAGGAAGTAATCGGTCAGTCGGGACAGGGTGGTGTCGCCCCGGGTGCCTACCAGGATAAGCCGGCCTTGGCGGGCCTTGACCTCCTCCACATTGGAGATGACCTTTTTGTAGTTGCTGTCGCGCGGGGCCAGGGCCAGCACTGGCATCTCCCGGTCGATGAGCGCGATGGGGCCGTGCTTCATCTCCCCGGCCGCATAGCCTTCGGCGTGGATGTAGGAGATCTCCTTGAGTTTCAGTGCACCCTCGAGGGCGATGGGAAATTGCAGTCCCCGGCCCAGGTAGAGGAAGTCGCGGCTCCTGGAGAATTCCTGGGCCAATTCGCCGGTCCGCTGCTCAATCCGCTCCAGTTCCTCCTCAAGCAAGGTTGGCAGACCCAGAAGTGCCTGGATCAGGCGGCGGCTTTCCGCCACCTGTATCGTGTCGCGCGTCTGGGCCAGGAACAGGGTGAAGAGGAACAGGGCGGTGAGCTGGCTGGTGAAGGCCTTGGTGGAGGCCACGCCGATCTCCGGACCGGCATGGGTGTAAATGGTGCCGTCGGCCTCCCGGGTCATGGTGCTGCCCACCACGTTGCAGATAGTGATGACGTGGGCGCCGAGTTCCTTGGCCAGGCGCAGTCCGGCCAGGGTGTCGGCCGTTTCGCCGGACTGGGAGATGAGGATGACCAGGTTGTCGTTGCCCAAGAGCAGGCGGCGGTAGCGAAATTCCGAGGCAATGTCCACCTCCACCGGCACCCCGGCCCATTTTTCCAGCCAGTATTTGGCCACCAGGGCGGCATGCCAGGAGGTCCCGCAGGCGACCAGGGAGATGCGCCTGATCGCGGTCAGTTGTTTTGTGGTGAGGCCAAGTTCCGGTAACAGGATCCGGCCGCCTTCCGGTTCTAATCGGCCCCGGAAGGTGTTGAGGATGGCCTGAGGCTGCTCATGGATCTCCTTGAGCATGAAATGTTTATAACCAGCCTTTTCCGCCATGCCGGCGTTCCAGTCAATGGTGTGGATCTCTTTTTGTACCACCCGTCCGTTGTCCAGCCGCCTGACTTGGAACTGGTCGGCCTTGAGAACGGCCATCTCGCCGTCGTCCAGGAAGATCATCTGCCGGGTATAGGGCAGCAGGGCCGGGATGTCCGAGGCCAAAAAGCAGCCACCCGTGTCCTGTACGCCAAGCACCAGGGGACTCTGATTGCGGACCGCCACCAGGGTATCGGGCTGCCCGCTCCAGAGTACGCCCAGGGCGTAGGAGCCTTCGACCTCCTTAAGAGCCGCGGTGATCGCCTGGACGAGATCGCCGTCAAGATGCGCTTCGATGAGGTGGGCCAGCACCTCGGTATCGGTCTCCGAAGAAAAGCGGTGGCCTTTCTTTTTCAGGGCTTCGCGCAGGGAGTGGTAATTTTCAATGATGCCGTTGTGAACAACCACCAGCTCGCCGCTGCAGTCGCAGTGTGGGTGGGCGTTGGCCTTGGAAGGTGCGCCATGGGTGGCCCAACGGGTGTGGCCGAGGCCGATATGGCTGTCCGCCTCATCGACCTGGTCCAGAAGTTCAGCGAGTCGGTCGAGCTTGCCCTGGCAGCGGTGCGTGCGCAGGTGCCCCTCCCAATAATAAACGACCCCGGCCGAATCGTAGCCCCGGTATTCCAGTCTTTTCATGCCTTCAAGAAGGATTGGCAGCACCTTTTTCGGGCCGACATAGCCAACGATTCCGCACATTCATTAGTCCTCTTGTTCTGGTGCTAAATGGGGGTTCATCCGGAAACCACGTAGAACCGGATGGCAGTCAGCGGGCAGGGGGCGGTGGGATACACAGGTCTTATAGGACCTATAAAGGTAACTACTCAGGTCTATAGGCTAACATGCTAAACAACCTGAGCAGTTACCTGTAAAGACCTATAAACTTCCCCGTCTGCCTTCATCTGGCACCCTTGCCGGAAAGCACGATTTTCATGGTCTGCATGATGATCCAGAGGTCCATCCACATGTTCAGATTTTTCAGGTAATATAGGTCATATTCCAGTTTTTTTAAAGCGTCTTCTTCCGTGGCGCCGTAAGGATAAAAGATTTGCGCCCAGCCGGTGATCCCGGGTTTGATGGCGTGCCGCAGGGCATAATAGGGGATATTTTGGTCAAGTTGTTCCACAAAGAAGGGCCGTTCCGGCCGGGGGCCGACCAGGCTCATCTCCCCTTTCAGGACATTCCAGAGCTGGGGAAGTTCATCCAGACGCAGCTTGCGGATAAAGCGGCCGAGCTTGCCTATCCGGTCATCGTTCTCCGCGGCCCACTGGGGGCCGTCCTTTTCCGCGTCGGGCCGCATGCTGCGGAATTTGACGATCTGGAAGGGCTTGCCCCGTTCCCCCACTCTTTCCTGGAGGTAAAAAATCGGCCCGGGCGAGCTGACCTTGATGAGCAGGGCGGTGAGCATGGTCAGCGGCAGGGTAAGGGTAAAGCCGGCCAGCGCCAAGGTGAGATCGGTGCCGCGTTTCATGAGCAGGGTGAAGCGGCTTTTTTTGAAACCATCGGAAAAGATGATCCAAGTCGGGTCTACCTTTTCGACCATGATCTTCCCGGTCAGGCCCTCGTAAAAGGTGATGCCGTCTTCGATGGGGGTACCCTGCAGCTTGCAGGCCATGAGTTCCTTAATGGGCGTCTTGCCGCGTCGGTCGGCCAGGGCGAAGATGATCTTTTCCACTTGGCTTTTCTGGCAGAAGCGGGGCAGTTCTTCTTGGGCGATAACGGGTGCCTGGCGGCCGGGGAGCGGTTGGGTGGCCGCGGGCAGGACGTGCGCGGCGATGTGGTAGCCGGAATCGTGGCGACCGTTGATCTCCGCGGTGATCTCCCCGGCCAGCTTGCCAGCACCCAGGATAACCACCGGCCGGGTGAACATGTGCCGTTCCAGGACCACGGCATAGAAACCGCGCCATAGCGCCACGACGACACAGATCGCCAGATAGGCGAGCCAGAACACCTTGGTGCTGATGATGATTACCGGCAGGTAGCAGTAGAGAACGGCCAGCAGAATGCAGCCGACGCCGAAGGCCAGGGTGATGCGGGAGGCGGTATCCTTGAAAGTGGCCGGCTGCCGCTGGTCGTAGAGGTCGAAATAATAAAGGCAGATCTGGAAGATGACGGTTACCATGGCGCCGCGGTATGCGAAGAGGGCGAGGTTGGCGGTGTAGACCGACCAGCCCTCGGTGAGCAAAAATACCGCGTTCAGGGCCAGAAAGATGAGCACTCCCTCGCCCAGGGCGAAGAAGAGGTTCCTGGCTGGATAATATTTATTGAAGATGTATGGCATGATTTTTGGCTAGGGTTTGCGGTCAATCCTTACGGCCATAGCCGCTGGTGTAATAGTAATCGTAACCGTGGGAGTAGCCTTGGAGTTTGCTCTCCAGCCGGCCTGTTTCGCAGGCGTTGAAGACCACTCCGAGAATTTTTTCCTTGCCCAGGGTTTCCACCAGTTGCTGCACCTGCTTCCGGCCGGAACGCCCCCAGCGCACCACCAGGACGATGCCGTCCACCTGCTTGGCCAGCACCGAGGTTTCCGAGGCCGCCTGCAGGGGCGGGCTGTCGAAGAAGATAAAACGATCCGGGTAGCGGCCGCTGACCTCGGTGATGAGGGCCTGCATAACCTCGGACCCCAGGAGTTCCGAAGGATTCATCGGCGGGGGGCCCGCTGGAATAATGGCCAGTTTGTCCAATGAGGTTTTCTTGATCAACCCGCCGAGATCATCTCCACCGCGCAGATGGTTGACCAGGCCGCGGTCGTTGCCAAGACCGAAAAGCTGGGCCAGGGAAGGCCGGCGCAGATCGCAGTCGATCAACAGGGCGTGTTCCTCCACCCCCTGGGCAAAGGCGATGCCCAGGTTGGCGCAGACAAAACTTTTGCCTTCCGAGGGTACCGAGCTGGTGACCATGATGGTCCGGGCGGGCTGGCCCTTTTTCGGGTGAAGTATGGTGGCCCGCAGGCGCCGGAAGCTCTCCGCGATGCCGGTCAAGACGGAGGAGGCGGCGTCGAGCCGTTCATCCCACCTCTGCCCCTCCGCCGTTGCTTGCGGCGCAGGTCGTTCGGGCCGACGTTCCTTGGCCGTCGGCCGGGCCGACCCGGGCATCGGCAAAGGGGGCGCCGGGGTCTCCTCCATCTGCCGCGTGGTTGGTTCTTCCGCGCCGGCCTTGCTCAGCGCCGTATGAATTTTTCCCACAATATCACTCCCGTGGAGGTTGTTTTTTCGTACATGGCCGAAATCCAGGCCGGGTGGCTGCTCTGATAGAGAACGGCACCGACCAGCAGGGCGATCAGCAGCCCGGCCGCCAGGATTACGGGCCGGGCGGCCAGCAGGGCCTGACCGGTCTTTTTCCAGCCGTCGCCGGTTGCCGGCGTCTGGTTGGTGATCCCCAGTTCATTCAGGCATTCCCGGGCGGTCTTGGCGTCAATGACCCGTTTGTTTTCCGCGTAGCCGGTGATGAGGGCATGGTCGCAGGCTACGTTCAAGAGCCTGGGGGTGCCGTTGCAGCGGGCGTGGATGAGCTCGATGGCCTCGGTGGTAAAGAGGTGGGCATGGCTGCCGGCCCGGCGTAAGCGGAAGGCGATGTAGTCCGCCGTCTCCGCCGCGGTGAATGGTTGGAGATGATACTGGATGCCGATGCGTTGTTTCAGGGGCAGCAACCGTTCCGTGTTGAGCCGTTCCCGCAGTTCGGGTTGGCCCACCAGGAAGATGGAGAGCACCCCGTATTCCTGGTATTCCTGGTTGGAGAGCAGCCGGATCTCCTCCAGAATGTCAATGGGCAGGACATGGGCCTCGTCGATGACCAGCAGCACCTGTTCGCCCTTTTCACGGCACTCTTTGAGGAAGGCGCTGAAGTTGATCAGAAATCTGGCCTTGTTACCATCAAATCCCTCGATACCAAACTTGGCGGCCAGGAGATAGAGAAACTCCCGGACCTCCAAGGTGGGATTGGCGATCATGCAGAGGTGGACGTGGTTGTCCAGGGATTTTGCCAGGAACTGGAGCAGGGTCGTTTTGCCGGTGCCCACCTGGCCGGTAAGCAGCAGGAAGCCCTTGCGCGTCAGCACGCCATACCGAAAGATCGCCGTAGCCTCTTGGTGCGCTTCGCTCATGAAGACCATGCCCGGGTCGGGGGCCAGGTCAAAGGGCTTTTTGTTTAGTAGGTA
>Ga0100390_10002807_pt1 | contig 15369 bp, 13 predicted proteins | sample CryGeymeta201514_FD_81540 | JGI IMG/M metagenome (GOLD analysis project Ga0100390, IMG submission 81540) | Groundwater microbial communities from Crystal Geyser aquifers in Utah, USA - Crystal Geyser metaG 2015-14 | ecosystem: Environmental > Aquatic > Deep subsurface > Groundwater | place... | reverse complement strand
TTTTATGCAGAATATAAGCAATCATCGGGGCCATCACTTGATCCTTCCTTTGGATTTCAAAATCTCAATGAGCTTGTCGATGATTTCCTCATCACTTCCCTCCAGGATCTCGGCGCCTTTTCCGAGCTGCGGGGTAAAGTAATCGATCCGCTTGACCCGGGCGCCTGTCTTTCCAACAGTTTCCGCCGGGACAGCAATATCCGAGATTCCATGGATGGGGATTTCCACGGAAGCCACCTTGCGGATCCCACGGATACCGACATATCGGGGCTCGTTGATCCCTGTCTGGATGGAAAGGACGCAAGGAAGTCGGATCTCGCTGAACTCCTGGTTTCCGCCGGCGATCTCCCGTCCGATTCTGAGGGTGTCAGCGCCGGTAACCTCAATGTGGTTGACCAGAGCGGCAAAAGGCCGTTGCAGCATGGCGGCGAGCATCCCGCCAACCTGTCCGGCACCATCGTCGGCCTGGGCCCCGGTGAGAACCAGATCATAGCCTCCCTTTTTCACTTCGGCCTTCAGGGCGACGGCAATCCCCCGACCATCAGAGCCTTCCAAAGCCGGATCCATGAGATGGATGCCCTTATCCGCACCCATGGCCATTTCTCGCCGGATCACTTCCTCAGTCTCTTCAGATCCGAGGGAAACCACGGTGACGGTGCCGCCCACCTTGTCACGGATGCGAATGGCTTCTTCAACGGCGTAATTGTCCCATTCGTTCACCGAATAGACGAGATCCTCACGTTCGATATCGGTACCCTCCTTGTTCACCGTGATTTCATTTTCCGATGTATCCGGAACTCGCTTGATACACACTAAAATCTCCATGAATCTCCTCCCAAACCGTCAATGTCCGTTTTTCGCTTCCGAATGCGTTTCCGCAGTCGGCTTCGAATTCGGTAAGGCACCCCAATCCATTTGCTGAAGCACCAGTTCCACCAGGTCCATGGCCTTCATTTTTCCTTCCAGACCGCTGGTTTTGATGGCATCCTCGATATTGACCATGCAAAAGGGGCAGGCCGTAATGATGACGGTGGCCCCGGCCTTCTTTGCCATCTCCACCCTCAATTTTCCCATTCGGGTTTCTTCTATCGGTTCGTAAAAAAGCATCAGGCCGCCGCCGCCGCAACAGAAACTCCGGTCTTTGGACCGTTCCATTTCTACCCGGCGGATCCCCGGAATCGCATCCAATACACGCCGGGGTGCTTCATAGATGCCGTTGTGCCGTCCAAGATAGCATGGATCGTGATACGTGTATACCACATGGGGATCTTCGATCTTTTTCAACCGAAGCCTCCCTGAAACAAGTTTTCGTTCGAGGACTTGGCATATGTGTTCGACCTCCGGGATCCCTTTATAATCATGTCTGAGCGCATTGAATGCGTGGGGATCCGCCGTTACAATCTTTTTCACACCGCTTTCGAGGATGGCCTCTGTATTCCGGTTTCTCAGTTCTAGGAAGAGCATCTCCTCCCCGAAGCGCCGGACCTCGTGGCCGCTGTCCATTTCAGCGGAACCCAAGATTCCGAAATCGACACCGGCGCCTTGAAGCACTCGGGCCGTCTCACGGGCAATCTCCTGGATCCGATCGTCGAAGGAGGTGATGCTGTCCACAAAATAGAGCGTCTGAGCGGACGCCTTTTTCCCCAACACCTTGACATACCCCAGATCCTTAGCCCATTCGGATCGTTTTTTTTCCATTTTTCCGTAAGGGTTGCCGCGTTTTTCCAAGGCCGAAAAGGGCTTTTGAAGGGACTGGGGAACCCGGCCCTCGTCGACGAGTCCCCGTCTGAGGTCGACGATCTTGTCGATATATTCGATGAGCAGGGGGCACTCTTCCTCGCAAGCGCCGCAAGTCGTACAAGACCAGATTTCGTCGTCTTCCAAAACGCCGTCCATCAGGGTCTTTTCGTTTTCCGCCCCCGACCAGAGCGGGTACCTTTCGAACAGGGCATCCCGGCATTTGATGGAAATGAAACGGGGTGAAAGGGGACGTCCCACCGCATTAGCCGGGCAGTTGTCGGAACAACGGCCGCAGTCCGCACATGAATAAAAGTCGAGCATATGCTTCCAGGTGAAATCCTCCAATTTTTTAACACCAAAGGATTCTAGGCCGTCCAGTTGCTCTTCAGAAACGTCCCATTTCACCGGTTTTACAGTCCCCTTATCCAACTTCATGAAAAAAACATTGAAAAAAGAGGTGATGACATGAAAATGCTTTCCCAACGGCAGAAAGCATAAAAAGAAAAAAAAGATCAGTTCATGCGACAAGTAAGCGGCCATGTGAACAGCCTGCAGGGTCGACGCGGCATTGGGTGCCAAAACCGCTGCGGCCATCCCCTTCAGAGTCATGGGAAGGACCATTTCCGTTTCCAAATGAGACTGGAACTGATAAGCGACGAGGCTGCCTTCAAACAGCGCATCGGAAACCATAAGGCCGCTGATCAGAAGCAAAACGAAAACCGCTTCGGTTGTATGATTTTTTCCGTACCGAGCCGGGACATCGTATCGCTTCGGCTTGAACACTCCCCGCCGGATCATCGCGATCAGGCACGTGATCAAGACTATGGTGGCAGCAATATCCTTGACTACCATATAGACATTTCCTAGAGCCCCCCCCAGGCCCGGAAGCGTAAAGCCTTCGATGATCCCCAAAAAAACCAGCGTAATGGAACGCAAGGAAAGAATAACAAAGCCGACAAATAAAAAGATATGCAGAATTCCGGCTAAGGGGTATCGAGGCTGCCGGTACTGGGCCAGAGCATACCGGACTGTTGCCCCGATACGCATTGCCAATCGGTTAATACGCGGGTCAAAAGATGCCAAACACAATGGGCGTGTCCGCCTGTAGAGGATATAAGAAAAGATACCGATCCCAGCCAATGGAATGATCCACCATAAAATAATTGCGGGAATACCCAAAAAAGAGGCTTTTGCCGGGGAAATGAACTCAACTATCATTCGTATCTTTTCCTGTTGACGTCTTTCAAATCAGAGGGCAATGAATGAATGCTCATTCATTTTTACAGCGTCGGGTGATCCTGTCAAGAAAAAAATGCGCTTGAGTTAAGGGCACTGCCAAATACTCGCTATGGCGTTGACAAATCTTTCGAATCTATCTAGTAAAGATCTCAACGAAATATCAGAGTCTGTCTTTGGCGAAAAGACCCGTTGTCCTCAACAGGGGCAGAAGGAGGAAACATGACCCAGAAAGTCAGATACGAAGATAAACCGTGGCTTTCTCACTATGAGCCGGGCGTTCCGGAACACATTGATTATGAAACCAAGTGCATACCTGATTTTTTAGAGGCCTCTGCCCAGAAATTCCCGGATCATATGGCACTCCTTTTTCAGGGTTATACCATTTCTTTCCGGAAGATGAACGAGATGGTCGACCGGTTCGCCCGGGCGTTGAACAACTTCGGTATCCGAAAGGGCGACCGGGTCGCTATTCTCCTACCGAACCTGATACCATGCGTCATCAGTTACTATGCGGCATTGAAGATCGGCGGTGTCGTAGTGATGAACAACCCCCTTTATTCGGATCGGGAACTGGAGCATCAGTTCAATGATTCCCAAGCCAAGATCTTGATCACTCTGGATCTTTTGGCCAACCGCATGATCGATCTTCGACCCAAAACTCATATTGAAAAGATCATTTACACTTCCATCGGCGACTACCTTCCTTTTCCGAAAAGCCTCCTGTTTCCGCTGGTGGCCAAAAAGAAGAAGCTTTCGGCAACCGTCAAGCCGGCCGAAAGGCTTTACCGCTGGAAAAAGGTATTGGCGACCTATTCCCCGGATTCACCCCGGGTAACGATTTCCTTTGACGAGATTGCCATGCTGCAATACACCGGAGGTACCACCGGCGTCTCCAAAGGAGTCGTGCTGACCCACGAAAACTTGAGCAAGCAGGTCCAGCAGACTTGTGCATGGTTTCCTCAGTTTGAAAAAGGCAAAGAGATCATGCTGGGGGCGCTACCCTATTTTCATGTTTTCGGGATGTCGGCCTCCATGAATTTTGCCGTCTACATGGGATGGGGGCAAATCTTGATTCCCAAGCCCCAGCCGGAGCCTCTGCTGGAAGCCATCCGGAAATTCAAGCCCACCTTTGCTCCTTTGGTCCCCACTATGTATATTGGTATGCTCAACCACCCGGATATCCACAAGACCGATCTCACCTCCATCAAGGGATGCTTTTCCGGAAGTGCGCCGTTGCCTGTGGAAGTCATCCATGATTTCGAAGCCAAAACCGGAGCGGTGATTGTTGAGGGGTTCGGCCTCACCGAGACTACGCCGGTCACCCATATCAACCCCTTCAGCGGGGGCCAGCGTAAAGTTGGAAGTGTGGGCTTGCCCATTTCCGACACGGAATGCCGCATCTCGGCCCTCGAGGACTGGCAAAAAGAAATGCCGGTGGGAGAATCCGGGGAATTGCTCATTAAGGGTCCCCAGGTTATGAAGGGCTACTGGAACTATACTGAAGAGACAAAAGTTGTCTTGACGGACGGTTGGTTGCACACCAGCGACATCGCCAAAATGGACGAAGAAGGGTACTTTTATATCGTCGACCGGAAAAAAGATATGGTCATCTCCGGAGGATACAACGTCTATCCGATAGAAGTCGACGAAGTATTTTACGACCATCCCAAAGTCTTGGAAGCCTGCTCCATCGGGATCCCGCACCCGACCCGGGGAGAGGCAATCAAGGTCTTCGTGGTGCTCAAAGAAGGGGAAGAGGCGACCGCCGAGGAATTGATGGCCCATTGTCAAGCGCGCCTGGCCAAATACAAGCTTCCCACCGAAATCGAGTTTCGGAAAGAGCTCCCCAAATCCACGGTCGGGAAAGTATTGAGAAAAGAATTAAGAGGCGAAGAGATCCAAAGGCGTAAGGCTCCTTAGTCAATCGACGATACCTCGCCGAAAACGGCAAAACGATAGGAATGGGAAGATAAACCTCCGGAGGTGCATGAAAGCATCGCCGCCGGGGGTTTGGTTTGTATAAGCTTTGATGAAATCTTAAAACCTCAAGATTGATGGCGTCGTAAAAAGTCGTCACCCCGTTGAAAAACGGGGTCCATGGGTTTTATAAATGCTTGAAAATACTGGATTCCGGCTTTCACCGGAATGACGGAAAGAGAGCATTTTCGACTTTTTACGATTTCATCAATATTGGGATGGCAAAGGAAAAACTTCAGATGCAAGGCGCGCAAATCCTGAAAAATGAGGCGTACTTATAGGTATGCCGCAATGATTTACCCGGTTGAATCCTGCGAAGCAGGGCCGCAAAGCGGCATTCAACCGGGCAGGGGATGCAGCGCAACGCAGCATATGGACTTTTTACGAAGCCATCAGCTTTAGAAAGGATATTTTTTCCCCTTGATAACCTTATCGGCGATGAATCGCCTCAACGGTATGGTGTCGATGGGCTGGTAGTCGGCCAGAGCATCGATGGTGGCAAACAATCGAGGCAGTCGATCCTTTTTCTCCGCGAAGGCAACCACCTGTTTGGCCCGGAATACGATGCCGGCCATGGCGTCGTTGATATAGATCTTCACCGCTGCGCCATGATAGTCACTTGCCGAAGCACCCTTTTTCTGCTGAACTTTTTGTGCCCGCAGCAGGCCGCTTTCCATGGCATAGATTTCCATCACGATCTCCGCCAACAGTGCGACGAGCTCCTGCTCTTTCTCCAGCCTGATCATGAGCTGGTTGGCCGCAATTCCTGCTGCCAGAAGGAAGATCTTCTTGCTCGCCCGCACATAACGTTTCTGCAAGGCAAGGGGTGAAGGATCCGGTGCCGCGGCTGCCTCCGGGGATCCCTTCGTTAACATCTCCTGGACCTTTTGAATGGCCTCTAAAACAGCGAGCCTCCCTTTCATGGCCCGCCTGAAGAGTGTGGCGCCTATTAACAGTCGATTGATCTCGTTGGTCCCTTCGAAGATGCGGTTGATCCGGGCATCCCGGTACATCCGCTCCGCCGGGTACTCGGCCGTATATCCGTTCCCTCCATGAATCTGCAACAGCTCGTCGACGCAAAAATCAAGGGTTTCGCTGCCGAAAACCTTGGCAATGGAGCACTCGATGGCATATTCCTCGATGGTCCGAGCGTTGACGTCGGGATTTATTCGCTCTTCGGGAGTCCTGGCGCTCAATATATCTTCAAGGGCTGCAGCCATACGATAAACCATCGATTCTGCGATGTAGGTTTTAATACTCATATCGGCCAGCTTGTTCTTAATCATGCCGAAAGAGCATATTTTTTTCCCGAACTGTTCCCTCAGAGTGGCGTACTTGGCCGCCTCCGCAACCCCGATCTTGCAACCACCCACCACGCTTGCCCCGAGCTTGTATCGGCCGATGTTCAAAACATTGAAGGCGATTTTGTGCCCTTTACCCACCTCGAATAAGACGTTTTCCACAGGGACCCGGCAGTCCTTGAACACAACCGGTGTAGTGGAGGATCCTTTGATCCCCAGCTTCTTTTCCTCCGGTCCGTGGGAAACCCCTGGAAAAGTCCGTTCGACGATGAATCCGGTGAACTTTTCACCGTCTACCTTGGCATACACGATGAACAGATCGGCCCATTGGCCGTTGGTGATGTAAATCTTCTCGCCGTTGATCAGGTAGTGGGCACCCTCTTCGGAGAGCACCGCCGTTGTCTGAGCATTCAACGCATCGGAACCGGCATTGGGCTCGGTCAGGCAGTAGGCGGCGATCCACTCACCGGTGGCCAATTTCCTAAGATACCGTTTCTTCTGGTCTTCGTTGCCAAAATAGACAATGGGAAGGGTGCCGATGCCGGTGTGGGCTCCGTGTGCCACCGCAAAAGACGCTCCGGTGGCGCTGGCAATGGCTTCAGTTACCAGACAGGTGCTGATCTTGTCCATTCCCTCGCCGCCATATTCTTCCGGAATATCGGTGCCGTTGAGGCCTAACTCCCCCGCCAATTTAAAGAGGGAGCGGATATACGATACATCCTTTTCCTCGATGCGATCCATGTTCGGCTGGATCTCTTTTTTAACGAAATCCACGGCCGCCTGATAGATCATCTGGTGCTCTTTGGACATCTCTTCAGGCACAAAGATATCCTCCGGTTTGATGTCCGCAATGAGGAATTCTCCGCCTGCAAACACTTTTCTCTTTTCCATCTCAGATCTCCCTTTTATCGATTTACCCCTAAAAACTTAACCCTGTTGTTGCAAAAGCTGAGGATGTCCCAGATCCAAGGCGTCCAAGGGCGAAGCCGTAGTATTTTACTGCGAGCCCTTGGCAACGAAGGAGATGGGGCATCTTCGGCTTTCCCTCCGGGTAAAAAATGTGACAAATTTTTTCTTTGTTTTAGAAGTCACCAAAAGTTTATTCGCGAACCATACCTAAACATATTCAAATGCCCTGTTATCATTCTTTTTATCTATACCTTGTCATGTTTTTTATGCAACTGCAGGGTTTATTGTTTGTCCCGGGAAGTACCGACCCCGTTGATCAACAATTCCACCAATGGGTCCGCCATGGAAACCAGATCGTATCCGGTTTTAGAATGCAGCCACGTATTAATCACTTCGTCGATGGCACCCACCATAAACCTTTTCACCAGGCCCAGATATAAATCCTTTCGAACACTTCCCTCTTCCTGACCCTGGTCGATGATCTCGGAGAGCAGATCCAGATACATCTTGGACATCGCCTTGATCTGCTCTTCCGCCAATCGGTTGATCTGGTGCGTTTCCATCTGGTAAACAACAGCCATGTTCCGGTCATCCTGAAAAGCCTTGAGGTGTAATCGGATCAGGTTCCGTAATTTTTCCAGGGCACTATCCCCCTTGCTCACCGCCTCCTTGAATCGTTCGAAGACCTGCTTGGTTTTGTGCTGGAAAAATTGGATCAGGATATCGTCTTTATTTTTGAAATATAAATATATTGTTCCGTCGGCAACACCGGCCTCTCTGGCAATCTGGGAGACGGTGGATTGATAAAAACCCTGTTCGGCAAACACCTTGATCGCCGCTTCGAGGATGCGGTGATATTTATCGTTTCTTTTCTCCTGACTGTAAATGGTACACCCCTCTTTAAACGGCAAGGATTATGAATGAATATTCATTCATTTATCAGCCCCTCAATCATCCTGTCAAGGGGAAAATGATTTGTATCCAACCATGCAAACCGATTTTGTAGTAAGACAACACACGCCGGGGGGAAATATCGAATGGTCGATCACCTGATGGGTCAGGTAAGAAAATGAATCAATGTTCAGTTATCCGAAAATAACGCACAGAGGATGGATATTGTTTTCAAATAAAAAAGGCATCCGGGTTCAAACACAGATGCCTTTGAGAAGTCGGGATAGGCTATAGCTTTTTTACGTTCTTGGCCTCGGGGCCTCTTTCACTCTGCTCCACGTCAAAGCTTACCTGGTCTCCTTCCGCGAGGGTTTTGAAGCCTGGGGTATCGATGGAGGAGTAATGCACGAATACATCCTGACCGTTTTCCTGGTTAATGAAGCCGTACCCTTTTCTGTCATTAAACCATTTAACCGTTCCTACTGCCAAAGCTCTGACCTCCTTTCAAGCGTTGCAAAGTTGAACCAGACGTTCGGTCGTTACGCCGGCAAAGGAACCGTTCCTTCAAGCGAAATCGACCTCATCGTACCGGACCGCCCAGCCCGCCAGCTTTGAAAATCCTTCCCAAGCCTGCCATCGGGCCGCTCCACCGCCAGCGACACTATGCAAACCGTTTTCAAAGGTCAAGCGAAAAATCAACATGAGATAAGACAATCCAGTCCGCTTTATAATCCACATGGATTTCGCTGAAAAGTACTCTTGAAAAAGTGTCTTTTGCTGATCCATAATCAAAAGAGGGATCCTTCGATTGCCATCATTATTCCGGTCCTGAAAGAAGCTTTCTTCATCAACAACACTGTCGCCCACCTTGTCGATCCAAACCCACCAAATCGCTTCGAGGTTATTGTCTCCGACGGCCATCCCCAAGGGACTACTCTCGCCGCCGTTTGTGATCCGAGAGTCAGAAAGGTCTTATCCCCCTGGGCCAGGGGGCACAGATGAACACCGGCGCAGCCCTGGCAAAAGGAAAGATCCTGTTGTTTATACATGCGAATACACTTTCGTTATTTTACGCAGGGGTGTTTTGAGTCTTTGGCATGGCCGCTCTTTGGTATTGAAATTCCCGTGACCACGCGCTATCAGGCTAAAAGAATAGATAAAAAAGGTGTTGGGAGGTTGTCGCTGCATGGACATCTATTCAAATCCATGTTTGCACTCTGCCTTAACGAATCGTTGGCAGGCGGCACTGCACCCGGTTGAGGAGGGGATATGGACTTTCAGAGACTGGCGGATGACTTGGGATTGAATTTGGAAGAGTTCAAAGAACTGCTGGAGCTTTTCGTCGATACATCCACGGCTGATCTGGACAAGGCCCTTTCGGCCGTGGATGCGAAAGATGCGGAAACGGTGGCAAGGGCTATCCATTCCATCAAGGGTGCTTCCGGAAATTTGGGCTTCATGGAAATATACGAAGCGGCCAGAAAGCTCGAAGCCGACGCACGGGCCAACCGGTGGGAGGAGATCTTGATGCCGATTCATCGGCTCAAAGATCAGATACGGGATATCTCGGCGATGCTGCATCCGTGAACCGGAACCCGAATCAGAAGTGCGTGCTCGTACCATATGATATAATGAGGATGCCAGAAGGGTTCCGATGATGGAAAAGAAGTCATCTATGTCATTTCCCATACTCATTGTGGAAGACAATCCGGTCTCCCGAAACATTCTTTATAAAATTTTGGCCAATGCCGGATATGATGTCGTTGCCACCGAAAACGGCCATGAAGCCCTGAAGGTATTCCGGGATCGGTTTTTCCCTATTATTCTCAGCGATTGGCTCATGCCCGGAATGGACGGCATTGAGTTGTGCAGGGCCATCCGCAAAATGCAGCTGCCCGGATACATCTTTTTCGTTCTTCTCACCGCAAAGGATTCCAAGGCCGACATCATCGAGGGGCTTAAAGCCGGAGCCGACGATTATCTCACCAAGCCCGTCCTCCACGCCGAGCTGACGGCGCGCATCCGCACTGGCATCCGTATCCTTGAGCTGGAAAAATCCCTCCAAAGCCGCCGCCGAGGAAATCAAGGCTTTTTCCGTGACCGACCCCTTGACCGGATGTTATAACCGAAGATATCTCAACGAACATCTTCTCCAGGAAATCACGAGATCCAGAAGATACGGACGTTCCCTTTCCATTGTCTTATGTGATATCGATTATTTCAAACGCGTCAACGACACCTACGGACATGCAGCCGGGGACATAGTCCTTAAAACCGTCGCCCATTGTCTCAATGAATCTATTCGAAAGGGAATAGATTGGGTGGTTCGATTCGGCGGCGAGGAGTTCCTCCTGGTTCTCCCTGAAACCGAGTTCCGTTTTGCCTTGCAAGCCGCCGAAAGGCTCCGGCAAACAATCGCCGCTCGAGCCATCGATCTGACCCAAACAAGCGTAGGGTTAACAATCAGCTTTGGAATTACCGGTTTCACTGCGGATTCCCCTGATGATAAAATCTCACCTGAAAAGATGATTTCCATGGCAGATCATTATTTATATGAAGCCAAGAAAGGGGGAAGAAATTGCGTGATGGGAGGATCCTTCTAGAAAAAGCAGAAAAATAGACGATTGGGCTTTCCAAAACGAGGCTGATGAAAAAATGGCCAAAGACCTGTGAATTCCTATTTTTTGTCAGGAATGATCGATCTTAAAAACGTTTGATTCCGCCCTCTAAGATAGCCGTTCAAAATCTACCCAATGCACCTTTCCCGCCATCATGCTCTTTCTAAAATACGAATGATTTTAGGTTGGTAGGATTCTTTTCGGCCCATGCGATGACCCTTGGCCTTGACAAAAAGAAAGGAAAGCCCCAGGAATAAAAAGGCGGCTCCGACGGAGAGGCCGGCAGGGTTAAAACCCAACACCGGCGCAACCTCCTGGCCCAGGAAACCTCCCGCCATCATCGACAGGATAGGTAATAAGTACAAGAGAAAGGAAGCTTTGACCAGTGAACCTGTCTCGAATCCCATCACGACTCGGTCACCGATCCGGGCGCCTGCGACATTAATGGCATCCACTTCCATGTCCTTGCCGCCGCCGAAGGTATGACAGGAGCTTTGAACCGAGCATGATTCACAGGCACCGGTCTTTTGTGTCTTGATGCGGGCGATTTCGCCTTTAACGTCAATGACGATCCCTTCTTCCGTGGTCAAGCACAACCCCCTCTCCTCAAGCCCTGAACCGGTATGGCGCGGCCTCAGGATGCCCGGACTGAAATGTCGTTTAGATCAGGCTGGACGTGTTGATAACAAATCAAACCGCACTGGAGGCACCGCCGGGCTTCCTGAATTGCCATCTCCTGGGTGAAGCCCTTTTCGATCTCCTTGGCTTGATCCATTTCGCGGCATTCGGCAAGTGGCATGATCTATCGTCTTGCAGCCGCGACGTTTTCCACGTGCTCTACATTCTGGATGTCGGAGTCTGGTATCATCACTTTTTCCGGAAGCGCCGACCCAATCCCATATATCATTTTCTGATGAACCGATGCAACCGGTCGGCGCCCGGCACCGGGATACTTTTATCCAGCGCCTTCATAAGACCCAACCCAATCACAAATTCCCTGAAAAGCGCAAGGACCGCATGCGCCGTGATCATATCCTTGGTATCTTCAAACTTGATGAAATCGTAAAAACTCAAAATTGGGATGGCAAAGTAAAAAGCTTCAGATGCAAGGCGCGCAAATCCTGAAAAATGAGGCGTACTCATAGGTACGCCGCAATGATTTACCCGGTTGAATCCTGCGAAGCAGGGCCGCAAAGCGGCATTCAACCGGGCAGGGGATGCAGCGCAACGCAGCATATGGACTTTTTACGAAGCCATCAAGCTTGAATGGCAGCACCGTTTGTTTTACTATCGCTTTCACCTCGTTGGTTTGGGTCGTGTGGTGTTTGAGCAATACCTATCTACCTGCATCGACGAGGTTTATCAATCTATTTCTCAAGAAAATGCTTGCCAATCGCGGATCTTGAGTTACAAACTCCTTGACATTATAAAACCGAGGGCATTTACTCCTTTCGCTTTTCCAATTTGAATAACTAATCGTATTCTAAATGACAGCGAATCAAAAAGCCAACGTCGGGGTTATTGCCGCCTTGACTCTGGTCCACTTTACCGGCGACCTTTATGCCTCATTCATCAACCCCCTTCTCCCTGTCTTTGCCGACTCCTTTTCCTTGTCCATGACCCAGGTGGGGTTGCTTGCCGGCGTCAACCGGTTATTCATGTTCGTGGTCCAACCGTTGGCCGGATACTTCGCCGATCATTACCGGAGCCGCCTTTTTGTACTAGGCGGCCCCCTGTTGACCATGGTATTCATCCCCCTCGTGGGGTATGCCCCGAGCTTTTTGTTTCTTATGGCGTTCATCGCCATCGGATCCATCGGTCAGGCCCTGTTTCACCCTCCCGTGGCAGGAATGATCTCCGGTTATTCGGGCCGCCATTTCGGCTTCTCCATGTCCATCTTCAATGTAGGCGGGACCTTTGCCTTTGCGGTGGGACCCATAGTGATCACGACAATCGTACACTACTTGGGTCTCAAAGGAGCTGTCTATTCAATGCTGATCGGGCTTCCTCTCATGGTTGTCCTTTTCAAAACAGTCCCGAAGCCGGAAGGGGAGGGGCTGACCAGCCACGGTTTCTTCGGATCCCTGAAAGAGGCGATAGGGAATGCCTGGAAAGGGATCGTGGTGATCTGGATCGTGATGGTTTTAAGGGCGTTCGTAAGCCAGGCCTGGCTCACTTTTACACCGGTACTGTTCGCCAGAGAAGGCTATTCATTGATTTCAGTGGGGTTTATCGTTTCCATGTTCACCCTCGCCGGGACGCTCAGCGGACTCCTTGCCGGTCATCTTGCGGATCGACTTGGTTACAAACCCATTTTCTACGCCAGCAGTCTTTTCACAGCCCCATTGCTATTTCTTTCGATTCACCTGGGTGGTAACTGGGTCTTTCCCTTGGCGTTTCTAACCGGTTTTTTTTCATTGGCCACGCTTCCGCTGGGCGTGGCTCTGGGACAAGAAATCGCTCCGAAGGGAAAATCCATGGTGGCAAGCCTCATGATGGGCCTGGCCCTCGGCGTGGGAGGCGTGATGAGTCCACTGGTCGGAAAATTCGCCGATCTATATACTCTCAAGGCCGTGCTTTACTGGCTGCCGGTCGCCCCCATCATCAGTCTCTTTTTTGTCTATCATCTCCCCGAAAAGTCCCCTTCTTCCAAGGGTGCCTGATCCTGTCATTTTAGCACTGGTGTTCAAAGAACCCGTAACGACCGGCTCATGAGAAATCCATCGCCGTCTTTAACCGGAAAGCTGCTGTTGACAAAAAACGGCTTGTGTTTAAAATTAGCCTAAAAAAGATCCCCCATTTCATATCCTTCAGCTTTTTCGGGATCATATGAAATACTTGCTTTTGCCTAAAGGAGGGTTTTGCCTTGTCAGACAGCAAACTTTACGATCTCATCATTGTCGGGGGCGGACCGGCAGGATTGACCGCCGCCATTTACGCCATGCGGGCGGCCCTGGATACGGTTCTGATCGAAAAGGGTGTCCATGGCGGACAGATCGCCAATACCGACAGCGTGGAAAATTACCCAGGATTCGAAACCATTACCGGTTTCGAGCTTTGCCAGAAATTATCCGATCATGTTAAATCTTATGGGATTGAAATGCATCAAAAAGAGGTGATCGCCATCGAACCCGGTATCGATTTCCACTCGGTTCGACTCGATGACGGTCAAACCCTGAGCGCCCGTTCGGTCATTCTGGCCTCCGGCGGCACACCCCGCAAACTTGCCGTTCCCGGTGAAGATAAGTTCTACGGAAAGGGAGTCTCGTATTGCGCCACCTGTGACGGGTTTTTTTACCGGGGTAAGACGGTGGTTGTGGTCGGCGGCGGCGACACCGCCATGGAGGAAGCATTATTTCTGGCCAAGATCACTCAAAAAGTGTACCTGACCCATCGCCGTGATGCCTTCAGGGCCAGCCGCATCCTTCAGCAGCGCGTTAAGGCCGAATGCAAGATCGAGGTTTTGTGGAACACTGTGGTCACGGAAATCAAGGCTGATGATAAAGGAGTAAACGCCGTCACCTTGCAGGATACCAAAACGAGTGAAAAACGAGAGTTGGCTATAGACGGCGTTTTCGTCTTCATCGGTTTCGTGCCCGATAACAAGCTGGTTCCCAGCGGTGTGGATATGAATGCCCAAGGGTATGTCATCACCGACGAGAAGTGCGAAACCCGGATCCCGGGTCTCTTCGTGATAGGCGACCTGAGGCAGAAATACGCCCGCCAGATCGTGATCGCCGCAGGGGATGGCTGTACCGCTGCCTTGGCCGCGGCGCACTACGTGGAGATGAAAAAAGCCTCCGATGCCTGCACCCTGTCGGAATAACCCTCCGGCAGAATTTTTCCCTTACCGCAATCTCCGATACTCATCCCAAAATCAGCAACAGGGCAGCGCCCGGAAAGCTTCCGGCATTCCATGCCGGGTCGAAGCGCCGTGTCTGCTCAGGATAAAGAGGCTGATAGCGGGTAAGAGCAGGAACACAAGGGTGTCTGTGACGGATTTCAGGACCATAAGGGTCTTGATTACGGATTTTTCCTTATAAAATATCACCGGCGGTTTGGATCCATGATGACGATCCTTGACAGAATCGGCATTTTGGCTATAGTGATGTTCAGTTGCAATTTTTACGAGGATCGCTCCCCATGCCGCCCTACCCTTGTGATTCGATCAATCTATCCCGAAGGCAGTTTCTTCAACGAACCATCCGGGCTTCCGTTCGTTTAGGGGTTTACACCCCGTATGCGTGGGTTCTCTTAAACGGAGCGCCAAAAGGCCATATCCAAGCGTCCGTTCGATCCGGCCTGCCCCAGGGAGAGAGAGATATGCCACCGGCCCGATACTGGGTTTCGGCAAATGCCCAAGGCGTGGACTGTCTGGCCTGTCATCTCCCGCAAGACAGGATCCAGGGTCTCGTTTTTCAACATAAAAAAGGCTATGTCCGGTGCTTGCTATGCGCTCAAAAATGTCTCCTGGTTCCCGGTGATCGCGGCCGATGCCGGGCCCGCATCAACGACAATGGCGTATTGAAAAGCCTGGTTTATGGTCATCCTGTCTCCATGCATGTGGATCCTATTGAAAAAAAACCTTTATATCACTTTCTGCCCGGTTCCGCCGCCTTTTCCCTGGCAACAGCCGGTTGTCCTTTAAGTTGCCAGTTCTGTCAGAATTGGGAAATTTCACAGGCAAGGCCCGA
>Ga0100390_10002776_pt1 | contig 15439 bp, 17 predicted proteins | sample CryGeymeta201514_FD_81540 | JGI IMG/M metagenome (GOLD analysis project Ga0100390, IMG submission 81540) | Groundwater microbial communities from Crystal Geyser aquifers in Utah, USA - Crystal Geyser metaG 2015-14 | ecosystem: Environmental > Aquatic > Deep subsurface > Groundwater | place... | reverse complement strand
TATGACCGCCGAACTCCTATTTAGCTATTCTCAAATTGCCGTCGTAACGAACACAGAATCCACGACTCATATTTTGAGCATTATCAGCACTTTCCTACGCAGTGAATTCGGGCGTTAACACCTCGATGATCAGATTCTTCGGCGTGGAGGCTGCCGCGACTTTTCCGGCAACCACGACCCGCTGGGACGGGGCCAGTCCGGCATGGCCCTTCAGGCTGCCGGCCAGCGGTCCCCCCGCCGCATCAACAAACTGCACGCTGGCCCGGCCGGACTGAAGTTTATCCGGATCCTCGCAGCAGGCGTCCCACGGCGTGGCACAGTGTGTCACCCTTGTCATCGCAAAAAAGCAGCGCAGTGTCGGCCAGCACGAAAGCCGCATAGCCTGCCACAAAAGATTGCACCGGCTGCATCAATCCCGCCGTCAGCCAGGTCATAGCGCGAATCGGCCCGAAGAAGGCCGCCAGCAGCAACCAGGGCAGCGCCCGGGCCAGCGTGGGCAGTCCGGGCTTTGTCTTGGCGGAACTCCCGGCACCGCCCTTGGATTCTGAATCACGCCGCAGCGTGTGAAAATGATCGGACATTGTGTTGAAAAAAGAATACGTTGCAGGGCAACTGCCCCGGGGATGACGTCACGGCCCATGCGAGCCGCGAACGGACACACTCAACGTCGTCTCAAATCAACCAAATTTGGCACCAACTGCGCTCCAGTAACTGCCGGTGGATCGGTTCGGTATCACAAATTACATAATACTCCAGCACCGCCTGTGCCGCCCGGGCGGGCAGCAACTGGCAGATCGCTGCGGACAAATTCTCTTTAGGATCCATCCGGCTGTGACGGCTCAAATCCGCGACTACCGGCGCAGCAGGATCTTCCTGCCCGTGCTCAAAGCAACATTGCTGCGCGATGCTGCAACAGGGGACCGCTCCAAGCTCTGCACCGGCCCCGTCGCCATGCACACAGTCACAATCCATAGTTGCCGCAGCGGCCAGGGGAGCCAACAGCATTATGAGCATAAACATTGAACCAAAGAAGCGCGTTTACGTAATGAGAATGCCCACTCTTTAAAAAATTTCAACTGCTGATCGTGCCAAGCACGCAAAAAATGCAGCTGCATGGCAGCCGCGGCAAGGTCTGAACATGCAAGTTCCAGCTTGGCCTGAGCTGCTTTGCAACGCTCACAAGCGCCAGATCGTGCGTGGATCTCTCAACTGGCGGTGCTCTGCCCCGATTGATGGCCAACCCGGCAGCGCGCAACAGCATTTAATATAAGCATGACTCATACTCGGTTTAAGCACTGCTCAAAATCGTTTTTTAACAATAGTTTGTTCGTGTCTTGTCGCCGAATAAAAAACATAACAACACTACATACAGCATAAAACCAAATTCCACACACAATATCTAGTGCCCCAACCTAAACGTAAGCGCATGAATACAAACAACCCCGAAACCACCAACGCCCCCAAAAACTACCTGCACATCGACCGCACCTTCTCTTCGGGCACGGTGCATCCCTACGACGAAATTACTTGGAGCTACCGCACCGCCGAGATTACGGACGACAAAGGCAAAGCTATTTTCAAGCAGGAGCAGATCGAAGTGCCGGATGCCTTTTCCGACCTCGCCACCAAGATCCTGGCCTCGAAATATTTTTATGGTGACATCGACAATGGCACCGACCCCTGCCGGGGCGGACGCGAGTCCTCGTTCAAGCAGGTGGTGGATCGGGTGGCCGGCACCATCACCGAGTGGGGCCTGGCTGACGGCTATTTCGCCGACGAGGCGCAGGCTGAAATCTTTGGCGAAGAACTGACCTGGCTGCTGGCCAACCAATACGGTGCCTTTAACTCCCCGGTTTGGTTCAACCTCGGCCTGTTTCAAAAATACGGCGTGGGCAAAGACTCCTGCAAAGGCAATTTCTACTGGGACCAGGAGCATGAAGTCGTCATGCGTGCCAACAGCCAATACGAGTATCCCCAGTGTTCAGCCTGCTTTATCCAGCATGTCGAGGACAACATGGATGCCATCATGGACCTGGCCAAAGCCGAGGCCATGCTCTTCAAGTTCGGCTCGGGATCGGGCACCGACCTTTCCAGCATCCGCTCCACCCGCGAGAAGCTCTCCGGCGGCGGCAAGCCCTCCGGCCCCCTCTCATTTCTGGCAGTCTATGATGCCGTCGCCGGCGTGGTTAAAAGCGGCGGCAAGACCCGCCGTGCCGCCAAGATGAACGTGCTGAAAGACTGGCACCCCGACATTGAGGAGTTCATCCACGCCAAGCAGCTCGAAGAGCGAAAGGCCTGGGCACTGATCGAAGAAGGCTACGACCCCTCCTTCAACGGCGAAGCCTACGCTTCCATCAAATACCAGAATGAAAACCTCTCGGTGCGCGCCTCCGACGATTTCATGCAGGCCGCCATCGAAGGTAAAAAATACTGGACGCGCCGCGTGACCGACGGTCAGCCCTGCGAGGAGAAGGACGCCTCCTACCTGCTGGATAAGATCGCCGAGGGCACCCACGTCTGCGGCGACCCCGGCATGCAGTTCGACGACACCATTCACAAGTGGCACACCTGCAAAGGCTCGGGCCGCCAAAACTGCACCAACCCCTGCAGCGAATACCTCTTCCTTGACAACTCGGCCTGCAACCTGGCCTCGCTCAACCTGATGAAGTTCCGCACACCCGCAGGCCTCGATGCCGCGCGCTTTGCCGCCGCCGCGCGGATCTTCATCATCGCCCAGGAGATTATCGTGGACCGCTCGTCCTACCCCACCGAGGGCATTACCTACAACAGCCACTGGTTCCGCACGCTCGGCCTCGGCTACGCCAACCTCGGGGCCCTGCTCATGTCTTATGGCTACCCCTATGCCTCTGAAGAAGGCCTCAACCTGGCCAAGGCCATCACTGCCACCATGACCGGAGTCGCCTACAAAACCTCTGCCGAGCTGGCCGTGCTCAAGGGCCCATTCGCCGGCTACCACGAAGCGGCCCACTTCGGTGTGCCCAACCCGCCGGAGCCGGACAACGTGGCCTCGATGCAGGGCGTCATTGAACTGCACAAGAGCCACGCCGATGCCCTTGTCACCCAAACCAGCCAGGGCAACCTCGCCGCACCTCTGGCTCAATTCGCCCAGCAACGCTGGAAGGAAGCCGCCGACCTCGGCATACGCTACGGCTACCGCAACGCCCAGGTCACCGTGCTGGCTCCCACCGGTACTATCGGCTTCCTGATGGATTGCGACACCACCGGCGTCGAACCGGCCATCGGCCTGGTTGCCTACAAAACACTCGCGGGCGGCGGCCTGATGACCCTGCCGATCAAGTCCATCCCGCTGGCCATGGAAACCATGGGCTACGGCCAAGCCGCCATTGAGCAGGTCTGTGCCCACGTCAAAGAATACGGCACGGTCGAAAATATCAAAATCGGCGACAAGCTGATTGAATCCGGGCTCAAGGACGAACACATCCCCGTCTTTGACTCCGCCTTCCGCTCCGGAATGGGCCAGCGCTATCTCCCCTACACCGCCCACATCGATATGATGAGCGCCGTGCAGCCCTTCCTCTCCGGCGCGATCTCCAAGACAGTCAACATGCCGCGTGAAGCCACGGTCAAAGAAATCCGCGAGACCTACATCCACGCCTGGCGCAAGGGGATCAAAGGCATCGCCATCTACCGCGACGGCTCCAAACGCTCCGCCCCGGTCAAGACCACCCAGGACAAGCAGGAGGACAACAGCAAGCCCCAGGTGCAGGTCGTCACTGAGCCCTACCGCCGCAAGCTGCCTGACACCCGCGATGCCCTCACCCATAAGTTCAGCATCGCCGGCTCCGAAGGTTACATCACAGTCGGTAAATACGAGGACGGCACACCCGGCGAAGTCTTTATCCAGATGTCCAAGGCCGGCTCCACCATCAACGGCCTGATGGACTGTGTCGGCACGCTCGTCTCGCTCTGTCTGCAATACGGCGTGCCGCTCGACACCATGGTTAAAAAATTCAGCCATGTGCGCTTCGAGCCCGAGGGCATGACCAAGAACCCGCACATCCCTTTCGCCAAATCCGTCATCGACTATGTCGCCCGCCAGCTCGGTATGGAGTTCATCCCCGGCTACAAGGAGAAGATGAGTCCGGCCCTGCAGGACGACGCCTTTGAGGACCGCAATCCCAACAGCACCGCCATTGAGCGCGAAGCACCGATGGTGAATGAAACCCAGCTGGAATTCCTCACCCAAAGCGAAGGCAACCTCACCTGCCCGGAGTGCGGCAGCGGCAAAGTTAAAGTCACCGGCACCTGCGCCTGCTGCCTCAACTGCGGCACCAGCTTGGGTTGTTCCTGAGTGAAAGGGAAAAAGGAAAAGCACCAGGCACCTTTTTAATCGCTAAACAGGTCCGCTCCAGTAATTATTGGTCAAGATGAATCCAACAGAACAATACCTCGCAAAATCACGCGCGATTATCGAAACGGTAGCCGCCCAACAAAGCAGCATCCAGCAGGTGGCCGATCTTTTCGCCACCACCATCCTGGCAGGTAAAATGGTCCACGTCTTCGGCTCCGGGCACAGCCGGATGATGACCGAGGAGATGTGGCCGCGCTACGGCTCCTTTCCGGGCTTTAATCCCATCGTCGAGCTCTCGCTCTCCTTTCACAACCTGGTGATCGGGGCCAACGGCCAGCGGCAGGCAATGTTTCTGGAGAACGTGCCGGGCCTGGCGGAGCGCATTCTGCGCAATTTCGACCTGACCGATCAGGACTCAGCACTGGTGATTTCCTCCAGCGGCTGCAACGTGGTGCCAATCGAAATGGCCGAGGTCTTGCAACAACGCGGCGTCAAGGTGGTCGGCCTGATCAGCAGACAGCACTCCGAGCCCAGCACCAGCAAGCGCGCCGACGGCAGGAAGCTGCAGGACTTTTCCGATATCGTGCTCGACACCGGTGCCCCGCTGGGTGATGCCATGGTGCATATCGAAGGTCTGGATACGCCGGTCGCGCCGGGCTCTACTGTGGGCGGCTGCCTGATCATCAACTCGATCAAGGCCGAAGTCGCCCAGCGGTTGACCGATGCCGGACAGCCGCCCAAGGTGTTGAGCGCCGGTGCCCTCGTCGGAGCGGCGCGCGCGGTTGAACTCTTCGAAGCCGCCTATGACGAGCACGCCCACCGCATTGCCAAATACTATGAAAAAGTGGGAAATGCCTAGCTTTCAAAATATTCCCGTTTACCGGGAAACGGATGTGCTGGTGATCGGCGCGGGGTCCGCGGGTTGCAGTGCGGCGATTGCGGCCCGGAGCACCGCCGACATCAGCGTCACTTTGATTGACCGGGCCGGTTTTCCGGGCGGTATTTCCACCCAGGCACTGGATACGTTCTACGGCTTCTTCACGCCCGGTGACGCCCCTAAAAAAGTGGCGGGAGGCATCGGAGATCTGGTGGTCAACGCGCTGGATGCGGCCGGGGCAATTTTTCTGCGCCCCAACACCTACGGTGCCGGCACCGGAGTCAACTACAACCCCGAACGGTTGAAACTGGTCTGGGATACCTTACTCAACGATGCCGGCATGGATCTCTTGCTGCACACCTCGCTGGTGGCGGTCGAACTGCTGGATGGGCGCATCGAGTCCGTCGTCATCCACGGCAAACAAGGCTTCGGACGGATCAAAGCCAAGCGCTATATTGATGCCTCAGGTGATGCGGATTTTTGCCACCACGCCGGGATTGCCTGCGAAACGGCCGGCGATAACGAACCGGCGCAGACCATGACCACCACCTTCCGCATGTCGAATGTGGATCTGGATGCGTATGCCAAAGCCGGCGGCAAAAAGATGCTGATGCAAAAAATGGCGGATGCAGTCGAGCACGGCACACATCCACTGCCGCGCAAAGCCGGCAGTCTGCATGCCATGAATGCCGCAGGCTGTATCTCCACTGTCGCCGTTCGGGTGGCGGGCTTTTCCGGCCTGGACGCCGCCGAACTGACCCGTGCCGAGCAGGAGGGCCGACGCCAGGCTTTTATTTACGAAGCTTTCCTGCGCGACTGTGTGCCGGGCTTTGCCAGGTCAAATATCATCGGTCTTTCTTCCAATATCGGCGTGCGGGAAACGCGCCGCATGTACGGCCACTATCGGCTCACCCGCGAGGACTGCCTGACACGGGCAAAGTTTGATGATAAAGTTCTGCTCTGCGGTGCTCCGATTGAGGACCACCGCCAGTCCTCGGACGGCCAGGAAGAAACCCACTGGGCCTACGTGCCGGACGGCGGCGTTTATGAGGTGCCCTATCGCTGCTTCCTGCCGACTGGCAACGATCAAACCCTCGTCTGCGGGCGCTGCTTCAGTGCCACGCATGATGCGCATGCCTCCTGCCGCTCAATGGCACAAACCATGGCGATGGGCCACGCCTGCGGCACTGCAGCCGCACTCTCGCTCGCAGCCGACGCCGCACCCGCTGAAATCGAAATCCGCCAACTGCAACAGCAACTGCGTGCCCAGGGGGCCGTGTTGGAAATGCCCACCAGGCTGGCCGACACCTCTGCCGACGGCTGGGCCAAAAACTTCTGATGTCTGAAATAATCCGAACCGTCCTGGGCGATATCGCGCCGCAAGATCTCGGCTGCTGCTACGCACACGAGCACATTATTATCGATGCCAGCGTGGCCACCCTGCGCTACCCGGATTTTCAACTGCACTCGGTCGGGAATGGCGTGGCCGAGTTGAGCCAATTTTATGCCGACGGCGGGCGTGCCATGGTGGACTCCATGCCCTGTGATGCCGGACGCAATGTGCTCAAGTTGGCGCAAATCTCGCAACAATCGAAGGTGCATATCCTCTGCCCCACCGGCCTGCATCTGGCGAAATATTACGATGACGGGCATTGGAGTCATCATTACAGTGCCGAGCAAATGGCCGAACTCTTTATCGCCGACATCACCCAAGGCATTGACCGTTATGACTACTCGGGGCCTTGCGTTGACCGCACCGGGCACCGGGCCGGCTTGATCAAAATCGCCACTGCGGGAAAAAATTTCACCGCGCGCGACAAAACTATCTTTGCGGCGGCCGCCCATGCCCACCGGACAACCGGCGCCCCCATCCTGACCCATGTCGAACAAGGCATCGGCGCGATGGAGCAAGCGGCCCAACTGAGCAGCCTCGGCGTCGATCTCCGCAAAGTGGTGCTCTCCCACACCGACCGCAAAGCGGAACCCGCCTACCACCGCGACATCCTCCAGACCGGTATAAAAGTCGAATATGACAGTGCCTTCCGCTGGCAGGGCCAGGCCAATCCGACGCTGGAGCTCGTCATGCAACTCAGCGGCGAATTCCCGCATCAAATCATGCTCGGCATGGATGCCGCCCGTCCAAGCTACTGGCAGAGCTACGGCGGTCAGCCCGGACTGAGCTACCTGTTGAACGAATTCAGCGATCTGCTGCGCGAACGAGGACTCAGTCAGGAACAGTGGCAGCGGATTTTCATCGCGAACCCGGCTGAAACCTACAGTTTTTTATGCCACCCTGAGTCAGGGGTGATCTAAAAACCAAGTCGCGACACTTCAAATACGTTTTTCAGCAGGGCTCTGCTGGAAACCAGGAGTGTTGTCGGCGCACCCCCCGCATTTGACAATCTGTCGAACGGTGTTGCCATCTGGCATCTTTAGGTTCAGACATTTTTTCCGCACACACCATGAAAAATAAACTAACGTTTGTAAATGCGTTTTCTTTGATTCCGCTCCTGTTCCTCAGTTTTTGCGGTTTGCTGTTGGGCTGTGGCGGCAGCAGCGGGGGCAGTTCCAGCAGCAGCGACACCACAGATACAACAGTGACCACCAAGATTACTCGCAAGGTCCGGGTTGTGATGGACAATCAATCGAGTGAAGCGATCAAAGCCTTGCTGGTTTTTACGGATGAGTCTTTCGCCAACCTGGACTTTGTTAATGAAACACTGAGTGCGGGCTCACAGAAAATCCGGGTGCTGCAAATCAGCTCGGTGGAACTCTACCTACAGGAGCAGAATATTACAATAACGCCTCAGGTTCCCCCGGAAAATGAGCCTAACAAAAAATTAGATTCATTCGTATTTGTCAACACTGCCCCAACGGACGGATCCGATATTGAGTATCGGGTCTTGATTCCATAAGCCACCTGACAATCCTGCCGAATAGCTCTACCAGGGCGGCCAGTTCCGGAGCAGCATGAAACGTGACAGCCAGGCCTCTTCGCTCGCCAACTGGATCCAGGCTTATTTAAAGTCCGGCCGCAATGAGCAGCGCTCGATCTGGCAGTATCTGCGGGACAAGGATCCCTACCTGTTTGCCCATCACCCTGGCCAAGCCTGTTTCCGCAGTCATGTCTGGAAATTGGGAGGCTTCTACTGGTGCAAGGGTTGCCTGATGTCGACAGTCGGCGGGCTGCTGGGGCTGCTGCTGCAACTGGTCTTTGCTTGGCAGCAGCATATACCGGATTGGCAAATGGGCATTGCGCTGCTGCTGCTGCTCCTGCCGACGCTCGCCGCAGTGCTGCTGCGACTGCCTGGCTGGCTCAAGCACGGCAGTCGTTTATTGCTGGGGCTGGCAACGGCAGCAGCGCTGTTGCAGCTCTTTATCACCGACAGCTGGCATGTGCGGGGCATTATCGTGTTGAGCTTTATTGCCATCCGGCAGCCCCTTGCGCGCTACCGCAAGCAACGCAACCGGAAGCTCGCCGAGTCGAACTGACGCCACTGCCCGCGCACTCTCTCCGCAGGCGGCTAATGGAGCTTTCGACCTTTGATCCGGCTGATATAGGGAAAAAATTAAGGAAAATGTAAAACCGCAGATGCACGCGGATTCACGCGCATAGAAAAAAGAGTACCGTAATGGAAGAAGCGGAGCACCCGGAAGGGGCTACGTCCGACACCCCTTGCCCGGAAAGGGCTACGAACCAAAGCCCAGTTTAACCCTGGGTAACCGGTTCACCACCACATAAATTGCTACGAACAATTTACTGTGTTACAGGACACTAGGTCACCTGACCGGGCTCGTCTTCTTCAACCGGTTCCGGTTCGAGTTCGTTTTGCTTTTCCTTGTTGGCAGCGATGATGTGGGCCTTCTCTTCGAGGCGATCGCAAAAGTCCTGGTATTGCAGCACCTCGAAGCGGCCATCATCGTATTCGACGATGGCAGTCAGTGATTCCACCCAGTCACCGGAATTGAGGTAGTGGATGCTCCCCAGCGTCTTGTCGTCGGGGGTGTGGATGTGGCCGCAGATGATACCGCAGCATTCACGCTTGCGGGCGAGCTGTTGCAGTTGCTCCTCGTATTTGCCGACAAAGCTGACCGCGCTCTTGACCCGCGCCTTGATGGCCTTGCTGAGTGAAAAATATTCTTTGCCGCGCCAGGTGCGGTAGCGGTTGTAAACACGGTTAATACGGAGCAGGCTCTGGTAGCCGATGTCTCCCAGCACGGCCAACCATTTGTGGTTGATTGTGACGGCGTCAAATCCGTCGCCGTGGACGACCAGGTAGTTGCCCTGCGGGTTTTCGTGGATGTATTCCTCCAGCACTTTAATTTTGCCGAAGAAAAGCGGCAGGCAGCGGCCCAGAAAGTCGTCGTGATTGCCGCGCAGGTATATCACCTCGGTGTCGCGCTTTTCGACTTTTTTGAGCACCAGCCGTACAAAACGCGTGTGCGGATCAGTCCAGCCACCCCGGCGGGAGAGACTCCAGCCGTCGATAATATCACCGTTCAGGACCAGCTTTTCGCAGTGGGTGTGCTTTAGGAAGTGATTCACCTCGTCGATTTTGCAGTCGAAGGTGCCGAGGTGCACGTCGGAGAGAAATATGGTCTTGTAGGATAGCGTCGTCTTTTTCACAGCAGCAATTGAGCAAGGTTGTAACATGCAAAACCAGCCGCGCTTGGCGGTCAAAGAAATTTAACTGCGGCTCCGGTCTTGTCGCATGATTGTCACAAAACAGGGGTTGCTCGTGCAACCCTGCTTCTCGCCGGATTCCGCGTTTCGGAGCAGGGTTCTTCCTTTCCTTCGTGTTATTTGACTTTTCAAGAGATTGAACTCTGCGGATCAACTGGATTGCTGCTCCAGTTCACGCAGGTAGCTCCAGCTGAAGAGGCCGGTCTGGTGGCCGTCGCTGAAGGTGGGGCGGATGGCGTAGTTTCCAACCAGATCCCAGCGCAGAATGGTGACGCCGGGAAATTCTCTGGGGCCATCGCCGCCGTATTGGTTGCCGAGGATGTCCTTCTCCCCGATGTTTTGAGCGCTGGGGGAATGCTGGCGCAGCAGCGGGGCCGGATAGTAGCTTTCGCTGCCATCGTCCCAGATGATGGCGAGTTCATTGCCGATCAGTTGGATGTCTTTGGGTTGCATGAGTAGAGTCCTTCGCGTTGCAAGGTGGCCCGGATCGCTTTAGCGGGGCCGGAGCGGTTCAGAATGTAGAGGTGGAGTCCGGGGACGCCGTGTTGTAAGAGTTCGCGCGCTTGAGCGAGCGTCCATTCGATACTGCGGGCTTCGACTGCAGCCGGATTATCGCCCAGCGCGCGGAGTGCTTGTTCCAGTTCCGGCGGGATGCTGGCCTCGCACATCGCGCAGAAGCGGCGGGCCTGCTCGATGGATTGGATGCAAAAGAGGCCCGGCAGAATCGGGACCTGGATGCCGCCGGCACGGCAGCGGGCCACGAAATCGAAGTAGAGTGCATTATCAAAGAAAAGCTGGGTGGTGACAAAATCGGCACCAGCATCGACCTTGCGCTTGAGGTGAATCAGGTCAAGCTCGGCGGACTCCGCCTCCGGGTGTTTTTCGGGATAGCCGCCCACCCCGATGATGCAGTCCGGATGCACCTCGCGAATCAGCTCAACCAGCTCGTTGGCGTAATGGAGTCCTTCGGGGTGAGGCCGGAAGTTCTGCTCGCCCTGGGGCGGATCTCCGCGCAGGGCCATGATCTGGTTGAGCCCGTTGTCCTTGAATTGGTTGATGATGTCAACCAGCTCAGCTCGCGAGTGGCCGACGCAGGTGAGGTGGGGCATGACTTCGTAGCCGTAGTCTGTGCGCAGGCTGCGGGCATATTTCAGTGTGCGGCTGCGCGTGCTGCCGCCGGCTCCATACGTAATGGAAACGAAGTCGGGGTGGCAGTCCTGCAGGTCGCGTGCCGTGGTAAGCAGTTGTTGCGCGGCGGTGTCTGTTTTGGGCGGGAAAAACTCTATCGAGAAGATGGGCTTGCGCGGCAGCGTGTGGTCGGTAGTGGCAGATAAATTCATAACATATCAAATTATGATGATATGATGATATGTAAAGAGAATAATGTATGCTTTATTCGGAGGTCGGAGCTTGGAAGATACAACTCGGTGGATGGAAGGTGCCGTTGGGGATTTGGGCCTTCCCCGCAGCGTATTGTTTGTGGTGGAAAGTGCCCGGTTGTGCCGGTGGGGCATGGTGGGGCGTTTTGTGAGCGGAGTGCGGGCCGCGCTAGAGTCTATTTCCACTACGTTAAACGAGCGTATCCACATGGGTTTAGATCACTTTTAAACAGCTTATTCACAATCAAATAGGTAAATTTATGCTTGACGGGTGGAGCGATTTGCAGCGATATGGGGCAAAATGGTTTACATAGGGATAAATGGGTGACTTCAAAACAGGGATGTATGTGGGTGTTTTTCGCCACAATTTGGACGACAAGGGGCGTCTAACCATCCCTTCGCAGTGGCGTCCGGAGATTGACAGCGAGGCGAACGCCTTTCTCGCGTTACCGAGTTTGGAGCACTACGTGAACGTTTACCCACCCAAGATGATCGCGCAGTTGGAAGCGCGCATATCGCAGATCAGCATGGGAGATACCGAAGGTCTGGCTGCGGTGGAGATGTTGATGAGCATGGCCCACAGCTTCAGCTGCGACAAGCAGGGCCGGATCAACCTGAACGCGGCCCTGATCCAGCATGCCCGCATCAAAAAGAGCACGGTGCTCTTGGGTAAGCTCTCCACCTTCAGCATTTACAGTGACGAAGTCTATGACGCGCTGCGCAGCAAGACCCCGATCAGCCGGGAGGCGCAGGCGGAGGTCTTTAAACGCTTTGGACTCTAAACCCGATAACAACCATGGATAACGTCTTCGAGCATATCGCCCGCGAAAACTTCCGCAGTTCCGGCTACATCACCCACCCCTCGCGCGAGCGGCGGATGCGGTGGCGCTTTTCGGCACCACCGCTGGCACCTTTTCACCGCAGCGACACGGTGCGCGATGCGCTGCTGCGCCGGGAACGCGCGCTCTCCCGCGAAAAAAAGAAACCCTCAATTTTGAAAGCCTGTTTGAATGTTTTCCGTGCTCAATGACAGTTCGATGTCCGCCGCGCCCGGCGGCCATGTGCCGGTCCTGTTGCATGAAGCACTGGAGCTGCTGCAGCCGCGTGCCGGTGCCCGGCTGCTGGATGGAACCTTTGGAGGCGGGGGGCACAGCCGGGCATTTCTCGCGGCAGCCAGCGATGTAACGGTGGTGGCACTGGACCGCGATCCCGAAGCGCTGCTGCGGGCGCAGGCACTTCAATCCGAATTTGGCAGCCGTCTGCGTATGTATCCGCTCAACTTCGGTGATTTGGACGCATTGGACGAAGCTGAGTTCGACGCGGTATTTTTTGATTTCGGGCTGTCTTCTTTTCAACTGGACACTGCGGAGCGCGGCTTTTCATTCCGCAGCGATGCCCCGCTGGACATGCGGATGGATCCGCAAAGTGGTATATCTGCTGCCGAATTTCTCGAAACAGCAGCGGAGGAGGCACTGGTGCAGGCGGTGCGCAATTATGGTGAAGAGAAGCGCTGGCGCCGGGTGGTCGAAGCGATTCTGCAGGCACGCGGAACCGGACAGCTGCAGCGCACACAGACCTTGGCGGCACTGGTGGCCGCCGTGGTGGGCCCGACGCCGCGCGGACGCAAGGCAGTGCATCCGGCAACCAGGACTTTTCAAGGTATTCGGATCGCCGTAAATGATGAGTTGACGGCGATCGAGCGCGGCCTGCCGGCTGCGTTTGAGCGGCTGCTGCCCGGTGGGGTGCTGGCAGCCATCAGTTTCCATTCACTGGAAGACCGGATTGTGAAGCGTTTTTGCCGCCGCATGGCCGGCCGCCCGGAGCATGCCCGGGACAGCCGCACGCAGGATGAACGTGAGATCCGCGCCGAATTGATTGCCACCCGCCCGATCTGCCCCGGCGAGGAGGAAATTCGCCAAAACCCGCGCAGCCGCAGCGCCCGCATGCGCGCGATCCGTAAAATTACCCAAGCCAAGGCATTATGAAAATCAGCCCCAAAACCCGTAGCCGTTGCCTGCTGCTGATCGTCCTGATCGCGGCGGTCACCCTAGGCAGTGCCTTTGCAGTTGTCTGGACGCAGCAGCAAATCTCCCGCTCGGCGCAAAGTGCGAAACAGACCGAAGCCGACCTGGCCGAGATGATCCGCCGGATCAACTTCATCGATCAACGCATCGCCACCCTACACCAACCGGTAGTGCTGCAGGGCAAAGTCGCCGGGCGTCTGCGACCCTCGATGGAAAATCAAATCGTCTGGGTGCGTGAACAGGAGCTGCCGGCCGGGCGTGCCTACGCCGTAGCCAATCCTTACGAGGTCAGCATCGACCTGGCGATGCTCGATGCCAATTCCCCGCGTTGAATCCAAACCACTACCCCACTTCAGCGAACCAAACGTAATGAGCAAAGCATTTGTATCCAGCGCCCGTTCATCAATGGTATTGATAGCGGTTACCTGTGCATTTTGCGTTCTGTTGGGGCGCTTGTTCTATTTGCATGTCTGGAGCCAGGAGGATTTGCGTCAACACATTGAGGGCAACCGCAAGATCTTCAATCTGATCGAAGCGCGGCGGGGCACGATTGTGGATGCCCGCGGCAATTTGCTGGCGGTCACGCGCACCGCTTACAATATCGGAGTGGATCCGCAGGCGGTGCGCGCCTCGGACCGCGAAAAACTGCCGCAGCTGGCGGAGTTGATCGGTCAGCCTCTCACGGTGGTCGAGTCGGCTTTTGACACCAAATACCGGATGGGCGGGGCCAACAGCAAGGAAGCCCGTCTGATCCGCTGGGCACCGCTCTTGAAGGAAGCTGATGAAGCGGTCAACGACGCCGTGGCGGCGCTGAACATCCGCGGTATTTACAGCAATCAAAGTCACAGCCGGGTCTATCCGTCCGGTCAGTTGGCCGCTCATGTGCTGGGCTATGTCAATAAAGAAGAGACGGCGGTGACCGGCATCGAACGTTATTTTGATTATTACCTGCGGGGCCAGGACGGCTGGCGCGAGAGTGAACGCGACGGGCGGCGGCGTGAGTTGGCGCAATTCCGCGGCCGTGAGGTCGATGCGTCGGACGGCCTGAATATCGAGCTCACCATTGATCAAATGGTGCAGTATATCGTGGAGACGGAGATTGCGCGGGTGGCACAGGAGTATCAACCGGAGGGGATCAGCGTGATCGTGAGCCGACCCGGCAGCGGCGCCGTGATGGCGATGGCAAACTACCCCAGCTACAACCCGAACGAATTTTACAACACCGGCAAATATCCGATCGCCCATCAGCGCAACCGGGCACTGACGGATGCCTTTGAACCGGGTTCCACCTTCAAGATTGTGCCGGCTGCAGCGGTGCTGAACGAGGGCCTCGCCGCTCCCTCGGACGTCTTTCAAACCGGTCATGCCCGGGTCAGCTATCAGGGGCGTATGCTGAGCCTGCCCGACGACCATCATCACTACGAATCCTTATCCATGCATGAAGTGGTCGTGAAATCGAGTAACCGGGGTGCCGCGCAGCTCGGCCTCTTGCTGGGCAAGCAGCGACTGCGCGATTATGCGGCGGCCTTCGGGTTTGGTGAGCGAACCGGCTGTGATCTCGGCGGTGAAATTTCCGGCACCTTGCACCGGGTGTCCAAATGGGACGGCTCGACCATCACCCGCTTGCCGATGGGGCACGCCGTGAGTGCCACTCCGATGCAAGTGCACATGGCGATGTCGGTCATCGCGAACGACGGAATCCTGATGGAGCCGATGTTGGCCCAGCGGATCTTTGACCCGGCGGGTCAGGATGTGCTGCGTTTTGCACCCAAGGCAAAGCGTCGCGTGGTCTCGTCCGAAGTGGCCCGGATCATGTCGGACATGCTGGCGGATGTCGTCGGCGAGAATGGCACGGCCCGGCGCGCCGCGATCGAGAACTACCAGGTCGCAGGCAAGACCGGGACAACGCAAAAGCTAGTCAACGGCCGCTACTCCAACCATCACCACGTGGCATCCTTCAGTGGTTTTTTACCCGCCGACCGGCCTGAGCTGGTCATCACGGTCGTGGTGGATGAGCCCAAGCTGCCGGGAGTTGGTTACGGCGGCTCGGTCGCCGCGCCCGCTTTCCGCAACATCGCCGAGGCCTGTATCGCTTACCTTGGCATTCGCCCCTCCCGCGAGCGGGAGGAATTTTTAGCACAG
>Ga0100390_10002772_pt1 | contig 15447 bp, 8 predicted proteins | sample CryGeymeta201514_FD_81540 | JGI IMG/M metagenome (GOLD analysis project Ga0100390, IMG submission 81540) | Groundwater microbial communities from Crystal Geyser aquifers in Utah, USA - Crystal Geyser metaG 2015-14 | ecosystem: Environmental > Aquatic > Deep subsurface > Groundwater | place: USA... | reverse complement strand
GAATATGCGCCACCTCCGCGATCCGATAGATGAGTGCAGATTACTGTACTGGTCACTCCAAGCATAGTGATGAAGCAGCAAAAAAAGCCACAGGCGTGGGAAAATAGGATCACTATAGACATTTAAAAAGTTGCTGCTCTCTATTGTCCAAGTCGTCTTCGTTCGCTACTTGTGCATACTTATTTGCGATGGACGCGAAAAATTGATTCCTCGTTTCCCGGAATAAAAATGCGAAGAAAAGTGTGCGTCTACTACAGCAATACGAATTCGTTCAAATCACAACAACATCGAAATTTTCAAAACAAGACTGCCTCTGATCATACAGTACGATTATAACACCAGCACAGACCGCAGCCCGTCTGAGGTCTGAGGATGAAGGAATTAACCGATGCCGTCCTCTATTGCCTCCGAACTAAGACTACTGTAGCGAGCTTAGCGTTCGTAGTGTTGACTAAATAGAAGTGCTAGTAGGCGTAGGCGAGTTGCTCTGATTTGCTAAATCACTCATTCTGGAAAGTGCAGAAACGAAGAAAGAAAAAAGAGTGTGTACAAGAGTGAGGACGAACGTACAGGGAAATACCAGTAAATGATTACAGAGCATCCTTTCGATGTTTCGGTGCTTTCCTTTGCCACGGAAAATTCTTTTGAGCGCGATCATTATCAAACCACAGAGGCACAAATGGACAACCTAGGAGTATCACCTGGTGGCGGTGGAGGAATGCAAGGCAAAAAGAGCGAGCCTCCAGGGTTCGAAGATTTTGTTGACCCAACGACAAGAAATCCGGTTGGCCAACCACTGAACAAAGACATAATAAAAAATGAGGAGTTTAAGAATGAAGAAGGCACGAGGAATGACGAAAAAGTGCAAACACAGGATGATATAATATCTTTTCCTCGAAAACCAAAGCAACCAAAACAGCCTAAACGAGATCAGAATGATATTCCCAAAGTGTTGGTCAAAGGACCAAACAGGCTGCGCCCATCTTTGAAATCTACCAATTCGGATGTACGAAAACGTCATCCTACTATTAAACTTACAGCAGAAGCAGCCAATGAATCCGACATTCCCAAATTATTGTTTGAAGGTCTTGCCAGTCTCGATGCCATTGAAGTCGAACAATCCCTCGAAGTACTGAGTCAAACATTCTTACATTCCGCCACCAAGTGTACCGAAGCTGTGGATCTAGGTGCTCACGGAATTTGTATTTTGACCATGAAAAAATGGCAGTACAATAGAAGAATACAGCAATTATGTTGCGAATGCATACATAATATTGTTTACAATTACAAGGACGGTCGGATCGATATCATGGAAGCCTTGGCTATCATGGGAGCTTTGGAAACCATTATCCGATCCATGGACAAATTCAATGATTCGTTAGACGTTCAGCGGTTTGGATTAGCGGCACTGGGCAATCTACTGTACGGCAAGGGCGAAGGTCTGCGAGAACGGGCTCGAAAATGTGTGGAAGATGAAGATATCGACGTGATTACAACAGTTGTTGGTGCTACAAGACGGTTTTCCGACAATGCCATGGTCCAAGGTTGTGCATGCATTGTATTAACGAGATTACTCAAAATGGGAGACTACAAGGACCGCATGACCGAAGCCAGCGTTTTGTTGGACATTGCCGCTGCCGTTACCAATCACCGTTCGAATGCTATCATTGAAAAGGAAGCCTCATCGTTCATGAAAGTATATTTTGGATGGTCTTGATGGTTAAGACTTCTGTTTTGAGGGTTGATAGACAACTAGTTGACGCGGCGAGGTCTACTACTAGCTACAGTAGTCTAGAAAATTCAAAATCACGGAAGACAGTCGTCGAGAACCCTATCCCTGTAGAATAATAGAATGAGTACCATTAGACTCTGCTTGGTCGATAATAATTCACGCAAGACTTCTTCCCGGCTCTGCTTTGATGCCATTCTGGTAACTGGTAAAATAATATATATGACCGACCGATGACAGTCATGTAACGAAGCATCTAACCACAAATACAATGCTAATTTTTCAAAGATGGCCGATCTACCAATAACAAAGTTAATGTGGCTCGCCACCCTGGGGATATTTGATATCACTGTGCGTGGAGGGCTTTGGGAGTGTTACAAACACGACTACTCGAATGGTGTGGCCATGGAGGACAGTCGATGTGCCCAACGAATTTACTTTGGCGAAATAGCTCTAAGCCTTCCCTTCAATCCACCAAAGGAAGAGGTAAATCCTAATGACCTGAGCTTTTTGTTTCTCGGTAATAGTTTATCGGGTTACAATCATCTAGATGAAATGGTTCTTGCACTGTTCCGAGAGCAGGGGGGCAAGGGTTTAAACGGCCACGCTAACACCTACAATCCTCCTGGAGAAGATTTTATAAGTCACCTCGACATTGCGAATGGTAAAATAGGAAACTATGTCTGGAATGGATTTGGGCCCACCTTAAAGAATTGGTTGAAGCCTGATGACGAAAAGAAAGAAGACAAGGACAAAAAATATTGGAAATGGTTTATTTGGCAAAATTCCAGTCTCCAACCAAGTTATTGGGACAGTCCCAAGTCTGAGAAGCAGGAAGAATTCATACAAAGCGCAATGGCGGCCAACACACTGAATCAAAAGATGGCCACGAACTTTCCTGATTCTAACACATTGCTCATGCTTACCTGGGCGCCCAAAGGACCAACATCGGAGGCCCCTGACTACGAGGGGTACTTGGTGACACAAGAGCGCATCAACGAAGGATACAGAGTCTATCGTGCCACTACATCTACGCGAGAGAGACCAACCTATATTGCTCCTGTTGGATTGGTCTACCAAGCCATTTACGAGGACGATGTACAAGCTGGGATCCTAGATCCCACCAATCCTGCATCGGGTGGACTATTTTCGAAACTCTACGAAGACAACTTTGGTCACACCACCCTCATGGGATCTTATATCCAAGCTCTGACCGTGTATGCTTCCATTAGCGGCAGTGACGTGAGAACCATTACCTATCAGCCTCCCACCGACATTCTACCCCAGGACTTGGTTTCTATGGCTCGAGAAAGAGTTCAACGAACAATTGACGAAACTGCAGCGGATGGATCGGTCCAATATGTATGGCAATAGGAACGTGCATCAGAGATCGAGGCTTGCTCGTCTCTGCTAGAGTAGCTGTAGTAGTTTTCCCTGCATCTTTGACACTAATTCGATTAAATACGTAGATAGACTTAATGCCGCCTTTCTGTATTTCGAAAGACCAAAGCTAATAAATAGACCTAGCTAGCTAGTAGACTGCTCGGAGTATTCCTACTAGCTAGCTACAGTAGTAGCTACTGTACAGTAGTAGAGGCGTGCAAAACTCACTCTCGCTGTTGGTGGTACGAACTCTCAGCCTTCAGACGTACAAGTACCACCCGGGCAACGGCAAGAGACGCGGACCGAGAATCCGCGGTTTCAAACGAACACAGACTTGATTACAGGTATCACCTTCGACAACACCAGCCAACAAAACATTGGATGAGTACAATTCAGCTTTCTGTTCCTCTATCAGCCCATCAGCCCATCCGAACTTAATTACGAACTTGAATACGCCACACCCTGACGGTATCTGCTACAACTCCTTTTTATCACAATAAGTAGAAGAAGGAGGTCTGTGTCGTACTCCGTATCTATTATCTTAACCAAGCAGTGAATAGTGAATACCACTTCTATTAACTTATTGTGTTTTATTGGAGATCGAAGGGTCCAATATCATCAACCTGATCCCCTGTAAAAATAATCGGATTCAAATCGGATTTTAAGGCTCGCTCGATACGTTAATCTAGATCAGCTCTTGATCTTAACTTCACTATTAATAAATGATTATGACCGAGAAAGAGGGAAATAATACCGCCGAAAATGGTAACAAACGCCTGCGTATCAGCGAAGAGTCCTCTGTGTCGTCTGAACACGAACTTCAGATCCAGCAACAAGGAATCCTCGAAGGAAATTCCTGTGATAGAAATCTCCACAATGAGCCATATCGAGTTCCAGTGCATTTTAAGCCTGGCTTTCCCCAGCTCTTGTTCGAGGATCTACAGAGCGAGAATAGCAATCATGTCGAAGCGGCAATGGCAGCCATTGCCACCAAGATGAAATCGTGCGGTCTTGCTGAATTTAAAGAATTTTGTGCTCTCGGTGGAAGTGCTCTCCTGGTAACTGCCGTGAGAAAATGGTGCCTTTATGGGGGTATCCAGTTCCAAGGGAGCAGGTGCATAGCAACCATGCTGTTCGTTTGTCCTGACAGTCTCTTCCACGGTCTGGAGGCTTCTCTTCATCTCATGGGTTGGATGGAACTGGCGGCGGAAGCCATGAATCGGTTTTCCGATCTGGAAGACTTACAGTGCTGTTCGATTGGATCACTGGGGAATCTTTATTCGAAAAACTTTAGGAGTCTGGCCGATCCAAAGATCCAGGCTTTGGCACGGTTTGTGAATGCCCTCGATGGTATTGGATTGGTGGCGGCAGCCATGAGGAGATTTCCCAATTCAGAGGGAGTACAAGAGGAGAGTTGCTGGCTATTGTCTCGTTTGTGCTCTCTGGGATACGGGAATCATCCCCTCATGGGAGACTTGGCTCATCCGCTGGTGTCATCGGCCATGCAAAGGTACCCACATAACCAAGGATTGGCGGCCAGTGCTCGCATATTTATAGGTGTGGTCCGATGATATCGATATGGTGTTCCTACCGGTAATATGAGTGCAATGTAGCCTGGCAATGGATTCTATTTCCTAAGATCCCTTCGTTACCCTGCCTTGATAATGAAAACAGAGTGCATGGTGTAATTACCCATTGCAATCATTTTTTTCTTTTCGGAGTATATATTTTCACGGCAACGTGCAACGTGTTCAAAGTTGAAACGAACACTATAATGCACTCTTTATTTTAAAACTTTTTAGTCGCAGCTACACGAGGCTTTTCTTTCTTCTTCTCGGGTGTTTGTCTTGGATCGTTGACAACTAGTTCCAATGTTTTTCATTCGACATGGACATGGTTCTGGATGGAAGTGCCTTCCCTCGACCATCGAATTTGAATCGGTCTCCTTGATGATAGGGGCCGCTGTGTTGCTTTCTTCCTTTGTGTGTTGTGCGTTACCTCAAAATTTGTCCAGGCACTTGCTTTCGACGAATGGAGATTCGATTCAAAGGCAACAAACATTTCCGTCAAGTTGCCACTGCCATAATCGTCGATAATTCGGCAATTCCACTTTTTTATAATGGAAATTCGATATTCGATTGAATTGACATGTTTCGTGTCTTTATTCAAAGAAAGGCGGAAGCAAAATGATGCGAGCAGCAGTACGGTCCAAGCCAAATTCCTTATGCTTGTGTAATACAATATTCTGGTATCGATATCATAGTCACCAATGAACAAAATAATAATAAGTACTCGAGTAATAATCTCTGTCTTGATGGGCCTAAATCATTGCCGAACGGGACTGACTTTGGATTCGATTTTGGGGAAACAATCCGAAAATTCATACCGGTACTAGAATATATTCATTAGGAGTGGGGATAAACGGAAGAGTTCTCATCCGAACTGACGAGAAGAAGTACGGAGTACAAAGATAAAAGGGGCACCACCAGGACCACCCAGCTGTGAGAATACAGTTCGGAAGATTCTCTCTCATCAGAAAAAGATATTGGCTTCTCCGAGTCCGAGTAGTCTACTAGACTACTACAGTAGCTAGTCTGCGTTCTTATCAAAGGAGAAGTACTCCAGTAGACTAGTACTAGACTACCACACCACAATAATCTGGAATCTAGTTTTTTTCGTTCGCATTGGTCAATTAATTATTTTTTACTCCCTCGCCACAACACAAATACCGAATATTAATACTAACTGTACATATTTAAGCCACCATGTCGAATATGACCAACGAAACCGACCTGTCCTTTGAATATGTTTGCAAGGATTCTACGGATCTAACATGTCCCAATGAGTGCGTTACACTGGAAGCCTGTCTTGATTGCGAGTGTCAAGTGGCCCTCCTCGAAGACACTGGGGGTCCCTGGGGTCAGGTGATGGATTTCCTCTTTTGTTTGCTGCCCATCATATACTTGGTCGTTGTCACGATCAAGCCCAATCCGACACCAACGACGGTATCGCTTCCCGCATCGGCCGCAATTATGTTTCTGGTCCGTCTCATGTACCTGGGATCCAATCCCCTCCTTACCGCCTCCTGCGTCATTTTGGGATTCCACGAGGCCTTGACGCCCTTGTCAATCATGGCCGGTGCCATTATGTTATTCGAAACCATGGAAGCTACCAAGTGCTTGCCGTATATGATGCGAGAAATGAAAGCATTGACGGCGGGACACCCAATAGCGGAGTGTATGCTTTTGTTTAATTTTGCCTACATGATCGAGGGAGCCAGTGGATTCGGAACACCCGTTGCATTGGGAGCACCCATGCTGGTCTCAACGGGACATCCAGCTTTAGAATCGGTTGTTCTATTGTTGGTCTTTAATACCTTTGCCACTGTTTGGGGCGCAGGTACGTTTTGGTTCAAAATATAGTATTTTGAATATTTTTGTGTGTGGAAAGGAGAAAGCTGAAACTGAAATTGTAGGTTGAAAAAAGATAAGAGCTCAACAATGGTTTTTCTTGTCATTCGTTTAACAGTCGGTACACCATTGTGGTTTGGATTTGGAGGACTCGGTCTAACAGAGGATGAGTTGACAGAAATTTCATTCAAGGCGGGCGTTGCCATGGTTGTGAGTGCCTTCCTCTTGATACCATTTATTTTGACCGTTCTCGTTCCCTTCGCCTTTGTTAGAAAGAATATGATCTTTCTATTGTCTTCCATTACAGGCGTTATGGGACCCGTAGTTGGACTGGCCAGTGTCAACTACGAGTTCCCAGCCTTGATCGGAGGAATGGTTGGGTGCCTTATGACGGCACTTTTGATCAAATTCAAAGTAGGACTGTCTCTTTATGATCCCGATGTCGATGGACGCGAAGCACAAACGAGTGTAGCAGCTGCTAGCAATAATAATAATACCGGCAGTCGCCTGCAAGTTTCTGACTTGACGGAAATTGATGTTTCAAAATCTGTGCTCAAACCAGCTCCAGTCCAGACCAATGAAGCCGACAACAACGGCAGCAAGCCGGAGGAACCGAATGCGGAGTCAAGCGCACAGCCACGCACCAAACTGGCCAGTTCTCTGAATGGTCACTGGAATGTGGAAGTGGAAAGGGATAACAAAGAGGAGGAGGAAGAGACGACAGTAGTTTTTGTAGCGCCCTCCAATTCGGATGCCGCGGAGGACACGTCAAACAAAGGAGGAGTCGAAATGTTGGTAAGTGACGGCGCAGAAAAGACGAAAGAAAACGAGAACGAAGGCATCCCAGAGCCGCCGCTTGTCGAGGAAAGTGGGCGCGACAGTCGACATCAGCATACGGACGGCGAAAATAACCTGAAAATGTCGGCCTTGGAAAAGAGCTTGAACGCTGACAACGAATTGTTAGGTCCGCGAAAAACCTTAGCGGAAGGATACATGTCTGAAACGTTGCTTCGCACCTTTCCTATTTGGGCCGTTGTGCTGCTCCTGGTGTTGACGAGAGTTGGCGCCATTGGTATCAAACCCTACTTGACGAAACAAGACCCATATTTTGCAATCGATTTTGGAACTTACGGAGAGTTTCGGCTCACCGCATCTGTCGTATTCCAGCTCCTAGATATTATGACGTATCCTGGCATTAGCTGGAAATATGAGTTATTATACGTTCCTTTCTTGATTCCCTTTGTGACAATCTCGGTCGCTACAATGATTATTTATCGCAAGGACTTGACATGCCGACCTCTAGACATTGTCAAGACTGTTATGAGCCGCTTATCGAATCCTGCTATTGCCCTCTTGGGAGCTCTGACCTTGGTGCAACTCATGATCAAAAGAGGACCGGAGTCGCCTGCTTATCTGTTGGGCGTGATTTTGGCTGATTGGTTACAGGAGGCTTTTGTGGTTGTTAGCCCACTACTGGGAGCATTGGGTTCCTTCTTTTCTGGCTCCACAACTGTCTCTGACTTGACGTTCGGAGAAATTCAGGCCATTGCAGCTAGAGCGATTGGCGTTGAAGTCACATCTATGCTCGCCCTTCAAGCGTACGGAGCATCGGCCGGCAATGGCATTTGTCTCAATAATATTATTTCTGCTCTGACAGTGGTTGGTCTCGATGTCAGCGAGGGTGAAATTTTGAAGCGAACTGGAAAGTTTGTCTTTGCTAGCACAACCATTGCAACAGGGGTCATGCTTGCACTCTTCTTTCGATTTGAATAGAGCGGTAAGGAGTTGAAACGCATGCCAACTATGATACTCGCTGGTTGTATAAAACAAAGAGTTGGTTCAAAGTAACCCTGCATGATTGTTCGAAATTAAATGAAACAAATAACCCGTTTAGTGTTACGTGATAAAGACTGCGCAACACATTTTATATTAGCAGGGATGATGACTTTGCCTCGACGTAGCCGCAGGAAGAAGATAGGCAGCGTTTTACCCTGCAAGATGACAGAATTTTGGAGTATTGCTTAGTGTACACAACACAGCGCGACGTGAAGTGCATGAGGCAAAGGCTACTTGTTTCCGCAGACGCGTTGCAAAGTAAGAGGAACAAAATGCAGATTTCAAAAATGAAAATGTAGAGTGTTTAAGGTCCTTATAGGCCCTTTCAGGCTGTAATAAAATAAGAGAAAAAGTAACAACGTTAACTTGGGCCACCTACTAGACTATCGAGGATGTCCAAAAATAGAATTCAACGGACACGACAGGATTCGAACCTGCGAGGCAATAAGCCAGTGGATTTCAAGTCCACCCGATTAACCACTCTCGCACGTATCCGCGACCTAATACTTGAAACACGCGAAAATATGGCTATAATTATTCTTTCTTGTAAAATGAGTTTACTCAAACATTATTATTCTTAACTTGCATCGATCAAATTCCGGCTGCTGTGGAACATAAAATAATGTGTGAATAAATAATCATGAAAGCGAGAGCATGATACTACCTAGTACTTGCTTACGAGCAAGCCAGCTTAAATTTATGCGGGTAGTATTGCCATGTCCCTTGTACTTTGAGTATCTCTTGACATGAACTAATCGTGCACAAGATGGGCACAGTACTTTGGATTGGAAGGTACAGAAAAAGCAGTTGTATTCCCTTGCTACATATTTTCTAAAATACTCGTTGCTACTTTAACGCATGCATTCGCACATCGTCGTCCCTTGCATTTTCTTGAGAAATTTCTTTGATGCTTGTAAAATTGGTCCCGCCGCTCTCGATGATCCTCGCTGCATCTTTGCTCTCCTCTGCAAACATGAATCTGTCATAAGAAATTTGCTGGTCCTGGTCTAAAACCGGAAGGTTTGCCAAGATCTCATTGTGCTCCGAACAACTGCTAAGGCAAGCACACGAGCAGCCGTCTCCGGAAAGAGGCACCAACGATCCTAAAAAGGCAATAGGGCTGATGTCCTCGTCCTTCGCGACAAAGGGATGCAGATAAGCAACAACATTTCCCAGACAGTTTTCAATCACCTTGATGCGCGACCATTGTTGTCGCAAGTTAGTTTGCAATTGCAGCGACCAGCTCTGTACCACTTCAAATTGAGGATGAATCATAGCAATGTCTTTGGAGAGTCCGAGGGCAGTACGAAAACCGTTACTAAGCGAGACCCTCTTTGTTTTCATGGCCTGGATCAAAGTACGGGTACTTTCCTCAAAGTAGGATGTTATTTGCTGAAAGAGATATAAAACAGATTTGTCGAGAGACGCAACCGCTGCTTCAGCATCGTGAACAGAAAGAACAGTAGCCATCATTTCGCAAAGCTTCGGAGCATCGCTGAGCGATGACAGAAGATGACGGGGGGCTTCTAACTCAGATAGGCTGACCTCTTGAAAGTACTTTGTAAAATCAACTCTGGCAGATCCTTCTGGTGGCCGGATCTTGGGGAAATTGTAGTCTTTAATGAGATCCATTGTATCAGAAATTGCATTCTCAAACCGCAACATAAGTGTGACACGACGGTGATCGAGCTCCTCTATCGCTTGCATATCGTCAGAGAGGTCTATTTCTCTCTTTTCATCTCGATCCCGAGTGAATCCTTGCACAAGGAAGGCCAAGAACCATGCTTGAAATTCAAACTCTTTCATGTCCATGGAGGATTCAAAACTGTTTTCAGATACGGTCAACATAGTTTCAATCAACTTTTGAAATTTAGTGAAGCAAACATCGTATTGTGCTGACAAAACGTCGCTACCAGGACTATTTCGGAAAATGGTACGGGTAGAACGCAACCTTAACATGACTGATAATACCTTTTTTCGATTTTCCATCATATATTCCATGGATAGGCTTTCTTGTTCAAAAGCATCAAACTCTGCCTTCAGGCTATCTACCAAATGACGGATCTGGCCGAGTACAAACGAGTTGTTTGTGCAGTCTTTGGGTGTGCATAAAATGGTCAGGTAGTCTGGTTGGTTGGATTTCTGACTACTAGCGGATGATGACTTGCTGGCGGACTTGGCTTTGTAAAAGTTGGAACAAATAATTCTCATGTCTTCCGAACTAATTAGTTCAGCAACGGTACCATGGGCGTGGACGAGTAGTTGCTTGTACTTCCTGGGGTCTTTGGTCTGCAAGAGATCCTCAAAGGCATGGACAACATCCATGCGGAGCTCGCAAGCATATCTAGCAGCTGAATTGACTGCGCCTTCTACATGCTCACTTGCTCCGGTGAGACTGGTGCCCACGGAGGTCACGTGAAGCAGTAAATTTGCGGCGTCTTCAAAGTTCCCAGTTTGTATAGCATTGTCGAGGCGTCTGCGAAGAGTCTTTAAGATGCGTTTTATATGAGCATTGACTTCGGAGAAAGTTTTGCCGAGTTCGATTACGCTCAAGGCAAGGGGAATGCCATCGTCGTAATTTTCTTCTTGAATCATATTCAATAGGCACTCTCGAAGTAAATGAAGACCGTGCTGAGTGACGACAAAAGCATCAGGGATGGAAGACTCTGCCTTTCCAAGCTGCTTGATGATGTCCGCCGTCACCTCAAATTCCTTCTCTCGGATGAGAGATGCGACCTGTTCCTTCAGCTTCGACAGACCGGTGTCAACAGCATCTGATGCCCCAGGGAAACGCTCCTCGAGCTTGCTCAATAAGATCAACCGACGAATGCACTGACTACAGTACCCCTTAGTAATAGGCTGTGTTACACTTTTTGACAACAAATCTTGCCCGAGCGAAGCGCATTCGCTAGCATCAGGAAAGTCAGCAGCCATGTTGTTGAGCTGTTCCATGCGGTACAAAGCCGTCAAATAATCCTCTTTTCCGATGCTTTGTACAACCATCATCCAAAGCTGCGTAACTTGGTGTAGGTATTGATCTTCGGCAAGCTTAAGGACCGGCTCCATTTGAGAAAAAAGGTTGGTCGCATCTACCATACTATGGAGTCTGGTAATAGCTTCTGCATAATTTTCTTGCAGAATGTGAGCGTGAAAGTCATGCAAAGCAAGTTTCATGTGAAGTTCGAGCTGTTTCGACGGATTATTTGCCACCAGTGGCTGGCACAAGTCCTTTGGGTCCACTTTGGTCGTATCTGTTGATATGTAAAGACTTTTCAGAAACTGAGCTGGGAGTTCCTCTGTTGGAACTACGACCCGAGCTTCAGGATCTGTCTTTTCCACAATATCTTCAATAAAGGCTTGAAATATGTCTTTCTCTTCGTCTCGCACTCTTGGGGGGTTTCGCAAAAGTGCAGCAAACTGCTTATGCAACATCGAACGATGTCTGTCGTCATATTTTGTAAAGACATACGCAAAGGGCTTCATGTCTGCTTTGCATTTCACGTTTGGAAATAGTCTTCGAACGGCACGCATGGTTTCAGGCAAATTGCGGAACCGATTTCCCATCCCTTCGCGGCTAATGACCACCACAGGACGAATCGATTTGGCGCACTGGATACTCTTGACGATACCCAGGCCGAGAGTAACCTCATCTTCCAATCGACCAGCTCCATCGGAACTAGGTACGTCACAAATGACGACTTCGCTAATTCCATCTACTGTTACCTTGGCTGCTTGTAGACACTCTGTTGTTACCCCTTGACTACTGTAAGAGGTCTCGAATTGAGCATGCTGCGGGCTTGAGTATTTGTGAGGCTTTAAGTGCAGAAAACCATCAATTTCCACTTCTGCAAAGGTAGTACCCAATAAAAACTGAAGGGTGGTCGTCTTTCCAGATCCTGCTTCACCACAGAGCAAGAACACATCTTTGCCCTTTAGTTGTTCACCAACTTGTAGGGTCTGTTTCATGAGTCTGGTCAGTCTACTCAGATCCAATAATTGAACATCAGTAATCATCTCACCCAATTTTTGCAGGGCAGGATCATCTCTGCGTAGTGTATTGTTGTACATAGATGACTGCATCTTGTCGCGTATGCTTTGCAATAATTTTTTCCACGCCATGGCACCCGTACTGCTACTGGTTGGCATATCCTCGAGGAACCGCAATTGTTCCTTCACGAGATCCGTGTCCTTTTTCGTCCAGGGAAGCTGCTTAACTGTCATGCCATCAATATAATATACGTTATCGGATTGGACAATTCTCTCTGTGCCATATTCTTGAGAAGCAGCTTTCATGAGCCAATCTTCAATAGTTGCATCGTCTCCAACATTATTAGTATGGTCCCTCAATGTCAGTGGAGAAGTGTCCTTGCGGGAATCGGATCCTTGGTCTCGCTTGTCCTCTGTCCTTTCTTCCTTCATATACAAGCTATCTTCACTGTATTTCTTTGACAGATCATGGCGTTTTTCTCCTGCTTTTCCAGTCGTCGTAGGGGAAGCAGCTGTGTCCCTGTCGTCAGAACTACGAGCGGACGAGGGACCGTCAAGAGTCACCATCTTTTTCCGAGTCTCGGTAAATTGATGAATTTTGAGTTTTGACTAAAAATTAATTGAATTTCGACGAAGTAAAAGACTCTGACTCTGGAACTTAATAAAAGTCTTTTAAATAATTACAAAGTATGAACTTTCTCTCTGTTAAGTATCGTAATCAACGGACGACTCCTTCGCTCAATTTGCAGTTTGCGCGAGATTGAACGGTAGGGTTCCGTTTTTAATTTATGGATCTACTGTGCGAAGAACAGAAAAGTTGATTGAAGTTAAGGTTACCAAAATCAGGCCCTGCAAAAAACCACAACTTTGCAACAACTTTAAATACAACTACTACTACGGTAGCTAGTCTACTACTGTACTAGCTAGTAGTAGTACCAGAGTACTATCAAGTAGGTCTTCTACTAGCTAGCTCGAGTCTAGTCTCTAATAGAAATAATAATAAATACTAAACATGCCTACTCGTGATTTGGTGAACTTGCCTTGAGGATGAATTCGGCACCGCGTTCCGCATCTGTACTCGAGTACCCGAGTACTGCTGCACGCACTTGAGTAAACTTCTTAGTACTTGGTACCTACTCCTGTACTCGAGTAGCCTCTATGCCAGCTCTACAAATACTGTCATGACCATGAAAAAAAGGGTTTCTTGGAGAAATAAGTACTGATGAGGCCTGTTTGTCCTCAAAGCCAAAGCATAGCGCGAGGGAAACAGCGAGACGAGATAAAAATGAACAGTACACTACTAGACTAGTAGTCTAGTAGTCTACAGGCACTAGTACTAGTCTACTAGTAGACTGCTCCTCTACTAGTAAGTGTACACCAGCAACAACAACAAAAAATGAGTCATGAATGGTGATGTTTGTCATCAGTCACATTCATGATCCAATCGAAGAAGCCAGTCGAATCATCATTATATTTTTTTCAGATCTGGATCTTTTTTTGATAGCACTCGTACTTTCAGTACTCTTCTTAGCGAGACGACGTCACGACTGCTACTACTAGCCGGTACAGTGGTAGCGCGCAGCCAACAGGCAACAAAGAGCTCGATGTCAGCAAATAGTGTAATTTAGTAATAAAATCGTAATCAGCAACAGCAACAGCAAGAGAGCCAAAGCTTTTTGTGTTCCTGGTTACTCGTGAAAGTCATTTCTAATTTCATTTTTGTTCTGCCACTTGTTTGCCAAGTGTTATCATTATTATTTTCAAAGTAACCAAGAAAATAAAATAATAATAAGACTCCTCTTGTTCTGCTTTTGTTCATTCGGCTGCAACCGATCATAAAATTCGCATAAACTAATCAATCCCAGAAAAAAATCTGTTGACCAAAAAGCAAAAGAATCATGAAGTTCTCTGCCATTCGTGTTGTCTTGGCTGTCCTTGCCCCTGCTGGTATTGCTACTGCTACCAACTTGCGCAGTTCTGGCATCATCTCTCAGCTGCAGCAGCAGCAGCAGCAGCCAGTGCAAGATGCTACCTGTGGTGCTCAAACGTCCAAGAAGACGTGCGTGGCTTCGTCGGATGATGACAATCACCAACCGTGTGTCTGGTGTGAAGCTCAAGCTGTCAAATCAGGTTGCTTCACACAAGAACAATCTCAAGAATTGCCATCTTCGGTCTTTCATTGTGAGATTCCTGGTGGTGGTGGTGGTGGTGGTAGTAGTAGTATTAGTGCGAACAACCAGAACAAAGACAACGACGACGACGAAGAAGATGATGTTCCAGCAGATGATGTAAAGCGTCATTCCTTTCGGTTCTTGACTCATCGTCACGGTTCTGCCCAGAACATGACTCATATTCTGAGTACCAAAGTAAATGAAGCCGGTAGTGCTGCTTCGGACATTTGTGATGCTTCCAGTAAATCGATTTCGGGTTACATGGATATTAAGGGTTCCAAATTTGATGAAAATGGCGAGAACAAACATTTGTTCTACTGGATGTTCGAAAAGCGTGGTTCGTCTCAGTTGAGCGAGGAAGAAAAGGCCCAAATTCCATTTGTGGTGTGGTTGACCGGTGGACCAGGATGTTCGTCGACGTTGGCCTTGCTGACGGAAAATGGGCCCTGCAGTGTCAACGGCGACGGTGCCTCGACGACGGTCAATCCGTACTCCTGGACCGAAGCAGCTCACGTTCTGTGGTTGGATCAGCCCGCGGGAGTTGGTTTTTCGTACGGTGATGAGAATGACTCCAATGAGGCCATGATTTCCGAAGATGCTTACTACTTTTTGCAGGCCTTTTTCCAAACCTTTCCCGAGTACGCTCGCAAGGATCCCTTTTTGTACATTGTTGGAGAATCGTACGGAGGTATGTTCATACATTTTATTGACAGTTCGAGTGTGTGTGTCTTGTGTCTTGTCTTGGCTGGGAATGGAAACATATTTTTGTTTTGATGCATGATTTACGTCGCTATATGATTACTCAATTAGACAAACACAACTCTTCTCTGCACGAACAGGCCATTACGCACCCTCAATTGCGCATCGTGTCTGGCAGGGAAATCAAGCTGTCCAACAGGGAGATGCTTCTGCGGTAGACAAGATTGAGTTG
>Ga0100390_10002771_pt1 | contig 15457 bp, 17 predicted proteins | sample CryGeymeta201514_FD_81540 | JGI IMG/M metagenome (GOLD analysis project Ga0100390, IMG submission 81540) | Groundwater microbial communities from Crystal Geyser aquifers in Utah, USA - Crystal Geyser metaG 2015-14 | ecosystem: Environmental > Aquatic > Deep subsurface > Groundwater | place... | reverse complement strand
CTATACCTGAAACCGTTGACTGAGCAGCTGCTGCAGTTCCTGCTGTGGTTCCTGCCACGCCTTGCGTTGCAGCGGCCTGCCCGATTCCTATCTTGGCAATTCCAGATTTTATTCCGGTGGCCAGTGCTCCGCTGAATAGATTGGCACCGGCAAGCGAGGCATTACCTGCCGCGCTAGCAACACTTGCTGATACGCCAGACCCTATGCTAACTGCTCCTAGCATGGCCTGGCCTCCTGCAAGCATTGTAGTCCCCATCCCAGCCAGAAACCCCTGTGTACTAATGGCTGTAGCCATCCCCGCAAATCCTATTGTGGCGACACCGGCAGTTAATACTATAGCAGCCGCTATTAGAACCGGCTTCCATATCTTCTTAACCACCTTCTTCACAGCCTTAAAAGTTTTCTTTACTGCTTTTTTAGCAAAGCTCATTTTAGTTCCTCACAGTTAAACGCACTCAAACTGCCCTCCAACTCTCCTAAGCTTCATCAGCTCGTAGAATCTATCTGCTCGTTCGTATCCTGTACTATTGGACAGAAAAATCTTCCAACAGTTCATGGACTTACACCATTTAATACCTTCCTTAACCAGAAGTGCAGCATCCTTTTCTGCAGTAAATAGTATATCTGAAGCCCACTTTTTATTCTTGTTCCACGGAACACGGTCGATTGACATTATTATAAAACCGTGTATACTGCCATCGCGGTCTGACACAAGTACACGACACGACTTGGATCTTATGCAGCTTAAAAGGAACATCTTGAAGTCATTCTGTTTGAATTCGCTGTCCTCGAATAATTTCTTTTTATCTTTAAAATATTCTGCAAAGGACGTTATGCCTTCTATATCTCCTACGGTAGCGAGTCGTACTGGCATTATCCACCACCACCTAGAATAGCATCCCAATTAAAATCCCAGTTCGCTGGATTCAAGTTTCTCTCACCTACCATGTTCATTTCTTGTATCAAGTTATTGAAGAATGTCATTGCTCTATTTCTTCCGGGGTCATCAATGTCAAGGCCGTTAAGGCTCTGAACCGCTGCAGACCATGTGTTAAGTGCTGATATCTGCAATTGTGCTCTGGTCTGTGCTAAACCCAATTGATATTCCGCCCTCCAACGAGGTTCTCTGAACATCTCTTCAAGCTGAATGGTTTGTGCGTGAGTAAGCTCCTGGAGGGAGAAGTTTCCTTCTATGCCCATTTCCTGGAGTCTTATCCTCGTGTCATCATTCATCCTAGAAACATCTATAGTAGTCTGGGCTTGCAACCTACCCAATTCTAAACTTGTATCTGACTGAAGCCCACCTAAGAATCTACTGGTATCTGCTTGCAGTCCTGCTGTAAATCTGTTAGTATCTGATTGCAATCCACCTAAGAACAAACTGGTACCGGCCTGCAAGTTTGCGATATTACTTTGAGAATTTAACTGACTTAACTGTAACAACTGATCCTGCAAGAACTGAGTCTGCTGCATCGAAAACTGAGCATTTAGTGTAGCCTCAGCTACACGCTCTCTGGAGTCTGCTGCCAACCTAGCTCCCTGCAAACCAATAAGGGAGCTCTCTCTTTGGGCCGAAGCGTTAGTATTAGCAACACTTACCTGAGCCGCTGTCTGTGAATTAGATATTGCCAGGTTAACAGACGCCTGCATCCTAGCTAGGGTATTCTGATTAAGTGCATTCATATTTTCACTTGCGGCTTGCATATAAGCCTGAGCATTTGCCGAAGCTATAGGAACACCAGCCTCAACAGCTGCTCTCTGAGATGCACCTGCAAAAATACTAGAGCTAAGCGCTCCCCTATCCTGAGCTAACTCCCTTCCTCTCAGAAGGGCATTCTGCATAAAAGTACTATCTTTGTTTAGAAGGCTATTCAATTGCTCAGACACTAGCTCGTCTGATTGAACCTGCCTGGTAGTAGCGCCAAACTCACCTAGGTTAACATTTGCAGCAGAAAATACCGCTGGAGTATAGCCTTGATTGTTGAGAAACATCCCAAACAATGAATCAGGGTCATCAGTCAACCCTCCCTCAACTTCAAAGGGCGGCACCAACTCCGGAGGAAAAGGCTGTTGCGCGAATAGCTCTCCGAACAACGCGTCGTTAAATTGCGGCGTATGCTGATTCTGGGGTAGTCCGCGCTGCTGTATAAACTCAGGAAGAGGTGGGAAGGGTTGGCCATTTCCTTGATCTTCAAAAGTTGCTTCTATGCCACCTGTCCCAGGAAATGACGGGACAGCAGGTCCCGCAAACTGGGGCGGTTCCTCTATAACCCTGCCATCCGGAAGAATAGTCCGTGCCATTCAATTCTCCTTAGTACGTCTTGGGGCTTCTATTCATATCTGTAAGACCCACGACCTTATATGTTAGCGCCTTAATCATATGATAAGGCTTTGTATCGGTGCTTCCCTGTAACTTAAATACGAAACCATCCGTAATATTAGGAAGGTGTGCGGACACCCTTGTATGGGGCAGTGACCAATCAATTGTATTTTCATCGCTCCCTACTACCAACGAATCTTTCCACTCATTGATGTCAGGGGACAAATAGTTTACACCGGCTTGAGCTTGAAACTCCTCAAATCCTGAGCTACTTATGTGTACCATAACTTCTGCAACCTTCAGATTAGCAAAAGGCGCCCCAGCATTTAGAGGATTAAATGTCAAGTTATAATTAAAAGACTCCAGCCCACTAGAAAGAGCCAATGACGGGTTTCCTGTATCCAGTATAAATATATCTCCTTCAGAGTTTCCTATTGCAATAATCTCCCTACCATTCTTGCTAATCGCAGTTGCATAGGCCGATGGTACAAATCTGAGAGGCTTTACTTCGCTGCCAAAATTCTGTTTGGTAAACATAGGAGTGCTACCATCCGGGCCAAACAGCGTCATAGTTAGAATATGCCCATCCTTAAAGTAAAGTCTGTATTGCCCTTTATTTTTTACCGGTATCGCGCAAACTATATCTTCTTCCATATTAAATGGATTGTTCCTCTCTTGCACTTTTCCTTGTAGATAAGGGCTGATAGTGTAACTAACTCTGCCCCAAGAAAAATCTCCATATGTCTGGGACGCCTGAACGTTACTTATTCCTCTGTAATCTACAAACAACGGCTGCCCTGCATCAACTACCGTGTAGTTAATAGCTCCTGTATTTTCAGCAATAGTCTGGGTAGTATAATTATTTACAGTGTTTCCAACAAGCGCTTCGATAGAAGAGTCGGTCCATATACCGAGAGCCGTTCCCCCGATCTTCATGAGCCCTGTTATTGGTTTCCCAAAAAAGCCAAACTCAGTAGCACCCAACAACCCACTGAAAGTAGATGGTTTACCTGGAGGCGATATAAGTATGGACCCAGAGTCATAGGCAAGCACCAGACTTAATTGGTTATCATATATGTATCTTGGTTTGTCTTTATCGTCTGGCACTGGTGTCCTGATAAACCAGAAGTGTGTTCCATTAAAATGGAAAGCTGGGCCGGCAGCAGTTGCTCCGTAGAGCGCATTCTTCTCTGGATCTATAAAGAAATTAATTTCCCTCGTGACCATCAAAGCATTCGCGGCTTTGAGTTCTGCGCTTGATGGAAGCCTATTTGCGGTCAGCACGCCTGTACCTGTTCCTATGACTTCACCCCCACCAGCTGCTTCGGTTCGGATCTGTGTTCCAGTAAGATCAACACCCTCCGCACCAGTAGTATTATATAGGGTCACATACCCAGCGGCATTCTCTGATACGTAAGACCCTTCAGTTAGTGAGACATTGACTACATCACCAGAAGCCACATCTGAAGCGCCGTTCCAAAAATACACAGTTTCTGACGAATTCTCAAAATAAATAGATACCTTGACCCACGCTACCTCTACCGTGTTTCTTATTGGTACTGAAGAACTAAGAGTACCGCTGTATAACTCCCACTGAAGATTTACACCAAAGTCATCGCTAATAAGATTAGATCTGGTTAGCTTAGTGGCTCCCCATGTATCCGACGACCCACCTATAGTAGTTGTTGCGAAGGTGGTTGATACAGAGTTGTTGCCAGTTACCTCGGTGACGGGGGCTTTATTTGTAGTAGTGCCTACACCATTTAGAGTTGCGAGCTTCATCTTGGCCCTTAGGTTAGGACTAGTCCCTCCAGAAGATGTTGCCAAGTCATAACGGAATCTAACGTCTACCTTTATTCCTACGATGTTTACCTTCTCCGGTATATCATCAGGATTGATAATCCCCCTTAGATTGAGCACAGGAGTTGGGTTCCACAGTAGCCCAGAAGAAGTATATGATACGGGTACAGCATCTGTTCCGTCCATTGGATTATCCAAAGGAAACCACGAGCTGCGAGGAAACGGATTAGAAGGCGAATCCGTTTGTCCAATAACAGTAGTTGAATACAACTCACCAGGAAGTAAGTCGGTTATAGGATCTGGAGTACTAACAGAATCCTCTAGAAACTTCCTGTCATAGTAGGTTGTAAATCCACGGGTAGCGTCTTTGAACCCGGCAGAGAGTCCCATATCAACAATTTCCCACGAAGGGTTGGTGGTAATCTCCTCGTTAGTAGTGGTTTTGTAAAGACGGCTGGAGCTTCCAGTATCATAAGCGGCGTATAGTATATCATCAAAGAAGAATAACCCTGTCACCGCAGACGCTCCTGCGGGTTTGGTATTTCCAGCAGCAAGCCCTTCTACTATGCCAGTATACAAACTATCATAGTGCACAAAATTTCCACTATACTCCTCCGCAGTATTGGGATCAATGTCGATCCTGCTGCTTATATCCAATAAACTAAAGCTATCTCCTATCTGGGCTACCATGTATGCGCTACTCCACTAAGACTGGCGGATTCGGTATAAATATCATTGTGTTTCCGGAGAACGCCTCCTTACTAGCAGAAAGGTCTCCCTCGATCACAACAAAGTATGCGTAGGGTACTTCTAGAAAACCCTCTGGTCTAGATCCTAAGTATATTACTTTGGCTATAACATCCACATTAACGACTCCGACAATACCTAGAGGGTATATCCCACCAATTACAAAGTCATTTCCACCACTACTGGAAGCCACCTGTGCTCTCAAGTATCTTTTTGGAACCCCGAAGCCTTTGCCAACATACTGCAATACTCCATCGCATAGCTTGTATCCTGGTTCTGATGCAACCTCGTAGTTAAGAGAATCGGACAATGTTCCAGGAGCTACCAGCGTCTTTGCTGAAACTATATCTATCCCGCCGTTGGCAGCTACATGCAGATGCTCAAACGTGCGGAATGCATCCATGTTTATTGTTCTATACATCAGTATGTTCCCGGATTACCAAGAGTTACAATTTCCATTGTATCCCTCTCAAGCCACTTCTTGTATGGGTTATACCTAACTCTAGCCATCTCTATCATATTAGAATCCTGTATAGAAAGAGCATAGTTAAGAATTCCTCTCCAGATAACACCCTTTATCATCCACTCAGGAATGACCGAGATCTCGTCGGCGTCTACCTCCAGCACTTGCGGAACCTTCGGGGCTATAAAATATAATCTGTAGTCCTTATCTGGCACTGGGTATACAGCCATATTACCATCAGGAGTTATGGAGTAATATCTAGGTGGGCCTACCTGGGCCTTTGCTTCCGTTGTATGATACGGCCACACATCCCATTTTATCTTGGCAAGGTCTTTCTTTGGTAAAACTTCTGTTGAATCAGAGTAGCGAACAACACACCTGTTTATATTGTACTGTATATCAGCAACTGAAGCAGCTTGTACAGAAGCTGCTCCTGTTACTAGATCGTAGACTACCCGGCCGCTTATCTTGTTAATAGAATTGCCAATCAAGGAGTCCTCTTTGAGAAAGAACCTATCGCTTCCTTCGGCTATAATACCAGTAGCATCCTGCTCGGCATTCCAGAACCAGTCTATACGCTCGACCTGAAGCTCTTCCCATGCCTGAGATACCATATCTTTCATGGTCTCAACTAGACCAGAGGCTCCCACTAAAGTAGTAGGTGTAGTGCTTCTAACTCTAGACCATTGTATAGCTTTTTGCACCATTCCTAGAAAGGTCAAGGTATGTCTCCTTTTAGAATCCTGCGTTGCCGAGAGACTTCATGTTGTTCTTGATCATGTCTTCAACTACGTGCCAATTATCACTCGGGTTGTGCTTGAGGATAGTAAACGGGTAGCTATGGACCCACACAGATTCCTCATTTTCCTGGTCGGGATTCTTTTGAATCTCCTGCTGAAGTGCATTATTGAGGTGCTCAATAACCCACTCTGGCGCTCGGAAGCTGATGCCCACAGGAAGCAATGTAATCTTACCCTGAAGACCTATGACTACCGGATAACCAGACTGGTTATACTTGGACTTCTGGAGCCTCATTACACACCACCCCTTGGGCAGCTCTTCTTTCTCTGGCGAATTAGCCCTATCACCACGAAGAACTTCTATTGGACCGCTATCAACTCTGCCAGAGCGTTGTTCGCTCATGATTAACTGCGCGATCTGTTTCTTCGTAAACTTTGTAGATACTCCCAGATTGAATTCAGAGTTAGCAATGCTAATTAAATCCTTATGGGTCTCTTCCAGTAGTTTGTCCAAACTTTCATACTTCATTAAACTTGTTCTCCGTTAGAGTCAAGAAGTCGGAGGAGGGCCGCAGCCCTCCTCCTTCCTTTTCATCGAGTACGAATGTACCCGACAGTGAGAGCCAAACGACCAGCAGCCGCCGTTGCGGCGGCAGCGGCGAACCTAGCCGAGATGACAGTACCTTCTTCAATGGTCCAAGGATCATTGACATTCTGTACCGGATCGGTTGGATCTCTAGGCAATAGCGGAACACCTCCCGTAGCAGAGGCGCTGCCACCTGCTCGGACCACGGAAGATCCCACTAGAAATGCATCCGTGTCGCCGTCATGGCCTACGTTAATAGTCAGCGTAGGTGTGCCATTAGTATCCAGAGCACCTGAGTGGAGGTACACACCAACCACTAAGGCATCTGCCGGCAGACGGAAGAACTCGAACACATTCCCATTGGCTACCTGGTCAGCAGTTAGGTTGAACTCCGCAGTACGATACTCAATACCTGCAGAACCGCTGAGGAAACCAGAACGAGTCAGGTGCTCAGCGAATTGGTGGGTGTAAGTTGCCATATCTTATTCTCCTCGATTACGAAAGGTCAGTTACGCCGACTTCGGCGCGGATGATCCAAGCTTCGTTAAGGATCAGAGATGCAAAGTACATCTTCCAACCAACATAACCACGCTGACCGAGCGGGTCAGACTTGGAGCGCTTACCCGGATTTTCTACCCACGGAGACAGCGAACCAGGCCCGCGAAGCGGGATGCTGGCGAAGCAATTCTCAGACAGGTAAACGATAGGATAAACGTCTACGTTAGTTCCATTACTAGCAGTCATGCCATTAAGGGTGGTAGAGCCTGCGCCGTACCACGGAACCAAAACAGGAGAGACGATGTAACGAACATCTTCCTTCTTGCCAAGTTCCCATTCGTGCAAGAGAGCACCGGTCGCGTAATTTTCAGCCGGAGTAAACCCAGGCAAATTGCGGATGTCGGTTTCGCAGTCCGAATGACACACAGCAACAAATGCTGGGGCTACAGGTTCCGTAGAGAACCCCGGACCAGCAGCCAGCTTCCGGGTGATCTTCATGGCACGCTGATTTTTCAACGACTTGGTAACCTGACGCTGAATGTTCAGGCTAATCTTATCGTTCACTTGAGTGCGTGAAGTGGGCGATGCTGTCGTGGAGCCATAGAAGACATTGGTTCCTGCGTTGATGGTTGCCCAAGTAAGACGTTCCTTGGTTTCCCCAATCTGCCGGGACATGGCTTCTACCGCGTCGGTAAGAACCGGGTCCTCAGCAAGATCTTCAACACGATCCGAGACCTCAAGAAGATCTCCGTACTGGCCCATAGTAACCTGAACGTCTTCATAACGCATTCTCTTCGGAGCAGGCGTTACCCCTTCCTGAAGCTGAGTCAGGCTGATAGGGAAAGGTATTGGGCGGCGAAATGCTATAGTTTCTGACGTATTAGCTGGCAGTGGCTTTACCTTGGCGAAGTTGTCGAGCACAATGATCGCTTCAATGTACTCCAACATCGTGCCTTCGGCATAAACCGCAGTGCGCTGGCTAATATCACCGTAAGTAGTTGCAACGGACATATATTAACTCCTTTTTCTCTGCTTGGTGTATTTACCGTTAGGACCCCAAAGCAGATTCCATTCTTCGTTGTATGAAAGAGAACTTGTGTCAGAAGGCTTACTAGCAATACGCGAAGGTTTAACTCCGCTAGCCTGCTGTCTGGTGCTCTCTCTACGACTCCGAATCTCATCTCCTTTAGGAATATGACCTTCTTGAGTACCAGAACCCATAGAAGCAATAGCAGTTTTATATTCCTGATCATACTTCTGTAGAATAAGAAAAGCCGTGTCAGCATCTTTAGCTTGAGTATACAGGTTGTAGATTCCAGGCTCTTCTACTCGCTTTATAGCGAGCCATGCATGAAAGTCTTCAGACCTTACGATCTCAGCAGCAGTAAGACCGTCGTTAGAGAACAAATCTGCTGCTCTCTCTTCAAGACGATTCCACTCCTGCACTCTAGTTGCTACCTCACGGTCTTTCTCAATAGTTCCGAATCTCTCGTCGATCAGTTCCTGCATCTGCTTCTTGGTAAGATCGCTGTGATGTTTTGCAATCTGTTCAATTATTTCTGCAGCAGCAGGATTTTTTTGCTTGAGCGCCTTTACTTTATCAGGTAGCTCAGGCGGTTGTGCCTGGGCGGTTTCTTGCCGTGGCGATGTTGGGACCGAATGCTCCCTCTTTGCTCTAGACCCACTATTATATAATTGCTGAATTAATAGGTCTTTTGCGTTAAGCTGGCGATGGAGGCTAGATGTTCTGCCGTCTGATGTCTTGAGTGATTGAACAATTTTACGAGCTTGTTCCTTCAGCTCTTCACTAGGCTGGCCATTAACAAATTCTCTATACTCGTCGTCTTTAGTTCTATTGTTATCTTGCTTGTGTTCTTCTGAATTTTCTACCTTTTCTACAGTCTCTTCACTAGCATCACCCGAAGATGGATCTTGATGATGTTCTTCTGGCACAAGGCTATCTTCGATAGAATTATCAGGGGGATCTACTTCGTCTTCTGCTGAAGAGGATTTAGCCCCAAACTGTCTTTCCCATTCATCTAAATAACTCTGATCCAGTTCTGGTTTACTCATTGCGTCCCTCCGGGATGGCTAAATTCGATTCTAATGCTTTACGTAATTCAATTAATTCTGCAAAGCGACCTCTGAGAAGTTCAGTTGCTTCCTCATCAAGCTTAGGCGTTACTATCTTTTTAGATATTATACCCTGCCGACTAAGTATGTACTTCTCGATTACGTCCACATCTATCCTCATGTTCACTAGATACCACTTCCTTCTGAAAGTTTAACGCTCAGCTCAGTATTGAATTTCTCCAGATCTATAGCCTTTAATTCTCTAGTTAGATCCTGCTTGCTTTGCTCAATATTAAGATCAAAGTCCATCTTTCTCAGATTCATATCATCATTATTCTGAGCGGTTAGCATGGCTATCTGAAGTTCCATTTGTTTTTCTGTCTGCTTTGCCTGTAACTCAGCAGCTCTAAGCTGAAGTTCCATCTTGCGTAACTGTAGATCGGCTTGGGCAAGCTGAAGTTTTACCTCAGAAGATTGCTGCTCAATCTGAAGTTTGGCCTGTGTCTCTTCTTGGCGGGACTGCTCTCTCATCATAACAGCCTCAGCCTGTATCATCTGAGGATCAGGTGGTATATTTGCGGCAGCCTGCTGGCGCTCTTGAAGTTTTTTGTTTACCTCATGAGTAGATCTTAACAGAGAAGGACCGGCCCTTGTTGCGGCTACCCATCTTCTGAAAGCTTCCGCCTCGTTAATTTGTACCATATAGTCAGGGTTTTGGGAAGCCATGGCAAGGATACGTTCAATATCCTGCGCTAAAATCTGATTATCAATTCTCTCTGTTGCGCCACCAACTGCTACTTTGAAGTTCCCCTTAATTCCAGGATCGGCACTGTACTGCATGTTATAATGCACCCACCTGTTAATCAGGGGGATGGTTATGTTGTCGTCCCAGTGCTGACTAAGTTCCCTCTGGTGTACATTAGCCTCAGTTAGCACCATACCCATATTCATTGCAGGTACATTAGCCTGCGGTGTGGTATGTGCCTGTATCATCGGGCTCTGCGATTCTATGTCAGCGAACTGCATAGCAGAGTCAATAATATTCATGAGTGACTGCTGGTTGTTTGGTATATTTACGAACTGAAATGCGTCTTGCACATTAGTTCCGTACTCAGTCATATACCATATCTTCATAGATTCTATTTCCCACTTGTTGTTAGCGGGTTGAATAGCATCTCTATTCAATACGATCTGTGGTCCAGCTGACAGACCTGCATTATCGAGCAGCATAGCGTAAGTAGACTCTACTACACGCTGCTGATCTGCTCGCATGTAAGGCATTCCGTGGCCGAATACGGAAGAATCATCCTGTTCCCAGACGGCCATGTGGTATGGGATAGTATCGTCCCCATCAAGCAGGGCCATTGAAACTCTGATTACTACGCCCCGGACCACGAACACCTTTCCGAAAAACTCTTTGAGTGGATCTTCTTTATCCGCGTTGGATATATACCCCATAAGATGCAGCACATCTTTAGGCAGACTGCCGTGGTACTCTTTCACTAAGTACTTATTGCTAAAGTCTGCGTCCCCGTTTCTGGAAGTAAATAGGCCGCTGGTAGACTGGAGCCTGTTACCGTCAGGCTTCATCAGTACAGCCGCCTTTATGTTTGTGCTAAGATAGTGGGGATTATCTGACAGCCTGATAAGTTCTCTCTTACCTACGGGGTGCACTTCAAAACAATCTTCAATGTCTTCCGGAAGTAATGCGCCCGGGTCTGGGTAAAATAGACGCGGGTCTACGAAGTAAACTTCAGGCATGGTTACATGATCTACCACAAGCTCAGACTGAAGCCCTCCATCCGAGTCTAGATAGTGATCATACATCTTGGATTTCTTTACTTCTTCCTCTGGACCTTTAAGAATACCGGTTCCAAGTATCGCCCAGTCCCTCATTGCCTGCCGTGCCTTTTTGCCGTATCGGCTTGCAGCAAGCTGGTTTCTAATCAGGGTCTGCATACGAAGAGCTTTTTCTCTCTCTTCATTAATCTCTGAGTCAACACTCGCTACTGGATTTTGTTCCTGCGGAGGTGCTTGTAACTGTATAGCCTGGTCTGGCGGCAGTGGCGCAGGCGGCGCAGGCGGTACTGGCGCTTGCTGCTGTTCTTGTTCTGAGGTCTGCTGCTGCTGGTCAATCAGCTCCTCAAGCTCGGGGTCTATAAGAGCCTCGATATGGAAGTTATAGTCTCCTCCAAGAGGAAACTGTATGTCTCTCATGCGGGAGACAGCTAGATTGGTAGGGCTCCTGGTTATGTTAGGTTTAGGTATTCTTCTCCGAGACGGGGACTCGTGCATCTTTCCCTTCTCTTTACCATAGTCATCCGACCCATTGTACTGCAAGAGAGCCTTAGCCCACTCCTGTTCCTTATCCGTTCGCTTATTGTGGTACTTGGTAAACTTTGCTTCAAGCTCCTGCCCAAGAACCTCAAGAGCAAGTATCTTGTTTAAGCGAAGCTCCTCTTCTGAGATTGCATCCTCTTCAAGAGATTCTCTGTCTTCCAGTAATTCGTTGCCTACGAGTTCTTCGTCTGATACATGAGTAAAAGGCATTAGAAATAACTCCTAGCACCGTCAATTCTCCGGTGTGTGTTTCTTGTGAACTCTAAGGACTTCCCATGCTTTGGTCCAGAGATAACTCCATATCTGCAACAGTCCATTAAGTGATCATCCTTTTTAACAATTATCCCGTTATCATTCCTACGATACTTTCTGTACTCTTTAAGGAACTCTTCAGTATTTGAATTCCACAATACTTTAAGCCTACCAGATGAAAGTCTTCCCCATACTGCCGCAATACCTGATTCTACATCATTGTCAGCAGTAACCAAATCAAGACCTGCCTGCCGATACAGTCTTAGCAGTTTATCTCCATCTCTCTGCGATCCAATGTTTGACGCTGGATCAATTACACCACGTAGCTTGGTTGGGGGATCTTTAGGATCTCTCTGGAAGATGTGTGCTGCGTGAAGCTCAGGCTCCTTCTTGCCTTGCTTATATGCGTCGTAAATATACATAACGTCGGCAGAGGTATCATGCGCAATCCACAGGACAGCGGTATCTCTCCAACCCACATCCATAGCATACCACCTTCTCCAGGAATCCTTTATGTCGATAGCTTGCTCTATAACGAACTGCGACTCAGCTATTGGGTATACGCTTCCCGACCCCAGTGTAGGCTTGCCCTCTGACCTAGCTTCAATCAGGTGTGGAGGAGTGCTATCTCTGATTGCTTTCATTTCCTCCTCATCTAAATGAGGCGCATGTTTCCAGCCCGCATTAACAATATATCTAGCCATCAGCTATCAACTGCCTCTGTGTATGATTGAGCGGTATCCTGAAACTGAACTATGAAGTCAGTCAACCCCTGCATAGGGGTTAGAGTTGTCATCACAATGCCCTTGGTGGTCATTGTTCTCAGCAAGGCTTCGTTGTATACATCTGCTGGAGGCTCTTCGTCAAACCAAACCCCGTGTTTTGCGGTACCCTCAAACGCCCTTCTCTTCTGGTCATATGTCTTGAAACCTATACGGCTAGTTCCACCAGTTGGCATATGCCTTACCCAAACCTCATCAACTGCATTTGCAGTGCCGTGCTTGGGTGTCATCTTGATAATAAGATTTCTTGCTATCATCCCACTGCCTATGTCACTGGGCGTACCTATCAATTCCTTCTGGGGTGCATCTCTTGTAGTCACAGTTGTGCTACCAGCCACCCACCACTCAGAGGGGGAATCAAACACGCGTCCCTCCCACCAGTCCGGGTAATCGCCAGTAAGGTGACATGCTACCTCGTATGCCCCGGCTAAACTTTTACCGACACGGTTAGCTGCCAGAAACAGCCTTTCCTTGTACAAGGAGCCAGACCTGAAGAACTCCATGTGTCTCGGGTATTTATTATAAGCCAGGGGCCCTTCTTCTGGAAAAATCTTATACTTGTGCCCACCAAATTTCTCTATCTCTTGTTTCCTTTTGAGGATTTTCAGTAGAACTGATTTCTGCTTGGGCGATAATCCACTTACGTTAATTTGAGATGAAGGACACATTCTCGAAAGCCTTAAGCTGTTCATTGATATCAACTTCATTCTGGAAGTCTTCCTCATCTGTTTCATCTGAGGTCGATACTTTATCATTCCAGTTGAACCGATTCTGCATATTAATCTTGTAGAGCGTAGCGTTAAACCCTTGCGTTGTGAGGTTGAGCCTACCCTGCTTCATCCACCAGGCTTTTGACAGCGTTTTTCCAAACTGTACTACGTCCTCAAAGCTAACGTCTGTCATAAGTAGCATTTTCCACAGCTTGTAAGTCATCTTCAATTCTGCTCTGACCTCAGTGTCTGAGGCCCCTTGCTCGTACATAGAGAGCATAATTGATTTCCAGTTAGTCGGTAAATCGTGAACGCTTTTCATATTCCACCATATCGCTCAATCTTTTCTGAACATAGCCAGTGACAGTTGCTAATATGCCAACGGTGCTTCCGTGTATTGTTGCCCATGACATGCTAACATCAGCCTGTGGAAAATTAACAAACGTAACTATTGTTGCGTAAGTTATAAGAACCATTGCCCACACTATAAGCAGGTTACCTAGTATTTGGGTGAGTAGAATGCTCATTGTTTCTTAGCAGTCCTGTCGTCTATGCGAACAAGAAATTCTCTAAGGTCCTTGAACTGCAACTCAGACCAGCTTCTGTGTTCTACAAATTTGACTTCAATGCGATGCTCCTGCCTCAGCAGATCATCACGTATCTCTTTCCTCAAATCATTTATTCTATAATCAACTTCTTCTCTGGGCACGAAGCTGCCTAACCTGACTCGCACGTCATCCATGCTATGTGACATCTTGTCATATAATTTGTACTGGTAAAGCAGTACAGCCGGTACCCCTACTATCAATGCCCAGTTAGATAATGTTGTTAGTAGCTCCACATAATTCCCCTAAGTTCCTACAAAAGTTTTTAGTTTGATTATCTGAATTGTAGGAAAATAGAACCAAATATGGGGTCTATTACTCCATCTCCATTAGTACTAGTCACTGCTACAGCTACATCGCTCTTTGCGCCGGCAGTTAATGCGATCCAGCTAGAAGCCACTACAGTATTACTAGCACTGACATTTACTGAAACTGGCGATGTCCCTATGCTCGAATAGTCGATAACATTAGGAGAGAACCCAGCTGATCTATAAACTACTCCAAGCGAATAACCAGCAGCTCCCACAACTCCCTGCCGGTTTACAACAATTCTGCACTCAGAAAATTGTGCAAGATCCAGCAAGGTTACATACTTGTGAGTATTTAAAAAGAACCTTGTGGCACTTGGTGCGTCCTTGTCGTCAATCGCAGTCACGCCAATAATATAAGGTACGGTTAGATTGGGGCTGGACGGTGCGCTCGGCAGCAAATGAAATCCCTTTGCGCCTACTACGTTTGTCCCGTAGTACATACTATTGCCTGGTGACGTAATGTCACCATCCAGCTCCAGTGTAGTACCATTGAGCTCAATGCTTTTATCTGGATGAGCATCAGTCAAAATCAGGTTATCGTTTACAAACGCATTACCGGTTCCGGGCTTTAATATGATATCACCGGAAGACTGCACTACACCACTACCACTACCTGTATCTTCTGCCTGCCTTCCTTCTACCTGGCTCTTCAACGAGGTTAGAGCATCTTTAATGAAAGACAGATTTCTATTTATCTGGTATATTTCATTATCTCTAATGCCAGTTTTGGTTATGGCAAAAATGTCCTCGCTGCCGCTCACTTAAATGCCCTTACCGAGGCGCCCACCCAGGAGGGAGGGGGCTTGGCCGAGGCCGGCCGATACCAAGTTCTTCATGCCGCTCCCTAATGGACTTGATCTTTTGCGGGAGATCTGCACGCTCACCAACCCACTTGGTCAGCCAATCCTTAGGTTCACCGCTATTAACAAGAGCGATATTATGCTTTGAGATAACGCCATTACCTCTCGTGCTGAACTCAGTAACCTCTATCCCAAGCACCGCTAATGCCCAGTTGCGCTTATAGGCCGAGGTCACCAACAGCTTATCTTCCATTGAGTCGGACTGAAAGTCTGGGAAGTTAGCTGGATTGAAACCCCACCAAGTTCCTATAGTGTCGGCAGCCTCGATGTGATCCGGGTCGCCAACTGCTCTCCACTTCGCGATAAGCTCATCAACAGCTTTAAATCTGCGACAACCATTACTGGTGTCATGGCTGAACCCATCATCTCT
>Ga0100390_10002766_pt1 | contig 15464 bp, 14 predicted proteins | sample CryGeymeta201514_FD_81540 | JGI IMG/M metagenome (GOLD analysis project Ga0100390, IMG submission 81540) | Groundwater microbial communities from Crystal Geyser aquifers in Utah, USA - Crystal Geyser metaG 2015-14 | ecosystem: Environmental > Aquatic > Deep subsurface > Groundwater | place... | reverse complement strand
TAATGATAATAATGCCCTTTTGATTATGAACATAATAATTTCGTAACTACTCAGGTTGTCAGGTTCACGGTTCAGGGTTCACGGCTGATTGGCTTGCGCTTTTCATATTTCTCACGATAGCCAGTAATAGGAATCCACGTCTAACCTTGAACCGTGAACCCCGGAACTTTGAACCTGAATAGTTACCAGACTCTTACTCTTTGTCTTCTCATTGTTTTTTAAACCCATTCTGCTTTCCCAGTGCCTCAACTACTGCTTCATAAACAGCTTTCCCAATTAATTCACCGATGCGGCTGTGGCCTCCTGTGTATGTAACCCTTGGCCCTGTTGTTCCTGATACGACAATAACACTGTCTGTGCCTGTCCCGGTTGCCTGAACAGTTTTCGTATAGCTGCTCGGTACCTTTAAATCCTCAAAGGCCGCTGTCTTTGCCTCGGTTGCTGTTACTATTGCCCTTGCCAGAGCGCCGTCTGTAAGCCGTGCATTTGTGAGTATCAAAATATTTACAGTTCCTTTCGGCTCTTCGCCTTCAATATGCTTGCCTTCATCAACTCCTGTCCTTATGGCATTTGTCTTTGCGCCGGCAGTTACCAGTACAGTAACAATGAAAGGCTTGAATGTCTTTGTTGTTACCGCAAGGTTATCCATATCGGCAGCCGTTGCCATCTGTGCAATGTCTTCGCTCCTTATGCCGAGCCTTTCCGCGTTCCCTTCCTTTATCTTTCTCGAATAAACCTTCCCACCAACTTCATCCTTTGTCTTCATCTCCTGACATACCCTTTTCCAGAGCAATGGATGGGCTGAATGGTTAACAACAGCCATTGCATCAACGAAGCCGTCATTGGTAGATAGAACGCGCCTTCTTTGGGACATAAGGGGGGCAATGTCCCCCTTATGGAATCCCTCTTTTTCATAAAATTGGACTATAAGGCTTTTTTCCCATAATCCATCCCGTTCTGCCTTGATTACAGATGCCTTTGCACTGAGGTCTTGAGGCAGAGGGATACTCTCCCCTGCCATGACAAATGATGGAATCAATAGAAAAATTAAAATCCATAAAACTCGTTTCTTCATTTATATCCTCCAGTTGTTTAAAACACCCACTTAAGCCCTGCTACAAATGTCCTCCCCGGCATCGGATAGCTCAGAACATATTCTCCCTATTTATCTCATTTTTTCATCACCTCCTTGAATCCGGAATTCGTATCGCCAGCTGCTTTGCCAGCTCCTACCACCAATATGGATACCCCCACCAATATGGATACCGGCAAGGGTAGGATGGATACTCGTGGTAAACCTTTATGGTCTCAGGTCTTATCTCCCAGAGGTGGATCTTTTTTGCCTTGAGGAAGGGGTAGATATATTCAATCTCACCTAAGGGTAGGGTCTCTACACCCTGAACCTCTCCAGCCACAGTAATCTCCCTTCCCTCCCGATAGATGGCCACATCTAAGTAACCCGGGTTCAATACTAAGAATCTCCCTTCGGAGGCATCTACTTCTTTAGGCCTATCACTTCTATCCAGGGGCAGTTGCAAGACCTCAATCAGAGTTCCTTCCTTTTTATTAACCGACCTCAAAATCTCTCCGCCCCAAAGCGCTATCTTCCCTTTATACGCTTCAGGGTTCTTAACGACCTGACTCAGCCCAATTGCCCTATCTGCACCCATATCTCTCAGGTCGTGTGGCTTGGTAATGGTTGCGCAACCTGAAAAACCTATTGTGGATAAGAGGAACAAAACAAAGATCATTTTTCGCATAATACGTCTCCTTCCTTTTTCATGTCTCACGACCTTACCGGTTATCCTCCATAAACTTGGACAACACCTGGTTGAATTTATCCGCTTTAGAGGGTATGACATGTACCCCCTTTAACTCTTTCTCTTGACAACATGTACAAAACAAGGTACATTTATCCAAACTTGTACACCACAAAAAGGGGGTTCCAATGAAACAGCCATTAATAAAACTTAGCATGAGCGAGGCTCGCTCCAAACTGACCCGGTTGCACAACCTGCTTGAGCCTGGCCAGATTTTGCAAATTAGCAAGAGAGGCAAACCGTATGCCCGCATCGAATTAGTGGGGGACACTGACCGTTTCGAGTCTGTCTTAAAATCTATTGATGCCCTGCCGGAGCCGGGAGAAAAATTACAGCCGGTTGCCGAAAACTACAAATCTCTCCTCTATGGAAACAATATATGAAAACGCTAAAAGGTTTTCACTCTGTCTTTTGTGACGCCAGTTTTTTCGTTGCTCTGTTTTCAAAGAAAGACTCCAAACACAAGCGCGCATTAGAACTGCTTAAAGAGATTAAGGAATGTCGAATCCTGATCTATACATCGCGGTTCTTTTGATAAAGACTTCAAAACCCTTGGCTGACCACCATTTCCTGAAGATGTTTTTCACCAGGATCGCTTACAAAATATGCGCAGTTCACCTTACCATCCTATCCGCTCTAAAAGCATATCTGAAGCTGTATACGGGTCAATCTCCTTTTGAATAATCCTTTCTGTATATTCTCTGAGGCATTCTCTTCCACCAATCTTTTTAAGGATTTCTCTGGTTACCCTCTCGTTGAGGAGATATAAAAGCTCTGTTTCACTGTATTGTTTCTCTCGCCTCTCCCCAATGCCGCCTTCCCCCAGACATCTTCTGTGCCTCTCCAAACCTTCCACCAATTCTGCAATGCCATCACCTTCAGTGGCTACCGTCTTGAAGATCTCCGGCCGCCACTTCTTCTGCTTTGAACCAAGACTCAACACGAGTTTAATTTCATTCACGGTTTTATCAGCGCCATCGCGATCGGCCTTATTCACCACAAAGATATCTCCAATCTCCATAATGCCGGCTTTTATTGCCTGAATGTCATCACCCATCCCCGGAGCCAGCACCACGATTGTGGTATGGGCTGTCTTAAAGATATCCACCTCACCCTGCCCAACACCTACTGTCTCCACAATTATCACATCCTTTCCCAAGGCATCCATAACACTGACCGCATCCCGGGTAGCCCTTGCCAATCCGCCCAAATTCCCCCTGGTAGCCATGCTCCGGATAAAAACCCCCTCATCTCTGTATATATCATGTTTCTGCATCCTTACCCTATCACCGAGCAGCGCCCCCCCGGAAAAGGGACTGGTAGCATCCACGGCTATCACTCCCACTGTCTGGCCTCTCCTCCTGAATTCTCCAATGATCTCGCAGATCAAGGTGCTTTTTCCTGCCCCCGGAGCCCCGGTAATTCCTACCACATAGGCGTTACCGGTACGGGGAAAGATGATCTTTAAAGCATCAACTGCCTCTTCTGAACTATTTTCAATCATTGTTATCAGTCTTGATGCCGATGCTATATCTCCCTGTAATATCTTTTCTGCTATTTCCATAACTTTCTCCTTCGCAAGTTATTTCAAAACTCAATCCCCTTCTGGGCTTTAATCCCATGCTTCCCTTCTTGAGTCTTTTTCTTTATCAGAGCGAGTAAAAGGGGAAAACTCATACTCCTTCCCTCCCCCCATATCTAAAACCAGCTTATCCTCTGTGTTTTCCTTAATCCGGCCGTCTAAGATACGATGATATTCAAAATCGTAAAATATGATCCGACAGGTGGGGATATCTCTTTTGTCTGTAAGACCTTCATACGGTTTCCTCTCCTCTGGAGTCAGTTCCTGGACCCTCAGATGAAAACACATCCCCGGTTTTTCCCAGTCCTTAAACCGCATAACCATTCGGTAATAACGGCTGGTTAAAATAGGCATCCTGATCTCCATCGTTTCTCTCCTTTCATTAATACCCACGTAACTACTCAGGCACAAAGTGGCAAAGGCACATAGGCACAAACAGAGGGACAAAGTGGCAAAGGCACATAGGCACAAAGCAAATTCTTTCTGCTCTGTGCCTATGTCACTTTGTGCCTTTGTGCCTATTCCTTTATGCCTTTGGTGCTCTGTGCCTTTGTGCCTACCTGAATAGGTACATACCCACTAACTATTCTGGAGAACCATCGGCCAAAAAAACTCAAGATGATCTCCTAACAGAAGCCCCGTTGAAAAGATATGTTCTTCTATCACATGACGGATAAGATCAGAATTTCTGGAATCAAGGGCATCTATTATCTTTCTATGCTCTGAAATCACCTTATCTGCTATGCCGGGAATTAAACCCAAGATGAGCCAGTATCGGCTAATCTGGTTTATTTGCAGTTCAATAAGTTTTAACAATCTTGGACGTTGACAGCCTCTCAGCAATGTTGTGTGGAACTCCCTATCTGTCAAAAACCACTCTCGCTTCTCTGCCTGAAGTTTCCCGGTTTCCAGTTTAATCTGTATAGCCGTTATCTCGTCAATTTCTGATTGGCTTAAATCCTCGACGGCCATAGAAGCTGCCAATCCTTCTAATGCCGACCAAATCCTATAAATATCCTTGATGTCATCCCTCGAATAACTTGCTATTGTCGCACCTTTATTCGGGATTATCTCAACCAATCCTTCTAGCGCTAGTTGCCTGATAGCCTCCCTTAAGGGTGTCCGGCCGACTTTCATCTTTTCTGCCAGCTCCGCCTCGATTAATCTCATACCAGGGGAGAGATACCCGGAACAAATAGCCTCCCTGAGCAGATTAACGATCCTATCTTTGGATGGTTCGCTCAATTGGAATTCCAAACTTTCGTTAATCAATTCACAGAACCTCCCTTCCCGCAAAGAGTAACTAACGTATTTTCCACGAATCTAATGCTGTTTTATCCCTCACCATATCAAATGGTGTAACAGTTCACAGGGGTCAGGGATCAGTTGTCAGACAACCTTTTTTTCAAAGACTTCCCGGATTATTAAACTATCGGACAACATCAAGATGTTGATAATACTTCAAAATTAAAGTTTTTCCTGACCCCTGACAACTGACACCCGTGAACTGTTACCAAATGGTTATCATTGGCTTGGGTTATGAAGGTAAACCTCTGAAGTTTTGGCATTCTCCATAGAACTGATCTCACAGGATAGCCGTTTCCCCTTCGATCTGGTTGACTTCTGCGGCCTCAATTCCTCCCTAAGCCTTCTCTTTATCTCCTGTTTCCTCTTGTGGGTTTCAGTATAAGGAAATCCATATATCTTCTTGTACACCAGGCGTGCATTCTCCCGTGAAAATCCGAAGTATCCGGCTACATCTGTCAGCGTAGCGTGGGGATTCTCGATGGTCCGCTTGAAAGTCGCTATAGACCCATGACCATAATTTTCCTCAAATCTTCTGACAAAATGGGTTGCCTTCTTAATCCCATAGTCCTTTCTCAATTTCCCGATTATCTCGTTGCTAACATTCAGTATTCTGGCAATCTCATAATCATAAAGGTTCTCTCGCTCTATTTTTTCTCTGATGAATTCACCAAGACTCATGTTGAACATTTCCTCTACATGGGTTTCCAGTCGATCTATTCGCATTAAGATCACCTCTCCTAAATCAGGTCATTGTTGGCGTAAAAACGTCAAGATTTATATGCCAGCAATAATCTTTCCAGTGTGTCGATAGATTTGATAGGGAAAGGGAAGGGCTGATGTGCACAAAAACCGAAAGGATACAGGCTTGGTCTTTGCAAAATCATGCTCCCCATTCTCTCCTCGAAGAACAAATGAGGGGACCCTTCCAAGGCAGGTCTTCTGACTTATGGGCTCTTAAACCAGGATCGCCTTCCCGAATTAAATTCAGTGGCTTACCAAAGCAGGTTTTACCCAATTACAGCGGCGGGACCGTGGCCGAATCTCACAGCCTTCCCTATTCTCCCATACCTATGGGCACCATGGAAATTAGTATATTCATCTATTCAACTGTATTATTTACCGAATATTTGCCACCTCCAAACTTGATGGCTTCGCAAAAAGTCCATCAAACTCTAACTCTGAAACTCCATATCAGATTCCAATAAAAAAGCCCGACCTCCAAAAGGAAGCCGGGCTTCAAATCTCCGAAACGATATCTAATCGGGCATGATCCCCAACAGACACCAGATCTCTCGCCAACCAACTCCCCTCGGAGGGTATCTCGCAAGATATATCATAGGCAGGTCTTCTGGCTCGTAGATCATCCTACTCTCCATGCCTTCCCATCCGCCTTAGGCGGACAGTGGTTTTTTATGGATTTCGTCCCTACTTACAGCTGCGGGGCAGCTCCTGCTTCTAGCAGGATTCCCGTTTAATCCCTGACAGGGAACCTATAACAACTATCCTTTAAAGTGAAAGAGCAATTATATTTGTGACTACTCAGGCACAAAGTGGCAAAGGCACATAGGTACAAAGCAAAAAGGCTTACTACGCTGACTCACCACTACGAAGCACTTTAACAGAGAGGGTCGTTTCGTTATTTTTTCCTACTTTGTGCCTTTGGAGCTCTGTGCCTTTGTGCCTCAAGCTATCGGCTTCATCCGATAGTAGTTGACTTATGTCATTTACCAATTCAAACGTTCTTTGTCAAGCTTTTTTAACCGACTGTTATCTAAAAATTAAAAGTGCACTATTGTGTCTTCTCTAGGTTTTCATCACATTCATCAAACCAGGAAGGACAATGATATAAACTCCCCGCATCCGACGTTCAAGGGATTGCCACGCTCCCTCCGGTCGCTCACAGTGACAAAGAGGGGCTATCGGACAGCCTCGCAAGTGAATTTAGCTGAAATCTTCCCTGTCAGGCGGTAAATCCTTTCCGCCAGTTCAAAGGACAAAAGCCCGGCGCCGCAGGCGGGTGTAACCAAAGCCTGCCGGTGCAGGAGAGCGCGCGAAACCCCGTGCCGACCCAATTCCCCCCACAGCTCGTCCAGTTTTTGTAAAAGGCTCGCCTCATCTTCCTCAAAAGCAGCCTCGTAAGTAGGCACAATGCCCCAGGCCATCGCACCACCCCGCTCCAAAAACTCGCCCGTTTCACGGGCAAAAGGCAAAAGCGACCGGCCAAAATTATAAACGTCGAGATTGACTATATCCACCATGCTCTCGTAAAGGATTGTCCAATCCATGGCCGCGCAGGAATGAACTCCGGCCAGAGAATCATTGCTATGTATGGCTTCAAAGATGGCGTTGAGGTCTTTTTTAACCATCTCCCTGGTCACCGTAATAAAAGCGGACTGCCCATAAACGCCGGCCGCCGGCTCATCCACAAAAATGATCACCGGCCGCCCCAATTCCGCCAGCTTTTTAGCCTGCCAGCGCGCGTGCAGCGCCAGTGTTTTCACTATCAAATCACGCAGTTGCTCGTCATAGTACACCAGCCGGCCAGCCGCATCTTTAATCTGAAAGCCAATCGTCAACGGGCCGGCCAGTTGTCCCTTGAAATAATGAACCCCCTCCAGCGGGAGAGTCTTAACTGCCTCCACAAAAGCATAAAACCCAGCCGCTGCCTCCGGCGGGAAAGCAAATAATTCCAGCGCGTCAGGATCCCCCGCCTCTCCTGCCAGGTAGGTGGTGTAAAACTCGGTCAGTCGCTCCGTCCAGGCAGGGTGGCCGGTATCAAAGTAAGGCCTGTCATCCGCCACCAGCAGGCCGCACTCAATAAGCGGGCCCAAAAATTGAAACACAAATCCCTCCATCTTTCCCCGCCTGGGCAACTGCGGCCAGTGGGGAATCCGCGGCAGATGCTCAAAAATTAAAGGCAGCGCCGGCGCCGTCTCCATATAAGGCAGGCTGCCAATACCGGTAGCCAGACCCGCAGGCTGAAAACTCATCTCCTCTCCCTTTAAAGAATTGTATTTGTTCAAGCAGCATATATGCCGGGAAGAACGCCCCGGCGACCTTCAAATGCGTTTAACAATTCCCTGACGGCCATGGTGGCGGAAAGCCCGCCACCAACGACAGCCTGCTCAATCTGCGGAATTAACTTGATCACTTCCGGATGATTGAAGAAACTGGTCTTAAGATGTTCCTGAACCATAGTATAAACCCAATTGAGCATCTGGGAACGCCGCCGGGCATTGAAGACACCTGATTCAGTCGTTTTCCGGCTGAATTCCTCAATCACGGACCAGATCTCGCCAATTCCTTCGCCGGTGACTGAAGAGCAGGTGTACGCCTGGGTCGTCCATCCCCTGGTGGCCGGCTGGAGGTAGTGTAATATCCTTGTATAGTCTCCCCTGGCAGCCAACGCCCGGATTTTATTATCTCCATCTGCCTTGTTGACCAGGATGGCGTCAGCCAGTTCCATAACGCCCTTCTTGATCCCCTGTAGTTCATCACCCGCTCCGGTCAGCAAGATCAGCAGAAAGAAATCTACCATGGAGCGCACCGTCACTTCACTTTGACCGACGCCCATCGTTTCGATCAGGACTACGTCAAAGCCGGCGGCCTCACAGACCAGCATCGTTTCCCGGCTCTTGCGGGTAACGCCGCCCAGGGTGCCGCCAGAGGGAGAGGGCCGGATAAAGGCGTTCTTCTTGCGTGAAAGTATCTCCATGCGGGTTTTGTCGCCTAAAATACTGCCCCGGGTAACACTACTGCTGGGGTCAACCGCCAGAACCGCTACTTTATGTCCCCTGTCACAGAGCAGGCTGCCCAGGGCTTCAATAAAAGTGCTTTTCCCGCTCCCGGGCACACCGGTGATCCCTACCCGGATAGAATTGCCGGTCGAAGGCAACAATTGTTTCAGCACCTCCTGCGCCTTTTCCATGTGGGCCGGGGAATTGCTCTCGACCAGGGTAATCGTCCGGGCGAGAATAGTCCGGTTTCCCGTCAGCACACCCTGCACATGATCGTCTGCGGAAAGCCGGCGCCGGCGGGCAACAGCGGGAAGATGAGAAATTTCTGCAACGGCCCGGCCGGGCATGCCGTCGTGGCCGCCTTCCACTCCTTCCAGCACCTGGGTGGTAAATGCGGCGCCGGCTTCTTCCGGAACCCACTCGGGTCTTTGTTTTTTTTCACTCATTTCTTAATTCACATCCATCAGGCGGCGATTGACCTCTTCTATCACCTTCTGGGCAGCAACAGGGATCACCGTGCCCGGCCCAAAAATGGCGGCAGCTCCGTGCTCTTTTAGAAAATCATAGTCCTGGGCGGGAATAACGCCACCCGCCACCACCACGATATCTTCACGGCCGAGTTTTTTTAATTCTGCTACAAGTTGGGGCAAGAGCGTCTTGTGGCCGCCAGCCAGAGAACTCATGCCGACCACATGGACGTCGTTTTCCACAGCCTGCAGAGCCGTCTCTTCCGGGGTCTGAAAAAGCGGTCCGATGTCCACGTCAAAGCCCAAATCGGCAAAGGCGGTGGCGATCACCTTGGCGCCGCGGTCATGACCGTCTTGCCCCATCTTGGCAACTATAATCCTGGGACGGCGTCCTTCCCGCTTCTCAAATTCGTCAGTCATTTTTCTGACAACGGCCACCTCGTGATCTTCACCAAACTCGGCGCTGTATACACCGGAAATCGCCCGAATGACAGCCTTGTGGCGGCCGACTACCTTTTCATAAGCATAGGAAATCTCACCCAGGCTGGCCCTCGCCCTGGCCGCATCTATCGCAAGGGCCAGGAGGTTGCCTTCCCCTGTCTCCGCCGCCCTGGTAATGCCGTTAAGCGCCGCCTCCACTTTTGTTTCATCACGTTCGGCGCGCAATTGCGAAAGCCGTTTCAGCTGCGCCAGGCGCACAGCGGTATTGTCGACTTCCAGCGTTTCAATCGGGTCCTCCCTGGGCAGGCGATATTTATTCACTCCGATGATTGGCTCCTTACCGGAGTCGATATGCGCCTGCCGCCGGGCAGCAGCCTCTTCAATGCGCATCTTGGGCAGCCCGGTTTCGATAGCCCTGGCCATACCGCCCAGGGATTCAACTTCCTGGATATGTCCCCAGGCGCGACGGGCGATAGCGCCGGTCAACGCCTCCACATAATAGGATCCCCCCCACGGATCAACCACCTTGCAGATACCGGTTTCATCCTGTAAGTAAAGCTGGGTGTTGCGGGCAATGCGGGCAGAAAAGTCGGTCGGCAAGGCGATCGCTTCGTCGAGGGAATTGGTATGGAGCGACTGGGTATGGCCCAAAACGGCCGCCATCGCTTCGATACAGGTCCGGGCCACATTGTTATACGGATCCTGTGCCGTCAAGCTCCAGCCCGAGGTCTGACAATGGGTGCGCAGGGCCAGGGACCTGGTGTCCCCGGGATTAAACTGTTTGACAATTTTGGCCCAGAGCAGGCGGGCGGCGCGCATCTTGGCCACTTCCATAAAATAATTCATGCCGATGGCCCAGAAAAAAGAAAGTCTGGGCGCAAACGCATCGATATCGATGCCTGCCTTTAAACCGGTCCGCAGATATTCCAGGCCATCTGCCAGGGTGTAGCCCAGTTCAAGGTCGGATGTGGCGCCAGCTTCCTGCATGTGGTAGCCCGAAATGCTGATGCTGTTGTATTTAGGCATATTTTGGGATGTAAAGGCAAAAATGTCGCCGATTATCCGCATGGACGGCTCGGGCGGATAGATATAGGTGTTCCGCACCATGTATTCTTTGAGGATATCATTCTGGATCGTGCCGTTGAGCTGGGAATGCTTGACGCCCTGTTCTTCGGCCGCCACGATATAAAACGCCATAACCGGCAACACTGCGCCGTTCATGGTCATGGAAACGGACATCTGATCCAGCGGGATGCCGTCGAAAAGAATCTTCATGTCTAATATTGAATCTACGGCCACACCGGCCTTACCCACATCACCGACGACCCGGGGGTGGTCGGAGTCGTACCCGCGGTGCGTGGGCAAGTCAAAAGCGATGGATAGACCCTTCTGCCCGGCGGCCAGGTTGCGGCGATAAAAGGCGTTGCTCTCCTCTGGAGTGGAGAAGCCGGCATACTGGCGCACGGTCCACGGCCGGATAACATACATGGTGGGGTAGGGTCCCCTCAAATAGGGCGCAATTCCTGCGGTGTAGCCGATAATATGTTCTTCTTTTTCGGTGTCTTTGCCGGTGTAAAGCGGCTTGACTGTGATCTGTTCCAGCGTTTGCCAGCACAACTCGTCCAGGCTTTTTCCGGCCTGCTTCTCTGCAAGTTCACGCCACTTTTCCAGGTCAGGCGCAGTAAATTTTCTACCATAATCTATAGTGGTGAAATCAGGTTTTTCCCCCATCACACCACTCCTCTCTGCTTCATTAAATTTAGAAGCAATTCGTAACAATTGGCCCTGATGTGAACAAAATCATCCACTCCCGCCTCTCTGAAGGCATCCACGTAGTCAGCCGGGTAGCCGGCCAGGATCACGGTTGTGTCAGGCCTATCCTCCTTGATCAGCTTTGTCAGCGGCGGTACCAGCTCCGGATAGGTATCGTCCGTCGAACAGATCACAACAATTAGGGCTTTCGAATCAACAGCGGCCAGGGCCGCTTCCTCCACCGTGGGGAAGCCGTCGTTCTTAAGCACGGCAAATCCCCCAACTTCGAAAAACCCGGTGGTAAAATCAGCCCGGGCTTTATGCTGGGGAATTGGCCCCATGTTCGCCAGGAAGACTGTGGGGAGGGAGCCGGTCCTCTCTTTGTATGCCTCTGACGCTGCCCGCAGGGACTCGAATATCTCGGCGCCCCTATGAATCTGAACCGCGCCGACCGCAGGAGCGGCCGCGGCGGCGATTCGCAGCGCTCTGGCCAGACCGCCCAGCGTAGCCCCGGACAAAGCGGCCTCTATGGCCGCCTCGATAACGCTCTCAGGGGTGGATTCTCGCGCTCTGGCCAGCCTCTCCAGAGCCAGCCGACAGCGGGCCTGATCAACGGAAAAGCGGTAGTCGGCCAGATGTGCCGATTGCTCGCGTTGAATCGCTTCGTGGTCAACCGGATGCACAACCAGAGGCATTTCATTGAGATTGGGATACATGTTGGTACCGACAAAGATATCTTTCCGCTGGGCAATATTGGATCTTCGTTTGGCTGCGGTTTGCGCTACCTGCGCCTGGGGAAATCCCTCCTGCAATGCTTTAAACATACCGCCTCTTGCTTCGATTTCCTGAAACAGGCGGCCATGCCTGCCTGGCGATGGAATCGGTCAATTTTTCAATGCACCAGGACCCACCCGAAGGATCAACCGGTACGGTGAATTTGCACTCCTCATTTAAAATAATCTGGATATTGCGGGCAATGCGCCGGGAAAAATCGTCCGCCGGCCGGATCGCCTAATCAAAGGTTCCCACGTGCAGGCTATCGGCGCCGCCCATGACTCCGGCAAATGCTTCCGTCGTTGTGCGCAACAAATTTACGTATGGGTCATAGATCGTTTTGTTCCAGGCCGAGGTGCAGACATGCATGAACAACTTCTTAGCATCTTCATTTCCGCCGAAGGCGTTTATAACTTCTGCCCACACCAGCCGCGCCGCGCGCAATTTGGCAATTTCCATGAAAAACCCGGAGCCTGCCGAAAAAGAAAAACGGATCCTCCTGGCGACATCGGCAACGGAAATTCCCCTGGCCTGCATTTCACTTACGTACTCGACTGCCGTCGCCACGGCAAAGGCCAGTTCCTGAACAGCGCTGCTGCCGCCATCGTGATAGGGTTGCCCCTGGACAACAATCGTCTGCAATTGTGGCGCGTGTTCTCTGACCCAGGCAGTGAGCCAGGCCATGGTATCGTAAGCGCCTTTTAGCGAGCCGGGCAGCGTGCCTCTACTGGCCAGTGCGCCGAGCGGGTCCAGCCCGATGCAACCACGCAATTTTTCTGTGGATTTCCCCTGCTGCCGCATAAAAGCAGCCAGCAACGCGGTGACGGGCAAGGCCATTAAACCGGCCTGGATGTAAATCGGTATCCTTTCGACATCAATGCCATCCAGCACCCTGGCAATGTCATCGACGCCAGAGACGGAAACTCCTTCCCGGCCAACGTCGCCGGAATCAGCCTCGTCTGCGTCCAATCCTGCAAGCGAGGCGCGGTCGAGCAAGATGTTTAACTCTGTTTGACCCTGTTTGAGGGCGGAGCGCGCTGCCCGGTTCAACAACACAGGCTCGCCGCAGGCCAACTCCTGGCTGACTTTCCACGGTTTAACCAGGTATCCTGAAACTTCGCTGCCTCGAACGAAAGGCGGAAATCCGGGCAAGGAGGCCACATGGGGCAGACCGGCAACGTCCTCCTGCCAATAGATAGGTTGGAGATCAATCTCTTCGTAAGTCTTGCTGATTAGCTTTTTCTCAAAAGGCGCCCCTTTGAGTGTCTTTTCAGCAACTTGACGCCATTCTTCGTAGGTAGAAGAAGGAAACTCACCAAACAACTGACCCCCGATCATCGTTCAATGCCGTCCCGGGCAGGTACTCCCTTTTGGTAGTAATGCTTGATCTCCTTCATCTCCGTCACCAGATCGGCCGCTTCTATAACCTCCTGCGGAGCGTACCTGCCGGTGAAGACCACTTCCACGTTCTCGGGCTTGGTTTTTATGATTTCCAGCATTTCTTCCGTTGTGATCAGGTGAAAGTAATGAGCGGTATTGATCTCATCAAATACGATTATACTATATTCCCCGGAATGCATGGCCTTTTTAGCTTTTTCCAACCCGTCTTTGGCCATTTGCACATCCTCCTCCAGAGGAGGATCCTGAACATGAATAAATGTGTCTTTGCCGTACTGCTCGATGGTAATATACGGTTTGCACATTTCTGCCGATTTTAGTTCAGCATAGTACTGCCCCTTCATAAACTGGCCTATATAAGTTTTTAGGCCCCGGCCCATGGCCCGAAAAGCCAGGCCCAGGGAAGCTGTGGTTTTACCCTTGCAGTTTCCGGTATAAACCTGCACACACCCCTTTTGTAAAACAGATGACCCCACTGTAAAACCTCCTTATAAATTTTCCCGTAACTATTCAGGCACAAAGTGGCAAAGGCACATAGGCACAAAGCAGAGCAGGGTCGTTTCGTCGTTTTTTTCCCTACTTTGTGCCTTTGGTGCTCTGTGCCTCTGTGCCTACTTGAATAGTTACTTTTCCCTTAATACAATCATCCGCCCGGCAGTAAACCTTTATCTTTTTGGAACATTGGTGCGAATAAAATCTACCATTTCTTCAAAACTGGAGCTCTGAGTAAACACCCCCGCTACACCCATTTCCTTTAGCCTGGGGATATCTTCATCGGGGATTACACCACCCATTATAAGCAGCTTATCATCAATGCCTTCCTCCTTCATACTCTTAAGTATCTTTTCAGCAACCGATATATGTGCCCCCGATAAGATGCTTAAACCAATCACATCAACGTCTTCCTGGATAGCGCCATTGATGATCTGCGCTACAGTTCTTCGCAACCCTGTATAGATAGTTTCCATCCCCGCATCACGTAAAGTTGCTGCCACCAGGATAGCCCCCTTGTCATGGCCATCCATACCAGGTTTAGCCACCAAAACCCTGATCTTCCTTTCCTGATTCACCTGCTTATCTCCCTCCTTTATCAGACAGCTTCACCAAAAACCTCTCTCAAGGCGCCACAGATTTCACCTTCGCTGGCATACTCCTTAACTGCTTCTATAAACAGGGGGATAAGATTTACACTCTCATCCTGGGCAGCCTCTTTGATCCGCTTCAGGCAGGCCTGAACCTTTTCACTGTCTCTCTCTTTTTTTACCTTTTTAAGATTTGCAATCTGTCTTTCTTCTACATCTTTCCTTCTCTCGGGGTCGTAAGGTACGGTCCGGGGAGTAGTAACTTCAATCTCTTCCGGGCCGGTATACTTATTGACACCCACCTGAACCTCTCTTCCCGCGTCTAACATTTGCTTGTAGCCATAAGAACTGCGCATGCATTCTTCCTTCATCCACCCGCTTTCGACACAGGCAACTGCACCACCTGCTTCATCAATCTTTTTCAGAATATCCCATAGTTCTTTCTCCATCTGATCAGTGAGAGATTCAATATAGTACGAACCTGCAAAGACATCCTGAACTTCACAAAGCTTTGCCTCCTCCAGAATAATCCTGGCAGCATCTACTAATAACTGCTGTGCTTCCTGACTATGCCCCAGCCCTAAGGGCTCGTCATACGGTGGCTCAACAACTGCAATTTCCCCAATCATAGCGGAAACAGCAGCGCCAATAACAGACCGGGTAAGGTTGTTTAAAGGGCGCTGCATGGTAGCGGTCCAGAACCCGCACAGGATACCGCGTAATTCCCGATAGATCCAGTTTCTGGGGTCTCTGGCCTTAAATCTTTCTTTCATAATCTTAGCCCATACCCGCTTGGCAGCCCGGCGGACTGCCACCTCTTTCAATACCTCCATTCCTCCGCCAAAATTAAGGAAGGTTACCCGCGGGTAAAACTTATCTATATCCAGACCGGCATCAATACCCAGTTGGAGATAGGCAATGGCATCGGCAAAGGTAAAAGCTACAGCCTGAGTCCGGGTGGCCCCAGAATCCCGTATATGAGCGCCGCTAATACTCATGATATTCATATTTGGCAGGTGTTCGGTACAGTAAGTTATGGTATCCCTGGTCATCCGCATGGAATGCTTGACAGGAAAAATCTGAGTGCCCCTGGCTACAAACTC
>Ga0100390_10002764_pt1 | contig 15467 bp, 13 predicted proteins | sample CryGeymeta201514_FD_81540 | JGI IMG/M metagenome (GOLD analysis project Ga0100390, IMG submission 81540) | Groundwater microbial communities from Crystal Geyser aquifers in Utah, USA - Crystal Geyser metaG 2015-14 | ecosystem: Environmental > Aquatic > Deep subsurface > Groundwater | place... | reverse complement strand
CGGTGGACGGAGCGGCTCCTCAATATCCTCGACCTCGTATTTGGACACCCAGGTGCTGTCGATCGGCGTGCGCGACCGAATGGTCAGCGGTTCCGGCCGGCTGCGCAGATACGGTGCGTATTTCTGGCGCAATTGCTCGACGCGTTGCGCCACCTCGGCGTCGTTGCGCGGTGCCAGTGTCTCATCGAACGCAGCGCCTGAAAGAGAAGATGCCAGGACAGTCGCGAATACGATTCCCAGCCAGGTTAGATTTTGAATTTTCATCACAGGCTGCGCTTTCGGCATTGTTGAATATTTGAATAATGAAATAAGATCATATCGATACTTAGGGCCAGTCAGGCCCGTCAATCTTCGTATCAACTGCTTCTGCCGCCAACTATTATACATTTCAGTAAGTTAATGCACTACAGCTGCCTGCCGAAATGCCCGACTTGTTTGCGACAGTAGATGAGCCGCTATGCCACTCCCAAAGGGAAAGAAATCCTATATCGTGCCTTGGTAAAGCATCGTTAATAGAACAGAGGCCCGGAGGCAGTTTCCTTTCCCGATTACAGTTGTGAGCACTGTTCCGGCTGAAGAGTGAATATTTTTTCTTTGATTCGGGTGTGTGCCTCGCTAATCAGATACGGAATAATTTGCAATGGCCCTACGAATGCCGGGACTCTCCGGAAACAGCATGCACCCCGCTCGCTGACACTGCGCAACAAGCGAACCCTACCTGAACATGAAAATAACCGCCGTCCGAACTTTGGTTGTCAATGCGCACATGCGGAATTGGGTCTTCGTAAAAGTCGAGACCGATACGCCGGGGCTCTACGGCTGGGGGGAAGCTTCACTGGAGTGGAAAACCCGTGCCCTGGTTGGCGCGGTCGAGGACTTCGAACCCATGCTGGTTGGCGAGGAGCCCAAAAGGATCGAGCATCTCTACCAGAAGATGTATCGCCAGTCCTTCTGGCGGCTGGGGGTGATTGGCATGTCGGCCATCTCCGCCATCGAACAGGCGCTGTGGGATATCCGGGGCAAGGAGCTGGGCGTGCCGGTCTATGATCTGCTGGGGGGACGGGTGCGGGACAAGGTCCGCATGTATACCCACCTCGGCGGCGGCGACATGAAGGCGGTTTATGAGACCTTCGACCCGGCCCCGCTGATCGATCTGGCCCATACCGTGATTGAAAAAGGCTACACCGCGCTCAAAGTGGTGTTTGTCCCCTACTCCCGGCCACTCGAAGGCATCCGCCCGGTCAAAAAATTCGCCGGGCTGATGGAACAGTTGCGCACGGCGGTCGGCGATGATGTCGATATCATGGTCGATTTTCACGGGCGCACCACACCGGCGGTCGCCACCCAATACATCCACGCCATCGAGGAATACAGCCCCTACTTTTGTGAAGAACCGGTCCCGCCTGAAAACGTCGATAGTCTGGTAGAGGTGACCCGGGCGGTATCGGCACCGATCGCGACCGGCGAGCGACTCGTCAGTATCCATCAGTATCGGGAAATATTCGAGAAACACGCCTGCCATGTCATCCAACCGGATCTCTGCCACTGCGGGGGCTTGCTGGCGGCCCGCAAAATTGCCGCCATGGCCGAAGTTTATAATATGGGCGTGGCCCCGCATAACCCGCTCGGGCCGATCGCCAATGCCGCCGCACTGCACTTCGATCTGGCGACTCCAAACTTCCTCATCCAGGAGGATATGCTGACGGATGTGCCCTGGCGCTGGGATGTCGTCAAATCCACGCTCCAGACCAAAGACGGCCACTGGTTGCCCCCGGAAGCTCCGGGCCTGGGTGTCGAAGTGGACGAGAAAGAGGCGGCCAAGCATCCCTTTCAACAGGAGATCATTCACTCCAACACGATTCGCGCCGAGGACGGCGCAATCCTCGATTGGTAAAGCAAATAGACCGGAGCACGAATATGAGCCAGCGATTAAAAGGAGCCACCGCCATTGTGACGGGTGCCGGCGACGGCATCGGAAGAGGAATCGCCCTCGCCTTCGCCCGCGAAGGGGCCAGGGTCGCGGTCTGCGCCCGCCGCGAAGCGACACTGCTGGAGACGGTCCGGCTGGTGGAAGCGGAGGGCGTGCAGGCCTACGGTGAGGCATTCGATATCAATGTCGTCGCCTCCATCAAAAGCTTTGTCGATGCCGTCAGCGAAAAGCTGGGTGCGGTGACCCTACTGGTCAACAATGCGGCGGTCATGCCGGTGGTGCCGGTCGAGGAAATGTCGGAGGAACAATTCGAGTCCTGCGTGAATACCAAATTCAAATCGGCGGTGTTTTTCTCGAAGTATTGCATCCCCGGCATGCGGGCGGCCGGCGGTGGCTCGATCATCCACATGGCCAGCGTCACCGGTAATGTGGGCTTTGCCAACCATGCGGTTTACGGCGCGTGCAATACGGCTTTGATCGGCCTGGCCCGCGGTCAGGCGATGGAGCTGGCACCCGATGGGATACGGGTGAATTCCGTCTCGCCCGGCACGGTGGACTCGCCCATGCTGCGGCGCTACATCCGGGACAGCGGCGAGGATCCCGATGCCCTCTTCCGCGCCTTCGACGCCAACCACCCGCGCGGCAAAGTCGCCAGCATCGAGGAAGTCGCCGCCACCTTTACTTTCCTGGCCTCGGCCGACGCCGCCAATATCACCGCGACGGATATCCGCTGTGACGGCGGGTTCTCCTACAAAGGCGGCCAGGCCAAAGTTTCCTGAAACCAACCACCAATCATTCGAAGATATGAGCACCCTCATTTACCGCACCCAAGCAGGCAATGTCGCCCATTGCTCCGGCAAGTATTTCTTCCTGCCCGAACCCAGCTGGGATGCCCTACTGCGGCGCGACGGGCTGAAAACCGAGATCGAGGGCATGGCCGCCCGGATGAGCCATGACCCGGCGGCAGAGGATGCCGTCGCGCAGCACTTGCTGGCACCCATCGAAAGTCAGGAGCTTTGGGCCTGCGGCGTGACCTATTATCGCTCCCGCTCCGCGCGGATGGAAGAATCCGAAGCGGCGGGCGGCGGCGATTTTTACGACAAAGTCTATCACGCCGAGCGGCCGGAGCTTTTCTTCAAAGCCACCCCGTTGCGGGTGGCCGCACCCGGCAGCCCGGTGCGGATCCGCCGCGATTCCGGATGGGATGTGCCCGAACCGGAGTTCACCCTGGTGCTCAACCCGTCCGGCAAAATCATCGGATTCACCGCCGGGAATGACATGAGTTCCCGCAGCATCGAGGGGGAAAATCCGCTCTATCTCCCCCAGGCCAAGACCTACGACGGCTGTGCGGCGGTCGGCCCTGGTGTTCTGCTGACGGACTCGCTGGACCCGGATACCGGCATCCATATCAGCATCGAGCGGGATGGCGGGGAAGTCTTTGCCGGGAGCACTTCCCTGAGCGCGATGAAACGCTCGCCGGAGGAGCTGGCGGGTTGGTTGTTTCGGGAAACCAGCTTCCCGCACGGTGCCCTGCTGATGACTGGAACCGGGATTATTCCGGAAAACGATTTCACCCTCGCACCGGAAGACATCGTCCAAATCCGTATCGACGGAATCGGCTGCCTGAGCAATCCGGTGGAGCGCCTCCCTCCAGCACCACTTTCATGACAATGCAAATCATTCATGCCAGGATCGCCCTGCCCCACCAGGCCGAAGTCGGCGAAGGCAGTCTATGGGACGAACGCGAAAACCGCCTCTACTGGGTGGATATCCACAGCAATGCGCTCCACCGCTTTGATCCGGCCAGCGGCAACAACCAGACCCGCGACCTGGGCGAGCACGTGGGCACGGTGGTGCTCGACCAGGCCGGCGGCATCCTCGTCGCCACCCAAAACGGCTTTGCACGCTTCGACTGGGAGACCGGACGCCTCAGCCGACTGGGCGACCCGGAAGCAGGCAATGCAGCGACCCGTTTCAACGATGGAAAATGCGACCCCGCCGGACGCTTCTGGGCCGGGACGATGGCTTACGATTGTGCCGCAGGCGCGGGCAGCCTCTACTGCATGGAAGCTGACGGAGCGATCTCCAGGAAGCTCAGCCATATCACCATCTCGAACGGACTGGTCTGGAGTCGCGACACCGGATTTTTCTACTTCATCGATTCGCTGACCTATCAGATCCACCGTTACGACTACGACTCCGGGACCGGACGCATCGAGAACCAGCAGGTGGTCACCGAGTTTGATCGCGAATCCGAAGGCCTCCCCGACGGCATGGCGATCGATGTCGAGGATGGCCTCTGGGTCGCCATGTTCGGCGGTTCCGCCGTGCTGCGGATCGACCCCGCCACCGGTGAACGCACCCACAAAGTCGAACTCCCCACCGCCAACATCACCTCCTGCGCCTTCGGCGGCGAGGACATGCGGGATCTCTACATCACCAGTGCCACCGTCCACCTCGACGAGGCGCAACAGCAGGCACAACCTGACGCAGGGTCGCTCTTCTTGGCCAGGAGTCCGATCGCCGGCCAAACCGCCCACCGTTTTGCCGGACTGGCTTAATCCATTATGACAAAACAAGGCAGCGCAGCACCCGCTTACCTCATCATGGCCTGCCTGGTGGCGGCACTCGGAGGCATGTTGTTCGGCTACGATACCGGGGTCATCAACGGCTCCCTGCAATTTCTCGAAGCGCGCTTCGACCTGAGCCCGGACATGAAGGGCTTTGCCGCCTCCAGTGCGCTGCTGGCCTGCATCCCGGGTGCGATTCTGGCCGGCGTCTTTGGCGACTGGCTGGGCCGGCGGCGCACCCTGATGCTTTCCGGATTCCTCTTCCTGATTTCCGCCATCGGCACCGCGCTGCCCAACGATATCAGCACCTTCATTCTCTTTCGCATTATCGGCGGGATCGGTGTGGGTGCGGCGAGCATGACCAGCCCGATGTATATCGCGGAGATTTCGCCCGCACACCTGCGTGGCCGCCTCGTTTCGCTGAACCAGTTCGCGATCATCAGCGGGATGCTGGTGGTGTATTTCGTCAACTACTTCATCGCCGACCCCGGGAACATGGCCTGGAACGTGGCGACCGGATGGAGATGGATGTTCGGCTCCGAAGCATTGCCCGCCGCCGCCCTCCTGATCCTCACCTTTTTTATCCCCGAGACGCCGCGCTGGCTCTGCATGAAAGGACGCCCCGCGGATGCGGAAAAAATCCTCGCCCGCATCGAAGGTTCGGAACATGCCGCACACGAGATGGCCGCCATCCAGGCCTCGCTGCGCGAAGCCAAACCGGGCTTCGCACAACTCTTCACGCCCGCCCACCTCAAGGTGCTCGGACTCGGCCTGGCCCTCGCCTTCCTGCAACAGGCCACCGGCATCAATGTTTTCCTCTACTTTGGTTCTGAGATTTTCGGCTCGCTGGGCGGCGAGCAAATCGATATCGCACTGCTGCAACAGGTCATCGTGGGCGCGGCCAACCTGATCTTTACCGTCATCGCAATCTGGACCGTCGATATCGTCGGCCGAAAACCGCTGCTGATGATCGGCGCCACCGGCATGGGCATTTCCCTGATGGTGATGGGCTTCGCCGGCGCGCAGGAAGCCACCGGCAGCTGGCTCCTGATTTGGGTGATTCTCTATATCGCCAGCTTCGCCATGAGTATGGGGCCGGTCGTCTGGGTGCTGCTCTCGGAAATCTTCCCCAACCGGATCCGCTCATTGGCCATGGCCACCTGCACCGTCTTTCTCTGGCTGACCAATTCATTCGTCTCCCAAACCTTCGTGATGATGGACCGCAACGAATACCTGGTTGAAAAATTCAATCACGGCTTCCCCTTTTTCATCTACGGCAGCCTCTGTTTCGTGACCATTCTCTTTGTCTGCTGCCTGCTTCCCGAGACCAAGGGACGCTCGCTGGAGGAAAACACCTGAGGGCGAGCGGGCTTGCCCCCATGCCGTCCTTAATGCAACTCACGCCTGGGGCCGTAGCCTGGTGGACAATCAAAGGAAACTTGAAGAATCCCAAAATGTTGCCATATTGGATTTCATGAATGCAGCTCAAATCATTGAAGAGATCCAGCACCTGCCCGAAGACGAACGAGGCAAGGTACTTGATTTTGTGCGCCATCAGCCCAACGCCGAAACCCTGGAAGCGATGAAAGAAGCAGCGCATCCCGATACACTGGAGAAGTTTGAATCGGCTTCCGATTTATTCGAAAAACTGGGCGTAAAATGCTAGAAGTCCGGGTCACATCCCGCTTCAAAAAAGAGGTCAAAAAAGCAGCAAAGCAGCAAAAGACGATGGCCAAGCTGCGCACGGCGATTGACACGCTGCAAGCCGGGAAGCCTCTACCCGAGCAGAATCTAGACCACGCTTTGACTGGAAATTATGTCGGGCATCGTGAATGCCACCTCGAGCCCGATTGGCTTCTGATCTACAAAGTCGAAAATAGCCAACTGATCCTCGTGCGCACCGGTTCACACAACGAGTTGTTCGGTTGATTTCTCTTTGTGCCGTTACGTCTGGCGTGCAAGTTTGGCAGCATCCCCATGAATTTATCCCGATTAAAAATCCTCCCGTCGGCTTTGGCCCTGGTTCTATCCGTTTTTCCGGCTGCCTCCGGCGGCGCGGCGGCAACCAACACGCGTCCGCAGCTGTTTGTCAGTGAGGCGGATTTGGCGCGCATCCAGAGCACGCCAACTTTGCCGGCCATGGTGGAAGCCCACGCCAGCCTGATGGCGAACGCGGAGAAATGGGTGGACACCCGCGAACTGGCCGGCGGCAGAGCGGAGTACCAGGATCCCTCGGGATTAGCCAAGGCCCGCGAGGTGATCGACCGTTCCCTGACGCTGGCCGCCGCCTTTTTGAAGACCGGTGAGGCGCGTTACCGCATCGCCTGCCTGGAATATATCCATGCGCTGGATGCCATGAAGTCCGGTCCGTATCGCGGGCAGAATGAAATGCGGGGCTTCTGGCTGAGCGATGGCGAGGAGTGCGCCGCCATCGCGCTGGTCTATGACTGGCTTTACGATTCCCTGAGCGAGGACGAGCGCCGGGGCCTGGTTGAGTTGTGCCGGAAGCGCCTGTTCCCGGCGGCGCTGGAACATGTCCACAGCGATGGACGCTGGTGGTTCGCCCGCAGGTTCAGCAATTGGAATGCGGTTTGCGCAGGGGGCCTGGGCATGCTCTGCCTCGCCATGTATGACGAATCCGAAGCCGCCCGCCAGCTACTGCCGCGTGTGGAAGCAAGTCTGGAGTCCTTCATCCGACCGCTGGAGGAGACCGATGGCGGCTGGCCGGAGGGCCTGGGTTACTGGAATTACGGCATGGCCTATGCCTTCGAATACCTCATGGCCTGGGAGCGTCGGTTCGAGAAGATCCATCCCCTGCTGGAACTGCCCGCCACCCGGCGCACACTGGCCTTTCCCTTCGATTTTTTTCCCAATGGCAAATCAGCGGGCTTCGGCGACAATGACCGATTCGGCCCGGCTCCCTTCCACTACACGGCGGCACAGCGTCTGGACCATCACATGGCCATCGGCGCGATCGACCGATACCTGCTCGAAACCGAACGCGGACTCGACGGCCTGATGGGTGGGCGTGCCGTCTTCTGCCTCCGCCATCCGGGAACCGTGGCCGAGGATATCCGCCAGGCGAAACAAGTGGCGAAAGTTTATCAGGGGCTGGGCTGGGGCATGATCGCCGATCGCATGCCCGATCCTTCGCTCTACCTGGCCATGCGCGGAGGAACGACTACGGAGGAGCACAACCACATCGACCTGCTCAGCTTTCGTGTGCTGGTGGGCAATGAGTGGCTGATCGAAAACGGCCGCAGCGGGCGCTACCTGCACCCGACCTACTTCGACGAGCACCGGTCCAAGATCAACGATATCAATGCCACCTACAAAAACACGATTTTCATCAACGGCGTCGGCCCGCTGCCCGGCACCCGAACCAGTAGCGAGGAGGTCGTGCGCGGTCCGGGCTATTACGGACTCCGCATGGATGCCTCGAACGCCATGGTCACCGACAACAGCTTTTGCGCTCGGCTGGCCCTGATGCTGGATGACCAGGCGCTGGTCATCGTCGACCGGGTGCAGACCGAGGGCCTGTCACAAGTGGAGTCACGCATGCACTCCTATCAGGAGGTCGAGTTCGGCGAGCAGGGCGCCCTCATCCGGGGAAACGAGGCCAGCCTGCGGGTGACCTATGCCTCGCTGGAAGCGGCCGGTCTGGCCCGGGCGACCACCGCCCCGGTCGATCCGGCACAGCCCAGCGCGACCATGCTCCGCTGGTCGCCGCGCAAACTTCATACTGAGGCGCTGCTGGTCACACTCCTCACTCCCGGCGAGCCGCCGGCCACCGCCAGCGTGGAGCGCGACGGCGGGCATTTCGTCGTGCGCCTGAAGGTGAACGGACGCGGGCATGAACTGCGGCTCCTGCCTACGCTGTATCTGGCCGAACAGAAGTAACCAGCAGCACGAAAGTGATGCCGATCCATGCGTAGCGAATCAAAAAATGATTTGACTCAATACAGCAATACAGCTAACTGTATTGAATGAAAGCAACCTTCCAAATTCCTGACGAGCTCTATCGCGAATTGAAAGCCGAGGCCGCCCGGGAGGGGCGGACGATGCGCGAAGTCACCATCGAGCTCTTCAGGCAATGGTTGGTCACCCGCAAGGCAGTGTCTACTGGACAGCCCCGGGTTGATTGGCGCAGCTTCCGCAGCCCGTTGGCTTCGCGGATCCCAAAGGATATTTCCGACCACTCCATGCAAGCCATCCGTTCCAGTATTGCAAAAAAACGTTATGATGCGAACGACTGAATTTGGCGCGGGAGTGGACACCTCGGTGCTGGTCCGTTTGGTTACGGGCTGCCCCGCGAGCCTGGCCGAAAGCGCCAAGGCATTCCTGGCTGAAATGGAGGTGCAAGGCGCACCGGTCTTCGTCTCCAATCTGGTGGTCGCCGAGGCGTATTTTGCCTGCCAATACCACTACGATATCCCCAAAGCCGAGATCTTGTCCGGGCTTCATACGCTACTCGCCCAGCCAACCTTTCACGTTCGTGAAGATCTACTGGAACTGCTCGCAAAGCCGGGTTTGGATACAGCCAAACCCGGCTTTGTGGACCGTCTCATCCACACCGAATATCACCGGGCAAGCCTGCCACTGGTAACTTTTGAAAAAGCCGCGGCGAAGCTGCCTGCTGCCTTAATTTTGCCGCTAGCATAGAGTTAAAAGGCTCCGGTGACGCCAAGCTTATCCCTGCGCGACGGGATTCACGATGATTTCATCGAGGTAAAAGCGGTGCTTGGGTGACTGGATTTCGATTTTGATGTAACGCGCCTGCACCCCATGCGGAGCCTTTTTGTGTTTCTGCTCAGTGACGAGCAGGATCGGGGTGGCGGGTGCCTCCAGTTGATCAAGCGCTTTGCGGGTGCCGTAATACAGGTGCAGGCTGTTGTAGCGGCTCCCGCTGACGGCAAAGTTTTCGCCGTCTTCGGATGTGCTGATCGTCATCCGCTCGGGGAATTCCGCTTGCGCCCTCGGGCTAAAGAGCAGATGCAGCCCGGTCATCGCGACCTGCCGGACCTCGCCCAGATCCACTACCAGCTCGATGGGTTGATCGGAAGGCGCGAAACCGACCCAGGTGCGCTCCGTCAATTCCGCAGGACCAAACTGGCCGTCGGTCAGGTGCTGCAAGGTGCCGGACACAGGTTTTTGTGAACTCGTTACGCGGGCACCGATACCGCCGTGCGTGCCCACGTCCCCGGCATCATCGAAGAAGACTTCTTTAAAGATCTCCGCATCGAGCTTCTGCTTCGGGTCGATCAAGCGGCAGGCTTCGCGGGCAAAACGCTGGCCGATCACCCGATAGCCCGGCGGCGGGAAGTGCCCGTCCTCCAGGCTGAACCCGCCCCAGGGGTTGATCCCTCGGTTGAGGTCATCGGTGTTGACCCAGGCACCGTTGGCATGGGCCTCACCGAGCTTGACCTGGATCTCGCGGATCAACTCGCCGTGCGGATAATCCTGCGGGTCCACCCAGAAGTCATTGATTCGGCCAACCACAAAATTGACATCCTTCACGCCGAGATCCGCCCGCAATTGATCGAGGATCCCCATGAAACTGGTCTCATAGACCGAGCCCCAGGCGGCTTTGGCATCCGCCTCGCCCTGCATCCACACGTAGGTGACCGACTGGAGCGGCGTGTCCTTGACCGTGCGCCGCACCCTGGTCATCAGCTTGTCGTAGAGCGTCCCGTTCAACTCCGGATTTTCATCCTGCATGCCGGCTGGCGGCTGCCAGTCCTTATACCACTGCTTGATCGGCTGGCTGGGGTGGGCTTCTGTCACTGCCAATACATTTTCCTTTCCGAAAACAGCCTCCACGCAATCGGAAAAAGTCTCAGGCAGCGGCTGCCGCATGTTGGACTGGCCGGAGAGGATGAAGAGGTGCTTGCCGGAGGAGGAAGCCGCGAGGGGGAGACCCAGGCAAAGGAAAGCCAGACTAAGGCTGACTCGGGTGAGCGTATTTTTATTCATCATTCGATCGGGTTTTTTCCATTTCATTTGATTTAAAACCAAAAACTCGTTTGGCATTCCGGTGATAGATATCCGCTTTGATGTCTTCGGAGAGTTCGAGTTCCCGCATGAGCGCGAATTGGGGAGCGGGCTTCCCGATTTCCTCGAAGGACCACCAGCCGCAGTCGGTGGCGAAGAGCAGCTTCCGGTGATGCTGCTTCATGAATTCCGTGGTGTAGGCGATGTCGCGGGATAAGTTACGATAGCCGCTGCCGGCCGAAATATCCGCATACAAATTCGGGTAGGTTTCCAGCAGGCGGCTGCAATGCCCGGTGCCGAGCCGCCGCCACCAGCCGGGCGCATGGGCGATGAAGACGCAATCGGGATGCGCCTTGAGCGCGTTCTCGAGGTGTTTGAAGTCTTCGGTATCCTTGTTGTTCCGCCCGTCCATGTGAAACATCAGCGGCAGACCGACTTGCGCGCAGGCGGCATACAGCCGCATGCTGGCCGGGTCGTCAAACATCCGCTGATAACCGTAGTGCTCGCCAAAGGCGACGGCACCGTCCGCCTGCTCTTGCTTGAGAATCGCGACGGCCGCCTCGACCGAGCTGACCTCGTCCGGATAAATGACCGTCGCGCGTTCGATCTTCCCCCGATAGCGGGCGAAATTTTCCAACATGCGGGCACGTTCTTCCGCGTTCTTCGGGCGCGACTCTTTGATCGGATAATGCAGCGTGCGGGAAACCCCGTGCAGATCCATCCACTCGCGGGCCTGTTCCAAGCCGCCGGGCTCGCAGGCCTGGCTGTGGAAGTGCGTGTCGATGATCTCAAGATCTGACGCCTGGGAGACAAGTGCTGCGATGGTCATCAGGACGCCCAGCCCGAAGGGTTTGTAATGGAAGTAATGGAACATCGTTTCAGTTCGATTTGTTGATGCAGTTGCCTGAGCAATTAAGGGCATTGGGACAGATCTGATTGCTTAAACTCACGAGTAATAAACTCCCCTCCTTTCGCAAGGAGGGGACAGTCTGATCGCCGTTAGAGGCGATCAGACAGGGGTGGTTCCAGAGAAATAAGGCGGTGAATCGCACGGCAACAAGGTCAAACCACCTCCCCGGCTTAGGCCGGGACTCCTCCTTATCCAAGGAGGAGAGTCTAGAGGAATTTAAATTCACGGATTCTGATCACAAAATTCAGCATTTCAAAGATGTGTATAAGGATATGCTTGTCCAAGGAGGGGAGTTTTCAGAACTGTCCCTACTTTGAGTGCCACTAAAGAATGTTTCCTTCCTGTTTTTTTAAAGTTATCACACGCATCATCCGAGTGCATCGACCTATTGCCGTGTCAAAACCTCCCAGTTGGGACGCCAGTCCATCCCGCGCTTGGTGGCGAAACCGCCCTGTTCAATGAAGAGGTAATCGGTGCCGTCCAGGGTCTTGAACTCCATCTTCAGAGCCTCGTTGGTCTCGAGGTTCATCAGGATGTTGCCACTGTGAATGAGGAAGAGTTCCTGGGTCTTTCCGGAGGGCAGCAGGTTCAATCGCGGCAGGCGCAGGTTGCGTTTATCCGGTCGTGCCTTGGGGTCGAAGGATTCCGGGTCGGAGGTGATGCCGATCGACTTCCACTCGCCTGCGAGTGCCGGGTTGGCGGCGAACTCGCCGTCCCAATGGAATTTGCCGACCTCCGTATCGAGGTCGTTGTCGTCGAGATCCTGCAGTGCCTGCCAGTCGGATGAGGTCATAGGCAGCGCGGCGGCCGAGCGGATCATCACTTCGTCGCTGAGTTCCGGCACTTGCATTTCCTGCACCCAGAGGCTCATGTGGCGGCTCTTCACGCCTTTGTGAATCCCCATGAAACTGATGACCGCGATATCGACCTCCTGGCCGGAAAATTCCGGCCACCAGCTCTTGTCGATATGTTGACCAATCGGTTTGGCCCCCTGGCGGCGACCGACGCCGGTTTCACGCTCGGTGAAAGGCTTCCCGTTGATGTAAATCTTATAACCCTCGCCGCTGCCGACGTGCGACATGCCGCCCATGATCAGACGATAACGGTGGCCGTCCTTCATTTCCGGGAAGGTGAACTTGCCGCGCAGCAGCATGACCTCCTTTTCCCAGAGCGTTTTCATCGGCTCAGTGTGCCGGCAAAAATCCAGCGGACAGTCTCCCCGCGATGCGGTGACGAGCTCCCCGTTCCTGGCGCCGAAGGGCTGCGCGCCCGACTCCCACCCCTTGGCGGCGGCATCGAAGGCGGGTTGATACCAGTCCTCCATTCCCGCCGGCAGGCTGACCTCCCGGTAGCGGGGCTTGGGACTATCCCAGGCCAGCTTTTCGGGCGGATCGAAACTGTGGTAACGCCACTGCATGGAATCAGGATCGGGCCCGAAAACCTTCCAATCGTAGTCGTTCACCCCGATCTGACGATAGAGATCGACCAGTCCGAAGAGCCTCGGTTCGCCATAACCAAAGGAAGCTTTGAAGACCTCGTTCTCACGTTCGCTGAGGAGCCGCTTGCGGTTCGCGGCAATGTAGCGGGGAATCAGACGCTGCTCGACCAGCTTGGCGATTTCCTGCTTCAACTCGGGGCTGAACTTGGCGGGATCCGCATTGAGGAAAATGTCTTCGTAAGGCAGTGGCGCGTTGGGGTCGCGCTGCTTCGCCAACTGGAAGAGCAAATCGTAGCCGCCGGGGACATTCGCGACCAGGGTCGCGATGTCTTCACGCATCCCGGGGTTGATGCGGTCGGTCACCGCATCGATCTCGTGCTCGAATTCGACGAAGTTGGTGTAGGCTTCTTTCAATTCCTGGCGCGCGAAGGCCGCGACCTCCGGATCCGCCGCCCGCAGATACTCGGGCATCTTGCCCCAGCGCAGCGGCGCGGTCAGGTTATACACATGGTTGGTTTCGAGCAGCTCACTGATCGCGGGCAAGACCTTCCGGTAAACGCGCTTGTCCGCCACGACCCGTGTCAGTGCCTCGAGTGCCGAGTGCGCCAGCCACCACTCCTCATGCTCCAGGTAGGGCACGATCCGGTCCACGTGGCTGACAATGGTATCCACATCGGCCTTCGCCAGCAGGTCCAGGGCGGAGATTTTGACATACCAGGCCTCGTCGTCGTCCGCCAGCATCCTGGCGGCCACTTCGACGGTCGAAGGCTTCAGGAATTTCTCCGGATTTCTGACCACCGCCACCAGGCCGATCTGCCGCATCCGCGCGTCGGGGTCGCCGAGCATCTCCAGGACAAAGGGCAGCTCGCGCTTGGCCACCGGACCGAGGAAGTAGTGGCGGGTGCTGATCTCCGGGTGGCGCAGATATTTGCGCAGTTCGTCGTCACTGAGTGAAGCCTTACGCTTGGCCAGCAGGGCAATGGCCGCGCCTTCCCGCAGGTTGTCTGCGAAAACAGGACGCGTCCCGTCGGCATACGGAATCGGTCGGTAGTCAAGAAAGTCCTCGTCGGCCGCCGTGCCCCACAGGCGTTCGGGCAACTCGTACGGGACGGCGTATGGGCTGGCGGGCGCGCCGGTCATCCGCAGCGTCTTGCGCGGCACGGTGTAGGTCCAGGCGTAGCCGGCGCCCCAGGAGTTGTTGTCGTAACGCTCACCGCCGAGAATGTTGAACGAGCCATCGAAGCGGCGCGACATTTCGTAGTGCCAGCGGCGCTCATCCATGAAGGAGCGGTATTTCTCCGGCTGTTTGTCGTGCAGCAGGCCCATCGAGGCACTGCGCCAGATTTCACCGATGCCGCCACCCGTATGACCGTGCAACATGAACGAAGTGGAATAAAAGCCATACTGGGCCATGACCTCACTGCCCCGGGCGTAAATCGAGCGGTCTTTCTGCGGCGAGAGATCTGCGGCGACGGCCAGGGCATAGGCCAGCTTGCCGTTCTTGCCGTTATCGACATAGCCGAGCTCCGGTTTGCCATCGCCGTAGGAGACGTTGCCGCGTCCGGCCCAGCGATAGAAGTGGCGCAACACCCGCAGGAAGTCCTCATCCGGCATCTCGGCACCGCACTCCTTGGCCAGCACCAGAAAAGTCACCAAGGCCACCCCCCCGGCGTTGAGGTGGCCCCCTCCCCCGCCATAATTGAGGTTGGCGATGGGGGCGCGGTTGCCCCAGCCGCCGTTGTTTTCGGCGCGCAGGGCATTGTCCACGACGGCCTGAATGGCGGGCAATACTTCCTTGTCGCCGGTGCGGAGATAATATTCCGCCAGGGCGAGATTGCCGTAGCCGGCGTTCCAGGTGTGAAACCCGTGAGCGAGTTCCTTCGGCTTGGCACGCGCCCATTTGCGGACGTGCTCCAGGTCCGATGCGTCACCGGTGGAGAGCAGGAACAACATGCCGAGGCTGCCGAAGCCCTGTTGCGCGCCCTCGCTCTTCAGGTATTCGGCGTAGTTGCGGACGATTTTGTCGGACTTCGGGCAATCCACCGGCCAGGTCGGGCTGTAGCGGCCCAGCGGCTCGATCTGGACCGTGACGCTCCGGCTGGCCGCACCCGGTTTATCCGCGACTTTCAAGACCAGGCGCCCGTCGGCGGCTTCGGCTTGGGTAATCATATTGCCGAGCTGAATGCGCGGGTCGATGTCGGCCAGCGTCTCGCCGTTGATCGACTCGATGATCATCCCGGGCTTCAGCTGACCGGTTTTGTCGGCGGGGGAGCCGGGCTCGATCGTTTTGATGCGGATGGTGAAGTCCGGCTGGATCAGGTCCAGGCTCACCCCGACCGGGCCGAAGTTGGTGAGATGCGTCAGCGACTTGGAAGGGTCCGGCCGCGTGGAGAACAGGGCCTCCGGGTTTTTGTAATAGTCCGCCTGCAGCGTCGCCGGAACGGCGAGCACGGCACATGCCGGGATGAGATAGAGTAGTCGCTTCATAGTTGTTTCTTGTCTGTCCTAGCAGCCTGTCGGGCTTAGAAAGTTAACGACCTGAGAACTGGATAAAATCAACCTCAAGAACGGAAGTATGCGATGAGTTGAGACTGAATGTGCCTGCAGGAGACTTTATTGAGAATGAGT
>Ga0100390_10002754_pt1 | contig 15501 bp, 10 predicted proteins | sample CryGeymeta201514_FD_81540 | JGI IMG/M metagenome (GOLD analysis project Ga0100390, IMG submission 81540) | Groundwater microbial communities from Crystal Geyser aquifers in Utah, USA - Crystal Geyser metaG 2015-14 | ecosystem: Environmental > Aquatic > Deep subsurface > Groundwater | place... | reverse complement strand
ATCAACCCTGGTAGTTGTGTCATTGTCGTTGGAAGACATCGTACGTGGACACTCGCAGAAAAAATAATTTAGACGCGGATAAGCCAATCTAACTGCCATCCAGTCTATCGAGGCCCAATGCTTAAACAATCACTCGTTCTGTGGTCAGAGTCGACTAGGTCTAGTAGGAATATGGAGGTATCAATCGAGGGCTGATGGTTCATGAGAAAAAATAAATAATATTATAATAAAAAATAACGCCAAGCAATCGAGCATCGAGCAAGCACACGTGGTAATGGTATGTTGTGTTGAGGATTCGAAAAAATAAATGACATGTGTGCGTCTTAAATGGTTTTGCCCGTTCAGTTTCGGTAGCATTATTTTGCTCGTAGTCTAGACCTCTTCGTTTATTGGGGTAATTAATTATGAGTGGTGTCGACGCGATCGACGAACGATCGATTCTTTGATCGATACGGCACCCAACAAAAAAGCCAATGTGGAATCATACAAACGGTGACAGCAGTTCACCAAGTTGAAGTCGTGGATGTTGTCTTTCTTTTCGCATGGGTTGGACCTCATGAACAAGGAGATCCCAGACGAGAGCCTGCACACCTGTGGACTGGTTTGACAAGACCTAGAACTACTGTTTTGACTTTGAGTGTCTATGACAACGCAAACCTGGTCTCTTCAAATCACAGATCAGGATAATCCTGGACAAAGGGGGTGGCTCTGTGTAGTGAACTCAGAAGGTCCTTTGGAAACAGAATGGAAACAAGTGGTGGCAACAAATGGAAATGAAGGAAACTCTCATGTATTTCCTGAACCATCCATCCATTTTCATTGAAAATTGCAGCATTATGACCACACAAACCTGGTGTTTTCAAATCACAGATCAGGATAGCCCTGGACTGAGGAAGTGGCTCTGTAATCAAAGCAGAAGGTCCTTTGGAAACAAAATGGAAACAAATGGCAACAAATGGAATGAATGGAAACTCTCATGTATTTCCTGAACCATCCATCCATTTTCATTAAAAATTGCAGCACCATGACCGCACAAACCTGGTGTCTTCAAATCACAGATCAGGATAACTCTAAACTGAGGAAGTGGCTCTGTAATCAAAGCAGAAGGTCCTTTGGAACAGAATGGAAACAAATGGCAACAAATGGAATGAATGGAAACTCTAATGAATTTCCTGAACCATCTATCCGTTTTCATTGAAAATTGCAGCATTATGACCACACAAACCTGGTCTCTTCAAAAGACAGATCAGGATAACCCTGGACTGAGGAAGTGACTCTGTAGTCAAAGCAGAAGGTCCTTTGGAAACAGAATGGAAACAAATGGCAACAAATGGAAATGAATGGAAACTCTCATGTATTTCCTGAACTTGGAAATGACCTTACCTTCAGAACACTCTTCAGCATACAGAGGAGCAATATATTTCATTTTTGCAGGATGAATCCTACAGCACGACGACCACTAGGATCACGACTAGTCAGTTGATGGTGGAGCCAAAGGAAAAAACGTTCGGCGAAGAATATATTTGAAGTAATTTTGAAACACACCAACAAGAAAACGTGGCGCCATTTTCGTTATAGCATAAGAGTTATGTTGCACCCAAAAGCCGTCCCATGGACTTCTTGAAAGGACAGGGAGGATATTTTTCTCTCGTTGTCCTATCTACTCCAAAACATTAAAGCGGAACCCACAATCGTGTTTGGAGATGATTGCAAGCTTGAAATACTGAATTATTTTCAGTTGACGTCAAAACTCAAGCCCTGCATATTGTGGGCGAAATCATCCACTAAAAGTTCTACGGACTAAAACTGTGGTGGCTGTACGGAGTCAGCTGGATCTTCTGTTAAATTTTCTAACTCCATGAGTAGGTTCGTTACACTCATCGTCCACTGCGACGATAGACCTTCCAAATGAATATATCTTCCACAGAATAAATTGAATCGTATTGATCGCTAGGTATAACTTGTACTTCAAGTCCCCGTTCGTTGGCCAATTCTCGAAATTTGTCGCGTGGATCGTAATCGGGATAATATCGATGTTCGTAACTAAGTAAGGCCACGGCAGAGGGCGTCTTCAACAATTCATCAATAGCTGCAACCAAGGGAGCAATGGGGTATAATTTGGGTAGAACGCAATCAGCAACTATCACTACATCCACAGGACAATCATCTTCCAAGCATAGTATTTGGTCTCGACCCCACCACATCACTTGAGCGTTGATTTTGCAATTGTTTATATGGTAAAAAATGGTACCACTGCCACCATCATTTCCATTAGCACTATCCGTGTTGCCACTATTCGATGTCCCTTCAATTTCTTGACAGGCATGACGAATGTTGTCTTCTGCCAATTGCACCACCTTGATTTCCCCATCCGTGCAAACAACTTGTCGTGCCCCTAGTATGGCGGCTGCGACGGAAGTAATAGCTGTACCTGAACCCAGATCAACTACAATTTTATTGGACAGAAGATCCTGTTCGGTGCTGCTCCAACGCTCCAAGTATTTAATCAAGACCAATGCTGCAGGCCAGACGCAGGCCCCCGTACCGTAGGTACCTTCAATTTCGCCCCGCTGAACTTGCCGAACGGAAAAATTGGTATCCTTGACTGTTACGGGATAGTATTCATTTTGACTGTGTCGATTTCTCCATCCCAAGGAACGCAATCGTTTTTGAACAAAGTCGGAGCATCTCTTTTGGTTGTTGCTGCTGATACAGTTAGTATCCCTTCCAGTCGTTTTTAATTTGGATTTGGATTGATCCAACGCATCAAAAAAGGCACGGGCTGTGGGGTGCGATGGAAGGGATGCTGGTAATATTTGTGCAGCCGGCGATGACGATGATGCATCCTCTTTATTCGACATGACAGTTTATTTCTGAAAATGCAATTCTATCTTTTCCCTTTACACCTTCATTATTTGTTTTTGGTTGCGTCGCTAGTTGTCTCTCAGACCAAGTTTGAAACAGCGAATAAAATAAGCGGAATTGATGCACCCTGCGTTGTAGTCTACCAGGTAGTACGGTAGATTCGAATTGAGCCACACTACTAGAGACTACACTACTACTACCTGGTACCTGGTACTCGAGCAGCTAGTAGAGGAGTACCCTAGTAGTAGCTACTACTTGCTACTACTATTATTAGCTATTAGCTAGCTACTAGCCTAGTAGTAGTAGCTGGTAGAGGTACTACTCCGAAGTACTACTAGCTACTACTCGTAGCTAGCTAGTAGTAGTAAGAAGTAGTAGTAGTCTAGTCAATAGTAGTAGCTACTCATACTACAGCAGCAGTATTAGACTCTACAACTCTAGTAGTACTGTAGCTATCAACTAGCTAGTAGTAGCTAGCTATTGTAGAGTATCTAGTAGTCTACTGATGATCGTTCTTCATTATTTTTTAGGAGTCGTAGACTAGTAGTAGAGCACCTGGTACCATGTATGAATCTTGGCCAATCGTGTCATCCGCATGAAATCTTGTTATTGGCTTGAGTAGGTGACTCGTCATCATTGTGATAGAGATAGTTCAATTTTTTAGTACTACAGTACAATAGTAGTACCGTACCTGGTAGTAGTAGCAGTAAACGTTGCTGTAGCTAGCTAGCCTTCGTCTATGACACCAATCAACATGGTCGTTGGGCAGATTACTCATACGAAGCTGATGCTGGTGAAAGAAAATGAAAAAAAAAACGCATGGCGTTGGATGTTCGAAGAAGCACGAAAGAAGAACAAAAAATAATTGATTAAGTTCACAAAACAGATTGACCATTGACCACGCAATCTAAGTCTATATAGGTCATCGACAATCGCAGCAGTTTAACGGCCACGCAATTACCATGAGCTACGTCTCCGCTCAACGAGATCAACTCTCGCACGCCCAACAATGGAGCGATATTGCAATCGAAAAGGCCATTACGAATTGGAAGTTAACCGAGAAAGAGCAACGGCAATTGATGAGTTTCAAAATCAAGTTAAGCGATGATGAGGTCGATCATTTTAAGAATACACCTCACGAACTGGGGAAATATATTCGAGGACCCAAGGGACCTGATCATGCTGAAGAGATTTTTCGTAGTGTTATTCGTTGGCGCAAGAACAGCGACGAAGATATCGATAACATGTTGGATGATTACAAAATGCCACGAACCCTGTGGGAATATGCTCCTAGCGGCTTGTTGGAAGGCGTGGATCGCGAAGGAGATCCCATCTACCTGGAGAGGGCAGGTGACATGGACGCATACAGTCTTTCCCAACGTTATAACCGAGACGAATTGTTGAAGAGCGTCGTTTGGCGGCGAGAAATGACGGCGAGTGGAGCATGGATTGATGACTACGAGAAGCGCCATGGTCACTTGCCGAGACAACTAAACGTCGTATACGATTTGAAGGGATTGAATTCTCGACATATGAATAATGGTGTACTTTCCTTTTTTAAAGAGGCCGTGGCCTACACCCAAGACAAGTATTACGGAGTCAGCAAGGTCTGTTTAACTTGAGCGTTACAGATGTGGTTTATGACACGAGTCTCTTACGTTATCACCTTTTCTGGATTGACACGTTTCACGACAGCGAGTGATCATTATCCGACCACCAAGTATCTTTCGCATTGTCTGGCGCATTGCGCAACACTTTTTCCAACCTGAAGTGCGAGCTAAAATCATATTTGCGGATAAGGACTACCTAAAAACCTTGGATAAATACATGGATCGCAGTGTCTTGCCACCCTGTGTCAATCCCGAAGGATCAGGTTCGGCTGCTCGTGGATTTCCTCCCTCTTTTGTAGGTGGACTGATTCCTACCCATTTTTCGGATGGGTATGATGAAAATCCAGCAGATGCTTGTAGCACAGGCGAGAACACCCTGCAAACATATCAATTACGTCAATTGTCGGGATCTTTTTTATCGAACGATGGCAATTCTAGCACCGCCGTTGTTTCATCGTTGCCACCGCGCATCAACGTGTCTGTAATGTCACGATCTCTACTTCGGGGGACGCTGCTGTTTTCAGAATGTGAATTCAAGTTGAAAATTGATTCTCCTCAATATGCTGGAGATTTGCAAGAATCCTATTGTCGGGAATTTGGCACGTTTACAAAAGCCAGCTTCTGATAAAAGGGAACCTCTCCCTTTTTTATAGCAGCGCGGGCCGGCCAAGCAACAGAAATTTTCGAAATGATTCATTATAGTGTGTACCTGGTACCTGGCACTGTACTCGAGTACACACGATGCTGTAAACTTTTCCGTTCCTACTCTAGCTAGTTATTACGGGCGTTGAAGCTCTACCGCAGGAGCTGTTTACATATGCAGGATAAAGACAACCTTTAACATTAAAACACATGTTGTTGCCTTTTCTTTCTATTTTCCGTGCTCCTTATAAAGCCCCCCGCTTTCCAAGAATGAGAGCTCTTCTTCAAGGCTTCGTTGCATGTTATTGCTCAATGAATATATGAACTCGTCGTCACCTTCGATGACATCAATATTCTTGACCGTAACGTTTTTGGTGCTATTTCGCTGAATCTCTGCAAGTCTCTCGGTCGTCACAGCAACTATTCCATTTTTGCTCCATTCCATATAACCATGTTGGGTACTCTCGTGGGGGGCTTCTATGTAGCTCTTGCCTTCGAACAAGTCGTCTTCATCCTGATCGACTGTTTCCACGTAGGAATAGACAATCTTGTTTTGCTTTTTGCGTTTCTTGTTCTTGCATTTGTAAGAGTGAATAAAGCTAAAAAAGTGGAGATTGAAGAAAATCAATAGATAGAGGAGGACTGCAGTGTTCTCATAGTAAGGCTTAGAGTGGTCGGCACATTGTAAAGCTATCGCAGTAAAGATGAGGCATATCCCGAGGAGATATAAAAGAAGCTTGAGAAAGTCCCAAGTATCTGCTGAAGAAAGGTGAAGGAAAATCAACAAAGTTAGCGCCATTCAGGTCTCTTGAGTCTCTATGGTTACAACGGCACTAAGCCAAAATTCGTACACCACAACATACCACCAGCGACATCTTCGTTGCTTTTGTTGTCGCTGTTGTTGCTGCTGTTGTTCATCGCTGCTAAAACGAAAAGACGAAGCTAAATCTCTGGGTAGAATATTATGCATGTACAAAATCAAACTCAGGTCATGCTTTGTATGCAGCGAGCGTGGAAATTTGTCACGTAGACGTAGACGTTTCGTCGCTCGAAGAAAGTTCCTACCAAGAATTTGAACTTGTAACGTGTGTCCTTTTCAACTCAAACCTGCACGTCACAATACAGTACGCAACTTATTCACACATATGTGGAAGAATGGCGAGTATTCTTGTGTTTCGATGGGACAGTGTCTGTAATCATATTTATATTTTGTGAAGAGTAATATCGAGTACAGAGCGTTTTATTGCTTGTTCTCTTGAGTAGGTACTCGTAGTAGAGAACGAAATATAGTCGAACGCACACTTGTGCACAACCCCCTGTATTTTCGCGCCCATGTACGTATCTGTGTGTTCCTGCATTCTTTCCAGCGTGATGCTCCCCAGAACCACGGGGCCAAGAAGTCGCTAATGGAAACACAATTACGGCTTTACGGATTGGACCCAGCTTGCACGTAATTGACGTGGAGAACGATTTTCGACAACCAAATCTCCAAGCAGTTGCACGCCTTGTGAGGTTCGAGCAAGAGTTTCTCCTACGAAATAGTTGAGCGATTTCTCGTCTTGTTATCCTTCAATAATGCTGTGCCGACAGGCTTTGTATGTCTCTAGTTGGGCCGAGCCATCGGAGGCAGCACCTTCCATGGCTTCCGGAGCGACCAAAGCACCGACAAAGTAACGAATTTGTAATACTCTAATTCTTGGCTGAAGAGCCAGAAATTGTGATTCTGAGTATCGCATTTTAACTGACTCACAGTTGATCCCAAAATTACTTGCCAACTTCTTCGCCTTCACAGAGCTGCGTTCGTTCCATTGTTTATGAAGATGCTGAGATGCTCATGATAAAATCGCCTGCATGAAATTTTGCGTTCGCAAGTCTCCCGCGGGATTCATTTACAAACGAACGCACATAGGAACTACAACTCTTTTTCGATAGCGATAATAATAATAACCTAAGTAGGGTCTACTACCACGCCCACTACCTGGTAGTCTACTCTACTACTAATAGTAGCTACTCGAGTAGTAGCTAAGAAGTAGTAGTCTAGCTAGTACCGTACTATTATTATTACTGTATTTTATTATTATTGTGGCGTCAGTTGAGCCAGCAGCGAACAACATCATCTTGTTGATCCACACGCGTAATCTGCTTCTTCTGATCTAGCTAGCCAAACGCAAGCATTATATACAATTATCCCAAAGCAGTAGCGACCACGAGAGGTATTGAGATTACTAGCTCGTTGCTCCTGATCGGAAGCACTCGTCGCTATTGCACGTTAATACTATTATGGAAACTTCTAAAAGGGATTCCGAAAGCTCGCCACCATCGCCGGGGTCCTCTGCTACATTGACTTCTCTTGTGAGACCAAGGACTTCCGAAAGCAATAGGTGTGGAAGCAGTCCCTGTCTCGGAAAGCGTACAAGAACTCTTCGTCGAGAATTCGTTCTGGATATTAGTGGTAATAGTGCAAACAAAAACTATTCTTGCGAAGAAGCCGAGCAGCAAGGAGCCACCCACTTAAGATTCGTCAGTAGCTTTGACTCGCCGGCCGCTCGTAATAACGACGACACCTCTTCCGATACAGACGACAATAACTACAATGATAGAAAGCCTGCAGCATCAGAACCAAGTCACAAGATTCGACGGAGCTCTCCAGTACCATCAGCAGAAGAGCGACAAGGAGACAACGAGGATGATGATGAAGAATTATTACGGATTCATGACACAAAAAACAGGGTACAACATGAAATGACTGAGCGTGTTTTTTGTGTGCAACAATTGAAGGATCCTGTGCAACAGCAGCTGCGGTCTTTACCTGTAGCTCCATCGCTCAAGGATTTTATGAAACCAGAAGCAACAAGTCGTTACCGCCCAAGACCTGAATGGTACCTGCCACAAGCCAACCATTACACTCGACAGCAGCAGCAGCAGCAGCAGCAGCAGCAGCAGCAGCAGCCACAAGGAACGAGCACGAACGACAGCCAAGAACTTCGACGTGGCCAGGCCAGCACGCCTAGACCAAATGTGGGCGTCTTGGAAACAAACGTGGCAGGACATTCACAACAACATCAGCACCAGCAAGATGATGATACCAGCATTATCCAACAACAGCGGTATCAACCATTATTAGCAGGAAGGGGAGGAGGACTTATGCTGGCACCCGAGGATGGTCAATTGCCCAGTGGACTGTTTGCCTTCTATAATACTGGCAACGACCGTTTCACGGCCCAACTAACACACCGACATGTAAATGATCAGAGCCCTTCACTACAAGACGACGGCACCTACTTCAGTGTGTTGTCTGAAGCACACAACAGCAACGCTCAGCACTGCAACACCAAAAATAGCTCGATGGCTCAACCATCGACGTTTGGACGAGACTGTGATCCTGCCCTAAACACGACGATTCGTGAAAATGCAACTGAAGCTGCCTTGGTTCTTCTCGATTACGGAGCCTCTGTCGAAGCTGAAAATTCCAAGGGCATTACACCCCTAATTATGGCAGCTCAAAAAGGCAATGCTGTCGTTATAAAGGAATTACTTCGACGAGGATCAGATCCGTCTCATGCTTCTGCCAACGGCACAACGGCTGTCTTGCAAGCTTCTCATTTCGGACACTTGCACTGCCTTCAGATTCTCTTGCAAACACCTCAAGGCAGCGCGCTCGTGGAAACTGCCAATTACAATCACACAACGCCCTTGATGCGAGCGGCGCAAGAAGGGCACTTACCGGTGGTTCAAATTCTGTTGAAGTATGGAGCTTCGGTGAACCGTCGGAACCGGGTTCAAATGTCGGCTCTCATGTTGGCCTCGCAGCGTGGTCACGCCGATGTATGCAGAGCACTGGTCGATAAGGGCGCGGCGCTGGATTCCATGACACTGCAAAATGCGACGTCACTCTCGTTGGCTTGCAAACGAGGGCATGTGCAAGTTGTCAAAGTCTTGGTAACCGCAGGAGGTGAACTGTGGATTCAAGATTCACGGGGACGCTGTGCGAGAGAAATTGCACAACGCCGGGATATGAAAGAAATTGTGGAGTTGCTGGATAGTAATGTGCAATTGGACCTTATGCAACGACAGCAGCGAAAACAACGTAATTTTACCATTGTTTTATTGTGGAACTTATTGCAACAAGAGCGTGCTACGATACCCGTCCAAGTGGATGATGGCTGCAATCGACAGCTCACCATTCATCAAATGGAGGAAGAACTGCGACCAACCCGGAATGCATCGCTCCAACTGTCGATGATGGTTGATGCGCCGCTCCCGCCTACACTTCCCTATCAACTGTCGAAGCCATCGACACAGGCTTTGTTGCGTACAATGACTTTACCGGCACCTTTGGTGGAGCACATTGCCAAATTTATCCCCCTGCCTATGCTATGGGAGCGACGAGTTGGAATATTGACTCGTCGATCCGTAATGAATGCTGACGCAACCGTTTGCGATACTTTGGACCTTATTGATGAAATCTTGGAGATGGGTGGCTTTGTTGATGCACTCGATTTTGTCAAGGTGACACCACCAACCTATTTTGCCACTTGGGTAAGGTTGCACGTATCGGTCGGCATGGTAGTCCATTTTTAAAATGCGTCTGTCCATCTCACGAAGTGCAATTTTTGCTAAATATAGAATGACTGGAGAAAGTTTTGTCGGATGAAGTGTCGCCGAGGAGGCCCAGTGGTTCTCCCGAACGATCAAGGGCGAGCTAGACCGGTAGCTACTTCCGCTACGGTGCCAGCACCATCGAGCGAGCCTCCATCTGCCGTCGAGATGCGCCGTCAAGTAGGCTTTCTTCAGATTTTGTCAAATCGCGCTCCAATCCTACGATGCGCTCTGGAAAACCCGCCTTTCCATATGCCTACAGTTTTGATTCAGCAGCTCATTACCACAAGCGATATACAATCATTAGTCCGTCGCATGGGTTCTCGCGGAGTACATTTTGAATCGACGGTGGCCATGGATTTGATAATGTTGGTCAGTCGCTTATTGTCCTGGTACTCGAGCGCTCGGGAGGACATGCCTTTTCCTGCCTCTGGCATCGTCCACAACCAGCTGACGCAGTGTCGTCGGCGACCTCTACCTTTACGTGTCCCCATGGTAGTTGTTGAAGGAGCTCAGATTCAGTACGATTGTCGGCCTGTAATTTTGTAAGATCGCCAAATAATATTCTTCCAATACAGTGGTCTGCGTAGCGCCAAATTATAAATAATCACAAGGCAATAGATCGGCGTAGTCACTAGAAAACACGCTGCCAAAGAATCTTTCTCTTGAAAATTTTGCCGTTTGTGGGTGAGGGTGAGGGTCTCCTCTAAAATCAATTCACGACCTTTTTATTGAACATGGAACATTTTCACTCTAGTTATATATTATTGAAGACAGCACAATTGACTGTGTTGACAGCAGGTGACGACTACGGCTAACAAAGAGAGCCACAAACACCAAACAATAACTTTTGTTTTAGTTTTCATCCTTTTTCGTTTTTCAATTATTGCTTGTTCTAGAATAGGTGTTTATTGTTTATTCTGACAGCATCTTTTTGATCTTTCCCATCTTGGCAGCCAGTTGCGTGTCATCATTTCCGCCAATATGGCTGCCTTTAACAAAGACATTGGGTACTGTTCTTTGTCCAGAAATCTCCAACAAGGCATCTTGAATGGCCTGTCCATTCTCATTGTCTAGATCCAACTCGTAAACGGTAGCATCTACGCCGTCCATCTTATCAAATACCGTTTTGGTTGCTTCACAGTACGGACAATAGCTCTTGCTGAATACCATAACATCATTGTTCGCAATTTGTTCTTTGGCAAAAGCGATGGGATCTTCAATAGTAGCCATGTTCAATTGAGTGACGGATGCAGCATCATGACAATAATATGAGATGATAGTCTGGCTGTCGGCATTTCCTCCTCGTGTAATAATGGAACGAGCGTTGGTGTTGGTTCCAACCGTCCGGGAGACAAAGGCGCTGGAGATTCCGAACGAAAGAGCTGCAGTGAGAGTCAATAAAGTAATTTTCATTTTGAAATACTAAAACAATTTCGTATCTTAATGTTGTGTTGCAACAACAACAGAAAGTGAAAAAATAATGTGTATGTGCCAAATGCCAAATAATACGATTGAGTAAGAAGGCAGATCAAGCCAACCAAACATGTCCGTCCACCAAGGGAGGAGTTCCTGCAGATCACTGACGTTGCTCTCATAAAATTATTATTATTATTTACTTTTACGGGAACTCAATACATGTCGCACATTATCCAGCTTGCTTGTCTCTGTCCTGCTTGGAGCTTGATTTCAGCTAGTCTACTAGACTACTCTAGTAGCAGTCTTTGAGGAGTGGTAGCTAGCTAGTGGTTACCGTTGGTACTGCTCAATTTCTCCCTGATTGGTGTATTTTTCACTGAATTGGTGTATTTTTTCCCTGAATTGGAGTATTTTTTCTACTCACTGGTGGTAGCTACTACTGGGTAATATATTTACAAATACTACTAGGTCTACTACTTATACTAATACTACTGCTAGAGTCTACTAGCTAGCGTAGCTATTACTATCTAGGAGTAGTAGTAGACCCTACTACTCTAAAGTAGTACCTAGACTACTAGTACTAGCTAGTCTAGTAGTAGTCTAGTAGTAGTACTACTAGAGAGTAGATAGTAGTATTAGCTAATCCTATTCATAGTAGAGAGTCTTTCTGCAAAACCTACCAGGTACCTCGTACCAGCAACAGTAAATTTCTATCAATGCTACTAGCTACTAGCTAGAGTAGAACTCGTGGCACTTGGCTCACCCAAACTAAATAAATGAGATCATAAAACAACTCCCAACTTCACCAAAACTAGTAAGCATGACGTCGGCACCTCCCAAGGCGGTCAAAGCGTTTATCACGGAAGTTGTCAAAGATCAGATACTCGAGGCATCAGGATCCACCACCTCGACTGACAACGACATCCTTATTCCCTGGTTGGCCTTGTTGAAAATGGAATTGGTCCAACGAGGTGTTCTGGTGACTGGTGACAAAGAATTAGAAAGCGCGTCCGCCTGGGATGCCACTAAAACGCTCGAGGCGGTTCGCAATTCCATTGGCAAGGCCTTGACGGAACAAGGTGGTACACTACCGACACCTCTCTTAACGGCATCGGCTGTCGTGGCGGGACGAGTAGCTGACATGTGCGCTACTAATCTGACCAACGAAACACGAACAAATCTTTGCAAGAGCCTTGATCGCAATGCGTTGCAGTCTGCTCTGCAACGGTGTCAAGAAATTACCGACCCTAGATTTCAGGCGTTGCTAGAATTAAGCATGGGACTGTTTCGACCTGAGGATGTGCAGTCCACTGCTTCCTTGCAAACTTCTCTGTTCCGGATCGCACAAGGTTATTTCTTACGTGGTACTCGGTTCAATCCAGATGTTCCCCAAATGTGGAAAAAGGCGTACGAAGTGGTCCTGAAGCGCTACAATCTCACAGAAGAGGACGTGTCACCAGGAGCTGCTGCAGAGATACTGTCGAATATGGCTCGGATTGCCACGTCGAAAGGTAATGCACAGCGAGCCGTCGAATTGACGTTACGAGTAGCAGAAAGCAATTTGCAATTGGCGCTGCAAAGTGTTAAGTGCGACAGTACCATAACAACCACGAAAGAAGAGCAGCTTATTCTGGATGCCTTTCTTGCTCCCTATGAATCCGCGATCAAATTTCCTTTGGAACAAGCGCAGGAAGCCGTAGAGGCATGTCAATCTCAAATAAGTATGTTATCACCCAACGAAGTCTTCACTTTACAACAAATTCAAGTTCAGTTAGCTTTGGCTCAAGAAGAAGAAAGCATTGAAGAAGCAGCTCAGCAAGCCTATCAGCAGGCCCAAAATCGGGCAGCAGAAACGAAACAACCCAAAGGCAAGACAGGAAGCGGAACCTCCACAAATCCTTCTTCGCTGATGACTCTACGACAATCTGTACGCAACAAACACTTGGGCGGAAACGCGACATCATGGGACGAAACCAAGGTGGTCCAACTACGCGATGCCACCTTGCAGCGACTGTTGGAGGATCCTACGGATGCTGCTACATCCATGAGAACCAATTTAGCGACTCAGATATTGCAGCGAGTTTTTCAAAGGTACCGCGATAGAGCCAAGGCAATATTGTGCAAAGCAGCAAAACAGTCAAATCTTGAAGGATGGATTTCTCTCGGAGTATTTTTGAAGCCATTTTTGGCATTTACGCAACAGGCCCTGACCAATGCATCATCAGCGAAAGACTGGTTGGAAACATTATCTACTAATGCGCGGACTCTTATAGAGACCTATATTTCTCTCGTACCTTGTGTAGAGTGGATGATGATCAGCAGTGACAAAAGCAATAAGACGAACGAAGAGCTAACACACGACCATCTATCCCTGACACACAAAATGCTGAGCGCGCTCCTCGCACGAGCTGTACAAGCCAAGAAGGATAATGCAGCAGCCTCAAAAGTCTTGAAAACGTCTACAGAACCATTGGATGTACAAATACAGCAGTATGATTGCGCGAGTGCTTCCGTAAAATCGTTAATATTTATGCGACAACTCTCGCTGACTGAAACAAAGACCTCCAAGCAGTCAAAAGAAGCTGCTGACGACCTCAAGAGTCATGTGGAGCTGGCTATGAAAATGGCACAACATTCTAACAAATATCAGACTTATTCAATGGAATACGGCACTGGTTTTTGGAATTTTTTGTTGGCGTGGTCTGGGTTGCACCAGCCTTGCTGGTTCTTTTGTACTGCACAAGAAGCTCGTCTTTTATGGGCAGAAGCACAAACGTGTTTGATCCAAGCCAAGACCGAATGGGGGCGACCGATATCCAACACAGAACAACTCCTGCTGGATTTAGGAAAAGCAGATGCTGAATCTGGTGCCTTATCTGGAGGACTACCAGCAGTCGCCATCAAACTGTATCGTGAAATACTTAATCAGGTTCCCTCACTTGACGACTTGCTTCCGGAATGGAAGTCGCTGATAACGTCGCACTCCTGGATTGGTCTCACACGAGTGCAGCTGCTGAATGATTCTAGCAAGACTAACGACGATGAAAGCAATGCTGTTGATTTAGCACATAAGAGTCTGCAAGAGTTGATTCCCTTTGCCTTGGAAAAAGACCTACCGTCCGTGTACCAGTGGATATCTCCTGGAGCAACATCCACGTTTATGAAATTTCACATTACAGTCTCTCGGCAACTGGTAGCCGATGCATTGGTTCGCAGTGGACGAGCACCAGAGGCCAGGCAGTTTCTGGAGAGAGCCGTCCAAGATTCGCCAAACGATGCGGGGGCTGCCTTTGCGCTGGGAGCCTTCTTGCTCCGAGATACTTTCAGCGCTACCGAGCCGTCCACGGCGAATCTGAATGCTGCCAAGATGCAATTGCTGAAAGCAGCGAAACTTAATTCTCGCAGGGCGGGTCCCTTTGCTTTATTGGGAGTCTGGTACGAATACCAGAGCGACCGCAAGCGAGCTCTGGGGTGCTATTCAAAGGCACTCTTGTTAGAGCCATCGCATCCTGTAGCAGGGAGGGGCGTCATCCGATTGACGAATTTTGATGCTGCAAGAGCAGTTATTAATGCAGCTGTACAAACGAGCTCCGCGGTAAATGGCTGGGCTTGGCGAGCATTGGGGAAGCACAAGGTTATGGTGACCGGAGAAAGTGATCTCGGTGCTGTAGCACTTTTGAAGGCACTCCGGTGTCGGGATATTGATCAGCCTCAAAATGAAGCCTTGTCCATTTTCTTCGACATTCAATCACTACCAGAGGCTGCATCTAACAGCCATGAAGATTGCTCCAAGGAAAAGGCTGAATCATGGGCGGAGCTTGCCTTTTGCTACCGCCGAATGGGACGCTATACGGCTGCCATTCGAGGATTCCACTCCTCCATTGAAGCCTCTGGAGACAAAACAGCTGCTTCTGTGCTTTGCGCATGTGCGGAAGGTGCGATTCTGCCACTGTTTCTTTTTAACTTTTTGATGCTCCTTAACACAAATTATCTTGCAATTATCCCTTGTTTATGCCAGCCGAGTTGAGCTTGGGACTCGCCGAAGACGCTGCTGAAAAATTCAGTCATGCTCTTGCCATCAGCGGTCCGACGACTAGGGCTATCGCAGCTTACGGCCAAGGCTTGTCCCTTTTATCTTTAGCTCGAAGAGATTCACAAGATGGAAAATCAGGATCTGCGCTAGGTTATATCGAGCAAGCCATTGCAGGCTTTGGGGAACCTTCCATCACATCATACGGCTGTACGCAAAAGCTATTGGGGGATCTGTACTCGTTTGGTGCGACATTGCCGCCGGGTATTTTTAAAGTATCAGCAAACGAAAGCGAAGTGCATGGCCAGATCGCCTTTATAAAAAAGGGCGAAGATT
>Ga0100390_10002753_pt1 | contig 15507 bp, 14 predicted proteins | sample CryGeymeta201514_FD_81540 | JGI IMG/M metagenome (GOLD analysis project Ga0100390, IMG submission 81540) | Groundwater microbial communities from Crystal Geyser aquifers in Utah, USA - Crystal Geyser metaG 2015-14 | ecosystem: Environmental > Aquatic > Deep subsurface > Groundwater | place... | reverse complement strand
TAGTAGCAGTAGAATACTTCTTTAGCTTGTCTACTCCAAATACTCCGTAGCTAGCAAGCTTCCGTCTGGCCGTCACTTCGAACTCTGGACCCAATAAGTCCCGCCCAGCCCTTCACAATGACTTGCTGGCTGGCATACTCCACGCCTCGAGCTAACCAAATCCTCCCAAGGATTTTTCATCATTGGCAGATAGATGGAGAGGCATTGTTTGTGGCACTGCTTCTGCTTACTTAATCTGGTTAATTAATCTTGGCGTATCAATAATGGACTTGCTCAAAGATTTAAACATTGATAAGATTCGCAATGCGGCGGAGGATGCGTAAGTTGCTTGTTGAGATATTTGTTGCTGCAAGAGGAGATATGTTTCAGGTTTCTGGATGTGGTCGGCACTGCGTTTTTGTGGTGGACCACTGTGATGGAGAAGAAGGAATGGAATGAAATTAATTTGAGTTTACTAACCGTGTCCTCTTCTTTTTATCTGTGGGATAATGGGATATGTGATTCCGGGATGTCGGTTGTTTTGTCTTCATTGTCTCCATCCTCGTGAAAATACCGATTTGCTGGCATCGTTTTGACAAAATGTTATACATTACTAATTACTGCATTTGTCGATTAAACCAACAATCTGACTGCAGTCTCAATCAAGTGAAACCAAAGACGGATGTCGAAGCTCGCGTCTACGAAGTATTGTCGCACAAGAACTGGGGTGCTTCTTCTTCGATTATGAATCAAATTGCTCGCGATACCTTTGACTACGAGAAGTTTGCTATTATCACCAAAATCACCTGGGAGAATGTCGAGACGCAGCGCCCTTCGGCCTGGCGCGTAATTTTCAAAGGCCTCACACTCGTGGAGCACTTAGTCAAGAACGGCTCGGAACGATGCGTCGACGATGCCCGAAACCACGGACATATTTTGAGGAAATTGCACCAGTTTAACTACTACGAAGGTACCATTGATCGTGGCTTGGGTGTACGTGAGAAATCAAAGCAATTGGTGGAAATTTTGAGCGACAATGACCGCGTGCGAGAAGAGAGACAAAAAGCGCGTAAATTGAGAGAAAAATTTGGAGGAAGGGCCGGAGCAGCTTCGTCCTCTGGTGGAGGCGGAGGAGGATACTCCGGTGGAGGTTGGGATTCGGCTGGTGGTGGTGGTGGAGGTGGTGGTGGTGACTGGGAGTCTGGCGGTGGTAGCGGAGGATACGGTGATGGTGGTATCGATAGTGGGAGATCCAGTCGTGGTGGTGCTCGTGGGCGCTATGACGATGAAGACCGCGGGGCCACTTCTTCCTCTCCCACCTTTGCGCAGGCTCCGACCAAGAAGAAGGGCACCAAGAAAGGTAAAAAGAAAAAGGCTCCAGCTGCAGACTCCGCTCCTCCTGCACCAGGTATGAATTCTGCAACTTGGTCTGAAGCCGGTTGATTGCGCCTGCAGCTTGAAATAAGTATTTGCTTATCTTAAACCCATCCTTCTTTCCCTCATTGCTTTTAATAATTTCAGAAGTCGATCTCTTTTCTTTCGATGATCCAGCTCCCACACCAGCTCCCCCCGCTTCAGCAGGCCATGAAGATGAATTTTCGGGATTCCATTCTGCTGCCCCAGCTGCCGGTGTCTCTGATCCATTTGGGGGGGATCCGTTCTCCAACGCCCCCAACAACAATGCTTCACAACAGGCCGCTGCAGCTGACCCGTTTGCGATCCCTACACCCCAAAGCAATAACGCACCACAACAACCCGATCCGTTTGCGGCACCTAGCACACAACCACCTATGAGTGCAGGCGGCATGAATAACATGGCTAATATGTTCGGAAACATGAACATGGGTGGAGGTACGCCTCAGCAAGCAGGCATGATGGGTGGAGCCAATGCCATGATGAATAATACCGTAATGATGGGAGGTTCCAATGTAATGGGTGGCTACAATGCAATGATGGGCGGCGCCACCGCTACCTCTGCACCAGCACCGGCACCAGTGGTTGCCGATGACGACGATTTTGGAGACTTCGAAGGCGGACAGCAGGCCTCGAAACCCGCAGCTGCATCTTCAGATCCATTTGGAAACTTGGTCTCACTGGATGGTTTATCTAAAAACACTGGCCAGCAAGATAAACTCAACCAACCCATTGTCGCCAATCCTGCTGCTGCGCAGTACTTGGAAGACAAGCAGCAGGGAGTAGGCGCGGCCGCGCCACAAAACACTGCCAAGAACGTGGCCATGTCATTTGCCGGCATTGACGGTCTTCCGAAAATGTCAGCATACAATTCCGCAGGAATGAGTGGAGGGATGGGCATGAGTATGGTGCCTCCTCCTGTAGCTGGAATGAACTCCAACGTAATGGCCAGTGGTGGCAGCGGAAATGCCAGTGCGATTGGAATGTTGGATCCAGCTGCCATGGCGCCTAAGCCTGCGCCCCAGCAGCAGCAGCAGCAGCAGCAAGGTATGATGAACCCACAGCAAATGATGATGATGATGCAAAGCCCTCAGATGATGCAACAATTTATGGCAAACGCCACTCCTCAGCAGCAACAACAAATGCAGCAGATGATGATGATGATGCAACAGCAGATGATGGCCGGTGGTGGCGGTATGGGAGGCAACAACAACAACATGATGGGTGGTCAAGGCGGAAGCCAAATGAATGGTGGCGCTAGCGGAGCATTCCAAGGTTTCTAATTGCCCAGCTCGTCCCAGGGGCGTCTCATATTATGACCCCACTTGTATCTCTGATAGGCATGGAATCGGTTTAACGAAAGAGCATAATGGAAGTCTTTTGTTGCAGTCAATAAATTCCGCTCTACTCACTACTATTCCAGAGAACACTAGCTAGTAGTCAGTCGTGGAATGTTTTTCGAAAGGGTACTTATGAATGTTTATGTATGTATTTTATGAATTTTTTTGAAATGTTCTTACAGAACAATTGATCGGATAGTTAACGTAGCTTGAAACTCGCAAAAGTCTCACGAAAGCAAGAATTCGGCTTCCAGTTCTTTATCCAATTCGTTCAAGATATCGACGGCGGTCGGTAAGTTGCCTTCTAGACTGTGGCTGTCCGGAGACACAATGCCGTCCATATCAAATGTGGCGGGGCCAGCATCAATAGAGTTCAAGCTGTCAAATGAAAAGGAAGCAAAATTATCCATTAAAAGCATTTGATGTTCTTCTTCTCTTCTTGTACTCGTAGGGCTGGTACAAGCAGACGTTTTTAATGTGGATAATTGACGGAGAAGATTTGTACGAGGTGGAGTGAGGTCATCTGCACTGTTCGATATAGTATAGGAACCACTCTTTTCGTTGATTGCTATCGTCTTGTTTGATGCAACTTCAAATTTGTTTTCATCGTTCACATATTTTTCCTCCTTGTCCATTTCTTCCACCAAAGAATTAATATCTCTGCAATTATCGAGGATATCAACATCGAATTCCCATGAGGCTTGAAAGGAATTCAGGTCCTCCTCTAAAGAGAAAGACTCAAACGATTTCGAAGGGGAAATGAGCAAAGGTGAAGGTTCATCGTGAGTCGTCTCCGGAGAGACATAGTTGCCGACAGCCAAGTCGAAAATATTCCTGGACACTGCGCAGCCTGTCGTGGACGAGCTTCTCTTCCTTTTGATAGGAGAAGGAGTCGTGAATCCTGGCTTCTGGGCCATCATCGTTGACATCGGTGGGCCTTGAGGGGCATAACAATACCATGGCTGAGGCGAGACGGGATGGTGATAGTACTGATACCGAACGGGCTGCAGAGGTGTGGATCGATTCACTTGTTCTGGTATAATTTGCTTCAAGGGAGTTGCAGCGTTTCCTCCATATGCACGGGGACTATTTAGAGCGGCCCCATGGGCACAGGGACTATTAAGAACAGTCCTGTTTTCGGTGAGAATATGCTCGGCACCAGGAGTCTTCGCGCCTGCGGCAGTCGCTGGGATAAGATCGGGCAAAGGTGTTGCAGCCCTTTTCTTTTTCTCATCTGATTCGTTTTTAAGGAGACGTCGGATTTTGGGAGCTCCTTCCCTAAGGAGTTGACTTGTCTTCTTTCTCGCAGCCTTTTCTGATATAGCGTAGTAAAAGCCGCTGGCGTCATCCTTCTCCAGGAATCTTCCTGGAGGGTCTTGCTCCTGCCATTGACACACCAACCGTTCCGCTAGCTTTGTCTTCTCGTGGCGTGTATAGGTCTGGTAGTTCTTCTTGTGCTCTCGGACTATTGTGCGGTATCTTTTGGCGTCATATTTAAGATTAAGTATTCGGAAGTAGTAACGACGCAGAATTTTTTGAGTTTTGAGAGCATGACGACAGATGAATCAATTCGAATGGAGGGATTACATCAAAGTGACACAGAAGAGCACAAGACAACAAGACCATTGTCTTTGATGTAAAAGTTAAGGAACTATTATTCCTAAGTAACCTTGGCCAACAGACTGTACACAGCTCCCAACACAGCCATCCTTAACAAATAACATATACCATTCGACTCACCGAATATTGCTTTGATTCTTAATGGCGGCACCTCCCTACCCAAAATTATGTCATTGTTGGTTATCTCCGAGGATGGCACGAGCAAGCATCTATCCTTCTTGTTAGCTTTCATTTTAATCTTTGCTTTATTGTGAATAAAATGAAGGGAAGAATCGGTCTTGTCCTGATGACTGTATTGTTGAATGGGAGCACCTTCCAGAGCACCAAAAGTTGCCGTTTCCGTTGAAGTGTTTAAGGAACAAACCAGCACGCACTATTTAATCACGATTAAATTTAGCGACAGAAATGTCTTGCCGGAACACCAAAGTCGAAGCGCACCAGCAAATCGGAACGCTTCCTACGAAGCTGACATTGGAAGATAACTCCCCAAGGCCGTCCAAAAACTTCCTATGAGAAGTCTAAATGAAGGCGGTTGCATGGATGAGTAGTATCACCAAACAATGGTGTTGGCTACCGAGCAATCCGGAGCTTAGCTTGTTGTTTAGAAGTTTCAAGTAGTGCGTAAGCTCCACATATCACAGCATCAGCGGTTGTTCCTGTTGATCTTTTCTGAAAGTTATTTAACTTGCAACTGTTAACCAAACGACTACCGTTCTATACTACCTAGCTACTAAGCTAGCTAGGCATTTCGATGGCCGCGGAAGTCAGCACTCTCCCCTTGTGATAACACATCATAAATTCTCTGCTTTTTTACTTAATAAAGATATCAGAATTCAGAATGTATCTACAGTTCCAGTAGAGAAATTTAACTCTTGGTTTGCGTTGTAAAGTTATATGTAGCTCCTTTGTTTCTTTGGCTACAACGTTGTATAGATATATCCACGGGCATTCTGCTTTCAGATTCAGAAGGCTGATCTGTGAATGTGCATTAATTGCAGAGTCATGTATGTAAAAAGTGGCGAAATAAGTAGATCTTCGCTGCAGTTACCAGCCTTAGTATCCCAAACCATACATGCCATTGACAGATTTCATGTATGCCTCCACCGATGCAGTATCCCCCTCCGTCACCCATCCTTTACGAATATTCTGCGTTTCTTCGGCGCTTTTCTTGGCTTTTTGGACACCCTTCTTTACACCCTGCTTGGCCTTTTTGGCCACTTTGGGATGCTCATCTTTCAATGGGTGATTCCCATCGTGTGTGGCATGGAAAAGACTGTCAACTTCTTCCTCTACTGCATGGAGCACAGCCTTTTCTGCGGCTTCAATGGCATGCAATATTTTATGATCTTCGCTAGTAGGTTTGTTGTCTGGTTGTTCCCAAAGCGCCCCATGCTGTGCCCTGTAATAATCGCGACCGGAGAACTTAACTGTATCAACGCCCTTCTTTACAGCTTTATTGGCATGTTCTGCTACTTTAGTACGCTGCTCGTGATCCATTTCAGCATCAAAGATGGAATGGACCTCGTCTGCCACTGCCTTTTGCAGCTTGGCTTCAATCTGCTCCAAACCATGAAAGATTGCCTTTTGAGCACGTTGGTAATCGTCCGCGGGTGTCGACTTGGTGTCAGCACTGCCGCATCAACATTTGAAAGCGGAAAAAGGAATAAAATGTCTTTAAAAATTAATTTACAAAGGACAAGCAAAACTGCAGACGATTACCCCGATGTCACATATTCTGCAGAACATACCCCGCCCGAATCCCGAAAAGAGGATATTGCTGAATTCCAAAAGTTGTCGCCGAAGATTCGGGTAAACATAGAATGGAAAGGAAGAAGAAAACAACAGAAAGAGAGTTGGCCATCATAGTTGCATGTGAAGAAAATATTTTCGCAGGTGGATTCAAAAGTTCAATCAATTATTTTGTTTTATGATACTTCTATTCCAGCTACTAGAGCCATTAATTAGTGACAAAGCAATCCTTACGCTGAGAAGCCCGATGTCACCGCAAAGCTTCTTATTTTTCTACGATCTCTCATTTATTCGTATTGTTATTATTTATTTTTAGTAACAATTATTTAGGGTTCTCGTTTTGTTGTTCGCTCGCAAACTCGGATCAAAATACATCCTCACGCACAATTACTCCATTCATTTCTCTCCAGCATTTGCTGCTCTATTTTCACTCGCATTCGTTCAGAAAAACATGAGGCGTCAACGTGTAGTAGTACAAAAGTTGTTTTATCGGCCCCTTCCAAAATTTTGCCGACCTTCCCAAAATGCGATTCGCCCCCTTGTAAAGCATTGGGGTCTAACTTTCAACCTTCCTCCCAACCTTCTCTTGGCCAACACAACTCATGTTGTGCAGCCGTCGATGCTTCCTTTAAGTTGGATTGTGTTCACAACCATTCGTGTAGTTTCCTATCGCTCATAGTTCATAGTTCATAGTTCATAGTCAGGCAGAATCCATGAGATTGTCAATCAGCAGCCACACAAAAATTGAAGAGCTTGAAAAGTTGAGGGCTGATTTGAGATGGCGGCGAGACCACCCATTTGCATTTGCCCTATCGGATTTATATCGGACCGCCAAGGTTTTACCACAGGGAAGCTCTCGGTCAACGCACAGGTACTTAAAGAATGAGCTTGGAACTTCGACCTTTATCCTACATGGATTCCCACATTTAATATTCGGTAGAAAAAAAACAGTAGCTGCGATTACAATTGCAAACAATTGCTGCATTCATGGCTGGATAGCAAAAAGGAGAAGATAGCTGGTAGGCAATACAATTGGAATTTTTCTATTTATTGATATGATGGTGTGCATCGCCAGCGAGATTCATCCTACTGCTACGGATCTATCCATAAAGGCGTTCAACCTTGTCATTGCAGGTACATTATTGCTCCTGGGCGTTCTTGCTCTTCACCATTGCATAGTTCTACTCGAGTCATCTATTCAGTAAGTACCTTCGCCACTCAGGATATCATTAGCTCTGTTCTTCAGCATAGTTTCACGTTCCTCTTGATCAGAAAAAGTATGCGGATCTTGTAAAAGCTGCGAAAAAGAATGAATGACGCCATCCTCGTAAAGGTCCTTCAAGTAACGATGCGCTTGATTGATCTCGCGGATTCTTCCCGCAAATCCTGGTTCGTTGGCGCGGCAAGACGCTTTCAAATCTCCTGTCTTGCGTCGGATCACTGTGAATTCGTCGTCAACCGAATGACAGGCCGCGAAATCCTCTGTGCGGACATTTAAAAAACGAATCTCTTCCACAATTTTTCGTGCAGCAGGATATTCTCTCGAGTTGCTCATGGCAATTGGTGATGACGGAAGTTATTATTTGTTTTGTGGTATGGTGTAAGGGAATTTTCGTGCTGGTATCGCAGCAGGAATGTTGCTTTTTAAATCTTGTGGCGATCTTCACACTTCACACAGTCTGGTCCTGCTCAAAAAATTTCATGATGTTAACTACTCAAATTGTTAACGACTTTTGATCCAACAATTCGAAGAAAATCACAGAGGATTGTCGTGGTCTAATAACGAATAATAATAAATAACCCGAGCCGATGATGTTTTGAGACAATGAACTCGTGTACTGCGCGCAGTCCAGTCTAGACGAGAAACAGAAAACAGATGTGATTTTGTGAGCTTAGATTTCTCAGAAAGTCGACACAGTTGCCCAGTCAGTGCAACTTCCAATTTTGAAATAATGACACGGAAACGCGTAATTAAATTAAAGGTCGCCTGCTACTCCTTCAGGAACTTTTGGGTAGCCGCACAGTTCTTCCCACACTTTGACCTAGACTAGTAGTCTACTCTGCGTACTAGTAGTAGCTAGTAGCTACTAGTAGTAGTAGTATGGTGGACGAAAAAATAATGATGAAAAGGAAACCAATGCAGAATGGAACAAACGGAGTCGACTCTACACTTTCTCTAACAAAAAGTATTACGAACAGTCTAGCACTTGGCCTTTGTCGGCTACACCGATTGTCCCTCCTATAGTTAATTATCGCATACCAAGAAGTATGGTGGTTCATGGAGGTGTCTTTTCTATCGAGATTGTAGATGCCTACCATCGGCAGAAATGCCCAGAGCACACAGATCCAGCGTCAGGGGAAACCATTTCTCAAGTAGACCCTCGGGTGGGTTACTATGTGAGAATGCAGATTGTAGGAGGAGACGACCCAGATCGTGTCTACTTATGGTATTGCAACGTGAACGATTCCTATATCCGACATAAGCAAATTTTGAGCCGAAACAGAGGATATCTCGATGTTGGTTTGATGTCGTACACGGATGGCACTTTAACCGGGACCAGCGAGCCCATTCAATTTCAACAAGCTACACTCATGCCTAAGAATACAACAAGTCGTAGTCTCATTGAAGAAGCGGCTTTTTACACCGACATGGTACACATGGGGAAGGTGACTGTCAAAATCTATGAAGGTGTCAAAGAAAGGCATTATTCGTCCTTTGGGAACAATTGTGACGGTGATGAAGCATATCAGCCAGGGACGTTTGTAGATCAAGTAATTGTCCACTGCTGTTCCACTCCAGAAGATGGACACGTCTTTTTGGCCATTGAAGATGCCGAAGCGCTCAAGAAAGCACTCATGAAACGTACTGCCTCTGGTTGCTCGGCTCCCTCAGCGAAAAAGTTGAGGACAGAAAATGGGTTTGTCTTACACCAAGGCAACGGTGCTACGACTGGGTGTATGGAATATTGAGTGTCCCATTTATTTGAAGGAGTTGACTACACATTTGGGGCATTGACGCTGACGAGATGATGCGCATCAATTACGTAACATTTTAGAAAGCTGTAGGCGCACTCTTGTTTTTTTTTAAATGGTTTACGTAGTAAAATTTTCCTGGCCGCGGATGGTTAATCAAGGGCATCTACAAAGAAATATATCCAGTTCACTGCCAATTCATAAACACCAAATCCTGTGTTTCTTAAATATTTGTGGCGGAACTTTACGAGAGCAATACGAGACATGAACCTTCAATGTTGCTACTCGAGTACGTCAATGCAGGTTCCCTTTCACGTTAGAGCCAACAACATTGACAACCGCTATTCAAAAAGTACAGTGATGCTCGTCTGAATTGTTCGACACGGTAGCAGTGGCTTATATTTCGGTTGTCGCTGTCATTGGATCCCTTGTGGTACTATTTATCGCTCCTCGAGCCTTCTTGACCGGAGGCGCAGAACGACTCTGATTCTCCAATTTCGCCGTTTCAGAGAGAGTGTGTTTGACAACTGAAGTATCAGCAACAGTACATGTAGACTTTGCTTTCGAATCAGCACGTTCTGGGTGCACGCTAGACAAAGGATTGGGCACCAGATCAGCCGTCGATAGAGTGGGCGCCTTCGCAGATTCGTTGGCCGTGTTGGCTGATGGCAAGAGTGTTGGGCATCGGACGGACTTGGTAGCACCTTCTACGCTTTGCATCGGTACAAATTCACTCGGTACAGCCGGGACATGATCAAACTCCAAGATTCCTGCATGAACTAAGGCAGCTTTGCTACCGTAATGGATGGTCAAAGTCTCAAGCAATTCCCCAGGCTGATAGGTTGGGCATTCTTGCGTTACCTCCTCTTGAAAGCGATGAGATCCTTCTTTTGATCGCAGGATGGGAACTTCATCTTGATTGGCCGTACCCACACATTCCATAGAATTTGTTTTCGGCAAGTTGTGGCCATGATCGCCAACGCTGCTTCTACTGTCGGTGGGTGAGCCTAATGCCAAAGTTAAACTGGTCCCTGGACCCGTCTCGTCTTCGTGCAGCGATGAGGAGGCAGAAATGGAAACTGCGGCTGGAGCAATGACCGTTTCTTCTTTGGTCAGATAGGGGAGACTAATGTGGACGCGCTTCTGATTACCCGTAAAAACAGCCCTGGAGACATGAACCTGAACGTTGCCCATGAAGAGTTTGGGAGGGCCCTGAAATTTGGAGTCAGTATTCATCGTTTCGTCTCCATCCGCATTGTTTGCCGATGCTAAGACTGTGACAGGTGGTTGCATGGTATTAGCCACAGCTTCAAACTTAAGGGCCTGGTTGGTTCCAATACCATCAATATACGTCCACAAGCCAACATCCCGGGCGCCCTGCTCTTGTGTTAAATTAGTATAAAAGCCCAAATCTTTCCCGTCTACAGATGGACGAAAATACATTATCTCATTGGCCGCAAGTTCGCTCCTGTCGGTAGGTTGATCCACTTTGGCATTGGCATCGTCGTTTAGCACTTGAAATCGCAGAAAATATTCTCCGTTGGGTTTGGCTTCAGCATAGTGCACGGTACCACTAGGACCTAGGTATTCTTTTAGTAGTTGCCGTGACTCCGCATCCACGAGCTGCAAAGAGAATTTACCTTGGACGACCATCGGAAAAATAATTAAGAGATGCTGGTAGTCGTTTCGATGTTAACTTTCCCGAAGCAAACTAAGAAGCAGATGAACGGTATGTTGCTACGTTTCGCAAACAAGAAACACGATAAAGAGAGAATCTGCTTTCTGAGTTGAATAGTTGAATATGTGGTACTTTGAATTGATAACCACTACTAGTAGTACCAAAATCGAATATCCGGGGATTAACTGCTGAAAGATATTTCTTGGCTACGATTGAGTGATCGTTGTGGTCGTGGTATCCTGCTATATGTTACTGTGCAAAAGAAGCTTTCTGGTTTTTCGTCAGAATGAGATTAGCTTGTTTAAGCAGCTTCCCGTTCCAATATTATTTTTCAGAGACACTTCCTACCAGTTGTTTAATGGCAAGTACTCGTCAGATCCGGGAGGACTCCGCCACTTCTAACAATAGTTCTAGTACCAGGTAGTACACTCCTAAAAGTAGCAGTACTGGTAGTCTACTGTACAGGATGCTGGCCAAGATAGTACTTATTATTGGTAGTAGTACTCGTAGTAGACTACTACTAGTACCTCCTGCTTGGTACATTACAACAACCACATTTCTTCAAAAATTCTACTCCAGTACAGTAATTGATATCGTTGCTTTTCTGCATGTTCTAGCTAGGTACTCCGGTTACCTGGTACCATTACTACTCGAATAGTAGTCTAGTCTACTACTACTCGAGTAGTAGTAGTTATTAGTAATAGAGCATTATTTAATTGAATTTATTTGACGTGCAAATTTCGTTCTCTATCAGTTAAAATTTTGAGACGAGCTACTCTAGTCTCTCTAGTAGAAACTACTACCAGTTAGCTGTTTCCTCGGACTGTTGCAAATTGCCAAGGTATCTTGGTCGTAAATACGAGCGCCGCTTGAGTTTTTTAGCTAGCGCTATAGTGTTATTGTTGAATGCGCCGTGTCGCTGTCACTCACACCTGCCGCTCCGTATTCTGAAACTGGTGCATAGCCGAGTAATATGTTACGCCTTGCATCTTGGCTATTGACCCGCTGTCTGATTGATAACGAACTTGAAAGCCTAGAAATTTTCCATAGGTTTCCTGAAGGACTTCCACAAAATTTGATTCCTTGGCCTTTTCCGCTATGGGACAAACATCGCTGCTTTGTACACAAAATCAAATAGCATGACTAAAAATAGCCTCGTCGTCCTCTCCGTCTTAATCTTCATTGATGACTGATGAAAGTCATCATTGTCCACAAGATTTTGATTGCCGCTTCTTCAAGATTGTCGGCGACGGCTCTCTATCTGCGCCTCGTGGCTTATTGCGTCGCCCTATAACGCGTGTGACGCATTTGTCTAGATTTCTGTCTCCTATTTGCGTGCATGTGTGATGGGTTCTTTCTATATGTTTGTAGAGATGAAAACAGGCTTTAAAAATCTCCGACAACAAAAAATGATACGAAGGTAAGCGAACCATCATTTCTTCGGGGCTGGAACTGTGTACGGTAATTGCTTCCCTTCTGCTAGCGGCCGCCCAAAAGTATTTATATTCCTGTGAAGAATAAATAGCTTTTTGCCGACTTCTATTTCCCTTTTTATGTCTACGCATTGCTGTATGGTTTTATCCGTGCCTACAATGATAGACTCTAGCTTTAAGGTGCAACACGACTATTTTTCAAAACTGCACTCTATGACAGCAACGTTTCCACTTTAACTTATTGAAAACGGTCTGTAATACTACTAGAGCATTTATTCTATTTTTATACATAGTTGGCCTCGTCGTCCTCTTTCCCCGTAGAGCCGAAGTGTCCAATTATGTCATGTCCTCATCGCGTCATTCAGACTGTAGTCTACAACGTTCATTTTCGAGTCACTGAAACAGGAGATTGTCGGTGTTTGGACGTAGCCATGGCGTACTCTTCTTCAAATGTATCCGCAACATCTAGTACCTCTTCGTCATCCTTCACTAGATTGCAGAGCAGCATGCTCATGGTACATTGAATCGCAACGACATCGTCCGCATTGACTCCCGCCGCTTTTTCCAAAGTCCTTACAAATTTGGCCTGCGTCTTGGGTGGCAGCAAATGCAAATCCATTCCCTCCATGGCATTCAACAGAGCTGCAAAGGCAACTTCAGAGGGCGGCATATCCACCAAGGAATGTTCGCTAATAGCCAGTTCAGTCTGGTATCGTGCATAATCCATCAAAGCTTGGACCACAGCAGGATGGACGGTATCAGGAATGAGCGCCAAGTAGTGTTGAATAAACCCGAGACAGGTGGGGCCTCCCACGCGCCACTTTAATCCCTGCAGCAATTCTTCTTCCTTGTGCACAAACTCCATTTCTTCGTAACATCCACGAGACAAATCTGCTAGTAGAGCAGTTTCCATCTCGAGGGGTTCGTGAATCTTTATGGCAATGTAGAGAGCCGTCATGGCCGTCAACTGATACTCTTTGCGATTGGCCAAGGCGGATCGTCCTTGTCGGGAACAGAGAAACCGATCCAGATACGACATGCCAATCAAAACCGTCTCTCTCCTGAATTTACAAAAGTCAACAACCTGGAGCAATCGTTTTGAGGGTGTAAAAGGAGGTATACGTGATGATAAATGATAAGAGCCAGACAAACAAGTAACCAACAGAAGACAAAACCTCTAAAACCCCCTCTATATTTTACGAAGGACGAACCTGATAGCACCACTCGCACATTTTGACGCGGCAATCCTCATCGATCGGCTTGTTGACTCGTTTCAAGAGTTCCGCGTGTTTAGCCAAATAATCAAATACGAGATAGGTTGTACTTTCCTGCTCCTTCATCACTTTGATGCGATCGATTACTTCGACCGTATCGACAAATTTCAAGAGAGGATCATCGAGTGATGTTGGGGATAAAGCCAAGGCCGGCATTGTGTGACGATCTTTGTTGGTGTCGTCCACGTTCTAGCTAGAAAGAAGTCGGGAAGGAACGAGAGAGAGAGAGAGCTCTTGGTAGAACGGAACAAAATAATACTCAGTATACAACAACGAGGACTCCACCAATAGAACAAAAGGAGCCACCGAAACTGCTATGGGCAAGCAGTAGATTGTCGGACAAGCAATGCTGCGCTACAGTGCGGAGGTGCTGTGCATGGAGTTGGATTATGAGATTATTTCAAGGTTTATAGGAGAAGAGTTGGAGGGCTTTTGAAACAATGTTTTGCACATGAAGGTCAAAGCGGAGATTATTATTACTGAGTTTTTAATTTTTTGGTCGACTCCTCGGCTTTTTCCTGGTCTTGCTTGTTCGTTCGGGTCATCCTGGTTTGAGTCCTCGTGGAACACCCGAGCCTTCAATTGGCGTCAACAAAAGAGTTGGAGTTAATTAATATTATTGGATTTTTGATTCATTCCCACTCCTACACGAGCGATTCTTATCCCATAGCTACTCGACTGAAGTCGTGTGGACAGACCCAGTTATCTAAGGAAGTTGCTGAAGCTACCAGAGCTGGTGGAGGATTGAGATCGGCGTTGAATGGTATTTACTGCCGTCTCACATCGTGGTCACAAAGCATGTCTGTCAGAGTCAACGGACTCACTCTTGTGGGGTCACACGCGATTGAAAGTTTGCCATACACACGTATTCATTATTTTACAGAACATTCTCATGCATCCAGTTAGTCGTTGAGACAGTCTCTGCACAATTACTTTTCCGATTGTATGGTTAGCTATCCATGTTGACTGAGCGCTCTTACATTCGATTTCTCGCCCGAAAGTTGATCCTACTAAATCCACAAGACCATTTACGACCATGGAGGACCAACGAGTTGACACCGAAGCAGTGACTCTCTGGCCAGTATCTAGCAACAAAACATTTCCTACTGTGACGATGAAAATAAATGATGAGAAACCGCCCGAAGCAACCTCGCCCGAATCGCCTCCCTACCTGGCAGCCCTCAGCCATACATCTACCGATGGTGATGATAGTCCCGACGATAAGCACAATACAACCGATACCAGTGACAACAATTACATTGACTGTAGCAACAGCCCAAATATTGAGCGTGCAACTCCACGATTACAGACCAGTGCCTCTGAGGACTATGACGTTGAAGACACCACAAGCTGGACGACTGCAATGGACGCAGCTACAAGCTGGTCAACACTAGACAATAACGGTATGGCAATGCTTCCAGCCATTCTAGATGAAGATGATTGCAGCTCAGGAATTCTCCATTCTGATATGTTCGTAAAGGAGAATGAAAGTGTGCACTCCTTTGCTTCCATGGAAACGGTCAAGACACCTATTGGGAGGCTGTCGCAAGCTGATTCAATCACAACAGTAGATCCATTAAAGGCAAAGCCAGTTCTGACACCTGAAGAAGCAGAAGATACACAGATTGATCAAACCTGTCACGGAGCATTGAATATCAACCCAAAGCAACTCGCTGGTGTTTTTGCTCTATTTAAGAGTGAGACCAAGATGCCAGAGCATTCACGGCAAGCTCAGTATCCTGCTGATCCTCCAGGCATCGCAACTATTGAGCTCGCAGGTATTACTCCTTCCGCTGTGCAACCATCTACAGAAATGATGGATTTCCCTTTGAAGAGGAAAGGCCGGCCTTTGTCCGGATATGCGTCAAATCGAAAGTTGACGGCCGAACTGTACTGGAAGCCGAGAGCCAAAACTTTGGAACAAGAGTGCAGTACCTTGAAGGACATTGTAGCTGCCGATTCAAAGAAAGTCCTTCAGCTGAAGACGGCCCTGGCATTACAGTCCGCAGCCATTGCGTCGTTCAAGGAAAAGCTGAAGTTGTCAAGCC
>Ga0100390_10002741_pt1 | contig 15563 bp, 11 predicted proteins | sample CryGeymeta201514_FD_81540 | JGI IMG/M metagenome (GOLD analysis project Ga0100390, IMG submission 81540) | Groundwater microbial communities from Crystal Geyser aquifers in Utah, USA - Crystal Geyser metaG 2015-14 | ecosystem: Environmental > Aquatic > Deep subsurface > Groundwater | place... | reverse complement strand
CGCTTTTATAATATATTTTTCCACCTCTTTGTAATTTGCAATTTTATTTTTTAATTTGGCTATCAATTTATGCTCCGGGGCAATAACAGCATACGTCATACCAAATACAGTATCCAGACGGGTGGTGTAGACACTAATGCTTATGCCATTGCGAGGAGCCGAAGGCGACGCGACAATCTCGGTTAAACCATCTTTACGAGATTGCTTCGCTTCGCTCGCAATGACAATGGACAATTCAAACTCCGCTCCTTCCGAACGACCGATCCAATTAATTTGCTGGGATTTTATTCTCTCCCAATAATCAACTTTTCCCAAATCTTTAATTAGCCGGTCGGCATAAGCGGTAATTTTCAACATCCATTGCTCTTTTTCTCTTTTTTCTACCTCGCCTCCGCACCGTTCGCATTTTCCGTCAACCACCTCTTCATTGGCAAGACCAATTTTACAATCAATGCACCAGTTAATAGGCATCTTATCTTTATACGCTAATCCTTTTTCATAAAATTTTAAAAATATCCATTGAGTCCATTTATAATATTCGGGGTCGGTGGTAATCACTTGCCGCGACCAATCAAAAGAAAAACCCAAACTTTTCAATTGTTTGGTAAAGGTCTTAATATTTTTCTTCGTGGTGATAGCGGGATGGACGCCGGTTTTAATGGCATAATTTTCCGAAGGCAAACCAAACGCGTCAAATCCGATAGGATATAAAACGTTATAACCTTCCATTTTCTTTTTACGCGCCAGAATATCCAAAGCCGTATAGCTTCGGGGATGCCCGACATGCAAACCCTCTCCGGAAGGATAAGGAAATTCAATTAATAAATAATACTTTTTTTTCTTATAATCATCCTCCGCTTTATATAACCCTTCTTCCTCCCATTTTTTCTGCCATTTGGATTCAATTTTTTTATGATTATATAATGGCATATTTGTATTAAAATTTTTAATATCTAAATTTTTGAAAATTATAGAATTAAGACATTGTTTAAAAATTAAAAATTATAAAATTAAAAATTAATTATAATCCCTACCGGCGCGTGGTCAGAGCCAATTATTTTATCCAAAATAAAAGCTTTTTTAACCTTATTTATTATATTAGCGGAAACTAAAAAATAATCAATCCTCCAGCCGATATTTCTGGCGCGCGCGCCAAAGCGGTAGCTCCACCAAGAATACTGTATTTTATTGCCGTTAAAATGCCGAAAGGTGTCAATGAATCCGGCCTTAATAAATTTATCCATCCATTTCCGCTCTTCATTAGTAAAGCCGGGATTGCCGATATTTTCCTTGGGATTGGTTAAATCTATTTCCTTATGAGCCACATTAAAATCACCGGTAATAATTAATGGTTTTTTTTTCTCCAATTTTTTAGCGTATTTTAAAAATTCTTTATTAAATTCCTGCTTATAATCCAAGCGCGACAATTCATGGTTGGCATTGGGAAAATAAATATTTAAAAAATAAAATTTATCAAATTCCAATGTTTGTAGCCGGCCTTCATCGTCAAATTTTTTTATGCCCATTCCCTTGCTTGGAAGTCTTGCTTCCAAGTTGCTTCCAAGTTGCTTAACCAATATGGCCGTACCGCTATAACCGGGACGTCGGGCCGAATGCCAATATTCCTTATATCTGGGAAAGTTAAATTTTTCTTTTAATACGGCTTCATCGCTTATCTTAATTTCCTGCAAAGCTAAAATATCCGGGCTGGCTGTTTTTAAAAAATTCAAAAAACCCTTCTTGACCGCCGCCCTGATGCCGTTTACGTTCCAAGATAAAAATTTCATAAATGTAAAAATAAATTTTATTCTTATTTTTATTCTTGTTCTTATTTTTTTTCTTTAATTATCTTCTGCAACCTTTTCACCCCCGCCCCACTGACTTTCATTGTCCGCTTCTTCTTTTTATCCCTTCGGCAATATTTTTTTTCAATGGCTGTCTGTAAATTATTTAATTTTTGATTATCCATAAATTATGTTATAATATTATCACTGGCAAACTCCATTAGAAAGGTATTGTTTGTAGTTAGCTTAAGCCACCGACTTAGCCAAAGGATTTTTTCTAACGGGGTAAATGCCTATATTAAATATAAAACATATATTATTAAACATCAATGGAGCAGATTAAAAATAAACCTTGGCATAAAAATTGGCTTGGCCGCATTTTGATAATAATAGGCGTTTTTATACTAATAATTCTTACCGCCTTTATATTTTTAATTATTGATATTATCAGGCATCCGCAAAATAAAAAAATAAGCAATAATATAACCGCCAATGAACCAAACCAAAAAATTGCCGAAGGGGGGGATAATTATTGGTTTGGATCAGCCAATCCTGAAATTACCATAGTTGAATTCAGCGACTTTGCCTGCCCCTATTGCGAACAATCTTATTCAAAAATACGGCAAATAAGCTTAAAATATAAAAATGAAGTAAAGTTAATTTATCGGGATTTTCCCTTAAGGCAGGCCTATTCCATTGACTTGGCTATGGCCGGACGTTGCGCCGGAGAACAGGGCTTATTCTGGCTGATGCATGATAAATTATTTCAAAACCAAGGAGTAAACACGGCCGATGAATTGATAAAATTAGCCAATCAAATCGGGGCGGATATAAATAAATTCACCGGCTGTTTAAATGGAAAAAAATATGCATTCGCTATCCAAAAAGACATTGCTGACGCCGAAAAATTAGAGGTAAGCGGAACTCCCACCTGGTTTGTGAACGGAAATAAAATAGAAGGCGATTTGCCGCTTGATTTATGGGAAGAGATTATTAATATGAGATAATTGAGATTATTGTGCTTATTGTGATTATTAAGATATTAACAATTCTATCCTAATAATCCTAAATATCCCAAAAAATTTAAAAATCTCACAATTAAATATGGTTCAAATAAGGATACATGGGCGCGGAGGGCAAGGAGTGGTAACCGCGGCGGAATTAATCGCTATGGCCGCTTTTGCTGATGGAAAAATTTCACAGGCCTTTCCTTCTTTCGGCGTGGAAAGAACCGGAGCGCCGATTGAAGCTTTCGCCAGAATTGACAATAAGCCGATTAGGACGCGCGAACATGTCTATCATCCGGATGTTTTGATTATCCAAGACCCGACGCTTCTGGATTCTGTTGACGTGGCCAAAGGATGCGATAATAACACTTTGGTGATTATAAATACCGCCAAGCTCAAAAAAGAAATAAAAATAAATTTGCCCCCAAAAAATATTTTCAATGTTGATGCCACTAAAATAGCGCTGGCAATAATCGGCAAAAATCTTGTTAACACCACTATTTTGGGAGCATTTGCCAAAGCCACCGGTTATGTTAGCTTAAATTCTTTGGAAAAGGCCATTAAGGAAAAATTTAAAGACAAAGGGGAAAGTATTATCACAAAAAATATAAATGCCATTAGGCAATCGTATAAACTATAAATATAAATTATGAAAATTAACATAACAGCCAAGCCGGGTACAACCATAAAAAATAAAACCGGCGGGTGGCGGACATTTATTCCGTCTACCGATTATAATAAATGCACCAGTTGCGGCACTTGCGCCAAGGTTTGTCCCGAGGGCTGTATCGCTATGGAAAATATTAAGGCGCATAAAAAAGAAAAACCGGTAACGGATTACGATTTTTGCAAAGGCTGCGCCGTCTGCGCCGTGGAATGCCCGATTAAGGCGATAATTATGAATTTAGATGAAAAGTAATCAGTAAAATTTTTGTAATTTTTAATTTTATAATTTTATAAATAATTTTTAATGATTTAATTTTTAAAAATTTAAAAATTAGAATTTATTTAAAAATTACAAATTACAAAATTAAAAATTGTGACAAATTATGAAAAAAAATAAATTTAAATCCCAACCATCCCAAATATTAGAAGGTTCCCATGCCATTGCCCTGGCTATAAAAAATATCCGGCCAGCGGTCGTTTCCGCTTACCCCATCACTCCGCAGACCCATATCGTGGAAGATCTGGCAAAATTTAAAGCAGATGGCGAAGCTGATTTTAAATACGTGAGGGCGGAAAGCGAATTCACGGCCGCCTCCATCGTAGCCGGGGCGAGCGCCACCGGCGCGCGCGTTTATTCCGCTACCAGCTCCCAAGGGCTTCTTTTAATGACTGAAGTTATATTTAATATTGCCGGCATGCGCCTGCCGGTGGTGATTACTTGCGCCAATAGGGGCGTATCCGCGCCCATTACCATTTGGAACGACCAGCAAGACGCGATAACCATCAGAGATGCCGGCTGGATAATGCTGTTTGCGGAAAATCATCAGGAAGCGGTTGACCAGCATATTATGGCTTATAAGCTGGCGGAAAATTTAAAACTGCCGGTAATGGTTAATATTGACGGCTTCACTCTGACTCATACTTATGAGCCGGTATTTATTCCGGATAGAAAACAAATAAAAAAATATCTGCCTGATTACCAGCCGGCAAAGGGGCAGTATCTTGATGCGGCTAATCCGGTTACTTTGGGCTCTTTTGCCCAGCCGTCTTATTATATGGAAATCCGGCAGGACCTCCATAATGATTTAATGAGCGCGCTTGATTTGGTTAATAAGGAATATGAAAAATATCATAAACAAATCCGTCATCCTGAACAGAGTGAAGGATCCCGCGGATCTAAAACTCAACCTGATTCTTCCCCTTCGGCGCGACTCGGGGTCAGAATGACAATAGAGAATAACGGACTGCTTGAATACTACGGGCACAAGCATCCTAAAATTATTTTAATCGCCATGGGATCGGTAGTCGGCACTATTAAAGACGCGGTTGATGAAATTAATGATAAAATCGGCTTCCCCAATGCGGTGGGAGTGTTGAAAATAAAATGCTTCCGGCCCTTTCCATCCGCAGCGGTACTGCAAATATTAAAGAATTGCAAATATGCCGGGGTGATAGATAAATCCATATCGCTTGGCTCAATCGGACCGCTCGCTCTGGATGTTAAAACAGCCGCCCAAGGAAATATAAAAACCATTATCAGAAGTTTTATTGTCGGCTTGGGCGGACGCGATGTTACTAAAAATATAATTAAAAAAATTATAAAAAAAATTAAATCCGTTGGCGATGGAGCAAATTTTATTGGGAATTAAAATAATTCACACTTTCACAATTCCTAATTCATTATTCATAATTTAAAATCATTATGAAAAAACTTCCTAACATCATTACCCTGTTATTTCTCTTTATTTTCGCTCTCCAATTAACCAGTTTGGTTTTTTTAACAGTTATGCCGAAAATCAGCCGAGCGGATGATGGCGGGAAAACAAATATTAATTTTACTCCGCAGGTGGAACTTGGAAAATTTAAAAAGGATGTTGCCGTGCCGGTCACCGGCAATACCCTGGGCGAATACATATTGGAAATATATAAATACGCGGTGGGGGCGGTGGGAATTATCGCCACGGGGGTGATGATGTTCGGCGGCATCTTGTGGATTGTCGCCGGAGGCAACGCGGAAAGAATCGGCAATGCCAAGTCCTGGATCGGCGCCGCTTTGACCGGCTTAATTTTAGTAATGACATCTTATTTAATTTTATACACCATAAATCCGGCGCTGGTGGAATTTAAGACGCTTAATATTACTAAAGTAGAAGAAAATAAAGGCTTTGTTTATTATCCAGCGGCTCTTTGGAAATGCGGTTATCCGTCAGAATGCCAAAGTATTGATACCAATTGGACATTTATAGATAATTCAAAATGCGATGAACTTAAAATTCCCAAGCCGACTGATCCGGTTTGCCCGAAACCTAAAGATTATGTTTGCTGTTATCAATACGGCCCCAAACTGGGGGGTAGCTGGTCATATGATGATAAAATTTCTCAACAAACAGGAGACGCTTCGGCTTCGTTAAATTTATTGCTTGGTTGCATGAGAAATAAATTGCCGGTTCAAGTCGGCAGAATAAGTTCCATCAGCGACAGTAATTATGTAAATAATTTAGGGCCTTGCAATAGCACTACCTCTTGTCCTTTGGATAAATGCGTCCATGAATGCGCCGGTTGCCATTATGGCGGAGGTATTCCTAACGCTAAATCTATGGCAGTAGATTTTGGCGATGAAGAAAACGCTAAATGGATTAAAACGGCCGCGGAAGAATGCGGCGCCGGATTTATAAAAAATGAAGGCGATCATATCCATGTCAGCACAGAAGACTGCCTGAAAAATTAAAAAAATAAATTTTCCATAATTCCTAATTCATAATCTTTATGAAAAAAATCGCAAATATAATCACCCTAATATTCCTTTTCATCTTTGCTCTACAATTAGCCAGTTTAATATTCTTTTCCATCGCGCCTGAAACCGGGCAAGCATTGGAATTACAAGTGCCAATCGGCGATACGAAAACCATAGATATTAACAAACCTAATCCCATCGGCGATTATATCCAGGCGGTTTATAAATACGCGGTGGGGGCGGTGGGAATTATCGCCACGGTGGTGATGATGTTCGGCGGCATCTTGTGGATCGTGGCCGGAGGCAACGCGGAAAGAATCAGCAATGCCAAGTCCTGGATCGGCGCCGCTTTGACCGGCTTAATTTTAGTAATGACATCTTATTTAATTTTATACACTGTTAATCCTAAATTAGTGCAGTTTGAGCCGATAAATATTGCTAAAGTGAAGGATAAAAGTAATTGTAATATTAAACCTGACAATCCTACTTATATAACAGGTGATAAAAGATATTTATGCGCTGATATATTGGGAAGCAATTGGATAACTATATTTGATAAAAATATTTGTGCAAAAAATATATTTGAACCTAATTTTAATCAAACTTTTAGAACATTGTGCTGCCAACAAGTAACTGCTACAGCAACTACTACAGTACCTACTAATAATTACAAATGGGCAGAACAGCAAACAACTTGTGAAGAATTATACGGAAAGGGAAATTGTGAAGAAACTGATAATTCTAAATGCGGAAATAATTTGGGTTCAAATAGTATTTGTTGCTGGCATCAGTAGTAATTATTATATATTACTTATTAAATAAATAACCCTGCCGCAAGCGGACGGGGTATTATACAGACACCCCCCCCCTGTCATTGCGAGGAGCGACAGCGACGAAGCAATCTCATAAATCGCTCTAAATGAGATTGCTTCGCTCCGCCCGCAGTGACAATAAAATAATATGATTCGCTTTACCAAATACGCCGAACAAAAATTTGATATCTTGAATAAGCATAAGGTTTTTATTACCCGCGAACAGGTGGAAGACGCTGTTAATTTGCCTGAAAAGTTAGAGAAAAAAAACAAATATCTGCTGGCGCGAAAAGAAGGGGTTAAGGTAATTTATAAAAAAGAAAGTGAGATAATAAATATTATCACGTTTTACCCGGTAAAAAATTAGAATAATGAATTACGAAGCATGAATAATGAATAATAAAAAAATAAAATTATAAATAATATTCAGTATAAACTTAATTCATAATTCATAATTCACTATTCAAACATATGATCTACGACCATGAAGCCAATATAATATGCCTGGAAGTCGCCAAGGGGAAAATTCATAATGCCAAAGAATTCGGTAATTTTATAATCCATATATCAAAAGCCGGCAAGCCGATACTGATAGAAATATTAGATGGGTCAAAATTCATCGGGCAGATGGATAAAGTTAAAAAAATAAAAAAATTCAGCGAAGAAATAGCAACTGCTAGCTAAATTAGAATAATGAATCATGAAGCATGAATAATATAAAAAATTACTAATTCATTATTCATAATTCATTATTCAAAAAAAATTATAAATTATCACCGCCTCTGCGGGATCCCGCCCTCTAATAAATAATATAAGTGGCGGGAAAAATTTAATATATGCCTACAAAAATAATCACTAAATTAAAAACAAAACAAATGCTCTCCCCCGGCCACCGCGCTTGCGCCGGCTGCGGCCAGATGATTGCGGCCCGCACGGTCGCCCAAACGCTGGGGCCTGATACTATAATCGCCAATGCCACTGGCTGTCTGGAAGTCACCACCACTCCTTATCCGGAAAGCTCGTGGGGCATGCCCTGGATACATTCCCTATTTGAAAACGCGGCCGCCATCGGCTCGGGAATTAAAACGGCTCTTAATTATAAAAAAAATAACCATACCAAAGTCGTTGTCCAAGGCGGGGACGGAGCCACTTTTGACATCGGCCTGGGGCTGATATCGGGGATGTGGGAAAGGCAAGAAGACATTCTTTATATCTGTTATGATACCGAGGCGTATTCCAACACCGGCATTCAGGCATCCGGCGCCACCCCTTGGGCGGCCAATACCACCACCACTCCGGCCGGCAAAGGTCCGGCTATAGAAGCCATCGGCTCGCAGCAAAGAAAAAAAGACATGATTGCCATCGCTCTGGCCCATGGCCTGCCTTACGTGGCTCAAACCACGGCCGGCTTTCCTGATGATATAGTTAAAAGAGTCAAGAAAGCTTTAAGCATGCGAGGCCCGTCCTATATCCAAATCCTTACTCCATGCATTCCGGGCTGGAGCATTCATTCCAGCTTGGCAATAAAAATGGGAAAATTAGCGGCGCAAACCGGACTTTATCCCATACTGGAATATGTTAACGGCCGGCTCGCTGATAAATTAAAAGTGCCTAAGCAAAAAATAAAAGTTGAAAAATATTTAGAGCCGCAAGGCCGGTTTAAGCATCTTTTCAATTCAGCGATCGGCAAAGAACAAATTAAGCATATTCAGCGGGAAGCGAATAAAAATATTTTAAAGTATGGATTATAATATTTATTATCATACAAAAAAGACGCTTAAATTAAACGTCTTTTTTAATAAAAATTATATATTATTTATTATTTTGTTTTTTATTATAGCCAGTACCGGCCGGAATCAAACGGCCGATAATCACATTCTCTTTCAGGCCTCTTAAATAATCAATTTTACCCATGATGGCCGCATCTATTAACACTCTAGCTGTCTCTTGGAAAGAGGAAGCGGACAAAAAGCTGTCTGTAGTCAAAGACGCTTTGGAAATCCCTAATAATAATACTTCCCCTTTTGCCTCTTTTTTCTTATCTCTCTTGGCCGCCTCATTAGCCAGATTAAAAACCGCTCTTTCAATTATTTCTCCCGGCAGCAAATCCGTATCGCCGGAGTCAATTATATAAATCCTAAAAAACATCTGCCTGGCTATGATTTCAATATGCTTGTCATTTAATGGCTGCCCTTGCGAAGAATAGACATATTGAATTTCTTTTATTATATATTTTTGAGTGGCTGATTTTCCCCTTAATATGTATAATTGCTGCAAATCAACGCTACCTTCAGTCAATTGGTCTCCCTTTTTTACCATATCTTTATCCTTAACCCAGATATTAAATCCTTTGGGAACAACATATTCCCTTATTTTTTCCGAAGCCACCACAACTTTAATGCATTTATCTTCGATTTTAACCACTCCACCTCTCTCGGTTTTAATAATTTTGTTGCCTATAGAAAAAAGTTTTATTTTATCGCTTACCTTGCTTCCATTTTTTACCAATATTTTGGGTTTTAGATTTTTATTGTATTTATTTTTTTCATCCAAACGGCTATCTTTCGTATTTTCAATAAAATAATATTTATCTACCTCCGTGCCTTCGTAATATATTTTGATTATTTTAGTTTGAGCATTGCTGACTAATATTTTACCATTCTCGCCCATAATAGTTTTCTGGGAAGTTTCTATTCCGACCCGGCCGTCAACATCGGTTATAAAAGCCTTCCTTTTCGGCGGCCTAGCTTCAAATATTTCTTCAACCCGAGGCAAACCCTGGGTAATATCTTCTGAACCGGCTACACCGCCGGTATGAAAAGTTCTCATAGTTAACTGAGTGCCTGGTTCGCCGATTGATTGGGCGGCAATAATGCCTACGGCTGTGCCTATTTCCACCGGATGATTATGACCTAAATCATAACCATAGCATTTAACGCAAACTCCCCTATTAAGCTGGCAAGAAAGCACCGATCTGATATGAGCGGCGTCTATTTTCTCGTTAACTATTTTTTCGGCTATGTTTTCGGTGATTAATTCTCCTTTTTTCACAAGCAGTTTTCCTTTGGAATTCTTTAAATCTTCGGCCAAATAGCGCCCCATTATTCTTTTTATAAAATCATATCCCATGTCATCGCTTTCTTTTTTAGTGATCATTAAGCCCTTGGTATCGCCACAATCCTGCTTGGTTACGATCACATCCTGGGAAACATCAACTAAACGCCTGGTCAAATAACCGGCATTAGCCGTTCTTAAAGCGGTGTCGGATAAGCCCTTTCGGGTGGCGTGGGTGGAAATAAAATACTCCAATACGTCAAAACCATTTTTAAAATTTCCTTTGACCGGCAATTCAATAATATCCCCGGATGGAGAAGTAACTAAGCCTTTCATACCCAATACCTGCGTCAACTGGGTCCATGATCCGCGGGCGCCGGATTCAATCATGGAATAAATAGGCCCTTCAATCGGCAAATTGGCTTTACATATTTCCATTACTTTTTCTTTGACCTCGGTCCATAATTCAATAACCTTGCTGTAGCGCTCGCTATCCGTTAACAGGCCTTCTTCATATTGCTCATGAATTTTTTCCACCATCTCTCCGGCATTCTCAATTAATTTATCTTTAGCCATAAAGTCCGGCAAGTCGCTCATTCCCCAGGAAAGGCCGCTCTTAGTAATATAATAAAAACTTTGGTCTTTAAGCTCATCAACAAATTTTACCGTTCTTTCTTCGTTATAAAATCGTAAACAATTTTTAACTAAATTCCTTAAATATCCTTTATTAACAACTTCATTGACAAATCTTAATTTCCCAGGCACGATTTCATTGAAAATTATCCGGCCGGCCGTGGTCTTAATAATTCCTTTCCCGTATTCCTTCGTTAATTCCACCATTATTAATTTCCGCAAGCCGATTTTACCCAGCGCGTAGGCTAATTTAACTTCCATGGGAGAAGAAAAATATTTTAATTTTTCATCACCCGATTCTTTGCTGTTTTTTTCATCTTTCGGATCGGTGCTGGTTAAATAAAAACTCCCCCATACTATATCCTGTCCAGGAGCAACCACGGGATCGCCGGTGGCGGGCTTTAATAAATTATGCGATGACAACATAATATTTTTGGCCTCAGCCACCGCCTCCTTGGTTAAAGGCACATGCACCGCCATTTGGTCTCCGTCAAAATCCGCATTAAAAGCCGTACATACCAAGGGATGGATTTGAATGGCTTTACCCTCAATTAAAATCGGCTGGAATGCTTGTATGCCCAGCCGATGCAGAGTAGGGGCGCGATTTAAAAAAACATAAGCCACTTTTATTATTTCTTCTAAAATATCCCATACTTTATCATGGCCGCCTTCAATATAACGCGAAGCGCTACGGACATTATGCACTATCTCTAAATTAATCAGCTTGCTTATTATAAAAGGCTTAAATAATTCCAGAGCCATTATTTTGGGCAGGCCGCATTGGTTTAATCTTAATCTAGGATTAACCACAATCACGCTCCGGCCGGAATAATCTATTCTTTTCCCCAATAAATTTTGCCTGAATCTGCCTTGTTTTCCTTTTAAAGAATCAGCCAAGGATTTTAATTGCCTTTTCTGCCCGGTTGAAGCCACCACCGTTTTTGAATGGCGGGATGAATTGTCAATTAAGGCGTCAACCGCTTCTTGCAGCATTCTTTTTTCGTTGCGGCATATCACTTCCGGCGCGTTTAATTCAATCAATTGCTTTAACCTATTATTGCGGTTTATCACCCGGCGGTATAAATCATTCAAATCAGAAGTGGCGAACCGGCCGCCGTCCAAAGCGACCATCGGCCTTAAATCAGGCGGGATTACCGGAATAATTGCCAACACCATCCATTCCGGCCTAATATTATTCGCATGCAAACTCTTGAATATTTTTAACCGGCGGATTATTTTATCTTTCTTGGAATCAATGGCGTCTACCAACTCTTCTTCCAATAGTTTAATAGTTTTGCCTAAATCAATTCTGGCTAATAATTTCCTAATCGCTTCCGCGCCGATCCCCGCCTCAAAAATATGGCCGTATTTCAAGCTTAAATTTTGATAAACATTCTCTGAAATAATAGTTAAGGGCTTCAATTCTTTTAATTCTTTTTGCGCTTGGGAAAAAGCATCATCTAAATTTTTAAGTTTTTCTTCTTTTACTTTAACCAAAGAATCTATTTCCTTGGTTAAAATATTGTCAATGTTATTACTATTGGCTTTCTTGGCTTGAATCATCTTGCCTTTTTTATTTTTTATTTCATTTATCTGCTGTCTGAATTCTGAATCTATGGATTTTTTCTTAGATTTGTATTCTTGCTTGATTTGATCATAAGTATCATTTTTTAAATCTTCATTTATATCGGTAATAATAAAACTGGCAAAATAAACAACTTTTTCCAAGGCCTGCATTGACAGCCCTAAAATTAAGCCTATCTTGGAAGATATGCCCCGTAAAAACCATATATGGGTTACCGGTGAAAGCAAGGTTATATGCCCCATGCGTTCGCGCCTGACCATGGAACGCGTTACTTCCACTCCGCACTTATCGCAGATTATTCCTTTATACCTGATCTTTTTATATTTTCCGCAATAACATTCCCAATCCTTTGACGGGCCAAATATTTTTTCGCAAAACAAGCCGTCTTTTTCCGGCTTCTGCGTCCGGTAATTTATAGTTTCCGGCCTAACAACTTCGCCATGAGACCATTTTAAAATTTCTTCCGGTGAAGCTAATTTTAATTTAATAGCATTAAAATCAGTTGTTTTTATTGGATTAAGCATAGTAAATTAGGTGTTAGTTGATTAGTTAATCAGGTAAGATATTTTGTATATTTCCCAACTAACTATTTAACTAATTAACTATTTAACTAATTAACTTTATATATTTATTTATTTTTCTTCTAATTTCATTTTTTAACTGCCTAACTAACTTTTTTTATATAATCTAATTTTTTTCAAATTCATCAACTTTTTTATCTTCTCCTATCAATTCAACGTCAAATCCCAATCCTTTTAATTCCCTGACTAAAACATTAAATGATTCAGGCACGTTTAATTTTGTTATGGGCTCTCCTTTAATAATTGATTCATAGGCCTTGCTCCGGCCCGGCACATCATCGGATTTAATAGTTAAAATTTCCTGCAGAGTATGCGCCGCTCCGTATGCCTCTAATGCCCAAACTTCCATTTCTCCAAATCTTTGTCCGCCAAATTGCGCTTTTCCGCCCAATGGCTGCTGAGTAATCAGCGAATAAGGCCCGATGGAACGCTGATGAATCTTATCTTCAACCATATGGTTTAACTTCATTATATATTTATAACCGACGGTTATCCGATTATCATAGGTTTCGCCGCTTTTACCGTCTACTAAATCTTGCTTACCGTCTGCTTTGTACCCGGCCTTTATTAATTCTTCCACTATGGTCTTTTCATTAATGCCGTTTAAGGGAGCGGTAACTATCTTATAATTAAGCTTTTTAGCCGCTAAGCCCAAATGCGTTTCCAATAACTGGCCTAGGTTCATTCTTGATATTACTCCCAGGGGGGAAAGAATAATGTCAATTGGAGTGCCGTCTTCCATAAAGGGCATATCTTCAAGCGGTACAATTTTAGAAACAACTCCTTTATTGCCATGCCGTCCGGCCATTTTATCTCCAATCTGAATCTTGCGCAGATTAGCCACTGATACTTGAATAGTTTGAATAACTCCAGCGCTTAATTTATCCCCTTCATCTCGGGAAAATATTTTTATATCTACCACTTTTCCATGTTCGCCATGCTCTAAATAAAGCGAGGAGTCGCGCACATCCTTGGCCTTTTCGCCAAAAATAGCGCGTAAAAGTTTTTCTTCGGCTGATAGCTCGGTTTCGCCTTTGGGAGTAATCTTGCCCACTAAAATATCTCTGGAAGAAACTTCAGCGCCAATTCTGACTATGCCACTTTCGTCCAAATCTTTCAGCTTTTCTTCTCCAATATTAGGAATATCATTAGTAACCAGCTCCGGGCCCAGTTTTGTATCCCTGATGTCAATTTTGTAATCCTCAATATGAATAGATGAATAAACATCGTCACGAACTAATCTTTCAGAAATAATGATAGCATCTTCGTAATTATACCCTTCCCAGGTCATAAAAGCGACTAAAATATTCTGGCCTAAAGCCAATTCGCCATTATCAATGGCCGAGGAATCAGTTAATACTTGGCGTTTTTTTATTTTATCTCCTTTATTGACTATCGGGCGCTGATTAATGCAGGTTGAAGCATTAGATCTTAAAAATTTAACTAAAGGATAAATTTTAATTTTTTCACTTTTATTTTCTTTAACAGCAATGCTGGCGCCGTCAATATTAACTATTTCACCGTCTTCTTCGGCTAATATAACATGGCCTGAATCTTCGGCCGCTCGCGCTTCAATGCCTGTCCCCACAATCGGCGATTCAGCTTTAATTAAAGGCACGGCCTGGCGCTGCATGTTCGTTCCCATTAAAGCTCTCTGGCCGTCATCATGTTCCATGAAAGGGATTAAAGCGGTGGCTACGGAAATAATTTGATGCGCGGCCACGCCGAAAAAATCAACTTTTACCACTTCTTCAGTATCCGGTTTCCCATATCTTCTCACTTCGCATTTATTCACTAAAAAATAACCGTCATTATCAATCGAAGTAACAGCCGAAGTGGTTATATATCTTTCTTCTTCAAAAGCGTCTAAATAAACAATTTCATCCGTAACTACCGGCTTAATCGGAATCAACGCGCCGGCGGCTAATTTATTTTTTAAATCTTTGGTATGTTTCTTATTAATAACCTCTCCGGCTTTAATAATTATGCCGGCCTTTTTGTCTTTTATGTCTTCTCGGGAGATTTTACCTTCCAGCTGTTTGGAATTAATATCAATATCATGCAGCACTTTTCTATAAGGCGTCTCAATGAAGCCATATTTATTCAATCGGGCATAACTGGCAAAATGGCCGACCAAGCCGATATTCGGCCCTTCTGGAGTGGCAATCGGACAAATGCGCCCGTAATGAGTAGTATGGACATCGCGCACGTCAAAACCGGCGCGCTCTCTGGTTAGTCCTCCCGGGCCCATGGCTGATAACCGGCGCTTATGCTCTAATTCCGCCAAAGGATTTGTTTGGTCCATGAACCGCGAAAGCTGGGAAGACATAAAAAATTCCCTGACGACGCCAATAACCGGCCGGGCGTTAATTAATTTGCCAGGGGTTAAATTAACCATTTCGGCCGTGCTCATCCTATCCTTGACTATTCTTTCCATTCTGGCCAATCCGACCCGGAATTTATTTTGGATTAATTCTCCAACGGCCCGAACGCGCCTGTTGCCCAAATGATCAATATCGTCTTCCAGCTCCTGAGTAACATTCAATCTTATTATCTCGCGGATAATCGCGATTAAATCTTCTTTTCTTAAAATTCTTGTTTCCTTGTTATTGGGAATATTAAAATTAAATCTTTTGTTTAATTTATAACGCCCTACCCGGCCGAAATCATAGCGGTCAAACCGGAAAAACATAGAGTGGATTAATTG
>Ga0100390_10002731_pt1 | contig 15589 bp, 24 predicted proteins | sample CryGeymeta201514_FD_81540 | JGI IMG/M metagenome (GOLD analysis project Ga0100390, IMG submission 81540) | Groundwater microbial communities from Crystal Geyser aquifers in Utah, USA - Crystal Geyser metaG 2015-14 | ecosystem: Environmental > Aquatic > Deep subsurface > Groundwater | place... | reverse complement strand
TGACTCCTGTTTTTGCTCTTCAGTCAACGCTTCATAGCGCTGGCTCTTAGAAAACTCAACGCTCCATTCATAAACTCTATCAAGAATTTCTTCCATTTCTTCATCTGAATATTCTTCCACCATGTCACCACGTCATAATTTTTGGCGAGGAATTTGTGTGTGCGTAAGCCCGAGCCACCTGCACTGTATTATGTGATGTAGCATATATAATGTTTATCTGAGTTCTGACATATAAACTGCTGATAATTGAGTTTGACCCAGTTCGGTTAATTCTGCATCATCCATAGACAAAACACCACATTTAGGACATACGATGCTTTTTTCAAAATGTGGACATTTGCTCTCGATTGGAAAAGTAATTTTGCCCACCTCACAATCGAAATATTCCCGACACTTCTTACACTTGAAATGAAGTTCTGTCATATTATATTAACCTCCGTGTACTCAATTATCATTTGCTGTTTCACTTAACGTTCTCGGTGTATGTGAAGTGACGAAGGCATTTTGGTGAGCGTAGCGAACCGCATACACTGTGTTATCGGATGTGGTGGTCGTTTGTTGATATTGCTCACATCCTTAATAAGGTCCATCATCAAACATGGTGCAATACGCACCTTTTTCACTTACGCATCGAGTTGGGCATGCTTCACAAAAGCCGAGTTGTTCGTCCCAAGCTTTTAAAATGGCATCAAGCATTTTACTGACCAGTCTATCATCAAGGGTTGGAAAATATGAGACCACCATTTCATATGAGAAGCATACCCTTTCGATTTTACCTGATAGTTTTTGTAAGATATCTTCCTTTATCGTCTTCGAAATATAAATTGAAAACCCAGCAATAGATTTATCATCAATTTTGTATTTCTTTAGTCTTTTTTCAAGATGCTCCTTAAGCTCATTATAGATACCCATAGATAACTCATAACAAAACCAATTTAGTTTTATCTTCTCATCCTCACTAGAATAAAACGCTGTCGGTTTTATTTGGTCTGTTCTAAATTTGTCTTCTCCAATTTTCATTATTTCACCTTAGTTTTGTTTCTTTTCATTCAAGCCCCCCGCATTTTAAACACAAATATTTCCCCCCTATTTGACTATATCCATCTTCACCTAGTCTGATAGTTCTTTTGCACTTTGCACACTTTGTCGGCTCATACTTAGGAGGATTTGGAAGTTTTTCAAAATTGTACTCGTTAGTTCCATACCACACATACATTTCAGTTTCAAAATCCTCTCTGCATTTTTGGCATTCTTTCCAATCACCCTTGTGTCCTTCATGGTAATGATACGAACAGAGGGTGAATCTATCATGGTTCCGATGGCAGCTATTTCGAGCATAAGAAAAGAGAACATACTGGTCTTCATCATCACAAATCCACTGACCGCAGCATTCTGTTTTTGTGAGTTTACCTGTTTTTCCACACAACTCACAACTGGGACGAGCTTTAGAAGATTTTGCTTTGCGATTTTCCTCTATTTTCTGCTTTTTTCTTTGTACCATTTTATCCTCCTTTATTATTTATCACCAAGAATGGGAACACCGTTGGATTTTAATAATTTTTCTATGTGGGAATGTGCCGATTTCATATAACGGCTGGCGGATATACGACGTTGCCGAAAGGCAATGTCCAGAGTGCGCGGACAATGGGAGCGATAGCGACCAAAGAGTTGGTATATTCGGATATTAAAGTCAATTAATAATCATTTAGATATTTTTGTTTATTATTTTTTTGATTTGATTTTTTATTTGCCGGTTCTTCTGTTGAATCGCCATTTAAATCCTTTTTTTCTCTGTTATTTATCGTTTTATTCATCATTGATGCGAGAGTATCAATGTCCACAACTAAGCCGCTTTTCAACATTACTAATTTCGAAAACGGATTATCCCCTTTCATTTTATTGGTTGAAAATTCAGCATCCCAGCAATTCATTTTAAACATATCTCGAATATATTTCGCTTTTTGTGATACAGTACTTTGATTTGTCCCAAAATAATTACAAATATCATTTGCGGATACATAGGGTTTAAATGATTTATCAAAAAGAAAATTGATCTGACCTAATGAATATATTACTGCCGCCGCCCATATTTCTATCCCTCCAGTCATGAAGGGGACATTTCTCTTTCGAGACATTTTTGATATCAATTTTTCACATAAATTACTATATTCACTATCAACACATTTATCGCAAAAATCTGATGTTAATTTGATTAATTGTTGTTTTTTTACTTCTATTTTTTCTTTCATATTTATACCACTGCCCCCATTCATCAGGGGATAATCGTCATTATTACATATAAATATGTTGTAGTCTTTTTCTTGTAAAAAGAAGTAGAAACGCCTGATAAATGGGTGGAAATAAGTGGGATTACTTTACATATATTGCAGGCCTGAAAGGCTCAGCATTTTTTGCCCTGCCTTTTGGGTCATAGCATTCCTCATCTGCAGAGTAAATCTCAATTTTAGAGTTGAATTCTTTTTCAATGAAATCCTTTGCGTTTATGAGTATGGTTGTTTCATCCACTAATTGCTTTTCAAAACCTGTTTTTTTCATCTCCTGAATTATTTTCTGTGAGTATTTCACAGCCTCTTTTGAATGCAGTATTATATCCTTGTCTTTCATTGTCTCTTTCATCAGGTTTTTCATTTCAAGATTTTCTCCTAAACCAACCGCAAGCTCAAACATTTTTCTTTTCCATTCCGGTGCTGTGTAAATAATGATTCTTTTTGGTGTAATATTTGTTACCTTCAGTATTTCGTTTGCATCCTCAATCATGTTTCTCAAAAATGTTTCAGCATTCTCAGAGCTTTCATCAATTCTTTTTTCATCCGACAGAGGATATTCTGCACCTGAGACAAAACCTTTTCCACCTATTTTTTCCCAGATTTCCTCTGATGTGTGCGGTGTGAAAGGACACATCAATCTTGCCCATTTATCAATTATTTTTGTGATTGTTTTTTTGTTGCTGCCCCCTCTTTTCAGGTACCATTTAACATCTGCATGTATTCCAAAGAATATTTCATTTGCTGCTTCCCTCAAATCATAGTTCTCAAATGCATCTGTAATTTTTCCTATCCTCCTGTTTATTCTTGAGAGAAGCCATGGATCAACAGAGCTAGAATTTTCCTGTTGGAATTCTAAAAGTTGATTAACCAAAACCCATATTTTCTCCACCCTGGATTTGTAATTCAGAACAGCATCAGATGACCATTCTATATCAACATTGGATGAGCCGATATGTGAATAATAGAGTCTCATTCCATCAACAGAATATTTCTCGGCAGCATCAGGTATTGGTTCCGCCCCTCCTTTTGATTTTGAGATTTTCCCGCTTTTCTGGGTGACCCAGTAGTGCGCAACAATTCCTTTTGGCCAGTATTTTTCCGGTAACACAGCAACATGGTTCATCAGAAATACAGGGAAATGCACGGTTTTATGCTCCTTCCCTCCAAGGTTTATGTCCAGCGGATACCAGTACTGGAAATCCTTTCTTATCTTTTCCGCAATCTTTGGATGCCTTTTTTCTTCACCAAGGAAAACGTAATCAAAAAAATCCTCATTCATATCCTCAGCTTTTAACTCAGCAGAATTCACATACTTTGATATTATGTAATACATTGGATACAGGGTTGAATCAGATATTGGCTCAATAATCCATCCCTTCTCAAATGGAAACTCTGTCCCAAGCCAGTTTCCCTGCCTGACACACGCCCTGTCACCAAACCAGTCCAGTACATTCATTATCCCATTTTGATATTCCTTTGGTTTAATCATCATTTTCTCAGCACATTTTTTTGATTTTTCTGTCAAGTCTATGTCAGAATATTTTATGAACCACTGTTCTGGTATGATTTTGATAACAATCTTTTCACCGCATCTGCAGACAACAGATTCGGAGAACTCAAACATAGCATCAGCAACACCTTTTTTTATAAACTCATTCTGCAGTTTCTCTTTTGTTTCAGAAACCTTTAAATTAGCATATTTACCGCAGATACCTTTTAGTACACCGGAGTGAAACTCCTTTTTATAAACAATGTTTGTTGCCTCCTCCAGTTTTTCCCTGTCATCCAGAGTTTTTATTTCCATCTTTTTGCATACCTCTATTGCAGGGAAATCATTTTCTGTTTTAATAAGCGATATTGGTTTAATGTTTTCAAGCTCCTCCTTTGAAATGTTATACCTGCTTAAATCCTTCCTTTTTATGTCCTCCAGCGCAATGTAATCGTAGGGGGCATGGGCAGGCACGCTCATAACAACACCAGTGGCAATGTCAGGGTCAACAAAATCTGATGGGAGAATTAATACCTCTTTGTTTACTATTGGTACAACGCATTTTTTTCCAATTAACTCATTACCCTTTATTGATCCTATAATCTCAAGGTTCTTCTGATACCCGAGTTTTACTGATGCCTCCCTGCTCACAATCCAGGTATTATTGTTGTATTTAATCTTAACGTACTCTACATCAGGGTTAAGCCACATGTTTGTAACACCAAAAACAGTCTCAGGCCTCAGTGTTGATGTAGGTAGAATCATGTCATCCACCTTGAAGAACAGCAGCGTGAACGTCAAAACCTCGGCATTCCCACCTTTTGAGATATCTGTCTCGGACGCATCAACAGCAACAGGGCCGCAGTTACTACAGAACGGCGCAAAATGGGGCTTTTGTATTAGCAGTTTTTTTTCATTAAGTTTTTTGAACTGCCAACTAATAAATTTGTTATATCCAGGGGATATTGTGCTCATGGCCCTTCTGTGATCTATTGAGAAACCAAATCTTTTCCAGTAATTCTCAATATAGATACTGCTGAAATATTTCACAACATTTAAAGGATTTTCTAATTCTTTGATTTCTTTTTCAGATAAACCGGCATGAGCCAGCATGTTTATTGTTTCTTCGTCCCCTCTTTCAATCCTTCTTGCCAGTGTCACGGATGGTAGGCCTGATGCATGGAAACCTGCCGGGAAAAGCACATTAAAATTGTTCATCCTCTTATATCGTGCAATAACATCCGCATAGGTGAAGCCTCTCATGTGCCCGACATGGAGAAAACCAGAAACACCAGGATATGCAAATATGATGAAGAATTTTTTTTTCTCATTCGGCTCTGCATTAAAGACTCCTGCTTCATCCCATTTTTTCTGCCATTTTTTCTCTATCTCAGGGTATTTCATTGTGGATGCATAGTCTCAGAGCAATATAGTTTTTTGGGAGATATAGAAAACATTTATATTCCAATTAAGCAATTAACAAATATGGGTTTTGAAATCATAGTGGCAGACAACACGCCTATCGTAACTGAAAAAGATATTGAGAAGGTTGCAAAACAATTTCTAATGAGGATAGGATACATAGTGAAAGGCTCATCACCGGATATTCCGTTAAAACTTTTCCTGGAGTGCTTCATAAAAAGACCTGATAAGGCGTGGCTTGTCGATGAACTTGCATTTGAACTGAAAACATCAAGACCAACAATATATCGGCATCTGAACAAATTAAAAGGTTTTGATATTCTTGAAGAGATTCAAATGGGTGAGGAGAATAGGAAAAAGGCGTACAGAATCAGGTACGGCAGTCTTTCAAAGGCATGGAATCACGCAGAGGCGCATATTAAGGTAGCAGTTGAGAATTACAGGAAAACCGTAGAGCATTTACAGGGGTTAATTAATTTAGGGGTGAGGCATGGAGGAGAAAAAAATACAGCTGACAGTAGGCTCTGAATACAAGATAACATCAATGGAAAGCAGGGATAAGCCGTTAGTCACAAAAGGGATATTCAAAGGATACACCATGATTGGTGAAATAGATTCCCTGTGCATGGAGCTGGGAGATTCACACAAGGAAATGGAAGGGAAAACTAGGGTCATACCATCACACATGATAATTTCAATAGATATTATATCTACTGCAAAGGAAGAGAAAAAGAAGAGTGAATCAATATATGTGGGATAATGTAGTAGTTAGTAGTCAGAAGTTTCGGAATTTCACAGGAAACAAAGTTTCCTGTTCTCTACAATTTTCCACCGGAAAATTGTCGATGCTCCAGCAATTCCTCATTTTTCTTACGGAAAAACGCTTTGCGTTTTTCCTAAGATCCGACGGAAAAATCGAAGATTTTTCCTAAGATGTTAGGAAAAATACTCTGTATTTTTCCGTAACATGCTAGGAAAGTGCGAAGCACTTTCCGTCGCATGCAAATTATGAATTTGCAGAGGTTAGGGATCAGGGAATTGCCCCTAACTCCTTGATACGTGGGGTAACTATGCAGATAAAAACAGGTTCTCTGGAGGAAAGAATCCTTAGGATTCTACTCAAAAAATATCCTGTAACAGTAGATGAAATCCAGGATGAAGTCGGTGTGAATGAGGACACAGTTGAAATGGTGCTGAAAGCACTTCAGACAAGAGGCATAGTTATGCTTGATATTTTACCAGATGAAACATTTGTGAGATTAATCAACCCTAACCTGCATTTTATTGGAAGAAGTCAGGTTCAAAAAAAATCTTTGAAAAGAAAAACAGGGAAAAGAAAAACTGAGTCAAAGGCTAATGAGATTATGTATGCTTAAAAGTAAATTTCCTATTTTTTTATCAGAGATAAAAAATATCTATGAATCCTCGTATCATCTGTGAGTTCAGGATGAAAAGATAATGCCAACCTGTTATCCTCCTGCGCCATCACAATCCTGTTTTCAAACTTTGCCAGGATTTTACATTCACCATGAGCATTTGTGATAACAGGCGCCCTTATGAAAACCCCATGATAACTTTCCCTGAGTCCTTTTATTTTTATGTCTGCCTCAAATGATTCCTTCTGCCTGCCGAAAGCGTTTCTCTCAACATCCATGTCCATAAGTCCAAGATGTTTTCTATCCATGAGAACGCAGCCTGCGCATGTCCCCATAACAGGAAGAGATGTTTTTTTTATTTTATCAGACAAACCAGTTTTTTTCATTATTTTTGATATGGTTGTGCTTTCACCACCTGGGATTATAAGCGCATCAACATCAAGACTGTTTTTCACAGGAACAGCATTTCCTTTAATACTCATTTCCTTTAATGTCTTTTCAACGATAGATAAATGCTCTGAAACATCGCCCTGAATAGAAAGAACACCGACTCTCATAACATGTAATTGGATATGGATGATATGAAGGTTTTGATAATGCAAAGTAAAGTGACATTTGCAACATTTTATGATTTATAGTCCTTTTTAGTATTTGGTGTTTTGGGATGGGATATTCACCAGAAATTAGCCTGCTAATCTTAACAGTAATTATTCATGGAAAGTCTTTTTCATCAAAAACTATTGGTATTTCCTTTTTTGCGCTTTCCTCAGAATCAGAGCCGTGAACAGTGTTTTTACCAATATCTATACCATAGTCACCCCTGATAGTTCCTTGTCCTGCTTCACAAGGATTGGTTTTTCCCATCATGGTTCTTACAACAGTGATTATGTCATCATTTCCATTTAGGCAGATTCCAACAATTGGTCCTGATGTGATATAATCAACCAGCCCACTATAAAAAGGCTTTCCTTTATGAACAGAATAAAAATCTTCTGCTTTCTTTTTTGTCATTTTCATCATTTTCATTGCAACAATCTTCAGCCCTTTTTTTTCAAACCTTGAAATAATTTCACCAATCAGTCCTCTCTGTACTCCATCAGGTTTCAGTAAAATTAGTGTTCTCATATTTATTTCCTAGCCCATTTTATCCTTCGTGGGTTTCTCTTCAGTTTCAGCATGTTTTTCTCACACTTATTTGAACAGAAGAACATTACAGTAGCATCTTTTCTTACGAACATTTTACCGGTTCCAGGCTCTATGTCGTTTCCGCAGAATGAGCATTTTCTCATCTTTTCACCTTGTCTGCAATTTTCGTGCTTCCCTTGCAGTCTCCTTGAGCATGAGTATATCCCCAATCCTTATAGGACCCTTTACGTTTCTTGTAATGATTCTGCCCTTGTCCCTTCCATCAAGTATCCTGACCTTAACCTGGGTAGCCTCACCCCTCATCCCAGTTTTTTCTAGGACTTCAACAACCTCAGCAGGCCAGCTCTCATCCATAAGACTCACTTCTTCAACTCTGCAACTTTCCTTAAGACTTCATCGACTACAGCCTTTGACTTCCCTAAATCCACTATGGCAATTGATGCTGTAGAAATACTCAGCCCTGATGCCTTTCCCAGTTCCTGCTTGCTTGGAACATACGCGTACCCTACACCTTTTTCTTCGCACAGCATTGGCATATGTGCCAGTATCTCTTCCGGCTGGATATCCTCAGCCATCACAACAAACTTTGCTATTCCTCTCTCCACAAGTTTTGTGACCTCATTTGCTCCTTTTCTTATTTTCCCGGAATCCCGTGCAAGTTCAACTGCCTCATATACTTTATCCACGACTTCTTTTGGTGTTTCAAATCTTACATACATTGGTTTCGCCATCTTTTTTCACCTCTTTCAGACCTTTTTATGAAACTTCACAGCAATGACATTCCCAGTATGAACGCAATCGTTTCATCTCAACTGTGAAGTTTCAGTCCTCATTATTCATCTGGATCATAGTTGGAAATAATGTAAATGTATAATGGAATAATAAGTTTTTGGTTAAACCTTCCTTTTCCTGCCTGATGCTATTTTAATTAGGTCTTCCTCACCCTCTTTAGGCCCCCTGACAAGTATTATGTCGCCTTTCTTAAGAACTGTGTTTTCATCAGGTCCGAAAAACCATGACTTTTCCCTTCTAATAGCAATTACCCACATCCCTGTCTTGGATGTCAGTTTTGTTTCCCCCAGAGTTTTATCAACCAGCACAGATTTTTCATCAATAACAACCCTTGTTATTATGGTATCGGACTCCATAACACTCATTTTAAGTATTGGATGAGGTTCAATATCCCTGAGAACAACATCTGCTATCTCCATCGCTCCATCAGCAATGGATTCTATGCAGTTTGCAAGCCTGAGCATCACAAGTGCTTTTTCAACATTCCCATCATTTACAGCAGAGGCAACAGATTTTTTCTGTATGTTTGCATTCAGCTCATCAATCATTTCCTCCAGATTAAAAACCTCCTCTGCAATTTCCTTGCTGTCGTAAAGCAATGCTGAGTATGCTAAATCAATCATCAGCTCTGAGGTATCTTTCATCTCCAAAAACAGTTCCTCTATTTCATTCATTGTTCAGCCCCCCTTTTCCTTCTGCAAACCCTTTTAGTCTGATATATCCATCATCCACGCCCCTTACAATCAGTGTGTCCCCTCCACTGAGGATGGTGCTGTCACTTGGGTCGTATGTCCACTTTTCTCCTTTTTTAATAGCAATGATTCTAACACCTGTTTCTGCTTCGACATTCAACTCAAGGATGGTTTTATCTGACATTGGCGACTTTTCAGGAACAGGGATTATCCTGATTTTTTCATCAGCTTTCTGAAGCAGGGTTGGAAGGAAAGGCCTGTTTTCAATTTTTGTGTCCAGAAGTTTGATAATGTCTCCAGCAGCATTTGATATGTCCTCGGTAGCAGATGCAACCTGCAGCAGGCCTGAAAACTGCTTCGCATCCTCTATAGTTCTAGTCGCAAGCATTGCCGTAAGCCGTATCTGATATAGTAGTTTGTCCATCCTGCTCTCAAGCTCCTTTACCTCCTCAGCAATCTCCTTGCTGTCAAATATTATTGCTGAGTAGGCAAGATCTGTTATAAGTTCAGACACATCCTTCATCTCTGTCAGCAGTTCTTTCACGTTTGTCGGCTCATATTCTATTTCCTCAAACCTTTTTCTTTTTTTCATATTCCCACCAGTTTTATCATTAACAGCAGGCATAATATGCCTAACACATCTGCACCTGTTGTCAGGACTGGTATAACCACATTATCAGGGTCTATACCCTTCCTGAAGGAGACTATCGCAGTAGGTATACATAAACATATCATCCCCAGGGTGAGGAGCAGGCCTGCACCCATCATTATAAGTACAAGTTTAAATGAGATGGAAATTACATAAATAAGGCATCCCAGGAAACAAAATGTGAGTAAGGAAAGAATTAATGCACCAATTACGTTTTCCCTCAGTTCCTTCCCCCTGAAATCAGGTGTAATGTATCCTACATGCAGCCCTGAGGAAACACGTGCTCCCAGAACACTCCCAATGTTTCCGCATACACCGTTGACTACAGGGATGAACATCAGTAAAATAGGGAGTAGCAAGAATTTTTCAAGATGAAAATTCAATATTTGTCCACCGAATATTTCCACAATCATAAGTATGGTCAGTATAGGGATGCTATCCTTTAAAATCTTTTTCATGGAATAAAACATTTATACCCCTCCTACCAGTATTACCGCGCCAAGCAGGCAGAATACTGTTACAACGTCTCCAAATGTTGCCAGGAAAGGTCCTGTAATGTTGTCAGGGTCGAGACCTCTCTTGAACGCCACAATAACTATGCCAACTGTTGCCACTGCAAGGATTAAACCCGCAAGGGTGCCTGCTATCAGTGTTACTGTTATCAAAATTAACGCATTTGTGTTATACCCTAATGCAGCAGATGTGAGCCATCCCAGAAAACCTAAAAGCAAGGCAGTTCCCACGCTCGTCACTACTGAGGCTTTCACATTTTCCTTTGTTTCCTTATTGAACACTTTTTTAACATCAATAAGACCAAGATGTGCAGCAGAACCAAGCCTGCTCCCTAATGCACCATTAATGTTGCCTCTCAAACCAATGATTGCTGGGACAATAACAATCAAACCAGGTGTGTTTTTGAACATAGTTGCCATATTACTTAATATCCCACCTGTGAACATCTCAGCGATGCCAAGGAGGATAAGCAATGGAAGACTCTGCTTGATAAGATTTTTAATACTCATTAAACATAGGATGGGTTTAATGAATAATATATTTTTCATTCATCTTTCTCTTTCTTGTAATGGAATTGCCTTTAACAGTTAATTTTAAAAGTAAACTTTTAGTAGTAAAAATAGTAACTTTTTGGAAACTTATTTATATCTAAAATAATATACTATATTTAGAATACTAATGACCAGGATACGATTCACAGAACATTACAAAAAGGACCCTGAAACAAACATAGATAGGGTAATGGTAACCCATTACATCCTAACATCAAGGAAAAAACTGCTTGGGGGAAATATATTCAAAATAGACAAAAGGGTAAAGAAGGGTTATGAGGTATATATCCTCTTTAGCTATGACAGAAAAGAGGATGTGATATGGGTAATTAATGCAAAGAAAAGGAAGGGGTAGTATGAAAAAATGTAAGGAATGCGACGGTGAAATGAAGGAAATAGACTTTTCCAGCATACCTGAAATAAAACATACAAAAATTGCTGGGAAGGCCTATGAGTGTAAAAAATGTGGGGATATTGAATTAGACATGGAAACCAGTAGAAAGCTGAGAGAAGAACTAATATCAGACAAAAGCGTAAAGATTGACAGAACAATATGGGAAAAAATCAATACATTTATCAGAAAACACAGAACAGAATACCCATCCATGAAGTTTTTCACCCAGAAGGCGGTTACTGAGAAACTGCGCAGGGAAAGTAAAGCATGAAAAGAAATCTCTTTTAACCCGTAAACCTATTCTAATTTATGGATTTGAATGAAAGAACTGCTCTTGTTGAAAACAATGCTGAGGAAATAGTCACATCAGAGGAGTTAAAAGTTCTTTTGGAAACAAATGAGCATCCTACAGCATATGTTGGTTTTGAGCCGTCAGGATTCGTCCACATTGGTTTTCTTGTCTGCGCAAACAAAATAAAGGATTTAATAAAAGCGGGTTTTGATGTCACAATACTTCTTGCAGACTGGCATGCCTTCATCAATGACAAACTTGGCGGAAGCATGGAAAACATCAGGAAATGCGGGAAGTACATGCAGGATTGTTTTTCATCACTTGATGTTAATGTAAAATTTGTTTATGCCTCAGATTTGATTGACAAAAAGGATTACTGGGAAAAGGTCATAAGGATTGCTAAAAACTCATCCCTTGCCAGGATTAAAAGGGCGATGACAATAATGGGAAGAAAAGAATCTGATGCTGAAACAGACTCATCAAAACTCATGTACCCATCAATGCAGGCAGCAGATATTTTTGAGCTGAATGCTGATGTTGCACTTGGTGGTATGGACCAGAGGAAGGCACACATGCTTGCGCGTGACATCTCAGAAAAACTTGGTTGGAAAAAACCCATAGCAGTTCATACGCCGTTGCTTGGGAGTTTAACAGGTAGTGAGAGGATGGAGAGCAAGATGTCAAAAAGCTCACCAGGATCCTGTGTTTTCATCCATGATTCCGAGGAGGATATTAAAAGGAAAATAAAAAATGCATACTGCCCAATGGAGATAGAGGGGAACCCAGTTATAGACATCTGTAAATACATTGTTTTCAGGGAACATGAGAGCATGACAATAGAAAGGCCTGGGAAATATGGTGGGAACCTGAATCTCACATACGATGAGTTATTGAAGGTTTATTCAAAGGAGCTTCATCCTGCTGATTTAAAAAATGCTGTTTCAAGATATTTGATAGAAATACTGAAACCTGTTAGGGAATACTTCAAAAAAAATCCTGAGAACCTTGAGATAATAAAGGAGTTTACGATTACAAAATAAAAAAACTACATTTTTTACTCAAGATAATAAAGTGACTACTTAATTATAAGATAAAAATTCTAAAAAACATCAAAAACAAGATGCACTACTCAATTCTCGGACAACGCTCCTGATATCGTTAATTTTATATATTGAATAATCCAATATCGTCATTGGGTGATAAATATGAGGAAAACAATAGGGATGAGTAATAATGAAGGTTGTCCTAGTTTAAATTGCCCAAGTGAAACAAAAGAAAAAACACCATTTTCTAAAGGGGCAGATACATTGTTTTCAGTAATGTTGCTTCCAGTAGCAACAATCTCCTTAGGCGCTGCGCTCTACTTTTTCTATATGAATCTGATGTTATTTGGATTGGTAATAATTGCAGGACTCGTTTTCGGGTTTAGTTGTATGGGTCTGCAGAGAATGTGGATATTGCGTAAACGGGGAGAAAGTGCCTAAATTTCCTAAAGGGCAAATTACACCGCTGTCTCTATTAATAGCTTCTCTCATATTGTTTGAATTATCTACAAGAGTAATTGGGGTAGTAGTATATTTTTATTTATCTCCTGCATATCTCTGTTTGTGTCTTTCTCTCTATGTTTATCTTGGTGGGAAACTTCCTTGTAGAGAAAGAGTGCCTGATAAATTCCCAATAATGGTGAAACATTTACTTTGTCCAAGATGTACTGGTTTTTGGTTAGGGATTATTTTTTCTACTGTTTTGGTGGTGTTGTTTCGTATGTATGGCCTACCCTCTCTATCCCCTTTTGTTGGGTGGATCCTATTTATTATTGGGTTTTGCTTATGGTTCCCTACGGCAATTCATGGTATATTCCGTCGTTATTATGATAAAGATTTCACTTCTAAAGCAGTTGCTAATGTGTTCTTATATTTAACTGGTTTTCTAACTGCTTTGGGTGGTTTTTTTATCTTTTTAGCATTCACCTCTTGGTGATAGATAAAAAATAGAAAAAAAGAAGGTATGTATGTGTGTTTTATGTTTCCTCTTTCTTTCCCTTGTTTTTTTGATTAAATCAGGGATTTCCTTAAAGATTGTTTAGGTATTAGTATTGATAAAGATTTAAGGTGCGATTACGCAGTTTGATAGGGCAGGATTGCGGTTGATGGGGTTTGTATCCCTGCTGGATCATTTTTTTGCCTCTGTGACTTCCCAGTAGCCGCCTTTAGCAGGGCATACTCTTCTCAAAATTCCTTTTTTCTATAATTTTTCAATGTTACACTCAATACCTCTCCTCGTGAGTTCTGTTTTTTTGGCAAGCTTTTCTTGGGTTATTCTTGGATTTTCTTTTATTAATCGAAGGATTTTCTCCACAGTTTCCTCCACAGTTTCCTCCACAGTTTTGAACTTGCGCCTGTAAAAAACAACAACAAAACTGTTTTTGCGTTTTTCAAACTCAACTCTAACACCTTCCCCTTTACAAGCATCGCAGATTCTTTTTAATCCAGAAGCCCACCGCTCAATATCAGCGCTTAAATATAATGTATTTGCAATCAAAGGGTTTCTTAAAATGGATTCTGTCTTCCCTTTAATAAAATCCTCTGGTTCATAGCCCTCCGGAAACTGGCCTGGGTTGTATATTTCTATTCTGTTCTTGAAAACAGCTATCTTATTGGCATTTGGATTAGTATAGTCCCGGTGGCATAAAGAATTCACGACCGCCTCGGTTATTGCTCTGACAGGTATTTCTGGGATTTCTTCCCTACCTCCAGCACCAAGTTCTGCCCTCCAGTCTATATGCTCTTTGATGTATGTTTCAGACTGCTCCTGTAAATTGAACAGGTTGCCCTTGAACTGCCTGATGTCAAGAAAGGTAAGTTTATCGGTGCCTGCAAAAACTGCTGCTTGAACTTCAAAAGAATTTTCATCACAAAATAAAATTTCCCCTGCATTTAATAATCTATTTTCTTTTAAAAGACCTAATCTATTTAGTGTTGGTTTGACTCCCTGAAATTTGAAGTTAATTCTTTTTGCCTTATTTGCCTTTTCCATGAAGCCCTTTACTGTTTCTTCATTGATATCTTTAAGTTTTTTATCTGAAAACCCCTTTTCCCAGAATGTTTTATTCTTTTCCAAGATTAGTTTTTCCAATTCCTTCGAGCTCAACTGCCTGTTTTCATCACCAACACGCATATAAGCCCTGCCATAAGCATAATAAGGACGGTTTAAACCTTCAAATTTAACAAGAATGCACTTCTTTCTTTCCAACTCTTTCTCAGTAATTTCAGGGAAAATTTGGTTCAATGTTGTCAGAAATTGCCTTTGAAAGATCTCTAATAGTTTTCTCACCAACACTTTGCCCGACAACTACACCATCATTCCTCACCCCAAAGTATAATTCCCCTTTCCGATGTTTATTGAGGATAGAAGCGATTGAAATAATCCCTTCCTTTAATTCTGATGTTGACTTCTTCAATTCCAGTGTTTCAGTTTCCTTAAGTTTTGCTTTAACCATCCTGTCCTTCCCCTCCAACCTTTGCCCTCATTTTCAAAATAACTTCATCCCCTTCTCTTTTTGTATCCAGAACTTCAAATGTAGCGCCACCGAAGTCCGGATCTTCTGTGTATCCATGTCTTCCTTCACATTTTATTGAAAAGAAACAATGAGCCCCACAGGTAGACGAAGACCAGCTATCTGGCGCATACACCTCGATTTCTTCAAGATTTAACAATGCTTTTATTTTTCTTTCCTTTTCCCTGTGCAGCAGGCTTGGCGGGGCAAAGTCAGCCTCAAGCGGTTTAGGATCAGATATTATCCTTCCCATAGAAAACAAAAAGGAAATATAGGGTTATAAACATACTTGTGCCGCCGAGTCTGGAGGGGCTGAAGGCGACTAAAACAAGGTTCAAGGTGTGGTTACAAGGTTGATAGGGCAGGATTGGGGTTGATGGGGTGGGGGGTAACTGCTGACATCTTCTCCATCCTCTGTTTTTTTGATCG
>Ga0100390_10002708_pt1 | contig 15667 bp, 17 predicted proteins | sample CryGeymeta201514_FD_81540 | JGI IMG/M metagenome (GOLD analysis project Ga0100390, IMG submission 81540) | Groundwater microbial communities from Crystal Geyser aquifers in Utah, USA - Crystal Geyser metaG 2015-14 | ecosystem: Environmental > Aquatic > Deep subsurface > Groundwater | place... | reverse complement strand
TCTTGTAAATCACATTCACCTCCTTGATCGCATATAGGACAATCTAATGGGTGATTTATTAATAAAAATTCTAGAATATTTTCTCTGATTTTTTTAATTAATAAAGTATTTGTCTTTATTTCAAGATCATTATTAATGCTTGTAGCACATGCAACCACAGGCTTAGGCGAAACGCTAGTTTCTACTAAACACATCCTGCAGTTACCTGCAATACTCAACTCAGAATGATAACAGAAACGAGGTAACCAAATATCTAAATGTTCACAAATACCTATCAACACGGTGTCCCTCTGTTCTAAAACATTTATTTTGTGGTTATCTATCACGATAGACTTCATTATTCATAATCTATTGAAATAATCAATAAACCATATACCATTTACCATGTAACATGTAAAATAGTTAAAAAAATACAGTTCATTAAAGAGTATACACAAACATACTCAAATTTAAAAGTATGTTCAGGAACTTGATGTATCGAAAAAACGATAATCTTGCTTTAAATTAATATCCTTATAACAAACTGATTTAGTTAACTCTTGGTATCTTATCTCAAAAAAACCACTCAATGGATAATCTTTTCTTAAAGGGTGACCAAAAAAATTATAATCTGTCAATATTCTTCTTAAATCATTATGACCTCTAAAAAAAATACCAAAAAGGTCAAAAACTTCCCTTTCATACCAATTACATGATGGTAAATAATCTATTAAGCTATATGTTCACAAATTATGATAAACTATATTTTTTATAAATATACGATTACCATACAAATAGGATAACAGATTATAACTTAAACAAAAGCGATACATTTTATCTGGAAAGTCTACTGCAACCAAATCAACAAACGTTTTATAATAAAAATTATAGTGTTTATTTAACACAAATATAATTTGTTTTAAGTAATAAAGGTCACTTATAACATACAAATATTGTTGCTGTACTGCTTTAAAAATATACTTTATTAACATATTTAAAATATAAACAACTAACATTTTTTTATTAATTATTTTATACCAAATTTAGTTTTTCTTGTTGTACGTGATTTGACACCCTCTAAATCAAATTTTCCACGAACAGGTTTATATCTAAAACCAATTAAATCTTGTGCTCTACCTCCTCTTACCAAAATCAAAGAATGCTTATTGAGATTATAACCTTCTCCTGGTATATGACATCTAATTATCTTGTCAGTTTCCTTTATTCTTGCCTGTAAAACTTTACGTTTTGCGGAATTAGGTTTTTTAGGTTTTTCAATAAACAATTTTAAAACCACTGCTTTTTTATAAGGTGATCCACATAAAGCAGGTACAAAATTACGTTTTTTTTTACGTATTCTTTTTTTTTTTATTATTTGAGTTTTTGTCATTTTTTAGTTTACTAATATGCGTTGTGTTTATTATCTAAAAACATTGAAAACAAAGGTAGTAATATGAAAGGGAAAGATAAATGAACTAAAGTACAAAATAAACCTAAATCAATGCAAGGTACTTCTGCTGTTTGACTTCCTAGAAAACCTAAAAATACAAAATTGAAAAAAAAAACCCAATACAACACTCTGTAATAATAATTGTAATGATAACTTTTTCCTATACCTGGATTTAATAAAGGTAACAATATAAAAACAGATATTGATAATATCAATACTAATATACCATCTGTTTTATTTAAAACAGATCTAAGTATTGCATAATAAGGTAAAAAATACCATTCAGGTACTATATGAGGAGGTGTTACTAAAGGATTTGCAGGTATATAGTTAACACTATCATTAAATATTTCAGGCATAAAAAAAACAATATAACTATAAGATACTAAAGCAATTATTACACCGAAAATATCTTTTATTATGAAATAAGGGTAAAATAATATTCTACTCTCAATACCTGGATTAATGGAAAGCTCATTACTTGAACTGGTTTGATGTAATAATATTAAATGTAATAACATAAAAACTACAATAATAAATGGTATCAAGTAGTGTAGACAAAAAAAACGATTTAAAGTAGCATTATTAACTGAATAACCTCCTCAAACTAAATGTATTAAATCTTCGCCAATATAAGGTACAACTGTTATTACATTTGTAATCACAGTTGCTGCTCAAAAACTCATTTGACCCCATGGTAGAACATATCCTAAAAAAGCAGCAGCCATTAATAAAAAATATATAATAACACCTGTCATTCAAATATGAGTTCTAGGGTATTGGTATGAATTATAATAGATACCTCTAAACATATGTATATATAAAAAAAAAAAAAAAAAAGATGCACCATTTGCATGCAAATACCTAATTAACCAACCATAACTAATGTTTCTCATAATATTATCAACACTTATAAAAGCATAATCAATATTAGGTACATAAAACATAGTTAAAAAAAGACCTGTTACTATTTGTATTACTAAAAATAATCCTGACAATGAGCCGAAATTCCAAAAATAACCTATATTTTGAGGAGAAGGATATCTAATTACCAATTTTTTTGTTGCTAAAGAAAGTACATTTAATAGTAGAGTTTTATTTAGAATATTATGATACATTTTTTTAAAAATATAAATAGTTTGTACTATGTGAAACTACTGAAATAGTAATTATATCTAATAAGATAGAAGGATTAATAAATAAAAATAGATTTAATAAAATAAAAAAAAATGAAAAAAAGCCTATGTTATAACTTATTTTATTTAATGAAGTCCAATGAAAAGAATCATTTTTATTATAATATATTATTTTAATTAATCTAATATAATAAAAGCTAGAAATTAATGATGTTAAAAGACTAATTGATAATAATGAGTAATCTAAATTATCAATTAGACTACCATACACAAATAATTTACTAAAGAAACCTACAAATATAGGTAGACCTGAAAAAGAAAAAAATATAAATAATAATGAAATAGAGACTCACTTATTATTTGAGCTGAGTCCAGAAAAAGAATAAATATTATCTATGTAGCTGTTTACTTTATGAGCTCTCAAAAAACTAATGTTCATTAATCATATAAATAACCCTATACTGTTAATGGTATATACTATCAAGAAAAAATATATATTTATTATAGAAGCTATACTAAATGTATTTAACAACATAAAAATATTACCTATTAACAAAACAGTACTTAACGCTATTAATTTTTTTATTTTTCTTTGAACTAAAGCACCTAAAGACCCGAAAATCATAGAAAGTATACTAAAGAAATAAAAAAAATTTTTTGAAATAAAAAAAAAATCATAGAAATCAAAAATATAAATTTGAATAACTAATGTTATTAATATTATAGGTGGTATTGTTGCAAAAAAAAAAACAGTACTTGTCGGTGCACCTTGATATATATCAGGAACTCAATAATGTAGTGGTGCACAATAAATTTTAAAAAGTAATCCTACTAAAATAAAAAATATAGAAAATGATAATATTATAATGTAATTTAAATCTTTTATTATAAAAATATTATCGACTAATATGAATAAATCACTAAAAGATACAATTCCGGAAAAACCATAAAAAATAGTAATTCCAAATAGTATTATTATTGAAGATAATGATCCTAATATAAACTATTTTAAACCTGCCTCTATAGAGTATTTACTTTTCTTTCTTAGAGATGTTAATACATAAAAAGTTATACCTTGTAACTCCAATAATAAATAAAATAATATAAAGTTTTGAGAATTTATTAAAAAAAAAAAACTTAATAAACTTATTAATATAAATATTGAAAATTCAAAATACGAAATATTTAAATCTTCATTATATTTAAAACTAGTAAAAACTATAAAAAATACAACAAATAATAAAAAAATTTCTATTATATTGGTGTATTCCATTTTTATAATAAACAAAGTATTTAAAACACTATTTAGACTGGCTATTGATAACAGTAATAAAATATTAACAATGATTGATAGTGTGAAAAGCATACTTATTTTATTAGATCTATAAAAATTAAAACTTTCTGAAAAAAAAAAAGATCCATAGTATAAAAAAATAAGAGTTGTTAACAATAAGTATGTTTCAGGTATATATAATAAACAAATTTTAAAAAACATTAATAATAAATAGTCTAAATTATATATTTTTTGAATTTTTTTTAAATATCAAACTTATTAGAAGTCTATACCATTTAATAATAAAACTAGTAATTACCTACACTTAATAAAAAAATATCAAAAAACAATTTAGGATATACACCTGTAACAAATAGTAAAACTATTATAGGTAGTAATATAAAAAATTCAACACAATTAACATCCATATTTTTTTTATAATGATTTTGTGTAGTCTCTATACCAAATGAAACTTTGTTAAACATTAGTATCGTATAAGATGCTCCTATAAAAATAGAAAAGCTAATTGAAAATATCGAAAGAACACTCCAATACTTAACAATACTATATAAGATTAAAAACTCACCTATAAAATTACATGTTAAAGGTAGACTGATATTACCTAATACAAGAAAAAAAAAGATACTTACAGCTATAGGCATTTTATTAGCAAGACCACTGTAATAACTTATAAGTTTAGTATTAAAACGTGAATAAAATAGACCTATCAAAAAAAACAATCCACCTGAAACTATACCATGTCCGATCATTAAAATTAAACTACCTAAAATTCCTATATGATCAAAAGTAATTATACCTAACATAAGTACATTCATATGAGCTACAGAAGAGTATGCAATTATTCTTTTTATATCTACTTGCCTAAGTGTAGACATTGATGCTGCTACTATACTTAAACAAGATAATAGACAAACTATAGGTGATAAATATCATGTAGCTTCTGGTGAAAAATTTCATAGTATCTTTAGAATACCGTAGCTACCTACCTTTAGTAATACCGCTGCTAATATTACAGATGCCTCTGTAGGTGATTCTACGTGAGCTTCAGGTAGCCATATATGGAAAGGAAACATAGGTAACTTTACTGCAAAAGAAAAAAAAAATGCAAATCACAAAAAATAAGATCTAGTTTTTGTGTAATCAGAATTAATAAAAATTTGATACATTGTAGTACCTATATTAACATAAATGAATATAATAGAAATAAGCATTAATATAGACCCTATAATCGTATAAAAGACTAATAAGTATGATGCATGTATTTTACGTATTCGACTTCCTTTTATCGCAATAATTATAAAAAAAGGTATTAATATTGCTTCAAAAAAAATAAAAAATAAAATTATATCAGACACTAGAAAAACTATGAATAGTAACACTTCTATACATAAGAGGCATATAATATAATCAGCTATTAACTTCTTATAACTTAGTTGATTTATTGCAAATAACATGCACAGAGGTATGAAGAAGGATGTCAAAAACACAAAAGATAAACTAATACCATCTATATTAATGTACCAATAAAAATTTAAAATTTTAAATGAAAATATATTTATTAAAGAACTATTCATTGTATCATTTTTAATTCATAAAAATAAGACTTTTATAAAAAATAAAGAACTTATTATAAAAAGAACATTTATTATTGTAGTTTGTCTATATACCCTTTCTAACAAATTTTCAAATCTATTAATAAAAGACATTCTAAGGATATATAGTAATTAATCACAATTAGTTATACCTATATCCTTTATAATAGGCAACTACTAATGCTAAACCTATTGCTGTTTCTGAAGCACCTATAGATAATATAAAAATAGAAAACATTTGCCCTATTAAATCATCAATATAACTACAACAGAAAATCAAATTTAAATTTATTGAAAGCAGCATTACTTCTAAGCACATAATAGTAATTATTACGTTTTTCCTGCTTAAAAAAACACCACAAATACCTAATAAAAATAAAAAAAAAGGAACTAATAAATGTATTATCATTTATAATTTAAAAAATATAACAAATACTTACATTCGTAACTACTATTAATGATATTAAAATAAAACCTATATAATGATATATAAGACCTGTATTCAATTTATTAATAATTATTGAATTTTTTGAAAATAAAATCTTCAAACCAAAAGGTCCTCAATATTCAAGAATACCTTTATCTATCAATAAATAAGTAATACTGTAACCTCAATCATAAGCTATACAAACTAATTTATTTATAATTAATCTATTAATAAATAAATATTTTTTTGTAATTTGATTTACTAATAATACACTTTTGTTAAATATGTTTAAGTAATATATTAATATAGTATCACTACTTATTAAATATAAAAAATTAATAACCAAAGCAAAATAAACAATTCAATATGCAGCTAAATATTTTACATAATAATTGTACTCACTATTTAAAAGTAAAAACCTATTTATATTTTTTAATTTTAAATCTATACAAGATTGAACACCACTTAATGAAAAGTTAGCTAGATTATCTAAATCGAAATAGTTACAGCTAAAGGTTTTTATTCAAAAAATACTTCCAGTACCACACATCATATCGCTTGTTATATATCCTGAAGAAATACTTACTATTGATAAAAATAATAAAGGTAATTGACTATATAATGAACCGTAGTGTATGTTTATTATTTTATATGTGGATCCTTTATAATTACCTAAAAAAACGTAATAAATAGACTTAACACTATATACAATTGTTAATATTATAGCGAGACAACCTAATATTTGAGATATATAATATATATCCAATATTCACAAATTTGAAATTAATGGTTTATATTTACTAAATAACAATTCAATTATTTTATCTTTAGAATAAAAACCTGAAAAAAAAGGGAACCCTATTAATGATAATGATCCTATTAAAAATAGTATATAAGATAAAGGTAATAATCTCAATAAGCCACCCATTTTTCTTACATCTTGCTCATTAGATAAACAATGTATTAAATAACCTGCTGTTAAAAATAATAAAGCTTTGAAAAAAGCATGGTTAAACAAGTGGTACATACTATTACTATAACCTGAAAGACCACAAGACATAAACATATAACCTAACTGACTACATGTTGAGTAAGCAACAATTTTTTTTATATCATTTTGAAAAAGTCCCATTGTTGCTGCAAAAAATGCTGTGAATGAACCTACTAATAACATTATTAAAGAAATACTATCTTGATTTTCAAAAAAAAAAGAACACCTCAGTATTAAAAAAATACCTGCAGTTACCATCGTTGCTGCATGTATTAATGAAGATACTGGTGTAGGTCCTTCCATTGCTTCAGGTAGCCATAAATGAAATCCTGATTGCGCGGATTTACCTACTGCACCTACGACAAATAGAAAGCAAATCAAAATTGTGTTTTTTTCAATTACATTATTTAGAATAGAACTCGTTTCTAAAAAACCTGTAACAAGAATATTGTCTAATTTTTCAAGATTTAACTCTAAATTAAGAGGTGTACATGCATAAACTAATGTGAAATCTAAACTTTTATAAATAAGCTGTATTAATACACAACTTATAAGTAATGCGATATCACCTATTTTATTAGCCAATACTGCGAGCAATGCTGATTTATTTGCTTGTACACGCTTATATCAGAAATTAATAAGCAGATATGAACAAATACCTACACCTTCCCATCCTAGAAAAAGTTGTAAAAAGTTATCTGAGGATACTAACACAAGCATAAAAAAAGTGAATAATCCTAGATATGAAAAAAAACGTGATTGATTATAATCTTCTTGCATGTAATCAACAGAATAAATATGCGCGCATAAAGAAATTGTAGTCACTACCAAAAACATTGTTGCTGATAAAGAATCAAAAACAAATCCTCAAAAAATACTTATTTCAAAAACAGAGATTCAATTAAATAATTTTATATAGTATAAATTATGTAGAATACATACATCATAAAAAATAATTAAACTCAGTATATTAGCAATAAAAATACTAACTATACTAATAACGATTGAACCTTTTTTTCCTATCCATTTACCTAAAAAAAAAGATGAAATAAATGAAAAAAAAGTTAGATATATCGGAATTAAATACATCTATTTTTTAATAAAAACATCGTATCCTATATAAAATACTATATATTTTTTAAAAATTTTATCGGAAGGTAGAGTCGAACTACCATCTTTAGGGCATGAGCCTACTGATTTACCTTTAATCTATTCCGATGTTACTTTATTTTTTTATTAAATAAATATTATTTTATTTCTATTTAATTCTGCTATACATCTAAGAATAAAAAAAAAACTCATAAAATACTTATTTTTTTACATTTTTCAAGTGTTTTCCAGCAAGAGGAATCGAACCCCTGTTTGTTGATATCAAAAACCAATGCCTTACCACTTGGCTATGCTGGAATAATATATAGTAGAGTTATCTATTTTGTTATAATATAAATACATGAAAAATAACAGTTCAACCATTATATAAATGATGTTTTTATCACAAATAAGATATTATAGTTTCTAAATCAGGATAACCATTTTCCCATCAATCTTGTTCTTTTTTAGTAATACCGGGTATTTCTGGATTTACAAAAAAAAATAAAAATGTTGTTATATAACATAAAAAGATGAATGCTTTTTTAGTAGATTCTTTATCAAACAAAGAATTTGAATTAATATTTAATAACTCATTATTTAAATTATTAAATACTAATTCACCTTCTTTTTCACATAAACATAGAAAATACTTAGTACAATTTTCATTAATTTCAATAAGAGTTTTACAACTCTTTTTCATTAATGAATCCATTATATTACTATTCATAGGTATGTCTACATCTGAATTTATTCTAATGTATTCTCATAATATAGAATAACAATCTATTCTATAATCATGACTATATTCTATTCTTATAGATTTACTAAATTCATAAATATTGTAATTCAATTCTCAATATTCTAAATCCAATACTCATAAAAGATACCATATTAATAGTAATAATAAATTAATAATGCATCAAATAATAAATCATATATAAATACATTTATTTATATATGATTTAAAAATACATATGTAATTATATTTATATGCACAATCATAAAAAAAACAAATTATATTCAAGATATGTCTTATAATATAGTTACATAAACATAACAATATTATGTATAATGATATGTCATTATTTATATTAATAAAATCATTTAATTTAATTGTGTACTCGAAGAAATCATCAGTTTTAATAAAAACCCACTTGTTCAAATTTGAAATTTGTTTTAAAAAAGGTAAGTATATAAATAAATATGAACATGTTATCTGAAATAAATAATATAAATTAGAACCATTAGAACATATATTAATAATTATTATATTCAATAAAAATATAATAATTAATGTTATTCATGATAACAATACATATTGTATTATAATATTTATGCATAAATTAAATAAAATAAAAAATATAAAACTCACTATTAAATTATTATTTTTTTTTAACATTTTTTTATATGTATTTGATTTAACTATATATAAATAATCAATTTTTAAATTATTATTTCTACTAACCATGTATATTTATTATTTTTTGTAAGTTAATTAACTTAATATTAATATAACATAATGTTTTTATGTTTTTTTATATTTCATTAATTACAATCCTAATGTTATTATCTGATTTTTCATTCATTCCAATCCTATTTATGTATGATTGTATCATAATCACAATTCATCTATTATAATTAACATATATAATAATATATATTCTTTATATAACTTTAACAATCTATAAATTTATTTTCCAATTACTCAAATATTCTTTAAATTTTCAATATTTTTTAATATTTATTGTTTTTAAAATAATTTATTATTTGATAACACTTACTAACTCTTTATATCTAATATCATCCCCTTTTTTTTCAGATAAAATTTTTTGGATGTATATCTTGAAAAATTTAGAATAGTTTTCACAAAAATTGGAAACAATAGGTTTTATCAATTCAAAATCATAATTTATGAAAGTTGTATTTAAAATATCTGTATTTAAAAACAAAGATTTATCTGATGTTAGATAAAATTTTGTGAATGATACATCAAACATCATTCTAAAAAATAAATCTAGATGTTCCATTTGTATCTTGTCAGCATAACCTTCACCTATACAAAATAAACAAATTATTTGTTTATAAAAATCAACTGTTTCATATACAGGCTGTGTAAAGAAATTATAAACCCTACGACCTCTATTAATTAAAGGTGTTATATGGTCATTAACAGCTCCTAATTTTTCCGAAGCTTCATATAAATGAAACATGGATAAACAATACTTTATTTTTTTTGATACAAAAGCCATTGATTTGAATTGTGCAGCTGAACCTACTCTACTTACAGACAATTGTAAATCTATAGCTGGTCTAATACCTTTATTAACTAAACTAGCAGCTAAAAATAATTGACCGTCTGTAATGGATATAATATTAGTAGGTATATACGCTGAAATATCACCTCCTTTAGTTTCTACAATAGGTAGTGCTGTTAAAGAGCCACCACCATAGAAAAAAGACATCTGAGATGCTCTTTCTAAAAGTCTAGAGTGTAAATAGAACACATCTCCTGGAAATGCTTCTCTACCTGGAGGTCTTCTTAGTAATAATGACATCTGTCTATATGCTACAGCGTGCTCGGAAAGATCATCATATATAATCAAAGCATCATAACCTCTATTCATGAATCATTCTCCTATAGCACAACCCGCATAAGGTGCTAAATACTGTAATGATGCTGAATCATCAGAACTAGTATACATAAAATGTGTATAGCTAAATGCTTCATTTTTTACTAATAATTGCTTTAATCTTGCTACCTCAGATCTTTTTTTACCTATACTAACAAATATACAAGGTATAAAAAATACTTTATCCTCTGTAGAAGCAGTATTTTCCAAAGTTCTTCACAGACTAATATTATTTATATACCTCTGATTTAATAGTGCAGTGATTGCTAAAGAAGTCTTACCTGTGTTGTTATCTCCAATAATTAGTTCACGTTGTCCACAACCTATAGGTATGAAACAATCTACTGAAGTAACACCTGTTAAAAAAGGTTTTTTTACAGACATTCTTTTTATTATACCTGGTGCTACTATATCAATAACTACATAATCAGTACTTAATAATTTATCCAATATGGATCGTTCTGTACTAATATCACTTGGATTAAGTGTGTCACCTACAGGGTTCATTATTCTACCCAATACAAAGAAACCTGCTTTTGTTTTTACTAAAGAATGTGTTCTGTATACAGGATCTCCTGATCTTAGTAATGTTTGGCTACCTTTAATCAAAACAATTTTAACATGACCGTCTTCTGTATTTAAAACTAAACCCTCTAATTTATTTAATTTTTGTGTGTAAATATAAAGTATTTCACCTATAAAGCAATTAGACAAGCCTGTTACTAAACAAATATTATCTTTTATTGAATCTAAATTACCACTTTTATTATTTATACTTTTTATTTTAATACTTTTTATTTTTTTGTTTTCTTTTGTTGATTCTTTACTTAACTCTTTTTTGTTTTCCTTTTTTGATTCTTTTTTAGAGACTTGTTTTTTCTCTTTGTTTAATTCTTGTTTTTTTTCTTTTTTAGATACTTTGTTTGATTCTTTACTTAACTCTTTTTTTTTCATAGTGGATAAGCTATCCTTAATTTGTTTGTCTTTTTTTGTCAAAGTATTATCTAAAATAAATATACATTCTGCTATTGTAGAAGAAGTATTCTTATTACTCACAAACATATTATTATTTAATAATGTTGTAAGCCATACTTTTTTTAAATAATGACTTGTATGAAAAATAAGAGTTATTTAGCTTTATTAAGTATAAAAGCCTTATTTCAAAAAAAATATTCAGAAATGAATATTTTTTTTTTATACTGTAACTCTCTTTTATACACTTTAAAACTAATAATCTTCTATACTTTAAAGTAAGTATTACTATAGGTGCTACCTTACTTAAAAATATAATATAACCTACTATAAAAAACAATAATATATGCGATTGTAAAACTATCATTATATTATCTAACTGAGGCATTTTTTTATCAAATAAAATTAATACATACCTTTTATACCTTAATAGATACTCTAAATACCATTTTAATGGTGTTTATGTGGACAAATACATCATAACTAATAAAAGTGAGTTTACTTTATATTCATTAAAAAACAAAAACCACGTCTTCATGTTATTCATTATTAAATAACTTCAAACTATGTGAATGTATTCATGTAGAATAATCACATAAAAAATATTTAATTTGCTATTAATTGTTTAAAGGAAAGCTTATTAACACTTCCAATACTGATATTTTTACTTATTAAAGTAATTATATAATATTAAAATAATATTAAAAACACTATCATTAAAATGAATAGTGCAATCGCTTCTGTTAAAGCAAAACCTAAGATTGCAAAATTAAAAAGTTGTTTTGTTACATTTGGGTTTAATGCAACTGCGTGAAGTAATCCATTAAAAACCATTCCAATACCATTTCCTGCTCCTGCAAGTCCTATAGTTCCTAAACCAGCACCTATCATTTTGAATTCAACTAACATTTTTTTTTACATGAACTATTTTATTTTTCATAATTATTTATTGTGATTTTACTACCTATATGAAAAAACACAATAATATTATATATTACGCTTACATCACTATGGAAAACATGATTAGATATAAAAAGTAATTTTTTACTCATCAATTTTATTATTTTTTTACTTACTTAGTTAATACTAACATAATAAATGAGTATTTGTTTTCTTTATATTTTTTATAATTATTGGATTGTTGTTTAATGTTCTATGATAATAATACTTCATAAAATCCTTTACTAGTCTATAAAAATAAACTATAAAAAAATTTCCTTTTTTTAAAAATATTGATTTTTTGAAAACATTGTTTTTTTTTTTTAAAGTTAATACAATATTTAATAACTCTAAATCAAATAATCTTCTATTTAAAAAAATACCATGTATGTAAAAAAAATCACTAGTATTTAATATCTTTAAAAAATCAATGTTTTTTTTCAAATACTTACTGTTATATAACAATACTCCTTTTTTGTCTAAACTGTAAATATTAAAAACATTTCCTGTTAATAATTTCATCTTATTATGCTTATTAATTAATTTAATAAACAAAGAACAATCTTTATAAATCTTTTTTAGAAAAAACCAATTCATTTTAGATGTATTTAAATATATAGAACTAATTACCAACTTAATCATTTTTAAATAATTTATACCACAAAATATTCAATGAATATAAAAAAACTTATAACAATTAATTATTTAATCTCAATCTATTGTACCTTTTCTTCATTCATAAAAAAAACCTAATACTAATATTAAATAAAAAAGGTACATTACATAATAACCAATGTATAATATATTATTTTGACAAATTAACCAAGGCAAAAAAAAAATAGCTTCAACATCAAAAATAATAAAAATTATAGATATTAAATAAAATTTAATATTAAAAGGGTCTCTCGCATCTGAAAAAGGATCAAAACCACATTCATAACCTGTTAGTTTTTCAAAATATAAATTATTAATTGATAGTAAATAGCAAATACCTATTAATAATGAACAAATACCTAACAACAACAAACTATATACAAACATATCCATATATGTATGCATGAAGAATTTAACCACTTCTACTTGTGAAGAAGTTTGTTTGTTCATTAATTCTATTGAACATTTAATAAATACTAATTGTACAATTATTATAAATCTTAATACTGTTCATCCTAATGTTATTTCTTCTAATCCTCATATTATTAGAGGTTGAGTATATTCCAATCATATTAATGTATGAGTGTAGAATAATCACAATACATATATTTTCATGAATATATATAATAATATATATTCATTATGTTTCTTGAAAAATCTATAAATATCTAGATACTTTTTTATTATTCAATCTAAAAAATATAATAACATATTTTTAATTATTTTTTTGTTTTTGTATTCAATTATTTTTTTTTAAGTTGTGGTGTATCTCTGTTTCCCAATCTAAACCGTTCTTCAACAACAACTCTTTATTATACAAAAGCTCCGAATGGTGCTCTTTTGTATACTCATAATTAGGACCTTCTACAATAGCATCTACAGGGCAAGCCTCTTGACAAAAACCACAAAAAATACATTTTGTTAAATCAATATCATATATTTTTGTCCTACGATTACCATTACTTAATTCTTCTGAATTAATTGTTATTGCCAATGCAGGACAAATAACTTCACATAATTTACATGCAATACATCTTTCTTCTCCAGAAGCATATCTACGTAAAACATGTTCACCTCTAAAACGATTACTAATAGCACCTTTCTCAAAAGGATAGTTTAAAGTAACCTTTTTTTTATTAAGGTTTTTCAATACCAAAAAAAAACCATTTCAGATCTCATTAAGTATGAGAAGCTTCATATTTATTTTTTTAACAAAGGACATTTCTTATTTCTTATGCTACTAATGATTCCGCGGCTGAAACAACCTCTACCAAGTCATTTGTAATTCTGGATTGTCTTTGTTTGTTATAAGATATCCTCAAAGCATCTATCATTTTTTTAGTGCTCTGTACGGTATTTTCCATAGCAATTGCACGTGAACCTAACTCACTATATTCATTTTCTTCAAACGAATCTAACACAATTAATGATAAGCAATATAAATATATGTTAGTGTATACACAGTCACTAGTCTTAGACTTTTTAATAAGTGCCTTCACCATAGGTATAAATTTCCTATTTTGAAAAAAAAAATGCTTGAACAAGTTCAAAGATGGTAAATCATAGAATGCTACTCTTTGATCAAACATAGAAAAAAATTTATTAAACATTACTATTAATCTGTCAAAATTGTAGGATATCAAATTTACAAAAATGATGTAAATGGTGTACAAACTAAGTAACTCTGATTTGAAATTGTCACATTTACCTAATATATCATTAGATAAATCCAATCTAGCCAAACCACTACTTCCTTTAGTACCTAATACAAAAATATTAATAGTGTCATGTTTTTCTTTTTTGCATACAGAAGCAACCTTCAATGTCGCTCCTAAAACACGACTATTAATAATACCACAACACTGCTTATCTGAAGTTATAGGTAATATTATTTTTTTATTTCTCAAAAAATTAAATGACTTTAAATCATCTACCATAAACAACTCTTTATAAGTATATATAGAAAGTTGTCTAGTCGAAATAACACTCTCTAATTTTTTAAGTTTTGTGATCGCAACCATTTGTATTGCTTTCGCTATACTCATGAATTTAGTAAATACGGTGAGTCTTCTAAGCAAATCTTTACTTTTTACCATATGTTAAAAGTTTAAAGATTGTCTCGTTTTCTTTAGTATTCATATAGTTAATCATTAAATAGATCACTTACTTTGCTTCTTAGATCTATTCAATATTACATTTTGTCTAATAAACCAAAATTTATGATTATATAAAATATTTTCATTATTACTTGTTTCTAATATACTACTTAATTTATGTAAATTGAATATTTTTGATCTCAATTCTGCTATTTGTTCATTATGTTTAATTCATATGTCTGGTTGTTTATTCATAATATTTTTTTTTTTTCGGATTTTTTTTATTTTTTTTTTTTTTTTTTTTTTTTTAAAATAAAAAAAAATTTTTTTTTGTTTCTTAAATTACAAAAAAATTGGAATCAAAGTTTTTTATTTTTATTATATTTTTGTTTTTTTTTACATCAATTTTTGTTGT
>Ga0100390_10002705_pt1 | contig 15677 bp, 15 predicted proteins | sample CryGeymeta201514_FD_81540 | JGI IMG/M metagenome (GOLD analysis project Ga0100390, IMG submission 81540) | Groundwater microbial communities from Crystal Geyser aquifers in Utah, USA - Crystal Geyser metaG 2015-14 | ecosystem: Environmental > Aquatic > Deep subsurface > Groundwater | place... | reverse complement strand
TACAAAAGCTATTCCTCTGGGAGGGAATAAGTTTGGCGATAAGTGGGGTACGCCCGATGTGTTGGGTATATATAAATTTTCGGAAACCGATCCAATACGGCCACCCATTGAAATGATAAGTGCTGAAATAAAAACAGATACTAATCAGCTTATCACTGCCTTTGGTCAGGCGTGTTCATATAAACTTTTTAGTACAAGGTTTATCTTGTAGTGCCGAAAGACGCAGAACGAGACATAGGACGATTAGAGTCGCTTTGTTCAAGATTTGGCATAGGGCTAATTCTTTTTGATAGAAGTAATTCTAAAAGCCCGGATTTTGAAATAAGAACAAGAGCGATTAAAAGTGAGCCAGATTATTTTTATGTAAATGACTATTTAAGGAAATTAGGGGAAGAATCCAAAAAATTATTCTAAAATTTTTTCCGGTACGCCTGTATGCGACAGGATTTTGACAAGCGGGCAAAAAATGGAGGGGTTTAAGGGGAGGAAATTTTTTGCCCGCGAGCCGTCAAGTTTAGTTCTGCCCGCCGCCGCAGGCGGCGGGCTAAAAATCAGCGTCGGGATTTTCCCTAAAATAGGTTCGGATTTTAACCAAAAGGCACCGCCAGTTGGAAAAAGAAGCGTTTGGCTCGCCCGCTACGCGGGCTCGCCAGTCGATTTTAAGGTTAAAGTTGCAAAAGCATTAGATATTTCGGTTGAGAATAAATTATCATTAACTTTATAAAAATTTATGAAAAACACAAAAAAATTTACGCTTTCTATTTTGCCCGAAAGATTGGGCATCTGTCATTTAGACAAAAATACTCTTATCCCTTCTTGGGCGCAGAATAGCGATTTTTCTTTCATAGCAAAAACAAGGGATGAACTTTCTATAATTTCGCCGGAAGATAAAATCCCCGGCGGCATATTGGTGGAAAGAGATTGGCGGGCTTTCGAAGTTGATGGTCCTTTGGGTTTTGTTACAACCGGAATAGTTTCTTCTTTATCAAAACCCTTAGCCGACGCCGAAATTAGCATATTGTACATATCAACATACGAGACAGATTATGTTTTAGTTGAAGAAAAAAATCTTGAAAAAGCAATAAAAATTTTAGGTAAATTCTGTAATATTAAAAAATAGAAATCCGGAATAATTGAAAATAATAAAAACTAAAACTATGGACCAATTTTTAATAGAACAATATCTAATGGAAAATCAATGGATTATCTGGCTCACTCTTTTGTGGGTTCTGCCTTTCAAGGGAGTAGCTTTATGGAAAGCAGCTAAAAATTGCCATAAATGGTGGTTTATACCCTTATTGGTTCTTAACACTATGGCTGTCTTAGAGATTATTTACATTTTCTTTTTCAGCAAGAAAACAAAAGAAATTCACTCTAAAAATTTAACTAAAAATAAAAAAGAATCTTAGAAAATTAGAACAAAAAGAAAGCTATGAATTCTAAAAATGGAGAAACCATTTGGATTTCTCATTCAGCTATTTCAGATTTTGAAAGTTGCCCTCGACTTTATTATCTTAGAAATCTATACAGGAATCCTGAGACAGGCCACAAAATTCAAGTAGTCAATCCCTATTTAACTTTGGGTACAATTATCCACAGAACCATTGAAGAAATTAATATTCTACCCCCGAAGAAAAGATTAGATGTTCCTTTAACAGAGAGATTGGAAAGAAATTGGCAGCCCTATGCCGGGAAGGAAGGAGGATTTAGCTGCCAAAATGAGGAAGAGAATTTTAAAAAAAGGGCTCTGGTAATGCTAAAAAGAGTGGAAAGTTCAAAGGTAATTAGAAATAAAAGTTATAAAATGGAAGATAAGCTGCCCAAAGTGAGGTTATTCAAAGAACAAAATTTAATTTTAGTTGGGAGCTTGGATTGGATTGAAATATTACATAGCGGCGGATTTCATATTATAGATTTTAAAACTGGCAGGTATCAAGAGAATGGAAATTCGTTGCAGCTGCCGATATATTTAATTTTAGCCTCTTATAATTTTAAAAAACCCATCCAAAAACTTAGTTATTGGTATCTTGATAGAGACAGAGAGCCAGTATCTTTTAAATTAAAACCTCTTGAATCCTATCTTCCCATTATTCAAGAGAAAGCCTTGAGAATAAAAAAGACAATAGATGATAATAGATTAATTTGTAAAATATTTGGCGGGTGTTTCCACTGCAGTAAATATGAAAAAGTTCTTCAAGGCAGGGCAAAGTGTGTTGGTTATGATAGCCAAATGAACAGAGATTTATATTTTCTTGATAACAATGCTTAAAAAAGAAGGAACGATTATAACATAGACAATTTAGATAAATTTGCTATAATAACAAATATGCTTTGGCAAGAAGAAATAAATATAGCTCAATGGGGAGCTCCTTTTTTAAAAATTTTAGTAATTTTAGTTGCTGCTTTAGTAATTGCCAAGATAGGAAAAGGCTTTATTACTAAAATTGTTAAAACTTTTATCCAAAAAGGGATAAAAAAAGAAACCAAGATTTCAAAAGAGAGAATGGTAACTTTGACCGGGGTATTTAACTCCTTTTTTAATTGGATAGTCTGGATTATAGCTATATTAACTATTCTGCCAGAACTAGGAATAAATATTGCTCCGCTGCTGGCTAGCATAGGGGTAGCTGGTTTAGCTTTGAGCATAGGGGCAAGAAGTTTAATTCAGGATTATCTTTCTGGAATTTGTATTCTTCTGGAGGATCAATATCGGATAGGAGAAAAAATAGAAATAGAAGGAAAAATAGGAGAAGTTAAAGATTTAAATTTAAGAAGAACTCTACTTCTAGACCCAAAAGAGAAGAAACTTTATTTTATTCCTAATGGCATAATTAAAACAGTCGCTAATTTCTCTCGATTATCAGAAAAATTATAAATAAATTTGTTAAATTATGTCTATTCTTGCCAATAAAATAATTTTTTTCAAGAAAAAAACTCCTTTAAAAGTTCTTTTTGTGGCTACTGAATCCTCTCCTTATATTTCAGTAGGGGGATTGGGGCAGGTAATGTTTTCTTTGCCCAGGGCTCTTAAAAAGATAGGAGTAGACGTGAGAATTTTTATTCCCAAATACGGCTCCTTAGATGAAGGACAGTATCCTTTGGAAACAGTGGAAAAGAAGATTAAAGTTCCCACCGATACTGAAATTCCAGAACAACCCCAGTTTTTAATCTGTAAGGTTAAAAAATATACTCCTCCTGCGGGAGCTTTATCCAATGTCCCTGTTTATTTCCTAGAGAATAAAGAATATTACGAGAAAAGGGCTAATGTTTATGGTTATGCTGATGATCCTTTGAGGTTTATTCTTTTATCTCGGGGAATATTAGAATTTTTAAAGCAGTCTAATTGGATGCCGGATATTATCAACTGTAATGACTGGCATACCGGAGCCTTGCCAAATTACTTAAAAACTGTTTATAAAGACGACCCAAAGCTTTCTAAAATTGCTACTGTTTTTTCTATCCATAATCTTTATCATCAAGGAATTTTCGATCATCGGTTTGTTTCAGAATTAGATTTTGACGATGGTAAATCTCCAGTGGCTAGCTTTTTTTCAGAGAGATTAACTAAACAGAATTTTATGAAAAGAGGCATCATTTATGCCGATGCTATTAATACTGTTTCTGAAACCTATGCTCAAGAAATTTTAACTAAAGATTACGGTGAAAGACTAGATGATCTTTTAAGAGAAGAGAGAACAAGATTATTTGGCATTCTAAACGGCTTAGATTATGAAGAATTGAATCCTCAGACTGATAAACATATAGAGGTAAATTTTGATATCTCCTCGCTTGGCAAAAGAAAAGCTAATAAAATTCATCTTCAAAAAGAATTTAATTTAGATGTTTCAGAAAAAATTCCCGTTCTGGGGATGGTTACTCGACTTGATGAACAAAAGGGCATAGACCTTTTATTCCCAATTTTAGAAATTTTAGTTTCAGAATTTGGGATAGAATTTACTATTGTAGGCGGAGGAGAACCAAAATATCGCACTTTTCTTGAAGAAATGAGCAAAAAATTTCCTAAAAAGATAGGGACTCACCTGATGTCAGATTCTATTTTACCCCGGCATATTTTTGCCGGAACCGACCTCCTTTTGGTTCCCTCTAAATTTGAACCTTGCGGCATAACCCAGATGGAGGGGATGAGATATGGAGCCGTACCCGTAGTTAGAAAAACTGGCGGACTGGCCGATACGGTAAAAGATTTTAAACCTGAGAATAATCAGGGAACTGGTTTTGTTTTTGAAAAATTTTCCTCTTATTCCTTGTTTGGAGCTTTAATTAGGGCTTTAGAAAATTATAAGTATAAAAAAACCTGGAACGATTTAATTAAAAGAGCGATGAAGGCTGACTTCTCTTGGGAGTCATCAGCTCAAAAATACTTAAACTTATACCAAAAACTTTTACAAAAATAACAAATAAAATTAAAAGTTGTCAGTCGTAAATTGTAAGTTAAACTTTTATGTTTTGGGCAAATTTTTTGCATATCTATCAACCAGCCAACCAAACCAAAGAAATACTTTCCAAAGTTGTAAAAGAAAGTTATCAAAAACTAATTCAGGGTTTAAAAGAAAACCCTAATGCTAAATTAACTTTAAATATTAATGCCTGCTTAACCGAGCTATTAGTAGAGAACGGATTTCAGGCTCTTATTTCAGACATTAAAGACTCAGCCCAAAAAGGCCAGATTGAATTTACTGGTTCAGCAAAATACCATGCTTTTTTGCCTCTTTTGCCAGAGAATGAAATAAAAAGGCAGATTGAATTAAATCAGACTACTAATCAAAAATATTTTGGTAGGGTTTATAACCCAAAAGGATTTTTTTCTCCAGAAATGGCTTATTCAGAAAAAGTAGCAAAAATTGTTAAAAATTTGGGGTATAAATGGATTTTAGCCGATGAGGCATCTTTAGTCGGAGAGCCTGACTATTCAAAAATTTATAAAATAAAAGGAATGGATGATTTTAACATTTTCTTTCGAGAGAGAGAAACTTCTTTTAAAATTCTCTCAGCTCAACTTGCCTCGGGCCCAATGTTGATTGCTAACTTATCTTCTCGTCTTCAAAAACATGAGTATCTTTTAACAGCAATGGATGGAGAAACTTTTGGTCATCATAGGCCAGGACTGGAGAAACTACTTTTTGATATCTATAAATTAAAAGAATTACCTACGGTTACTATTTCTGAACTCAAGAATTATTTTAAAGACGAAATAGAATGTCAACCAGTAGCCGCTAGCTGGACTTTAATGCATAAAGATTTAGCTAGGAGTGTTCCTTTTTCTCGCTGGGCAGACCCCAAAAATAAAATTCATCAACTACAATGGAAATTAACTAATTTAGCTATAAAAACCGTGAATTCCTGTTCTCCTAAAGATAAAGGTTTTAAAAAAGCAAGAGAAACATTAGATAGGGCTTTACACTCTGACCAGTATTGGTGGGCTTCAGCAAAACCATGGTGGAGTTTAGAAATTTTAGAAAAAGGAGCCAAAGAATTAAAAGATACAATTTTCGCTACTCCTGGAGTTTCTTCCCAGATTAAAAAACAAGCCCAGAAACTTTATCAAGATATTGTGTTTTTAGCCCTGGATTGGCAAAGAGAAGGAATAGTAGCGGATTTAGTTAAAGAACATTATGATGAAGAAGTGGCAATGAGATTAGATACTTCAGCCCCTTATATTCCTCCTGAGGAGTTCGATAAAATAATTGAACATTTAAAACAACAAATGCTTGAATGCGCTAAAATGGAAGAGTTTGAAAGAGCGGCTCAATTTAGAAATAGAATTAATGAACTTAAAGAAAAAAGGGAGGAGGTAACCAAAAAAGTTTAATTTAAATGTTAACCCAAAAAGAGCTTTTAAAAATTTGTCAAAAAGAGAAAATAAGTTTTGAAAAAATTATAAGAAAAAGTAACAGATTTATCTTAGCCAAAGGGAGGAAGGGGAAAGATAATGTTGTCTTAAAAATTTTGGTTAACCCTCAAAGAAAACATGCTAAAAAAGCTCTAATCAAAGAAGCAAAAATTTTAGAGCTACTAAATAATTTAAAAGAAGTAAAAATTAGAGTGCCAGAATTTTTTGGCAAAAACCTGAAAGGGAAATACCCTTACTTTAAAGAGGAGTTTATTTCGGGCAAAATCCTGGAGAGAAAATCAGGATTTTTTTTCAAGAAACTGAAGCGAGAATTAATTATTGAAATTGCAAGAAATTTAAATAATTTAATAAAAACTCCCCGTTTCTGCTTTAGAGAAATAAAAAATCTTTCTAATTTTTCCTCTTTTTATTTTAAAGAAGGCTTAAGGCTTCACAAAAAGATAATTGACAAAACTTTGACCCCAGTTCAAAAAAATAAATTAAAGAAATTAATAAAAAATCAACCAAAGATATTAGTGCCAGTTCATGGCGAGGTTTATCCCAATAATCTTATAGAAGACAGGCAAGGGAAGATTTATCTCTTGGATTGGGAAAATTTTGGTTTTGGTAATTTAGCCCATGATAGCGCTTCGGTTTATTTAAGATTAAAAGACAAAGTTTCAAAAGAATTTTTTCTAAAGCAAATTGATTTTAAAAATAAAAGAGATTTTAATAATTTTTTTAGAATTGAAATAGTTCTACAGTCAATTGGCTCGCTTCAATATCTAAAAAGCCAAAAAGCCTATTTCCGAGCGAAGCGAGGAATCAAGGTTCTCGCGAAGCGAGGTTCTTAATTCCGAGCGAAGCGAGGTTCTTAATTCTTAGAACAAATTGCCAAAGGTTTATGATAAAAAAAGCGGTTTTGCCCAAAAACTACCTTTTTTTAAAAAATAGAAATTTTTTAGAAAAATTTTTCTCAAATTTTTATTCAAAGCCAGAGGTTTTGAAAATAAAGATTTCCTCAATTAAAATGTCAGGAAATCTTAAAATATTCGGGGAGTATAAAATAAAAGAGAGAAATAAGATTAAAAAAGTTTTTGCAATTCACCGCTTTTTAGGGACCAAAATTGAGGAATTCGAAATTTTAAAATATTTATTTAATTTTAAATTTAGAGAACCAAAATTTTTGATTCCAAGGTCTCTTTTTTATTTTAAAAAAGAAAAAATAATTTTTTATGAAGCGTTAGAGGGAGCTCCTTTATCAGAAATTAAAGGGGAGCTGCTTTTAAAAATTTTAAAATCTAAAACTAAAGCTCTTTCGCTTGCTCTAACTCAACTTCAAAAAACAAAGCCTAAAGCCAAAATTTATGATTTAGAAGATGATTTAAGAAAGTTTAAAGTTTTTGAGAATGTTTTAAAGAAATATTTTAAAAAGAAAGTTGAAAGAGATTTAATTGAAGAATTATTTTCTAAACTGATAACAAAAAGAAGATGTTATTTTGAAAATTTAAAAAATTTTTCTTTCTGCCATAACGACCTTACCTTCGGCAACCTAATTTATCAAAAAGGAAAAATTGGTTTAATTGATTTTTCAGAATCCTGCTTTTCTGACCCCTTAACCGATGTGGGAACATTTTTAGCCCAGCTTGATTATCTCTTATATTTATTTCCAAATAAAATAAAAGAAATTCGGAAGCTCCGAAAAGAGTTTAAGGATTCTTATTTAAAATTAGCAAGAAAGGAATTAAAAAAAGAAGCTGGAGAAAGAATAGCCGTCTATCGCAGCTGGGCAAACTTAAAAAATGCCATTTTTGTTTTAGGAGCAGAGGAAAGGTTTCAGAATAGGGAAGCTTGTCTTTGGTTTTTAAAACTTAGTCAAAAAATTCTGCAGGAAGCCCCTCTCTCCGTATTTTGCTAAATCTATAAATGAGGTATGAAAAAATCATCTATTAAAATTTTGTTTACAGCAAGTGAATGCGCGCCATTTGCTAAAGTTGGTGGATTAGCTGATGTTGTTTCTTCTTTGCCAAAAGCCTTAAAAGAATTAGGGTTGGAAATTAAGATTGTTATTCCAGGATATGAAATAATTGATTTTAAAAAATATAGATTTAAACTTGTTTCTATCTTCAAATTCAAGAACGAAAAGGTAAAAATTTATAAAGGCAATTTAGACAAAACCAATATTTCTGTTTATTTATTGGAAAATGATAAGTATCTAAGCAAAGGAGAGATTTATCCGGGCAACGGCGCTCATTATAATCTATTTTTAATCAAACGTTTTCTCTTTTTCTCCCAACTAATTTTAGAATTTCTTTCTAAAATTAAATTTAAGCCTCAGATTATTCATTGCCATGATTGGCAAACAGCAATTCTACCAGTTCTAACAAAATTAGCGGCCAAGGATGAAAGGAAAAAAATTAAAACCTTGTTAACAATTCATAACCTTCCTTATCAAGGGGAGTGGAGTCCTGGACCTATTTTTAAGTTCTTAGGCTTGAAAGGAGATGAACTTAAAACTTTAAAGATAAGAGACGAAAGTAGTGATTTTAATATTTTAGAACAAGGAGTATTAAATGCTGATATTGTTACCACTGTCAGCCCAACTTATGCTAAAGAGATTTTAACCAAAATTTATGGGGAGGAATTATACAAAGATTTAAAAAAAAGAAAAAAAGATTTATACGGAATTTTAAATGGAATTGATACTGAGTTGTTTAATCCAGAAACTGACCAAAATCTAAAGGCAAACTATTTGGTCAATGATTTTCAGAAAAAGGTTATTAATAAAATTGACCTTCAAAAAACTTTAAAATTACCTCAGGATTCAAAAATTCCTTTATTCAGCTTTATTTCGCGGATAGTAGAACAGAAAGGAATAGACTTAATTACCGAGTCCATACCTGATTTAGTTAAACTTAATTGCCAGATAGTTATTTTAGGTCAAGGTGAAAAAAAATATGAAAATATGTTAATTAGAATTTCTAAGAAATTCCCAAAAAATATTTCAGTAAACATTAGATTCGATTCGGTTTTAGCTCGAAAAATTTATGCTGGAGCTGATTTTATTTTAATTCCCTCCCGTTTTGAGCCATGCGGCTTAATCCAGATGATTGCCCAGAGATATGGGACTATCCCTATTGCCAGAGCAACTGGTGGAATTATTGATAGCGTTGATAATAAAGTCAGCGGTTTTTTGTTTCAGGAATTTAAAAAAGAGGTATTTCTAAAAAAAATAAAAGAAGCATTAAATTTTTATTTTAAAAAAACAAGATGGGGGAAAATGATTAAGAATGCAATGGAAAAAGACTTCTCCTGGCAAAAATCTTCAAGAGAGTATCTAAAGCTTTATCAAAAACTTTTAAATGAATAAATATCAATTCTTACTTTCAACTCCGGCAAAATCACGCTGGCAGAGAATTAGTTTAAGGAAGAGAGCGGGGATAATTGTTCCTCTTTTTTCAGTTTATTCCAAGAAAAGTTTTGGAATAGGCGATATTTTAGATTTAAAGAAAGTAATTGATTGGTGCAATCTCTGTGGTTTTTCAATTTTACAACTTCTGCCCCTAAACGATACCGGTTTCAATTTCTTTCCATTTTCGCCTCAGAGTTCTTTTGCTTTAGACCCGATTTATTTATCTTTAAGAAAGTTTAAGGTTAAAGCAAAGGGTGTTTCTAAAAATAATTTATACGTTGATTACAAAATTAAATGGGAGAAACTAAAAATTCTCCGGGAGATTTTTTTGAAAGAAAAATGGACAAACCCAAAATTTAAAAATTTTCAAAAAGAAAATTCATATTGGCTCAAAGATTATTGCCTTTATCGAGTTCTAAAACAAAAATTTCAAGAGAAAAGTTGGGAGAATTGGCCACAAAGTTTTCAAAAAAACAATCAATTAAAAATTGAATTTCAAGCCTGGCTTCAATGGCAAATTTTTGAGCAAGTAAAAGAAGTTAAAAATTACGCCCAAAAGCACAAAATCCTTTTAGTCGGCGATTTACCCTGGCTCCTTTCCTTTGATAGTGCCGATGTTTGGAGCCATAAAGAATTTTTTGATTTAGAACACTCAGCCGGCGCTCCAGCCGATGCATTCTCAAAAAAAGGCCAGAAATGGGGAGCTGCTCCAATAAATTGGCAAAAAATTTTTGATGACGATTTTTTGTATTTTAAAGAAAAATTAAGATATGCCGAGAATTTTTATGATTTGTTTAGAATAGACCATGTTTTGGGAACTTTTAGAATTTGGAAGGTAAGGAGAAAAGAGCCAGAGGAAAATAAAGGGTTAAATGGTTTTTTTGAGCCGCTCGATGAAAATTTATGGGAAGAGCAGGGAAGAAGGACTTTAAAAGCATTTATTAAAAATACTAAAATGTTTCCTTTGGTCGAGGATTTGGGGACTGTTCCAGATTGTTGTCCAAAAGTTTTAAAAGAACTCGGACTTTTAGGAATGAAAATCCAAAGATGGGCAAGGCAATACCCTTTAAATTCGGTTGCTACCCTATCTACTCATGACACTTCTAACTGGCCGGTTTATTTCAAAAAGGAATTTAACCGTTATCCCACAAAAGTTGAGATTGAAAAAAAATTAAAAGAAATGAATAAAGCAGATTCAATTTTCTCAATTAATTTGATTTTTGAGTGGTTATTTTTAGATGAGAAGATTAAAAATTATGAAATTTACAGAATCAATACTCCTGGTACTGTTTCAGAAAAGAACTGGAGGATTCGCTTACCATTTTCTTTAGAGCATTTGATGAACTGGCATAAAAATAAGGAAATTAAAAAGATAATTAAAAGAGCAAACCGTTAATTGAAATTTTAGATAAAAATTGATAATGTATAAATTAATTTATGACCTCTCCGATTGAAGAAATCAAAAATCGGCTTGATATTGTTGAAGTGATTGGAAGTTATATCAAACTTCAAAAAGCCGGGGCAAATTATAGAGCCCTTTGTCCCTTTCATACCGAGAAAACTCCCTCTTTTTTTGTTTCGCCCAGTCGTCAAATTTGGCATTGTTTCGGCTGCTCTGCCGGAGGTGATATTTTTAAATTTGTAATGCAAGTTGAGGGCGTTGAATTTGGTGATGCCCTGCGAATTTTAGCCCAGAAGGCAGGAGTAGAGCTAAAGCCCAAATCTTCAGCTTGGCAAAAACTAAAAACAGAAAGGCAAAAATTATATGATATTTCTGAGTTAGCGTCTTCATTTTTCCAAACTCAGCTTGAAAAAAGCAAAAAAGGTCAAGAGGTAAAGAAATATCTTCAAAAAAGAGGATTAAGCCAGGAATCTATTTTAAAATGGAGAATAGGTTATGCTCCGGACATTTGGCAGGGAGTTTCGGACTTTTTGGTTGGCAGGGGATATCAAAGAGAAGAAGTAGTCAAAGCCGGTTTAGCCATAAAAAAAGAAGAAAATTCTAAATTCCAGATTCCAGATTCTAGATTCCAATTTTATGATAGGTTTCGGGGTCGGATTATCTTTCCAATTTTTGATTTAAATTCTCAAGTGATTGGTTTTGGCGGTAGGATATTCAGCGTAAATCAGCGTACTAATCAGCGTGAATCAGCTTCTACCGAAGCTAAATATATCAATACCCCCAATACTCTTTTATACGATAAAAGTAAAATTTTATATGGATTAGATAAAGCAAAACTGGAAATTAGAAAAAAAGATGCCTGTATCTTAGTAGAGGGATATATGGATTGTATTATGAGCCATCAAGCAGAAGTTGAGAATGTAGTTGCTGTCTCTGGCACCGCTCTAACTTTTTGGCAGCTTAATTTACTTAAGAGATACTCTCAAAATTTAATTTTATCCTTTGATATGGATGTGGCTGGGAGTGAGGCTACCAAAAGAGGAATAGGGCTGGCTCAAAAAGAAGGTTTTAATATAAAAGTAGTGAAAATGCCCAAAGATGATGATCCAGCTGATATTATTTTAAAAGGCAAAGAAGAAGAATGGCAAAAAATTGTCGACCGAGCTAAACCAATTCTTGAATTTTATTTTAATTTAGCTTTTTTAGAAAAAGACCCCAAGAATATTTCGGACAAAAAAGAAATTGCTAATACTTTACTCCCGGTTATCAAAAGGATTCCCAATAAAATTGAGCAGGCCTATTGGCTGGGGGAGCTTTCTCAGAAATTAAAAGTTAAAGAAGAAGACCTAGAGACAGAATTAAAAAAAGTAAAAGAGGAAGGAGAATTTTTAAATGCTCCTTCGCCTCCAAAAGAATCTCCTGTTTTAGCTAAAAAAACCAGAAAAGAGCTTTTAGCAGAGAAGATTTTAATTTTTGTTTTAATTGATTCCAAAAAAATTGATTTGCTGAATAAAAAAGTGATTGAGAATTTTTCCTCTCCAGTTAAAGAGGTTTTATTGAAGATAAAGGATAACCCTAAAATTTCTCAACAGGCACTCCAGAAAGAACTTAGAGACTCTCCCAAAGTTCCTGATTTTTTAAACTATATTTTTTTAAAGTCAGATTTAGAAAAAGAAGAAGAAAAAGAAGAAGATATTGCCATAGAGTTTGAAGTTTGCCTTGACCAAACAGAAAAAATTCAGCTAAAAGAAAGTTTAAATAAATTATCTTCTCAAATTAAAGAATTTGAAAATAAAGGAGACTCTGGCAAGGTTAAAAAACTTATCCAAGAATTCAATAATTTATCTAAAAAATTATCTTAAATATGAAAAGAAAGAAGAAAAAACATATTGCCAAGAAAAGGCCCCTTAAGAAAAAAAGGGCTAAGAAAATGTCTATAAGAAGAAAGAAAGAGAGCAAAAAACGGAAAAGAATCTCCAGAAAGAACAAAGTTGTTATTACTCCTGAAAAGCTGGAGGAATTAATCAAAAAAGGAAAAAGCCGGAGATTTGTTACTTTTGCTGAAATTCTGTATTTCTTCCCTGATATTGAGCGGAACGTAAAGGAGTTAGACGAGCTTTATCAGAGGTTAGAGAAAGTTGGAATTGAAATAAAAGAGTCTAGGGAGTATTTAGAAATTGAAGAAAAAAAAGAGGTTAAAAAATCCCAAAAATTTTTACCTCGAAAAATTGATTCTGTCCAGACTTATTTAAAAGAAATCGGAAGAGTTTCACCTGTCACCGCTAAAGAAGAAAAAGAACTAGCTAAGAGAATTGAAAAGGGGGATCAAGAAGCTAAAAGAAAATTAATTGAAGCAAATTTAAGGTTGGTGGTCTCAATTGCTAAAAGATACATAGGTCGCTCTCTTAATTTAACTTTACTTGACTTAATTCAGGAAGGAAATCTGGGATTGTTTCGAGCGGTAGAGAAATTTGATTGGAGAAAAGGGTATAAACTTTCTACTTATGCTACTTGGTGGATTCGTCAGACCATTACTCGGGCTTTAGCTGACCAGGCAAGTACAATTAGAATTCCTGTCCATATGATAGAAACACTCAGTAAGTACAGTCAAACCAAAAGACGACTTCTGCAGAGTATAGGCAGAGAACCGTTAGCTGAAGAAATTGCGTCCGAAATGGGGTTAGAAGTGGAAAAAGTCAGACACCTGGAGAAAATTTCCCAAAAAACGGTATCTTTAGAAACGCCAATAGGGGAAGATAAAAAAGATAGCACTTTAGAAGAATTCATTAAAGATGAAAAAATAGAATTACCATCAGTTTCGGCTGGTAGAACAATTTTACGGGAAAGACTAAAAGAAATTTTGAAAGACCTTACCCCCAGAGAGCAAAAAATACTATCAATGAGGTTTGGATTAGATGATGGAATAGCTCATACTCTTGAGGAGGTAGGTCGGGAGTTTGGCGTAACCCGAGAGAGAATTCGTCAAATTGAAGCCAAGTCCCTGGAAAAAATCCGCCAGCATAAAGGTTTAAAGAAGTTGGAAGGATACTAAAAATAAGGTATAATTAAATTCTTCCGCGGTGGCGCAATGGTAGCGCGACGCCCTGTTAAGGCGTTTGTTGTAGGTTCGAATCCTACCCGCGGAGCAAATAAAACTCTCCCGAAAAGGGAGATTTTTATTTGCTCTATGTGGCGTGTTGAGAATCTAACCCCCCGAATTGCGACGAGCGAAGCGAGGAGGCAATGCCTTCGGGCAACTTTTCGAATCCTACCCGCGGAGCCAACAAAAATCGCCAAAAGGCGATTTTTTGATAGAATAAGAAATATGAATCAGGTAATCTGGATTTTAATTAATTGTAATAGCATAAAAGAAGCTAAATTTATTGGTAGCGAGGTTTTAAAAAAGAGAGTTTCTACCTGTTTTGATATTATTCCTCGCCATTTAACTTCTTATTACTGGCCCCCAAAAAGTGGAAAAATTGAAACAAATAAAGGCGCAACTTTAATTCTGGAGACCTTCAATTGACTTTGGTTTTTTATTTCGGTAAAATTAAAAAAGTCGGTAAGATTAATTAAAAATTGTTAAAAATATGCTTTATATAATTTTAGGAATAATTTTCTTTATAATTTTAATCTCCGTCAAACAGATTAATCAATATCAAAGGGGAGTTAAATTTAGGCTAGGAAAGTATATTGGTCTAATGGAGCCTGGTTGGAGATTAGTCTGGCCGATTTTCTATTTTTATAAAAAAGTAGATTTAAGGGTAAGGGCAGTAGATGTGCCAAACCAAGAGGCAATTACTAGGGATAATATTTCTGTTAGTGTTAATGCGGTTATTTATTATAAAATTAGAGAAGCTGATAAAGCAGTCTTAGAAGTAGAAGATTTTTCCTATGCCACCTCTCAATTAGCTCAAACAACAATGCGAAATGCCGTAGGTCAAGTGGAGTTAGATGAGCTTCTTTCCAAAAGAGACAGGGTTTCGGAAAATATAAGAGCTGTTATAGATAAAGCTACTGATCCATGGGGACTTGAAGTTCTTAATGTAGAATTAAAAGATATAACTTTACCAGAAGAAATGAAGCGAGTGATCGGCAAGCAAGCAGAGGCAGAAAGAGAAAAGAGAGCAATAATTATTAAGGCTGAAGGAGAAGCAATCGCTGCCAACAATATGGCAAAGGCTGCCAAGACCCTATCAGAAGCCAAAGGGGCCCTTCATTTAAGAACTCTTCAGTCAATTAATGATGTAAGCTCTGATCAATCAAATACGATTATTTTTACTGTTCCTCTAGAAATTTTAAGAGCCTTTGAAAAATTTGGAGAAAAATTACCAAAAGATAGAAGAAATAAAAAAAATAAGGATAAATAGAGCTAATCATCCCCGTTTTTTTAATTCTAAATTCTTACCAAACAGGTTCTAACATCGTCCAATACAGGGAGCCAACAGCAGAAACAATGGTTAGCTTCTCTTTTTATAAACAAAAAGCCCAGTCGCTCTGGGCAGTTTTTTATTGCTCGCTCCCTCGCCCTTACTTGCCCCGCTGTGCCCCGTAGTGAGCTTTGCTCTACTACCGGGGTAGCGAAATTTATTCGTAAATTTCTGCTTTGGGGTATTCAAAAATGGGGGTTTGAAAAAAAATTGAAAAATACCGAAAAATAGGTTAAACTAAAAAAAGACCTCTACTTTAGGGTTGTAAAGCTTTATAAAATTTTATGATTTTATCCTCATAACTATGGCGAAAATTAACGATTTAAACCTAAACAATTGGCAGGAATATGAAGATATTTTAACAGATAGCCTCTGGATTATTGGCGCTAGAGACAAATCGGGTGCTCACACGGGCGAGTATCACGGCAATTTTATTCCTCAAATTCCAAACCAGCTAATGAGGCGATTTACTAAAAAAGGTGATGTTGTATTAGATACATTTTTAGGAAGTGGTACTACTTTAATTGAATGTAGGAGGCTCGGTAGAAATGGTATTGGTATTGAGTTGGTGCCAGAGATAGC
>Ga0100390_10002695_pt1 | contig 15699 bp, 13 predicted proteins | sample CryGeymeta201514_FD_81540 | JGI IMG/M metagenome (GOLD analysis project Ga0100390, IMG submission 81540) | Groundwater microbial communities from Crystal Geyser aquifers in Utah, USA - Crystal Geyser metaG 2015-14 | ecosystem: Environmental > Aquatic > Deep subsurface > Groundwater | place... | reverse complement strand
GGCTACAACCGCGCCGCCCGGCTGATCGAGGAAATGGAGGCCCAGGGCATCGTCAGCCCGCCGGAGCATAATGGCCAAAGGGAGGTCCTCGCCCCGGCACCACCCCCTCGGGATTGACGCTGGGGCTACTGCGTGGTCCACGGCCGGCACCCGGCGATGCTCGGAATCCTGATGCAGCATCGAGTGCACTGCGGTTCCTGCGCTCCGGCGGTCACCGGCCGTGGACCACGCACTAGCCCCAGCGTCAATCCCGACTTCTGGAATATCCGGCCTTTTTTAAAATCATTTCGAAGCGAGCCAACAGATCGGATCCCTCTCAAACGATATGTCACGCTGGATATTTTCACTTCTTCACTTCTTCATTTCTTTCTGCTTTCTTTCTTCGCATCGTTCGCCTTCTGGGGTGGTAGCCCCTCGAATGACCGCTGGGTCGAAGCGTTCCAGACAACCATGTCATTGAGGTGTTTCGGGCGCGGGCCGAAGCCAGAGGCATCGGGTATCAAACGGCGATCAATGAAGCCCTGCGGGCAGTGCTTTGGACAGCTGACTGGTCTCGTCCTCCCAGTGATAATGATCTACCTCGTCAATGATCTGCCTCGTTGCTCTCGTCCCGATCTCGCTGAGGCGTGTCGCGAAGGAGTTGACGGAGATCAGGGACGAACTCCTGAACCCGGATGATTCATGACCCGACCATCGCGAGACGGCTCCAGGGCTTGTCGCCGCGGTGTTTCGAGACCGAGCGCACCGTAGCCGGACTCGCCCTGCTGGTCAATACCGGCAGGTGAGGATACGCGACCGAGCAAAACCTCGCGGATGCACAGCCTGGGGGCGTCGCAGCAGGTCGAGTCATGAATAAACCGGGCTAAAGTGAAGGGGGCCGGGTCATTAGATCGCTTGTGCTGGCAGCATGGCTGCCCAGCCTGATATAAAGATTGGAAGAGCGAATGACCAGAGGTTGATCCATGAAGATTGATGAAAAGAAAATCGACGAGGCTGTACTCGCGCTGCTGTACCTGACTTTGCATGATGACAGTCGGGCGTGGAAATCCTTTGATTGGGATGCCATGAACAGGCTTCACGCAAAGGGGCTGATCGAGAACCCGGTCGGCAGAGCCAAGTCTGTCCGGTTCACCGAAGAAGGTCTTAGCGAGGCAGAGCAGCTGTTCCAGAGGCTTTTCGCCAAGCAGCCCTGAACTGGGGTGCGGTATTTTTCTACGGCACCTCGTCAATCTCTGGGCTCGCGTTACGCCGGAACCTGGATGACAGTCCTCCTGCAGGCTGCTTGCAGGTGAGCACCGGCCTGCGGTCATGTTGCCATTACTCGAGCGTCGCCAAGCCGGATCCTGCTGGCCTGGCGACTTACTATACAAGTCGACGCGGGCGTGGCGGTGCCATTGCGGGAGACGCCGCAGCATCGGCTTCAGCCACGGTTCAGCCATTGCCGGTCATAATCTCCGCAAGTCCCGATCCGGATCCCGAATGTCCAAGCCAATCCGCACGTTTACCGCAGGCTGCTCGCTGCTTCTTTTGTTCGTATTGTCGAGTCCGGCTACGGCGCAGCATGACGCGCGGGCCATGCTCGATGCCTTTGCCGAGAACCTCGACTCGCTGTTGGCCGAGTTCGAGCAGATCACGGTCGACAGCAGTGGCGAGGCAGTCGAGCAGAGCCGTGGACGGATGGCGTTCCAGGCGCCGAACCGGATCCGCTGGGACTACCTGGAACCGTTCCCGCAGCTGATCGTCGGCGACGGCGAGCGGCTGTGGCATTACGATGAGTCGCTGGAGCAGGTCACGCTGCGGCCGCAGCCGGCGGCTGAGGATTCGCCGATGTTCGTGCTGATGCGCCCGGAGCTGCTGGAGCGTTTCTACCGCATCCTGCCGTCTGAAGATCCCGACCAGCTGCGCTTCGAGCCGCTGGCCGAGCAGTCCGAAATCACGCGCGCACGGCTGAGCTTTCGCGACGGTGTGCCGTTTGCGCTCGACATCTTCGATCCCTTTGGTCAGTCGACCCGCTTGACGCTGATCGATTTGCAGCGCAATCCGATGCTGGATCCGGCGCTGTTCGAGTTCGAACCGCCCGAAGGCGTCGACGTGCTCGAAGGCTTGTAGCCACACGCCGCGGTAGACGTGGCCTCCTACGGCACCATCCTGCTGCTGATTGCCCTGGGGCGGCTGTTCGCCGCCGGCCGGGTGCTGCCCGAAAACGCCGCCGCGACGCTCAACCAGGTGGTGATCACGCTATGTCTTCCGGCGCTGATCTTCATCCATGTGCCAACTCTGGAGCCGTCCTGGGAGCTGCTGCCGCTGGTGCTGGTGCCGTGGGCTCTTCTGGCGCTGACGATTGTTCTGGTGCTGGTCGCGGCACGCTGGTTCGGCTGGTCGCGTCCGGTGACTGCGGCCCTGCTGGTGATGATTCCGCTCGGTAACACCTCGTTCCTCGGCTTTCCGCTGGTCGAGGCGCTGCTGGGTGCCGAATTGGTGCGTTACGCGGTGGTCTACGACCAGTTCGGCTCGTTTCTGATCGTCTGCACGCACGTGCTGTTCGTGCTGGCCTGGTACGGCGACGGCCCGAATCCGACCGCGAGTGTGATCGCGCGCCGGATCGCGAGCTTTCCGCCGTTTATCGCGCTGATCGCTGCGCTGCTGCTGGGCAATGCCTGGTTTCCCGGATGGCTCAGCGACCTGATCGATGCGTTTGCGGCGATGCTGCTGCCGCTGGTCACGCTGGCGGTCGGATTGCAATTGAGGCTCAAGCTGGTGCCGGAGTACCGCGGCCCGCTGTTGTTCGGACTGGTCGGCAAGCTGCTGCTGTTGCCCTCGGTGGCCTGGTTGCTGGGCCGGGCGCTTTCGGTTGACGGCCCGGTGTTCGAGGTGCTGGTGCTGGAATCGGCAATGGCGCCGATGATCACTGCGGCAGCACTGGCCTCGGCCGCGCGTCTGGCCGCACCGCTGGCTTCGGCCATGGTGGCATGGGGCGTGCTGTTCTCGGCCGCAACGGTGCCGCTGTGGGATCTGCTGCTGCGATCATTTGAGTGAATCCAGCAGCGTGGTCGCAGGATCGCCGGGCGCCAGCCGCGGGCGTAGCGCGCTCCACGACTCGATGCCCAATCGGTCCCGGTGCTCCGGTAGTCCGGCCCGTTCGCTGCAGCGCGCCAGAGCCGCGGCCGCGATCAGGGTATCGGGATGGGTGTCCCCCAGTCGCTTGCGACGAATCCCGAGGCTGAGCTCGAGCTGCTGCAGTGCGGGCTGATGGCGGCCCTGAATGCAGCGACTGATGCCGCTCCAGAATTGGCTCGACGCGGTTGCCGGGTGGTCCTCACCGAGTGCGCTCCGGCGCAGCTCCAGCGCCTGATCGAAGCCTTCGTCGGCCTCGGCATGGCGGCCTTCCAGCAGCGCGATGCGGGCCCGGTTGGTGGCCGAGTAGGCGAGCGCCGGATGGGCAGGACCGAGCTGCTCGCGGAGGATGACCTGGGCTTCCCGATACAATCCATCGGCCGCGCGCAGATCGCCGCGCCGTTCGGCAACCAGGCCGAGGTTGTTGAGGTTGCCGGCAACCTTGGCATGAACGGGCCCCAGCGTTTCACGATGAAGTTCGACCGCCTGTTCGAACAATGCCTCGGCCTCAACCAGATCGCCGAGCCTCAGCCGGACCAGGCCGAGATTGTTCAGGATCTTGCCCAGCGCCTGGTGGTCGCCGCCGCCCTGCGCGGTGTAGATCGCCCGAGCTTCGCGCAGCGCTGGCTCGGCTTGGCCGTCGTTGCCCATTTCATAGTGCACCGCGCCGAGGTTGCTCAGGCTGTCGGCGGTGTGCTGGTGATGATCGCCGAGCACGCGGCGGCGCAGCTCCACTGCATCCCGATATTGTTCGGCGGCCGGCGCGTAGCGACCTTGCGCGTACAGGGCGGATGCATGCGCGTCGATGGCACGGGCCCGTTCCGGCAGGTAGCGCTGACCGAGTGCCTGCAGGATATCGATGGCGTGCCGGTAGTGGGCAGCCGCGGCGTCCAGGTTGCCGTTCGACCATTCCCAGGAGCCCAGCCTGAGCAGAATCTCCGCAGGCAGATCGGGGCTCCAGCCGGAACCATGGATGGCCGACTGTGTTCCCGGGTCCGGCCGGGCCTCGGCCAATGCTGCCGCTGCGTGAAACTCGCGTCCGGCTGATTCGAGTCGCCCAAGATGCTGCTCGCTGGTGCCCAGTGCCAGGTGAATTCGGGCCCGCAGTCCGTCGCTCCGTGCCGTCGCAGGATCTGCGTCCAGCGCAGCGAGGGCGTCGTTGAGGCTGCCGCGCGAGGCTTCCAGCTGTCCGGACTGGAACTGGATCCGGCCGATTTCCAGCCCGACTTCGGCCGCGCGACCGGGATCCTCCTCAATCAATCCCTGCGCCTGCCGGGCCAGGGCCAGGGCCTCGGTGTTCTCGCCCAGGTTGGCGTGGATGCGCGCAAGGCTCAGCAGCAGCGGCAACCGCAGCTCGGCCTGCAGGCCCGAGTCCTGCGCCAGTTCGTCCCGGCCGCGCTCGAGAATTTCCAGCGCATCCGGGACTTCGCCGCCGCTACGGGTCCGGTCGGAAAGCGCGAACAGGCGGGTCAGGAAGGCCACGGTCGATTCGGCTTGCGCCAGGTTGCGTTCGCTGGTCGCCAGGGCGCGATCGACGCGCTGGTTCGAAAGCGTCAGTAGCACCACCAGCGCCATCAATCCGGCAACACCGATGGCGGTGGCGCTGAGCCAGGACCAGTGGCGGCGGATGAAGCAGCCGATCGGATACCCGGGCCCGGTCGGGCGCGCGCGAACCGGCCGATGCTCGCGCAGCGCGTCCAGGTCCTGCAGCAGAGGGCCAACGCCCGGATAGCGATCGCCCGGCTCGAAGGCCAGGCAGCGCGCCAGGATCCAGTCGAGCTCGCGCGGCAGGCGATGTCGTGCAGCCGGGCGGGATGCGTCGACGGCATTGCATCGAGAACGCGCTTGCAGCGTCGGAAGCGACGCCTGCATCGCGACCAAGCGCGCTTCAGCGTGTTCGGGCAGGTCCGCGAAGGGATTGCGGCCGGTGAGGATCTCGCACAACAGCAGGCCCAGGGCATGGACATCGGTCGCCACGGAGGGCGGCTCGCCGCGCCATTGCTCGGGCGCGGCGCTGGCCGGGGTGAAAGAAAGCGAATGCGACCCGGCCGGAGGACGCTGATGCTCCAGCAGGCGTGCGATGCCGAAGTCGAGCAGCCGCGCCCGGGGCCGGTCGCCTCTCGCTTCGACCAGGATGTTCTCCGGCTTGAGATCGCCGTGCACGACCAGCATGCGGTGCGCATATTCGACCGCCGCGCAGATCTGCCGGAACAGATTGAGTCGGACCGCGATCATTGCATCGTTCGGTGCATCGATCAATCGGCACCAGCGGTCCAGCGTGGCGCCATCGACGTGCTCCATGACCAGGTAGGGCCAGCCGCTGTCGCTGTCGCCGGCATCGAGCAGCCGGACGATGCCCGGATGATCCAGACTGGCCAGGATCCTGCGCTCGGCATCGAAGGCCTGGCGCAGGCTGCCGCTGAACAAAAGGGGCTGGAAGAACTTGATTGCGACCCGGCGCTCGAAGGTTCCGTCGCAGCGCTCGGCCAGGTACACGGTGCCGCCGCCGCCGCGGCCCAGCGGGTCCAGCAGCCGCCACGGACCCAGTTGCTCGCCAGGCCCGGGCGGGGTGTCCAGCGCGGGCCGGCGGTCGAGCAGGGTATCTTTGGCGGCGTGCGCCCGGAGCAGGGCGCGGACCTCGTCGCGCTCTGCCTCACGGAGTTGGTCTGCGCCGGCCAGCCACGACTCGCGATCGCATTCGGAATGCTCCAGCGCGCCATGGAACGCGGCGAGGATTCTTTGCCAGTCGATCGTTTCGTCGTTCGAATTCATCCGGCTCTGCGCCACAGCTGGATGGCACCACTCGCCCTATCGAGCGAGGAGACCAGAACCCGAGTATGGCATGATCATTTGGCGATTACATTCCCTGGATCCGGATTCGCCGGCGCATGACGACTCAACAGAACGAAGGCTCAGGCAGCAGCAAGGACTCGAGTTTCGAGACCGAGCTGTACCGGGCGTTGCGCCAGATCGCGGCGCGCCATCTTGGGCGCGAATCCGGCAATGTCACGATCAGTCCGGCCACGCTCAGTCACGAGGCCTGGATCAAGCTGCGCGGCCAGGACGGGTTTCGCGATCCGGCCCGGCGTCATGAATTTCTCGCGCTGGCCGGCTCGGCGATGCGCCAGGTGCTGATCGAGCGCGCCCGCGCCCGCGATGCGGCGAAGCGAATCCCGCGGCGGATGCTCGATTCCATCGACGAGCGCAGCGACATGAGCGATGCCCGGATGACCAGCGGCGAGTTGCTGCTGCTCGACCAGGCCCTGCAGCGCCTGGCGCTGATCGATGCAGAGCTGGTCCGGGTGGTCGAGTACCGGTTCTTCGGCGGTCTGAGTATCGAGGAAACCGCCGAAGTCCTGGCATGTTCGACCCGCACGGTCAACCGTCACTGGACCGCGGCGCGGGCATGGCTGCATCGCGAATTGTCGCAAGCCTGATCCCGGCCCCGGAACGGGCTATTCGAATCCGGAGCGGAAGATCACCGACAGTTGGTTGTTCAGCGTGTTGACGAACACATGGCCGAAGCCGTTGGTTTGCGGCCACGGCGGGCTGTTCGTGGCCGCCGATGTGAAGGCCACGACGCCTGAATTGCCGATTCGCGGAATCAGCGATCCGTTGCCGTTGGCCGGTTCGTCGTTCCAGTGCCCGGCATAGACGAACTGGTAGGCCGAAAACGACGAATTCAGCTCGATGAAGTAGGCATCGCGCACCCCGTTGGTGTCGCGCGGATCCATGCCGAGCACGGACTGGAAGCCGATCAGCCAGCCGTTGTCCGAGATGCTCACGCGACCGTTGCTGGAACCGTCGACCACCGGGGCGCCGGTCGGATCGGGATTGCCGACCCGGATCTTCTGGCCGCTGACCGTGTCGACCACGTACAGCTGTGGAACGAAGTTGCCGTCGGGGTTGAAGAACAGGTTGACGTTGGTGCGGAACGCGACCCGGTGGCCGCTGCAGGCCGATGCCGGCGCGGAGTGCGAACGCGACACTGCGACCGTTCCGACGTCCTTTGTCAACAGGATGTTGTTGCCCGCAATCACGTTGCCGACGAACAGGTCGACGCCCGGCGGGTCGTCGGGCGACACGTCGCTGTTGCTGCTTGAAAAGGCCAGCAGGCCGTTGCCGTAGGAGAAGTTGCGGCAGCTGATCGGGTCGCCGAAGACGTCGACACAGGCGCGCCGCGTGACCACGGTGCTGCCGGGGGGCGAGTCGGCCTGGTGCAGGAAGGTGCCGCTCTGGCCGAGTGGGTCGAGGTTGGTGGCGCCGGTACGGAACACGATGCCCTGGCCGGTGCAGTCCATGGTGTATTCGTCGACATCGGCGTTGGCGGCCTCGATGCGTGCATTGTCGAGGCTGACGATTTCGGTGGTCTGGGTCAGCCGGTCGCGTCGGTAGATCTGGGAAACGCCGTTGGTGTTGACCCCGGGCACGATATCGGTGGCGCGAGTCCGGAACAGCACGTAGCGGCCGTCCGTGGAGATCACGCGCGAATGCGGACTGTCGTAGCCGACCACCGACGTTGCCGAGGCCTCGCCATTGGGCTGGACGCTGACCAGTTCGGCCTGGTCGGTTTCAAGGTCGTAGACGTAGACCTGGACCTGGTTGGAGGTGTCCTCGGGAATCAGCGCGCGCGACTGCAGGACGACGAAGCGGCCATTTCCCGAAATGCCCTGCAGTTGGCCGCCGAAGCCGACCGGGTTGCCTTGCGGATCGAGGCTGATGATCCGGGTGGGCTCAGCGGCGTTCGCTGCCACGATGATCCATGCTGAAATCAATGCGGCGATCCGGCGTGTCGCTGGTCGAGACCAGCGGCTCGCGGCTAGGCGCCGGCGCTGGGTTCTGCTGATCGATGCTTCCATGCAAATGTTCCCTGGTGTGACTGCTGATCGCTTTAGATCCACTTCGCCTCGAAAACCCTTGCGACTCCTTCATCAATGAATGCGCAGACTGCTCTGAAAGTGCGACATCCGGATCAGTGCGGCGATTCGGAATCGAAATCTGCCGAGGCGCGCGACGGGTTTCGTACAATGCTCGGGGCGACACGATGGGAAACGATGGGAATTACGGGGACAGCAATGGCCGAGCGCGCATCGATCGAACTCATTCGGCCCGACGACTGGCACCTGCATCTGCGCGACGGTGCGGCATTGGCTTCGGTGCTGCCGGCCACGGCGCGCTGCTTCGCGCGTGCCATCGTAATGCCTAACCTGAAGCCGCCGTTGACCACGGTAGCGGCCGCAAGCGCCTACCGCGACCGGATCCTCGCAGCCTTGCCCGAAGGTATGCGCTTCGAGCCCTTGATGACGCTGTACCTGACCGACAACACCGATCCGGCCGAGATCCGGCGCGCGGCCGAAAGCGGCTTCGTGCACGCGGTCAAGTACTACCCGGCCGGGGCGACCACCAACTCTGATTCTGGTGTCACCGACCTGAAGCACGCGCGTGCCGCGCTTGAGGCGATGCAGGAGGTCGACCTGCCGTTGCTGATGCACGGTGAGGTGACCGACTCCGCGGTCGACATCTTCGACCGCGAGGCGGTGTTCATCGAGCATCATCTCGCTCCGCTGCTGCGCGATTTTCCAGGGCTGCGAATGGTGCTGGAACACGTCACTACGTCCGATGCAGTCGAGTTTGTCAAGGCTGCACCCGAGACTATTGCTGCGACGATCACGGTGCATCACCTGTTGCTCAATCGCAACGCGATGTTCGAGGGTGGCCTGCGGCCGCATCTTTACTGCCTGCCGGTGATCAAGCGCGAGACGCATCGGCGCGCGCTGGTCGCAGCCGCGACCGGGGGCAATCCGAAGTTCTTCCTCGGCACCGACTCGGCACCGCATCCGGCGAGTGCAAAGGAGTCCGATTGTGGCTGCGCTGGCGTCTACTCGGCGCCGGTCGCGCTCGAACTGTATACGGAAGTATTCGAAGCGGCTGGCGCACTGGAGCGGCTCGAGGCCTTCGCCAGCTTCCACGGTCCCGATTTCTATCGCTTGCCGCGCAATCGCGACACGATCAGGCTCACGCGCGCCCCATCGCAGGTTCCGGAGCGACTCGACCTGGGCGGCACCGAGGCAGTGCCGCTCCGGGCCGGCGCGGCTCTGGGCTGGCGCCTGATGGCATGATGATCGTTCGTGTTGTGCGCTGGCGCGAAGGCCGCTGATGGATCCGATCATCCTGTTCTTCATGCTGGGGCTGGTGGCCGGGCTGCTGAAATCCGAACTGCGGTTGCCTTCGGCGGTCTACGAGTTCGTCTCGATTCTGCTGCTGCTGTCGATCGGTCTCAAGGGCGGGGTCGAACTGGCTCTCCAGCCGTTTCTGGGCCTGTTGCCGGATGTGCTGGTCGCGATCGTGATCGGGCTGCTGCTGCCGCTGGTGGCGTTTACGGTGCTCAGCAGGCTCGGCGGTTTCAAGCGCGCCGATGCCGCCTCGATCGCGGCGCATTACGGTTCGGTCAGCGTCGGCACCTACGCCGTGGCCGCGGCCTGGCTGACCAGCCGCGGTATCGGGTTCGACGCTCATCTGCCGCTGTTGCTGGTGGTGCTGGAAGTGCCGGCGATCCTGGTCGGCATCGTGCTGGCGCGCGGCATCTTCAGCGACACACACTGGCACAAAGTCGCGCATGAAGTGTTTCTCGGCAAGGGCATCGTGCTGTTGCTGGGTGGCTTGCTGATCGGCTGGTGGTCGGATCCGGCCGCACTGGCCGGCATCGAACCATTGTTCTTCGACCTGTTCAAGGGCATTCTTGCGATTTTCCTGCTGGAGATGGGCTTGATTGCCGCGAGTCGCTTCGGCAGCCTGCGGCAGTACGGCATCTTTCTGCTGGCTTTCGGCCTGGCAATGCCGCTGTTCGGTGCCGTGATCGGTGCCGTGGCCGGCACGTTGATGGGTCTGAGCGTGGGCGGCACGATGCTGTTCGCGACCCTGATCGCCAGCGCATCCTACATTGCGGTGCCGGCGGCGATGCGCATCTCGGTACCCGAAGCCAACCCGACGCTGTCGCTGACCGCATCCCTGGGGATTACCTTCCCGTTCAATGTGCTGGTCGGGATCCCGCTGTACTGGAAACTTGCTGAAGCGGTCCACGCCGGGCTGCCGGGATGAATGAAATGGACGAGCTGAAACCGCATTCGCGCAAGCTGCTGACGATCGTCACCGAGGCGGCGCTGGAGGCTTCGTTGTGCCGTGATCTGGAACGGCTGGGTGCACACGGCTATACCATCACCAACGCGCGCGGCAAGGGTAGCCGGGGCAAGCGTGAAGCCGGCTGGGATTCCGATGCCAACATTCGCATCGATGTGGTCTGCGATGATGCGACGGCCGAACGTATTTCTACCGAAATGCGTCGGCGATACTACGACAATTACGCAATGATCCTGCTGCTGTCGGACGTCCAGGTGCTGCGGCCGGAGAAGTTCTGAGATGGAACGCCTGGGCACTGCGGCAACTGACCTGGCACACGCGGCCGAACTGCTGCGGGCCGGCAAGCTGGTGGCCTTTCCGACCGAGACTGTCTATGGTCTCGGCGCCGATGCGGCCAACCCGGATGCCGTTGCTGCCATCTTTGCCGCCAAGGGCCGCCCGGCCGATCATCCGGTGATTGTCCATCTGGCCTCGGCCGCGAGTCTGGTCGACTGGGCCGATCCGGTGCCGGAGGTCGCGCTTCGCCTGGCAGATGCCTTCTGGCCTGGGCCATTAACGCTGGTGCTGCGGCGCGCCAGAGGCGTTTCCGACCGGATTACAGGAGGCCAGGATACCGTCGGCGTGCGGGTGCCGAACCATCCGGTGGCCCGCGCCTTGTTGCGCGAGTTCGGCACTGCATTGGCCGCGCCGTCAGCAAATCGTTTCGGCCGGATCAGCCCGACTACGGCGCAGCATGTTGTCGACGAGTTCGGCGATGAGGTTTCGGCAGTAATCGATGGTGGCGCCTGTCCGGTCGGGGTCGAATCGACCATCGTTGATCTGAGCAGCGACCGGCCGCGACTGCTGCGTCCGGGCATGATTCGTCGCGAAGCCATCATCCAGGCGATGGGGGCACCACTGCTTCGCACGGTTGACGAGGACGGGCCACGCGCGTCCGGGCGCCTGGCGTCGCATTACGCGCCCAGCACGCCGCTGGAACTGGTCGATGGGGCGGAGCTGCACCTGCGCCTCGAACGCTGCGCGCGTGAGCATGAACGGGTCGTCGTGCTGGCGCGTTCGCCCGAGCCTTGCGGTCTGCACAAGGTCGCCTGGGCCCTGATGCCCGCTCAGCCGATGCAGTACGCCCGTCGCTTGTATGCCGAGTTGCGTGCGGCCGATCAAATTGCACCCGATCGCATTCTGGTCGAAGCGGTGCCGGAATGTTCCGCCTGGGACGCGATCCGAGACCGTCTGCGGCGTGCGGCTTCAGCCGAGGACTGAAGCTCAGCCGCTCCTGACCATCGACATGACCTGGCCCATGTCCAGAGTGCGGGACTTCTGGTCGATCTGCAGAATGTATTCGGTCTGGATTTGCCTGGCCGAGTCGAGCACTTCCTGGTAGCTCTGCTTGAGCAATTCGGTGCTCATCTGTCGGCCGCCGGCGTAATAGCGCCGCGCTACCTGACCCAGTGCGTAGGTACTGGCGAAGGAGAACGCCATGCCGGTGGCGCCGCGACCGATCCGACCGACCGCGCGTCCCGCCGCGGCACGGAACAGCCCGCCGATCAGCTTGCGGCCGAATTGCTCGATGTACTGCGAGCTCATACCGACACCCAGCGTGGCCAAGAACTCCTTGATGTGGCCGCGATCGAGCTCGACGCCGTACTGCTTGCCGATGCCGTAGACCATCTTGATCTGCAGCGGAATGATCGCCATCGACGCCCAGGACTGCGGCAGCAGCTCGAGTGCGCCGTTGAGAATCGAACAGTTCAGGATCGACTTGTCCAGTGCCGCCTCGTTGACGCGGGGCAGGGTGGAGGCCGCCGCGACAGCTATCGTGGCGGGCGCTGTGGGCACGGATTCCGGTATGGCGACTTCGCTGATCTCGAGCACTGCATCGGCCTCGCGCTCGACTGCGGCTGCCTCGGTCGGGGCCATGCCCATTGCCGCGCGCAGGCGGTCGAGAAAGGCGCGTTCGGGCTCGATCAGCCGACCGTCGGCCTCGCACACACCGACCGCCATTTCATAGGCCAGATGACGTTCACCCGGTCCGTCCAGCACCGCGACCGCGTCCTCGACCGAGACGTGCTTGAGCAGCACGTCCTGGTAGATCCGCCGCACGTCCGGTCCATTGCCGTTGCCGGTCAGGGACTCGGCAATACGGCGGAATTCCTCGCGCTCGGCCTCATGCTTGTCGCCGTCGGCAAAAGCTGCGTGCAGGGCAATGCAAAGAATGGCGGAATCGCGGTCAAGCTGGCTCATCTTCAGGCTCCGAAACGCAATGACTCAAGGGGATGCGGGGCTCTCATATCATCAATGAATACCAGACAGCAGACTCGCCCGGGTTATTCCTGACCCGACCGTCGCCAGACGGCTCCGGGTCTTGTCGCCGCGGTGCGTTCGCGGCCTGAATGAACGTACGGAACAGGAGTTGCTTAATCTCGACGGGGGCAGACCGGTGATTGATGTACGCCGAAGACTTCAGCAATCTCGGTGATCAGCCAGGGACCGGGGTCTGGCTCTTGTTGCATGGATCGCCAATAGCAAGAAGCAAGACCTCCGGACCCACGTCATGCCTGTCCCGTCTTTTGTCAGTCTTCGTCACTGCGGGGCTGCAGTTCACTTGCCGCGAGGCTTCTCGAGGATGCCAATTTCCAAAGGCCGATCCCGCCAAGCAGGTAGATGAAGGCCTGTGCATTCTGCAGCATCGACCATTCGCTGTTTTTGAAGGACACCGCGATGGCGAAGGGCGGAAACAGGATCATGTAGGCAGAAACGAGCCGCAGCACCAGCGGTGAGAGCAGACCGCCATGATCGGGACGATTTGCAATCAGCCGCAGCCCGGTTGATATCAGCCACAAGGAAACGAGCACCATGGCGATTCCAACCAAGCGGGCTATGGTCGGGTTGGCCGTCTGTGGGTCAACGATCAGCACGCTTGAAAATACCGCCGACGCAGCGGCGAGACTAGCCACGAACACGCCGGCAGAAGTCCGAATCAGCGGGTGCCATTGTCGGACTTCCGAGGTGTCACTACGGTCAGTTTCGCAGCGTTCGAGATTCATCCAAGCTCCGCCAGCAGTTCCGCCTGGTGGGCTTCGGTCAGCGGTTCGATCAGGTTGTCGAGGTTGCCTTCGAGGATGTTGTCGAGGTCGTACAGGGTCAGGCTGACACGGTGGTCGGTAACGCGGCCCTGCGGGAAGTTGTAGGTGCGGATGCGCTCGGAGCGGTCGCCGGAGCCGACCTGGAGTTTGCGGCTTGCCGCTTGCTCGCTGTGCTGGCGGCTGCGCTCGGCTTCGAGCAGGCGCGCCGACAGCAGTGCCAGGGCGCGGGCCTTGTTCTTGTGCTGCGAGCGCTCGTCCTGACATTCGACCACGATGCCCGAGGGCAGGTGGGTGATGCGGATCGCCGAGTCAGTGGTATTGACGTGCTGACCGCCGGCGCCGGAGGAGCGGTAGGTGTCGATGCGCAGATCGTTGGAATCGATCGCGATCTCGTCGACGTTATCGACTTCCGGCAGAATCGCGACGGTGCAGGCCGAGGTGTGGATGCGGCCTTGGGATTCGGTCGCCGGCACACGTTGCACGCGGTGTGCACCGGATTCGAACTTGAGACGTGAGTAGGCGCCCTGGCCATTGATGCGGGCGATGATTTCGCGGTAGCCGCCGGCTTCGCCGTGCTGGGCCGACAGGATTTCGACATCCCAGCCGCGCAACTCGGCGTAGCGGCTGTACATCCGGAACAGGTCACCAGCAAACAGTGCCGCTTCCTGGCCGCCGGTACCAGCGCGGATTTCGAGGAACAGGTTGCGACCGTCGTTGGGGTCGGCAGGAAGGATCAGACGCTGCAGTTCGCGGTTCAGCGCCAGCCGTTGCTGTTCGATTTCGGCCAACTCATCCTCGGCCAGGGCGCGGATCTCCGAGTCCTTCTCGGCCAGCATGGTGCGGGTCTGCCCGGCCTGGGCATCGAGCCGCTTGATTCGCTGCCAGACCCGGGTCAACTCCTGCAGATCGCCGTATTCGCGCGACAGGGCCGTGAAGCGGCGGCTGTCGCGGGTGGCGTCGGGCTCTGCCAGCAGTCGCTCGAGTTCCTCGAAGCGCTCCAGCGCCTGTTCCAGGCGATGCGCCAGGGCCGGGTTCATGTGAGGTCATCCAGCAGCAGCTTGCGCGCCGCGGCCATCAGTTCCTCGTCGGTGATTTCGGCAGCCTTGCGCAGTTGCATGCTGGGCGCGTGCAGCAGGCGGTTGGTCAGTCGGTGGCCGAAGCGCGCCAGCACGTCTTCCGGCGAGCGCCCGGCGGCCAGTTCGCGCTGGGCCTGGTCGAGCAGCTTGTCACGTTCGACAAAGGCTCGGCTACGCAGCGCCTTCAGGGTCTCGCCGGCGGCGTGCAGGTTGAGCCAGCGGTCGAAAGCTTCGGCCTGGCCCTCGACGATGCGGTTGGCCTCTTCCAGCGCCCGGGTGCGCTGCCGGTAGCCGTGCTCGGCGATTTCGCGCAAGTCATCGACGGTATACAGGTAGACGTCGTCGAAGTTCTTGACCGCCGGCTCGACGTTGCGCGGTACTGACAGGTCGAGTACGAACATGGGCCGGTTGCGCCGTTGCTTGAGCGCCTTGCCGATCATGTCGGCGCGCACCAGCGGCACCGTGCTGGCGGTGCAGGCCACTACCAGATCGTGCCTCGGCAGCTCGGCTTCGAGCTGGTCGAGGCCGATGACCGAGGCATTGAACTGTGCGGCTAACGCCTCGGCCCGCTTCGGGCTGCGGTTGGCGATGGTCATCGATTTCAGGCCCTGGCCGACGAAGTGCCGGGCGCAGTCCTCGATCATTTCGCCGGCACCGATCATCAGTGCCGACAGCTTGTCGACCTGGCCGAAGATCTGGTGGGCCAGCTTCAGCGCAGCAAACGGCAGCGTAACCGGGTTGTGGCCGATGCCGGTTTCGGTGCGCACGATCTTTGAGGTCTGGAACGAATGCTGAAACAGGCGGTCCAGTATGGTGCCGAGGGTGTTGTACTGCTGGGCCGATTGCCAAGCCTGCTTGACCTGGCCGACCACCTGGGGTTCGCCGAGCACCATCGAGTCCATGCCCGAGGTTACCTTGAGCAGGTGCAGCACGGCCAGGCGATGTTCAAGCGTGAAAAGATACTCGCGGAAGCTGCCGGGCTCGGCCTGGTGCCATTGATGCACCCATTCGATCAATGCCGGTATGCTTGCTCGATCGCCGGAGGCGTACAGCTCGGTCCGGTTGCAGGTGCTGACGATGGCGCATTCGCGCACGCCGGGCACGGCCTGCATCGCCACGAGTGCATCGCCGATCCGGTCCGGCGAAAAGGCAAGCCGCTCCCGAATCGCGACCGGCGCGGTCCGGTGACTCAAACCAAGGGCAACAACCGACATGCACGAACCAGAGTCAGACAAACCAACCATTCTCCTCGCATCGGTCAGCCAAATCAAGCTGATTACCGTCGCGGC
>Ga0100390_10002686_pt1 | contig 15725 bp, 2 predicted proteins | sample CryGeymeta201514_FD_81540 | JGI IMG/M metagenome (GOLD analysis project Ga0100390, IMG submission 81540) | Groundwater microbial communities from Crystal Geyser aquifers in Utah, USA - Crystal Geyser metaG 2015-14 | ecosystem: Environmental > Aquatic > Deep subsurface > Groundwater | place: USA... | reverse complement strand
AGCGTCACCCTGGACTGGAGTGGCAACGAAACCGAGCTCGCCAACTGCCAGATTGACCGCCCGGTGCCCATGGACTGTGACCTGAATGAGACCATCTATCACGGGGGCGTGAGCTACGCACCGTTGGGCCAAGGACAGATCTACTCCGAGTTCACAAACCTCCATTTCCACAGCGGCATGGGGCTTGTCCGTGATGTGTCTCAGATTCTCGTCGACAAGTCCATTCTTCCCGAGGTCCCGGGGCAGGCAGTCACGACGGCCGATTTCAGGAATCGGTACGATCTACTGGTGGTCGTGGTGCCCGATCAAGTGGACGAACCCTTTACTCCGATGCAGATTTCTCCTCTCGAAGCGATCCCGGAGTATCTCGGTAGCTCCAATGCCTTCGAGAGGGACCGGTTCAGCGCCGACGACTGGGGCACTCCCAGTACGCTGGGATACCCCGGAGCGCCGTCCGTTTCAGTTCCCAGTCTCATTCTGCCCGCCAGTGTTGCCCTCACTCCCACCACGGTGCCTGCCCCAACGGGTTCCGGACTGGCCACCGCGGCGCACTATCTCGGGCACGCCTTTGGCTTCGTGGACACGCTGGACTTCTTCGGGTTTCAAAGCGCGGCCGTCAGTCCCTACACAGTGATGCAGAATGGCATCCGGCTGGACCCGTGGCACAAGATTCAGGCCGGCTGGCTGAGTCCGTTCCTGGTCAGGCAGGACCGACTCAACGCTCAGGTGCCGCAGATGGAAAACAACCTGACCAACCCCATCGTCTACAAAGTCCCGGCGGACCTCAACAATGTGAACGGTCCCGAATACTTTCTTGTGGAGAACCACCAGTCCACTGGGGCAGACTTCTTTGGCGATGTCACTCCTGCGGGGATATACATCTGGCACATTGACGAGCGCTTTGGACCCGTGAATGCTCCTCTAATTACCTCCAATGTCGCCCCCATTCCCGACAAATACAACTTCTTCCTGAATCCGACGATGAACATTCAGGACTTCGGTGACGGCGGGGTGGGGTGGAGCGCCTACAGCAGCTCCAATCGTTCGGGTTTCCTGAACGGCGATGAGGCCAACTACTTCATGGGGCTGATTCAGGCCGACGGGTTGCGTCAGCTCGAGCGCGGGGTGATTGGCATGGAGGGCGACCCGTTCCCTGGGTCATCCGGACGGACTCAGCTTACGCAGCACGGTGACGTGGCAAATGGCGATGAGCCTACCACTCGGTTCAACCCAACGATTCTGAGTCAGCCACCTACAACAGACAATCTATCCCTGTCGAGGCGGTTCCGATCTGCGGGCGATACGTATGTCCGTTTCGGTGGGATCAGTGAATCAGCGTCGACGATGATGATCAACATTTTCACTCGCCCGCGTGAAATACTGATTGAGCCGACCAGCCTTGTTTTCATCGAACGCGTCAGGGCAATCGCAATCACGGGCGCGGCAAATGACACGCTCACCGTCACCTTCGGAGTCACGGGCACGGACCATGCGGTTAATCCCGCAGTTCCCCTAACCGTCATCGGTTCGGACGGCCCCGGCGACGGTAACGGCACCGGTGCCGGAGACATCAACAATTACCTTCTGGAAAGCGGCATGGGAACTCCCGTCGACCTGCAAGGCGCGGTGATCCAGTACAACCGCGCCACGCGCACCGCGACCCTTTCCCTTGCAGCCGGAGCTTTAAAGGACGTCTACAAGCTCACGGTTCGCAACCTGAATTATCAGCAGTCCTCAACCGATTCCACCGGACTTCCCTTCGGCATAGAGAATATGTCCCAGGGGATTGTCAATGATGTCGTGGGCGCCACGGCCATCGTCAAGCAGGGACAAACAAATGTCCCAATTTTTAAGCTGCATTTTCGCCATACCACGCCGGCTCAGGACATCGTCGCGTCGGAAGGCAATGTCACCATCAACGAGTTCCGCATCGACGAAGCCGGCTCCAGCAAGGACGATACTGACATCAAACGCGCAGTGCTCTATGAAGACAGCAACGGCGACGGTCTCCTCAACGCTTCACCGACTCCCTCCGGCGACCGTGCGATCGCGATTGGCAGCATATCCAACCAGTCTGTAACCTTCACCAATCTTCAATATGAGATTCCCCTGGGTGAGACACGTGACTGGTTCGTTACATACGACATTTCCGACACGGCCCAGACGAATCCCTCCATCACCGTCGGCGCGCGCGTCGACAACTCCGCGTACTTCAGCCAATTGGTGCCGGGCGCCGTGCGGGAGCGCAACTACGCGAACGGCAATTTCCTGTTCCCGTGGGGTTCGCTGCCCGCGACTATCATTGAGGGCGCCGATACTCTGACCGTTTCCCCCACCAGCCTTGCCCCCGCAACGATCGCCCAAGGCGCCGAGGACGTAGCCATGGAAGCGTTGCGTTTCACGGTCAACCGGGACGATGCGGTCATCAAGCGCATTCGCGTGCGTCAGCCCGACAGCGCCCTCGTGACGGAAGTGGGCCGGGTCAAACTGTGGGATGACGTTGATGCAGACGGCGCGTTTGATCCCACGGTGGACACAGTGCTCAAAGAGGGGATTCTCTCAGCCAGCGGCGGAGTCAAGTCCGTGGTCTTCGACGACTTGAACTACAAAGTCGTTTCCGGTACGGCTCGAAGGGTTTTCATCACTTACAGTATTACAACGGTTGCACGTGAAGGCGAGACGGCCAGTGTACGGATTCTCAATTCGCCGACCGCAAACCCTCCGGATATTGATGTCGAACTGGTAAATAACCTAAATGATCCCGTGACGGATATTGTCTCCACGGCCAGCTTCCCCATCCAGTCCGCCACCAGCACCATCGTTCGGGCAACCCACTCTCTGACGGTGACCGGACGCGATCTCGCTCTTCCCCAGATCGATCCCGGACGAACGACGGTAGTTGGCGGGACTCCTCCCGTCGTCACCGCCAAGGGAGTCGCGATGCTCAAGCTCATCATGACGCCGGAGGAAGGCAATATCAGTGTGCGATCGATCAAAGTGACCAAGACGGGTACGGCAGACCCCACCACCGTCAGCCTTGTACGAATCTACGAGGATAAGAACAACAACGACGAGCTGGATTCGGACGACCTCGAAACCGGCGGCGGCGCGTTGGGCACCGGCACTCTTGACGGGTCGGGTGTCGTGACCATCGCCTTGCCGTCCACGGGCGGGGTGCCCACGTTCACGATCACGGAAGGCTCTTCGCGTTCCGTGATCGTCGTGTATGACATTGCCACCACTGCGCCCGTGGGTGAGACTGTAGGCGCCAGCATTCAGGTGACGAGTGACGTGGATGCCTCGCCCGATGCCGCCGATTTCCCGACAGTTCCGCTTCTGTCGACCGAGTCACAACTGAGAGGGTTCCTCGACGTAACTAAGAACCCGACGGTGTACGCTCCCGCAAGTCTACTGCCGGGGGATACGGACAAGGTCATGCTCGCGTTCCGAATGCAGGACGTTCGCAATCCCAACGACACATTCCCGGCCACCGATCCACAGGTTGATCCGGTTACGGTTACGTATCTGAGAGTCGATATCGCGGGAACGGCTCCCGCCGGCACGGTGACCGACGTCTCCATCTATGAAGACCTCGACGCCGATGGGGTGGTCGATGCCGGCGAGGTCGCTCTTCCCGCGGGGACTCCAGGCTCCGGTTACGTCGAATTCAGCGGACTCACCATTGACGTGCCGGTGGGCGTGACCAAACAGTTCCTCGTCGTGTTCGATATTGACGGCGCCGCGCTTCCGGGGGGCACCGTGAGCGCTCGCATGGCCAATACCGGCTATGTCGTGGGTGACGGTGTTGTGGTAACTCCCAATTTCCCGCTGGAGTCGGATTCCGACTCCGTCGCTGTTGGCAACCAGACAACCCCCATCATCGACGCTCCTCCGCAGGTGGTGTGTGACAGTACGTTCGTCCGCGAGAACGGATTCACGGTTGCTTTCTCCGAAGACCTCGATCGGGTCTCCGCCGAGACCGAAATCAACTACACGCTGGCGGTCAACAGCGTCGTCGTTTCGAGAACCGGCTGGACCGCAACCATGCGGACGGACAACCGAACTGTTGATGTAGACATCGCCATCCCGCCGGGGACGATACTGTCCCTGGGAGATCCCTACACGCTCACCGTGAATAACATTCGGGATGCGTCCGGCATCTTGGGCGCCGTCAACGGCGAGTGCTTGGGTACGGTCCGGGACAGCACCCCGCCGCTTCTGACTTCGTGTTCCGCAGACAACGAGAATGTGCGGATGAAGTTCACGTCTGCCGACGGACTCAATGAATCAACCGCCATAGACAAAGCCAACTACGCTCTCGAAAGCCCTGTGGGCACGGCAGTAGATGTGAGCGGCGCCACGATCAGTGTGGACGCCCCCGCGGCGCCGAATCCCACCGTGACGATCACCGGCTTGGCCTTGGCCACCGGCGCGACCTTCGAGGTGACCGTATCCAATGTCACCGATAACGCAGGGAATCCCGTCGCCGCCGGAAGTGTGTGTCCCGGCACCGTTGTGGACACGCTTCCGCCAAGAGTGGAAGCGTGCCGTGCGGATGAGACGCGTGTGGCGATCACCTTCTCGGAAGACGTGGTTGAGGCCGACGCATTGGACAAAAATAATTACGATCTGCAAAGCCCCGTCGGGACGGTATTGAATCTCTCGCAGGTTTCTCTCAGCTACAGCTCCGCGGCTCGCACAGTTCTGATGTCCAACCTTTCTCTGACGCCCACCCGGGACTTCAAGGTGACGGTGCGAAACGTCCGGGACCAATCCAACAACCCGATGGATAAAACCGGAATTCCTCCGAGGAACACCTGCACCGGGATCGTCGGGATCAGTCTGACGATCCCAGGGGGATCGAACATTATCAGCTTGTTCTCGATTCCATGGAACCTCACCGACAAGAGCGCTCTGAACCTGTTCCAGAATCAGCCGGGACTGGATTCGGACCCGGTGACACACAACTGGAATATCGCCCGGTGGGACCCGACCGGACTGGACGCGTCGCGGGGGCGCTACGTCTATCTCTTTGAGGACCCAGAGAACCGAGGCAGCTTCGTCCGGATCAATCTGGGCGAGGCCTACTTTGGCACTTTCCCGGCGGATACGTCGGTGAATGTCAGCGAGGGCAGCCCGTTGGGGGACACCACACCGCTTGACGTGGCGCTCCCAACCAACAACTGGTTTATCCTGGGCAACCCGTATCTCTTCAACTTCCGCTGGGATACGGATCAGATTCTTGTCGTGCGGGGGGGAAGCAGTGTGACGATGAAGTCGCTGGTGGGGAACCCCTCACGCCCCATGGAATACTACGCATGGGCCTTTGACAACGCAACCCAGGACTACAAGCTGGTCGGCGATATCGACACTTTTGGTTCAAGCGTCAACGATATCCTGGAGTACGCCAGCGGTGCGTGGGTGAAGACGAACACATCTGGCGTCACGTTGCGCCTGCCCGCCCCGGGTTCCGCCTCGCGTGCATCGGTGGCAGCTCCGCAATCCGCAATCCGCAATCCGCAATCCGCGACGGGATGGTCCGTGGAATTGATAGCGTCCCTCGGGCAACGGAAGGACGCCGGCAATCTCTTCGGCGTCAACGAGTCACTGTTCGGGGAAGGTTTGCTCATCACGGCTCCTCCCGCCGCGCCGAAGGGGGTTGATCCTTACGGGGTTGAGCTTTCGTTTGTGCGTCCCGAGCGACCACGGGACACGGGAGGCTATGAGATCGACCTTCGCACCCGGGCGACCGCCAATGAGACCTGGCACTTCGACATCATTACCAGCGCGCGTAACCAGGAGATTTCGCTCCAGTGGCCGAACCTGACATCCCTGCCGAAACAATACCGGTTGAGGCTGATCGACACGCAGACAGGGACGCGCCGGGCAATGCGCACTACGTCCAACTACACCTTCCGCTCCAACACAGATGGCGACACTCGGAGGAGGTTCCAGGTAGAACTCGTTCCGGCGTCTCAGGGCGGAATCCGAATTAGCAATGTCAGCATTGGTTCACCCAACAGCAGAAGCGCCACGTCGGGTGTTCGGGTTTCCTGCGCGGTCAGCCATGACGCCGCCCTGCGCGCCCGGATTCTGACGGCCTCAGGCAGAATCATTCAGGTACTGGGGCCTGTGTCGGTGAAGGCGGGGATCAACCTGCTGTCCTGGGACATGAAGAACCGCCTCGGTGCTCTGGTGCCGCGCGGGGTGTACGTGATTGAGCTGGTCGTCGAGGATGAAGAAGGGCAGGCGTTCAAGGCGGTTAGAACGGTGAGGGTGCAATAAGTCATTTTTTTGTTGACCTTTGAGGTGCGCGCTTCCGGTGGTCAGAAGCGCGGAATGGGTGCCCCTCAAGTGGTCAAGGATGAGTTCGCTAGAAAAACAAGGCTCCCGCAGAATGCGCAGGAATTGCAGAAGGAAAAGAGCACTTTAGAGCTACCATCCTGTATTGAAGCTATCGCGTATTCCGCGTGTTCTGCGGGGATAACCTTTTTTCCAGTAGAGTCAACGATGAGCAGTTAGCAGGCAACTCGCAGCAGAGCGCTGTCAATTGCTTACCCGCAACGGGAGTAGAACGATGAAATTTCGAGAAATGAGCGCCAGAGGGAGGGTAATGGTATGCCTTGCGGTTTGCCATTGTCTGGGGTTCCATCGGACAGCCGACGCCGTTCCGGCCGCACCGGGCGGCGTTACTGTAAGGCAGCCCGACGGCGCTTCTTTTGCAGGCTACCTCAAAGGCGATGAGTACGGCCACTGGAACGAAGATGCACGGGGATATCCCATCGTCAAATCCTCACAAACACACTTCTGGGTGTACGCTCAGCAAGCTGGAAACCTACTGACCCCTACAGCCACGGTCGTCGGCAGGGGAGACCCCGCCCGGGCCGGGTTGCGGAAGACCGTTCCCTCCTTGCTGAGAGCCGGTCGTTCAGAGATGCGTGCCCGGGGTTCGCGTTCTGCGAGAGTCGCCAACACTGGCATCCTGAAGAATCTCGTGATTCTTGTCGCATTCGCCGACAAGGCCGGGGATTTCCTCCCATCTGACTATTCTTCACTGTTCAACGACACGGGATACACGTCGGACGGGGCCGTTGGGTCTGTGAAGGATTTCTTCAGCGAGGTTTCCTACAACGCCCTTGCTGTGGATTCTACCGTGACGATTTGGGTGACACTCGACAATGGGTATGCCTATTATGGCGCTAACGTCGATGGATATGACGTTCGTCCACGGGAGATGGTCCAAGAGGCCTTGGCCGAACTGGATGCGACGGGCTTTGACTTCACGACGGTGGATGGGGACGGAGATGGCTGGGTCGACGGGCTTGATGTTATCCATGCCGGAGGAGGGGAGGAGTACTTCGGCAACGACCCGAACTACATCTGGTCGCACGCATCGGTATTGCCTACTCCGGTTACATATGATGGCGTGAGTATGCAGAGCTATCATACGGAACCGGCTCGGCGCGGTTTGGATGCGCAACCAGCAACGCAAGGGATCACGAGAATCGGCGTGATTTGCCATGAGACGGGCCACTTCCTTGGCTTGCCCGACTTGTATGACTACGGCTATGACAGCGCTGGCGTTGGGAGTTTCTGCTTGATGGCGAGCGGCAGTTGGAATGGCGAGGGCGGCACATCGCCAGCCCACCTGTCCGCATGGTGCAAGACCACCTTGGGATGGGTCACACCCACAGAAATCATCACCAGCGGCACATACCAGGCGACCCAGGTCGAGACGACCACGGGCATTTTCAGACTCCATGGAGATTTTAGCCGCACCAATGAATACTTTCTGCTGGAGAACCGCCAGGGCGTGGGGTTCGACGCCGGTCTGCCAGGTCCCCTTCGTGGGATATTGATCTGGCATATCGACGAGAATCAGCCCAACAATGATGATCAAACGCACTTCTCGGTAGACCTGGAGGAAGCGAGTGGAGTGCAGCACCTCGAACTCGGGGAGAATTCTGGCGAGGACTCAGACTACTTTCGGTCGGGCAACGTAACACAATTTGGTGATGCAACAAATCCAGACAACAGGAGTTACTCCGACGAGAAGCTGGGACTTGCAGTAACGAGCATCGGTGCCACGGGTCCGTTGATGTCGTTCGGGGTACTGGCCAACGACGATTGCAGCACATCCACCGTTATCGACGCCTTGCCTTATACCAACACTCAGGACACCGCTGGCGCTCAGAATTCGGGTGACCCCTTCCCCTCCTGCGCATCCAACTTCGGCAAAGGCGTGTGGTACGAATACACCGCCGACCGGAACATGACGGTGTGGGCTGACACCGAGGGCAGCGACTTCGACACGGCCATCGCTATTTACACCGGCGATTGCGCCAGTCCCACGGAGAGCGCCTGCGACAATGACTCCGGCACGGGCACGAACGCGCTGGTGTCGTTTGCCGCAACGGCAGGGACCACCTATCTGTTTTTGGTCGGAGGCAACGAAGGCGAGTCGGGCTCGTTGACATTCAACGTCTATACCATTGCCCCCGATCTTCAGATCAAATCGTTCACGGAGCCTGACACTGCCTTCGGTGGCAACGACGTGTACCAGACGATCCCCTCTGGCAGCCAGGTTGAGACCCAGACGACGGATCCCACCGTCACCGTTAGCTACAGCGTGAAGATTGAGAACGATAGCGCCACCGCACAGACGTTTCTCATCAAGGCCACGGAGAGCGTCGACACCGGGTGGACGGTTGCCTACAAAGTCGGTCCGACGGACATCACCCTCGATGTCCTCGAGAACGGGTATACCACAGCATTGCTGAATCCCGGCGGCAGCGAGCCGATCACCGTCGAGATGACTCCGGCGCTCAGCGTTGCTGGTGGGGCAAGCAAGTCGACGACCATCAGCGTCTATTTGGATGGCGCCGACATCACCGTGCGAGATGTCGTGCAAGCCGCAACGACGGCCTCGGGCATCGCCGATCTGTTGATTAAGGCAGACTCCCAGCCCGACGCCGCCTACGCCATCAAGGGTGAATACCGGTCCACCCCGCAGGGAGAGCAGATCGAGACCCAGCACGTTGAGCCGCAGGTTCCGGCCACCTACCAGATCAAGCTGGACAATGACGGCACGACCGCGCGCAGCTTTGTCCTCAATACGACGGAGAATCTCAGCGCGGGTTGGACGGCCACCTATTTCGTGGACGGCAGCGATATCACGGAGGAGATAACCCAGCCCACCGGTTATCTAACAACTCTCCTCAATCCGGGACAAAGCAATGTGGTGACGTTGACACTCACCCCATCATCCGGTGTCGTTGGAGGGATTGAGAACAGTTGCGTTATTGAGGCGTTTCTGGAGAGTGATGCCACCATCCGGGACGCCGTGAAGGCCGTTGCCGTTGCCTCGCGCCCGGACTTGCTGGTGAAGCAGGGCACGGAGGACGACACTGCCTACGCGCTCGACGGGGTGTATCAGACTACCGCTGCGGGAGACCAGATTGAGTCGCAGGGCACGCCTCCGGATGTGGCTGCGGTCTATGATGTTCGAGTCGACAACGACAGCGGCGAATTGCACGCCTACGTGCTAAAGTCTACGGAACCAGCCGAGAGCGGTTGGACGGTTGCTTACTCGGTGGACGGCGCGGACATCACCAGCAGCGTTCGCGGGGCGTCGGGGTATACGATGAGCACGCTGGCCGCGGGCGCCAGCCAGGCGATCACTGTTGAGGTGACTCCTTCGCTGGCGGTTGTGGGCGGAGGAACGAACGATGTCGACGTGAGAGTCTACCGAACCTCCATTGACACCACCGTGAGAGACGCAGTAAGGCTGTCCACCACGGCCACCGATTTGGACAGGCCGGATGCGTCGATCAAAGCAGACGCGGAGCAGGACTCCGATTATTCCGGCGACGGCGTTTACCAGACGACTCCGACCGGCGACCAAGTCGAGGAGCTGTCCATCGACCAAGGCGGCATTGCCACTTTCCAGGTCAAGGTAGAGAACGATGGGAATACCACCAGAGGTTTCCTGATTCAAGCGGTCGAGAACGCGCCCACCGGCTGGACTTTAACGTACAAGGTGGGTGACACGGACGTTACCTCCGCGCTTCTGGGAAGCGGCTATGCGACCTCGGTTCTGGTTCCGGGCGCGGGCGTTGTCATCGACCTTACAACGACATCCGCTCCCACCGTCCTCGGTGGCACGGCGAAGACGGCAACATTCAATGTGTTCCTCGACGGCGACGCTGTCACGGTTCGTGACTCCGTGCAGGCGTCATGCACCGTAAGGGCGGTGGATCGTGTGGACGCCCTCATCCGGAGCGAGTCGGAAACGGATTTAGAGTATGCGCTGGATGATGTGTACCAGTCGACGCCTTCCGGCAATCAGATCGAGTTACAGTCTGTTGACCCGAATAAACTGGCGATCCACCTGGCGAAAATCCAGAATGACGGGAATACTAATCGAACCTTCGTCGTCAGGTCCACGGAGAGCGCCGGCAGCGACTGGTTAGTTGCCTATCTGGTGGGAAGCACGGAAGTCACCTCGGCTATCACCAGCGAGTCCGGCTACACCACCGCGTCACTTCTGCCGTCCGAGAGTATCGTTATATCCATCAGCATGAAGCCAGGCAGTGATGTGCCTGGAGGTGAGACCAAAAGTTCCACGGTCGGTGTCTACCTTGATGCGGCAGATACTACCGTTCGGGACGCCGTCCAAGCGAGCACCAGCGCCAATGGCACCGCAGACCTGATGATCAAACAGGACGGAGAAAATGAGTTCGCCTTCGGCACCGATGACGTTTATCAGTCAGCGCCCGGCGCCGATCAAGTGGAGCCGCAAACGGTTGGGGTCAAGGCAACCGCAACGTACAATATTCAAGTTCAAAACGATGGTGACGAGACGCAATCCTTTGTTCTGAAAGCCAGCGAGAGCTCTGAAACCGGCTGGACAAGTACCTACCGCGTCGGGCCCGCGGATATAACAAACCGTATTCTCAGTGGCCAGGGCTACAACACCGCTGATATTCTCCCCGGAGCCACTGAGATCATCTCCGTCGATGTGGAGCCGGGCACAACCGTGAACGGCGGGGACTCGAAGACCGTTACCATCAAAGCCTACCTCGACTCCCAGAGCGTGGTGGTACGGGACGCTGTGAGCGCGGTCACCACCCTCTCCAGAGCCGACCTGCTGATTAAAGCGGCGGCGGAAGACGACGCCGCGTTCGGGGAGGATGGGGTCTACGAGGAGACGCCGTCGGGAGCCCAGATCGAGTCTCAGACCTCCGACCCTTCGGTAACGACGATCTATCGCGTGAAGGTGGAGAACGATGGGCCCGGTTCGAGGAGTTTCGTACTCAGATCGGAGGAGTCCGCCGATGTGGGTTGGGCAGTGAGCTATTTGTCCGGCGGTGAAGACATCGCCGATTCCATCCTCTCCGCAGACGGTTTCGTCACCGACGTCCTGGCCAGCGGCGCCGGCCAGGTGGTTACCGTTCAGATTACCCCCTCTCTCCTCGTTCCTGCGGAAACGAGCAAGACCTGCACACTGCGCGCTTTTTTGCCCGGCGAAGAGATCGTGTCTCAGGACGCCGTGCAGGCTGTAGCAACGGTACGCGGGGTGACGCAGGCGGACTTGCTCATCAATATGATCGGCGATAGCGAGGACCAGTTCTCGGTCGATGGAGAGTACCAGCAGACTCCCTCCGGAGCGCAGGCCAAGGCACAGTCCGTGGATCGCGAGACGGCGAGTGCGTTTGCCGTCAAAATCCAGAATGACGGGAACACAACTCGAGCCTTTCTTCTGAAGGCGCTGGCAACGACGGAATCCGGCTGGCAGGTCCTCTACCGGCTGGGCGCTATGGATGTTAGTGAGCCGATCCGTCTGAACGGCGCTTTCACTCCCACACTTGAGCCTGGCGGGGAAGCGACTCTGCTGGTGGAGATGGTGCCCGGAAGCAGCGTGAAGGGACTGACCGGCAAAACGGTGGAGATAGAGCTTCTCTACGATCAAGACGCTGCGGATGTTGTGGATGCTGTTCAGGCTCGGACCACGGTCAACATCCTCAGTCAACCCGATCTGCTGATCAAGAAGGGAACCGATCCGGACTCCTCATACGCTATCGACGGAAGTGTCGTCTCCCCCTCAGGTTACCAGCCGGTGCCCTCCGGCGACCAGATTGAGACCAGTGTTGTCAATCGAGAAGAGTCCATCGTCTACCAGGTTAAGATCGAGAACGACGGCAACATCGATCGCGCCTACTACCTGACCGCAACGGAAAACGATTCGCCCGGGTGGAGCGTCAAATATGTCGTCGGGGGAGTGGACATTACCGACGGCATTGTGAAGGGCGCGGGATACACGACATCCACCCTTGCCCCTGCCAGCGCCGAGATTATCACGGTGCAGACGATCGCCGACAGCGCCGCGGTGGGCGGTTCGACGAAGTCCTGCACAATTCAGTCGTTTCTCGACAAATCCGTCACGGCGGTCAGGGACGTTGTCAAAGTGATGACGACGGTCAACGCAATTACCCGGGCAGACATGCTCATCCGCAAGCAAGGGGAGCCAGACTACGCGTTTTCGCTGAACAATGTCTACGAAGAGACGCCTTCCGTTAGCCAGTCCCGCAGCCTCACGGTCGCTCCCGGGACGGTCGGGAAGTTCTATGCCAAGATCGAGAACGATGGGAACACCAAGCGGAATTTTGTCGTTCGGGCGCTCGAATCCGGGGATCCCGGATGGGCAACAACCTATCGCTGGTACCCGGAGGATATTACCGGCTCTATCACCGGTGCGAATGGATGGACGACCCCGGTTCTGTTGCCGGGCGAGAACGCGATCATTCAGATTGAGTCATTCGCCAATCGAGCGCTCTCGCCCGGAAGCACCCGGTCCACGATCATCACTGTGGACGGAGGGGGATTCGACGCGGCGAAAGTGGAAGCCCGCACCGGCGCGGTGGAACAGGTGGACGCTCTCATCAAAAAGTGTGAAGACCCGGAGTCGCTCTACCATGAGAACGACACTTACGAGTCCTCCCCCACGATTATTCAGGAGGAGACGCAGTATGTGCCGTCGGGAACCACCGCCTGCTTCGACGTCCGGATCGAGAACGACGGCAATACCTCTCGCAGTTACTTTGCCAGGGCGGAAGAAGATGCGGGTGGCGGATGGACCCTCCGGTACCTGCTCGATGGAATCGATGTCACCGATTCCATCGCTCACGTCGGAATCGTCACTGCAAATCTTTCCCCGAGCGGCTATCAGTCCTTGAGAGTGGAGATGACCCCCGCAGGGAACCTCAGCGCCGGCATCAGGAAGAGCGTAGTCATCAAGCTGTCCCTGTCCGCCAACATTCCCACTGTTCGGGATGTCGTCAAGGCGACAGCGTTCACGGGCACAGGATACCCGCCCCTCATCACCAGCATCGACCCCCGGTCAGGCGCGTCGGGACGCGTGATCGAGATCGCCGACCTGCACGGCGCCGGGTTCAGCAAGGGCGCTCTGGTGAAGCTGGTCGTGCTCGGACAGAGCGACATCTACGGCCAGCAGGTGAGCATCGTCAGCGATCAGCAGATTGCGTGTCGGTTTGATCTGCGAGGGGGGGCTACCGCCGGTGAGTGGGACGTGGTGGTGCGCAACCTCGACGGACAAACCGGGTATCTCCAGAAGGCATTCACCGTCCGACCGGCCGAGACCATCCGGGATGTGGCGCTCACGCAACTGACCGCGTCTCCCGATACGGTTCGCAAAGGGCAGAGAATTACCTTTGCTTATGTCGTGAAGAACCTCGGAAATATCCCGGAAACGGGGTTGAAGTTTCGGCTATTGCAGGGAGAGAATCAAATCGGAAACCCGAAGATTCTGGCCACCGTCGAGGCCGGACAGCAAATCAACGGAACGCTCTCGTTTAAGGTGCCGAGGCGGACAAACCCGGGCGAGTACTTCATCACCGGCGAAGTGGTGCCTGTCACGGGTGAAACGAGTGTGGAGAACAACCGGCAGACGATCAAAGTGACTGTCCAGTGAGAATGGTTCGCCCCGATGTGTCGGGGCGCAACCTTTCGCGGGACATTTGTCCTGAGCGGGGGGAATCCTCCGGGGAAAGTCCCGTCGGGGATACCTATCCCCGACGATCGGTCAGTTCGCTGGTGAACGTATCTCCAACGAACGTTACACCTGCCCCACGGGCCGGCAGGCTGAATACCGAAACCTGAACACCGAACACAGAATACTACAACACCGAACGCGGAGGCTTTTCGTGAAACGCTCAACAACCCAAGCATTGATTCCTCTACTGGCCGCTCTCACGCTGCCCCTGTTTGCCGGATGTGGCGGAGGCGGAGGCGGAGGCGGAGGCGGAGGCGGGGGAGGGGGAACTAATGTCGCCCCCGCGTTTGTTGGTACACCGTCCGTCGCGCCGCGGCTGATTGACGTGGCAGGAGGGGACATTACCATCACCGTGACCGTCTCCGACGCGAATGGGGATGTCCTCACCGTGACCGCTGTGATGCAAAACGCCAGCAATGCCGCCGACGTGACAAACATCGTGCTGTCGTCGACCGGAGTAAACACCTATCAGGGCATCTTCCCCGCGCCTCCCAACGTGACGACCACGGAGGTGACCTACAACGTCTCGATTCGTGCTGACGATGGCACAACCACCACAACAGCCAACGCCGGAAGCATTACGGTGCAGGCGCTGCAAACGCCACCGGTCCCACCCCCACCAGGATAGACCGGTGGGGGAAATGGAGTGTTGTGGACGTTAGTTGTCAGCGGGAACAGGGTATAAGCAAGGCCGTAAACCAAAGGAGGGCGGAGATAACTCCGGGAAAGGATTCCCGTCCTACCGTAGGAGTGGAATCCCTTCCACGATAGCTGGAGACATATCCCCGGCTATCCGAGGAAAGGTTCCTCGGCGAACCGAGAGACGAACAACGGTCCCTCCGGGAACACGGGGGGGCGGGAAGTCGTCCAAACTCGTAATCGCTTTCAGATATTGCATGACTGCCCCGGGGTGGGTTTCCCGGGGGGGAGACACCTATTCATGACCAACAGAACGTTGCCGTCAATCGCGGCAGGACTGATTTACTCCGCATTCCAAGTTCCGCATTCCGCAAGCACGAAGGAGGGGTCCGCTATGCCCGGCCTTTCTTATCCGATTTCCTCGACCGACATCTCATCCTCGGGGAAAAGGAGTTCGTACCCCACCATGAAGCCCTGTCATCTCAACCTGTTTGTCTCCATTCTGTCCGTCGCCCTGTCTGTTGCCTGGGTGCAGGACAAAGCTGACGCTCGAGAAGTCACCATCAACATCGGACGCTCGCGGGACCAGGCTGTCAACCTCCTGATGGAGACTCGGAGGGTTAGCCGCACAGGCGCTCTGAAGATCATCGCAGATCAGGAGCGCAAATCAGGGACGAAGATTATTGATTCCGTGTCCGTGCCCGAAGGCGCTGTGATGGACTATGTGAAGGTCAACGGCGATGGCAAGGGGCCGCGGGTGGAACGGCAAGGAAGCGGCATCCTTGTCGGCCGCAATACCGACTATGGACGCCAGGTCTGGGCAAACACGAACCGGATTCGTGAAACCGACCCGGCAGGTTACCGCGAGCTGATGCAGGCGGTCGGTGAGAAAGGTAACAGGAATTACTTCGTTGCCAAGCTCACACCGGAGCAGTTGGACCGGCTCAAGAAGGGAGGCTCCCGGAAGAAGCCTGACTTGGACAATGCCCCGATATGGAAAATCCCGGAAAAGTTT
>Ga0100390_10002684_pt1 | contig 15730 bp, 17 predicted proteins | sample CryGeymeta201514_FD_81540 | JGI IMG/M metagenome (GOLD analysis project Ga0100390, IMG submission 81540) | Groundwater microbial communities from Crystal Geyser aquifers in Utah, USA - Crystal Geyser metaG 2015-14 | ecosystem: Environmental > Aquatic > Deep subsurface > Groundwater | place... | reverse complement strand
GCTCCTGGTGCTTTTTAAATTCTTTTTGAAAAGCGTCGTGATCAATATGTTTTCCTCGCTCCGCGAGAATTTCCTCGGTTAATTCAAGCGGAAAACCGTAGGTCGAAAAAAGAACAAAGGCTTGCTCACTGGTAAGATCTCCTTTTGCGAGCATCTTTTCCAATTCATGCATACCTTTTTCCAGCGTCTTATCAAACTTTTCTTCCTCCTGTTTCATTTCATGGACAATACGCTCTCTGTTTTGTTCAAGCTCCGCGTATTGCATTCCAAAAACGCCAATCACAACATCGGTAATGAGATGCGTGAAGCCATCCTTGATACCCAGTTTGCGCGCTTCACGAATAGCCCGTCGAATGAGTCGGCGCACAATGTACCCCTGTCCAATATTTGAAGGCGACACGCCTCTTGTGTCACCGATGACAAAGGTCGCTGCACGAATATGATCTGCGATAATGCGAAACGACCTGTCGTCGAATGCATTCGCTCCGTAGGTTTTTCCGCTCAAAGATTCCACTTTATTGAAGATGGCTTGAAAAATCTCTGTGTCAAAAATCGTGGGAACTCCCTGAAGCACCGCTGCCATTCGCTCAAGGCCCATGCCCGTGTCAACGTTCTTCTGCTCAAGCGGACGGAAGCTTCCGTCTTCCGCCTTGAAGTATTCCATGAAGACATTGTTCCAAATTTCCACAAAGCGTCCGCAATCACAATTGGGATGACAATGCACTCCATACGCTTCGTTATGTTTTAAGCCGGTATCATAAAAAATTTCCGTGTCCGGTCCGCAAGGACCTGTTTGACCGGCGGGACCCCACCAGTTCTTTTTCTTTGGGTAGGCGTAGATACGCGCACCGTTTTCTCCCGTCGCCGGAAGATCTTTATTTGCTTCGCCCATTTCCGCCGCCATTCCTTTTACTTCAAACAATGCCTGCCAAATTGCAATTGACTCACTATCTTGCGGCGCGTCTTCATCTCCTTCGAAAACGGTCACGTAGATTTTTTTCGGATCGATATTGAGCTGTTTTTCATCCGTCAAAAATTCAAAGGCCCATTCCAAAGACTCGCGCTTGAAATAATCGCCCAGCGACCAGTTCCCCAGCATTTCAAAAAAGGTGAGATGGCGGTTATCACCGACTTCTTCGATATCATCCGTTCGAAGACATTTTTGCGCACTCGCAAGGCGCTTTCCACTTGGATGAGGTTCCCCAAGAAGATATGGAACCAACGGATGCATTCCAGCTGTCGTAAAGAGAACCGTCGGATCATTTTCCGGTATTAAAGAAGCCGAGGGGATGATTTTGTGCCCCTTCGATTCAAAAAAGGTAAGAAATTTTTCTCGTGTTTGATTGACAGTCATAGCGTTTATGCCTGCACAGTAGCGTGCATTTCAGCCCTGGGCAAGCGGCTTTTCCTCTTTTTTAGGCGGCGGTGATCGAAAGCTGCGATATACCAGTTCTGCTTGATTTGCGAATACTTTCAAAAGAGGCACATCTAACTCGCGAATTTCATCCCCATCAAGTTTTATAAGGATGTACGCAAGCATATTGCTTTTAAGATCAGAAGGGACAACCAGAATCTCGTGATCGTCTTCAGATCGAATGAAGGCATGACTTACGCCTTGTTCTCGAAGCGTTTTCAAATCTTTATTCGGTACGCGAAAAATAATTTCCGCATTGCTTGAATAGAGGAACTCCCCCTCCGTCCGAAGCTTCTCCGTATCCACAAATCGAATCAGCGCAGCTTTTGCGCCAATAGACAAACAGGCATTCATGGCAAGCGCTTGCAGAACTTCTTTTGGAACGGTTTTTGCTTCCGTGAGGGTCTTTGACGTATTGTTCGCAATCTTTTTCAGCAATTCTATTTTGCGATTCACGGAGCCAATATATGCGTACGATTCAATCAGTTCGTGTTTTGCGCGGCTATAATCCATTTCTGTTTGTTCTCGCTCTTTTTCTCTTCGCTCCATCAGGCGTTCATAAGCGGTAAATGTGAGGAGTCCGGCAATTCCAAAAGCGAAAATAGTCAGCTCTTCAAGCTGCGTCTCAGAAAATCCAAACAAAGACCTCGTCTGCATGGACGGCGCAAGAACCGCCAAGACAAAGAAGACAAGATAAAGAACAGAGATCCATTCAATACGTACAGGTTTTTTCATGGGAGTTGACGCAACTATATCGAATCTTCGGAAATGGTTCCACCTCCAAGGCATTCGTCTCCGTTATAGAAGACAGCGCTCTGACCCGGAGCGGGTGCCCAAACCGGTTCTTGGAACAAGACATGCGCTGTTTTGTTCAGCTGTACATTAGCCCGGATGGCCTTTGCATGATAGCGAACAACAACATCAACCACTCCGTCTTCCGGAAGCGGGTTGAGCCAGTGTAAATCTTCCACGTTTAGTTCTTTCTTATAGAGCAAGGCATGTTCCCGATTTGGAACAACGATAAGTTCATTTTTTTTCTCATCCTTTGCAGCGATGTACCAGGCATGACCGCCTGCGCTCACGCCCATCCCCTGGCGCTGCCCGATTGTATACGTATCAAGTCCATCATGTTCGCCGATAATTTTCCCTTCAGAATCTACAATGGTACCGGGCTTCGACTCAATGCGCTTGCGCAGGAAATCTTTGAAATCAATTTTTCCGATAAAACAAATCCCTTGTGAGTCGGGTTTGTTTGCCGTTGGCAATTTTAGCTCTTCCGCAATTTTGCGCACATCCGTTTTTTTATATTCCCCAATTGGAAACAATGCATGCGCGAGCGCCTCAGGCTGTATACGATATAAAAAGTAAGATTGATCCTTACTCGCATCTATGCCGCGTAAAAGGTGCGCGCGTTTGTTTTTATCACGCGCAACACGGGCATAATGTCCCGTTGCGATAAAATCGAAACCAGCTTTTCTCGCCGCTTCATAGAAGAGGCCAAACTTAATTTCTTCATTGCAAAGGACATCCGGATTTGGCGTGATTCCATTTTCATATCCTTCAAACAATCGCTCAAGAACACGCGCGCGGTATTGTTCTTCAAAGTCAAAGGTGAGCAAGGGAATGCCGAGCTGAGCTGCAACGCGCATTGCATCGCGCCGTTCTCCGCGCCATTCACATTCCCCTGTCCATAAATCTTTTGTATCCGACCAGTTTTTAATAAATCCACCAGCCACTTGATAACCTTCCTTTACAAGAAGCGCCGCCGCCACGCTCGAATCAACCCCGCCGGACATGCCAACGAGGACTTTTCTTTTAAGAGGGGTATTTGTTTGTTTGTGTTTATTCCAAATTCTGGTCATATTCGTTTCGTTTACCGGGCCTACAGCATTAAAAGTACCGGGAATGTCAGTTTTGTCCATTTCCCGTTCGTGAATCTTGTTCGGCAGAGGGATGGTGGCAAAAATCTTGACGCTCTCGCCTTCGATCACCACTTCATCAATTAAGAGTTTGATTATATCTTTTTTTAGACGTTCTGTCACTATTTTCGGATCATTTATTTTACTCAAAAAAACTTATAGCAGGTTTCCTTAAAGAGATCGATCTTTGCGCTTACGTCATGCTGAACATTGAGCTTCATCATAAGAGCATCACGTTCGGAAATAAGTTTCTCCTCGCTTAGCTCGATATCTGTTTTCTCTTTCCTTAATTCCGGAAGCGTCATTACTTCGGCTTTAAAGGCTTCGGTGATTCGTTTCTTGGCCACTTCCAGTTTTTTGATCGCACCTGAGATATAATCCAATCGGCCTTCTATACTTTTAGCTCGTTCTTCATTCAATATGGATTCGTCACGGAAAGTGTTAAAAACATCTTCCGGATTTTTCAAAATGGATTGTACCGTATTCCAAACCATCGGCTCGATTTGATCTGCTCGCAAGTATGGACTATGGCAATTCTCTACCGGATTATTGTTCATCCGGCTCTTGCAGTAGTAATAAATGACACCGCTCTTTTCTTGATGACCGCAATACTTTAGATGGTCTTTACCGCATCGGATAAGTCCTTGCAATAAATATGTCTGTTTGGTGCATCGTTTGGCGAACATAAGATTCTTTCTCGCTTGCAGGAGTCCTTTCTTGTGCTGTTCATCGGAAACGATCCTCGGTATCTCTATGGGAAACCATTCCTCTTTGGCTCTTTTGATTTGCCTTACTTTCGGCTTCCCAGTCCGGAGATTTGCCACATCCAGTTTTATAGTCTGATTTTTACAGCAATACCACCGTCCGGTATAGACCTCGTTGGCCAAAACGTTTCGTATGGTCACCTCGCTCCACCACCCAAGCGGAAACTTTTTCAATCCTTTCATCTTCCGATTCTTTTCGGTATTTTTCAGAGCATCGTATTTCGTGGGGATTTTAAGCTCAAACAGTTTCGCTTGGATTTGTCTGATGTTGAACTTATCCTCTGTGTACCAGTCATAAATCATTTTCACCACCTTGGATTCGGTTTCATCGAGCTCGTGTTTGCCGATCGCATAATTGTATCGGTATCCGAACAGCGGCCGACCACCGTTAAACTTCCCGGACTCGATTCTCCTTTTCATTCCGCGCTGGGTTCGCTCCATTATTTTCGCTCTCTCGAACTCACTAAACGCGCTAAGGACGGTGAAGAGCAATTTATCATTTGGAGTCGACGAGCTCTCCGGTCTTGAAATGGATGGTAACGTTTTTCTTTTTGAGCTCCTCGAGGATGATGAGCTGGTTATACGTGTCTCGGCCGATTCGGTCGGCATCATAGACTAAGAAATATGCGACGTCGTCATGCGTTTTCAGATACTCACGAAAGGCTGTAAGTGCTGGACGGATCAGTGCTGCTCCGCTGAAACCATCGTCAATAAACATCATCGACTCGTCCGGGATCGGCAATTTGTGATTGATGGCATATTGCATCATTCCACCAATGTCGTGGATTTGAGTGTCGATGGTCTGATTGCTTTTTTGTTCCTCGGTTGAAACCCGAGTAAAAGAGCTTTTGAATGATCCAAAGCTTTCCGATAAGGAAGTTGAGGAAATTCGGGATCAGATGTATATGCTTTGCGAGATTATGTTCGAGCAATGGCAAGCGGAAAGAGGAAAAGCTACATCCGAACAAAAAGAAAACGTGCATGATAAGGAGAACAGTTAAGCGGATCGTCCAAAACTTTCAAAATTTGGCGCGAGCTTGCTTCGCAAGCGAATGCAAAGGATCAAAGAACCCAAGAACCAAAGGGTCAAAAGTTATAAAGATACAAAAGATTTAAGATCCAGACTTGCGGAGACGGAACACGAACCCGTCGTCCGGACTCCACCCGCCGCCGGGCCTCGCCCAACCGCCGCCCAGCCACAAACCGACGCCGCCGCGTCCCAGCAAGAAGACGCCCGGGCGGCCGCCAGAGACGGCGATTGGCTTCATGCCCATAAAAAACCATTCATGCAAAGGTTGGTTACGATACTTCAAACGATAATTGGGACCGGCATCGGCAGGACACAGTTCCAATCCGAGATTTTGAGCACGCTCATAGATTTGATCAATCGTGACAACTCCCTTGAATCCAAGATCGGCGTAGGTAAGTCGAATAAACGTGGCTTCTTCCCGATTTTTACCCGGCACGAATTCCCTATTCTTGAGCATTGATTTTGCGGAGTCGAAGATGCATACACCGGCCGCCTCCATTTCGGAGATAAGTTGCTCTGCGGACTTCCCTCCTATCTCGACGTTCTCTCTGCGAATTTTCTTGTCGGGAAAAGACGTATACACATGTTCGATATTCTCCGGCAGTTTTTGAAATATGCCCGGTTCGAGCTGTCCGACATACGCCTTGGTATTTTCATTTATTTGGCTCGGCACGTGAGCGATCTCGTCTCTGGTGCATTCAAAAATGACGAGCATATCCTCCTCAGTATTTCTTCCTTGGCGAAGCTCGGCGATGCGCGGGTCTTTCTGATATCCGAAGCCTTCGATAGTTCCGTTGATTTCGTAGAGCAGAACAAGATCGTCTTTGGTGAACGGTTCGTCATTCTCACGCTTTTTCTCAAGAGCGGTGAGCATTCGCATGTCCTCGCTTTTCTTGCGATAAACATCGGCTTCTCCTCCGAATTCCGAAAGCTTGCTATCGAGAGCTTCCTGCATGACAGGTTCGACACCTTGATGCGGTTGAATTCCACGCACTTCACCGATCCTTTTGTCTCCATCCATGCGAATGGCAAGACGAGGCTGAGTCGGTTCGCCGTTTGAATCATTGGTGTAGTACACATAAAAATCACCGCTCTCTATCTGCGTTTGAGCGGTGGAATGTCCGGCAGTACACCAACCGGTGCCTTTGCCTTCGAGCGATTGAAAAAGCTTCTCCGCATCGCCGCCTCTCCCCTGCTCGTATTTCACCCATTCTCCGCGAATTTCCTCGCGGTTCTCCATCGAAGCGGCGAGGGATTTTGAAATGAGCTCGGCATAAAGGTTCGAAAACTTCTTTGAAAAGACTTCCTTGATCTCCGGTTCTTTGAGGTTCTTATTGTCCGCTTTTATTTTTTCATAAATGTCGGCGATCTGCGCGAGTGGTTCGCGGTAGATATCCGGATACGGCGCGACCGTGCTGTCGGTGCGTTTCTTGAATTCACCACGTTCCTTGTCGAATTGGGAAAGTTTGGTGACGTTTCTCCAAACGAAATATTTAAACCACGCCGGATAGACGGCATCGTCGGAGGTGAGGTAATCCATCCATGCGTCGAGCGACGCTTTCTGATCCTCGATGGCGACGTCCATCATCTGCTCGCGGACATTTTCCGGAATTTCTTCTACGGCTTGTCCGCGTTCTCGCGCGATGCGTTTTTGGAGTTCAAAATAGCTGTCCGGAAAATTCTCACGCTTTATAATGAGCGCGTCATAAATCTTGTCCCGGAACATTTCGAGATTGCGTTCGCGCTTACGTTCGTCCGGATTGAGAAAGATGTTCTCAAGCCGATCCATATAGGCCTCTATGCGCTCGGCCGGGTCGTTTGGCATCTTTTCGCCGGTGCGAGACTCCTGCCGCTTGACGGCTCGGTTCACCTCCGGAGATGTCTGCAATTCGGGGTTTTTGAGGTGTAACGGATGCTTTTCCATGACCTTACTTTAGCAAAAATTCATCTTTAAATCAAGAGGGTTTTGCTATACTGGTTTCAGATAGGTTACATTGAACGGCTACGGTTTTTCAAGACCCTTCCGGCTCATGCGAATTGAGAGTCCGCCCGGTCAAGGCTTGGCGGAGAGGATTCGCATGTCAGTCAACAAAAAAGAAAATACTTGGTGCGACGCGTCGGTTGATTCTCGATCACGCATAAAATACAGTCCGGTCTTTTGCGCCACGCGCACCAGATGGACAGTGTCACGGATGACGTGCCGCACAACACCGACTCTGACGGCAACCCGAACGTCTTCAAGCTGGAACGCAACGACGACGGTTTGTGGCTGAACGACAATTGGGCGAAACCCGACAACGAGTGGAATCCGGACAACAAGTTCGTGTTCCGTCTCCGAAACTCTTTTCTTTCCCGCGGCTTACACGTCGCGGTTTTTCTTTTCGGGATTATTGAGATTTTTCTTCCAGCCCCCGAACATCTTGCCCGCTTCCTCGAGCTTTAAAGAAACGTCTTCGCAGTGCTTGTTTGAAATGAGCTTGCCTTCCCATGCGACCGAAACGAGGAATTTAAGCGTGTCCAATACCAATATGCAATCGGCTATCTTTCCCGCTTTCTTCTCCTTTTCGGTAAAATAAGCGACATACGCAAGCTCGAGCAGATCGAGGAATTTATTTTCAATTCTAGAGCCTATGGTATACCGGGCTCCTTTGGCGATATGAGGAACAATATTAACCCAAATCAAATATCCCTCTTTGATTCGATTCAAAATCGAGGCGGAGTTGAAAATCGGGGGGGGGAATTCACTTGTCGATTCATATTTACCATAATATCATTTCCGTAGAAAACTTACTCGCGGCGTGGCGCGAATTTCTACGAAATAAGCGTGGGCGCAAAGACATTGAACGATTTTCACTTCATCTGACCGACAATATTCTCGCCTTGCACCGCGAGCTTTTCGACAAGACCTACCAACACGGACCTTATAAGGCATTCCGGATCAACGATCCGAAACCGCGTGACATTCACAAGGCCACCGTTCGGGACCGGCTTTTGCATCACGCCATTTACCGAATTTTATATCCGTACTTCGATCCCAAGTTTATTTTCGATTCGTACTCTTGTCGGCGCGTCAAAGGCACGCACCGTGCGATAAATCGCTTCCGCGATCAAGCTCGTAAGGTTTCGCGTAATCATACGCGGACAGTCTGGGTCTTGAAATGCGATATCAAAAAATTCTTCGCGAATATCAACCACGAAATTCTTGGCAATATTTTGAAGAAACATATCAAAAGCGGAAATACGATCTTACTGTTGAGCAAAGTAGTCAGGAGTTTCCACACCAAGGACAGGCCGGACATAGGCTTGCCTTTGGGCAATCTTACGAGTCAACTTTTGGTGAACATCTACATGGATGAGTTTGACCACTTTCTGAAACGGGAAATGAAAGTCACTCATTGCGTCAGGTATGCGGACGATTTCGTGATTCTGCATGAGAGCAAGGAATACCTGGAAAATCTTCTCCCGAAAATATCGGCATTTCTCGAGACGCGACTTAAGCTGTCCCTGCATCTGGACAAAGTGTTTATAAAAACATGGGCGTCCGGCGTTGATTTCCTCGGTTGGGTGCATTTTCCGCATCATCGGGTGCCGAGGACGTCAACCAAAAAGAGGATGTTCCGGAACTTAAGACAAAAACAGGCCGAATCGTCGTTGGCATCCTATCTCGGGTTGCTTAGTCACGGAAACACGCATGATCTCCGGGAAAGGGTCAAAGAGGAGTTTCCTCCGGAGGAATGATCACTTAAATTTGCTTAACTTAAGCAAATCGTCCCAAGGGTTCAAATTTGGTCAAACGGCTGGATCAAGGTGCAAGATGGGTCAAACGTTGATCCTCGGTACAAAGCTCGCCACAAGGGCAACCAAGTGGTGAAAACGGCATCCAAAAACCGCCTTTCGGGCGGTCTTGGTTTAAATCGTGGCAACTGGAAGTACCGGTCTCCGTCCCCTCTTGCTTGGTTCAAACTTCAGTGGACCTAAAACCATTTGAAACTTAAGCCCTTCATTCGTGTATGTTGCTACGAGGACTTTTGGAGGGTTGTTTGCAAAACGCTGCTTTTTTCCCGCAGCATTTCCAGAAAGGCTTTTTTCCATAATGAAATATCTCAACAGACTTTGTACGCGCCCAACTTAGCAATATGCCTCTAAAATGTAAAAGATGCTATACTGTTTGCCACTAACTATGGACCACGAAAAACCCGCGATGGATGCGGAAGCGCTCATGCGAGCGATCGAGAAAGAGCATGAAGCCATGATGCACAAACTTGATGTCCTTGATAAGCAGGAGGCGCGCTTTGAAAAACGTCGGAAGCCTCTTCCGGAAAAAATATATCATGTTACTACCCGACAACATGCGCAGGCCATCCTGCGCGAAGGATTAAATCCGGCGAAACTTCTGCTCGAAGATGAAGAAGTCGTTACCTTATCCGATGACATTGATTTTGCTATCGCTGTCGCAAGAATTACGCAAAACACCACACAAAACAATTTAGTTGTCCTTGACATTGATACGCAATATCTAACGCCTTCGCGCGTCCATAATTATTTACGAACAGCGGAACCAGATAATCCAAACCCGATGGATGCAGCAGCCATTCATGAAGTCCATTACGAATCAACCATTCCTCCGGAGGCAATACACATCGTAAAAAATACAAAATAAAAAAACGCCCGACAGATATGACTCCGAACGGGCGATGGTTTTGATGATGCTCACGATTGAAATGATGCATCATCTTAAAAAGACTTCTTTTGAGCTAGCTGTCTCCAAATAAAAGAATACACGGCGGTACTCAATATATATGAGAAAAAGAACGTGGCGGAGATCGACCGAGAGGTGCCCCCAAAGGCAGCAACCCCGTAATAGGAGCTTGCAAAGAGAACGATGCCCGTCATGATCTCGAAGACATACGAACACCAAACCCCCAATCTCTCTCTCATGCTCAGCTCCGCAAGCCCACGTTTTGCAAGCGCCTTTCTCAAGCGCTGCTTGTAGGTGATCCTGCTCAAGAACAACCAAATTCCAAATTGAATGAGCGCCGCTGTAGCCCCAAATAGCAAGGCATAAACCATCTCTCCTCCACTTATCAGACCGTTGTGGACTGAACATACCCATAGAAGCACAAACCTCCTAAAAGTCAAGATTTCTCAACCGAATATTCTCTATATTTCTTTATGCCTCGCAGTACGCCTTGATCTTTTCCCCTCTTTATGTGACCGCGCCCCTGTCTGAAGGCGCGATGCATTCAGGCAACGGCAGTAAACAATGTCGTAGGAGGATCTGAAATGAGTAGTTTCGAAATGAAGGCGGTTCCGGCCGGACAGAAGCGCGGCTGAACCGTGACCTTGGACGGGGAAGAACGAGAGGGAGTGGGTCTCATCAAGCTCCAGCCACGCTTCGGTAAGCCGACCTACGGGCTTTGCCCCGAAGGCTACGACGCCTGGGTATTCCAGGAGGCGGGTTGCGGCGCTCTGACCATCCCCTGCACGCACGCGCCCGACGGTGAACTGCTCGTTGGACTGCTTCTCGAGAAGCACACCAACATGGGAGAAGATTCCATGTGAGCGGATCGCACACGATCACTTCAAATCGCGAAAGAGAAGTGACGGGAATTTTTGCCCAAATCCACTCCAATCGCGCCTGGGGTCTTTTAGCTCGCTACAAAATCGGTGCAGTCAGCACAAGCCAGGTAAGCCCTACGCCTACTCGCAAGTTTTAGCGGCTGTTTCCACTACACTCCAGCAAGCAAATCCAACCGCGGAAATGATGGACGTCAAACCCAAAAGCCATTACTTTATTTCCAAAGAAATACAGAACAGCACGTTGTACGAAATACATATAAATGAACAGGGACAACTATTTAGCGAGGAAGCCGACACCACAGAACTGAATTGGTCGAGTTGGAGCAGCGATAGCGACGACAAATGAAATGCCTTACTTTTTTGGCGTATAGGTTTTGATCAAGCCGGGAATAGCATCCGTCTGCGTTACTTGAATTCTCCGAAGGCCGTAGCGTGTTGATGAGGTATGGATGACCTCCGGACCGATACGGAATGCAAGGTCATAACCGCTTGCTTTCACTTCTTTCTCAATTGTTTTTGACATTGCTCCGTAGGGATACGCAAAAGCCGTCACGGGTTTTCCTAGGAGAGTTTCGAGATCGAATTTTGAACCGGCTATTTCTTGATCGCGTCTCAACTTTCCGTACTGCATTAGCATGTGGCTTCTTGTATGAGAGCCGATATTAACTAATCCGCTCTCGGATACTTCCTTAATCATGTCATTCGTCATGTATCCATTTAAAATATTATTGTCAGCGATAATGAAAAATGTGGCGGGGATATTCAATGTTTTTAATAGCGGGAAGACATACTGATAATGTCCGCGATGGCCGTCATCGAATGTCAGTAAAATTGGGTGTTCCGGTAAACGAAGCGTCGAGGTTGTTAACGCGTATTCAAATTCTTCCAGTGAAATTGGATGATATCCGGCGGAAAGCGCTTCTTCTAACTGCGTTTTCAGTCGCTGCGGCGTGATAGTGTACAACCGTTCCTTCGCATTCAGCCACGGATACAACGGTCGAACATGATGAAACATGAGCACCGGGATTTCTACGGATCCGGGATGCGCAGGATCCGGTGGAATGCCGTCGGCCTCGCCGCAGGTGTGTTTTGTCATGCATACATCTGATGCGTTTGAAGCGGTTGCGTACTCATCAATCGTGGAACGTATTGAAGAAAAGCCCCAAGAAAAAGACTGTGCGGACCAAGCAAAAAGGAAGGCAAAACTAAAAAGAACCGCCATCACGATAACGAGCAGTCCCGAGATTTTATGCCGATGCTTAGGAGGTTTCTTGCTCATGCATTTTGATTCGCTACAAATTCTTGTAGCTTCACGCGCGTCGCTGGTCCTACAATACCGTAGCCTGTGTCGCTGGAAGATTTCACAACGCCGTATTTCAACTGAAAGCGCTGAACCGCTTGAAGCGTTAGAGGCCCAAACAATCCGCTCTCGATTCCCTCTGGGTAAACCGTCTTATCGTTCTTTAGAACGGACTGTAAATACCGAACTTGATCATTTACCTGTCCATACACAAGCGTCTGTTGAATTTTGCTTGGAACGCTCTGTACGGAAACTTGCGCTGGATCTGCTTTGGTAGCAGGCTGTGCTCCTCCAACCGCAAATTCATATACTTTTGCACGCGTCGCTGGTCCTACAATACCGTAGCCTGTGTCGCTGGAATATTTCACAACGCCGTATTTCAACTGAAAGCGCTGAACCGCTTGAAGCGTTAGAGGCCCAAAGTATCCTGTGACCAGTGCTTCTGGATATATACCCTCATCTTTTGCAAGCCATTCCTGCAATGTTCGCACGTCTTGATCGCGCGACCCGTAAACCAGGGTTTTACTGAGCGCGTCTTGAGCAATTGAGGTCGCAAATAACTCTGGATGATCCCAGGCCCATTGGCTCATCTTTTTTATAGAATTAAACGATTTGTCATAGGTATCCGACCCAAGCACAACCACAATTACTTTACGGCTTGGATCCGGCTTGCCCTGCACGAGCGGCTCAAGTTCTGCAACAAGGTTGTATTTTGACTCATATAAAAATCCTGTTTTTCCTCCAAGAAGCCAGACATCCGGATCCTGTAAAAATGGCTTGTTCGTGTTTTGAATCACATGATATTCTCCCGTATTTCGCACCGTGAATGCGTATTGGCTCATAGTGGAAGCTGCATGCGCAATCTGATTTTTAAAAACGGCTTCTGCAAGACGCGCAACGTCATGGGCGGTAACCATGTTTTTCGGGTTCATTCCCGCCGGTTCATAAAAAACGGAATGCGTTGCACCTACGCGCTTTGCTTCCGCATTCATTTGTGCGACGAAGGCAGCCACGCTCGAACTTCCAAGCCTTCCGAGCGCCATGGCGGCATTATTCGCACTTGAAGTCAGCGCACTGTAAAACAGATCTCTTAGAGAAACCGTGGCCCCATCAGCAACGCGCAAACGCCCACCCCCAACCTCGTCAACGCTTGAAAGTTTTACTATCTTATCCCAGTTTGGATTGGAGTCTAAAAATGCTAATGCGGTAGCTAATTTACTTAAACTCGCAGCCGGGTGCGGCATGTTGGGTTTAAACGACCAAAGCATTTTATGTGTATCCGGCTGCATGATAACCGCCGAAACGAATTCATTACTTTCAGGAACGAAGGTTTGCGCATGCACAAAACTCGGACTTACAAGAAGTGCAAAAACGAGTACGAGAATTTTTGTGTAGGCGCGATGTTGCATAGTTATCCCTTTACAAAGAGTACAACCAAGAGCGCGAGCGCAAATCGGTAGAGAACAAAGATATCATACCGTTTTTTTGCCACATAAGACAAAAGGAATCGTATGGCGAAAAGTCCAAAAAGAAAGGCGGAAAGGAATCCAACAATGAGCGCCGTCGCTCCATCCGGACCCGCACCGGAAGTCACGGTCTTTAATATGCCATACGCACCTGCGGCACCCGTTATCGGAATACTCAAAAAGAAGGAAAATTTCGCAGCGGATTCGCGCGACATTTTGGCAAACAAACCTGCTGTAATGGTGGAACCACTGCGGCTTGTTCCCGGAAGAAGCGAGAATGGCTGGACAAATCCGATAATGAGCGCTTGCTTCCATGAAAGTTGATCGTATTTCTCCAGCCCCGATCCTCTACGCTCCTGCGTACGGTCTGCAAGAAAAAGGAGAAAACCCCAAAGGACTAAGTTAAAAGCAACAAAAACCGGTGCGCGTACATTTGCTTCAATCCAGTCCTTTGTAAAAAAGGCAATAAGCAATGCGGGAGCGGCAGCGGCAGCGACCTTTGCGATAAAGATCCATGCGTCTTTATGCAAAGCCTGGTCGCTTGAAAAGCTACGCTTCGTGAGTGACACAAGATCTTTCCAGAAGAAAACGATGAGCGTACAAAGCGTACCCAGATGAAGAACAGCATCAAAAGCGAGTCCTTGATCGCGCCAGCCAAAAAAAGCGGGAACGAGCGCAAGATGGCCGCTTGAAGATACCGGAAAAAATTCCGTTATGCCTTGGACGGCTCCTAAAATGAGTCCCTGGATGAAATGAAGCATATGAATGTTATAAGACCGATGCGAACCGCTCCTCTACCCATGAAGCAATGGTCTCCGGAAGTTTTTTATCCTGAAGAAAGAGATTCGTTCCATGACCAGCGCTTGTATATGTAAGAAGTTTTTTTGTTTTACAGGCTGCTCCTTGTTCAATGTGTTTTGCCGCCTCATAACTTTCTTGATCGTCTCCTTGCGAGGCCATGGTCAAAAGCGCCTGCTCCGTGCGAAGTTGGGAAGCGAGTGGATAGGTTGCAATACCACGGTAATCTTCGCCGGGGGAAAGTAAAACGACCACGGGTATTTCCGGGTGCTCTACGGCCGCTTGAAGCGCCACATTCGCACCAATGGAAGCACCGATGACAGCTATTTGATTCAAAGCAAAACCTCTTTTTCCCAGATAAAAAAGCGCGGCCTGAACGTCAAGTCTTGATTGACCGTGCTGCTCATCATTGAATTGCTGATAATTCAGCGTCTGATCCTCTTTTTGAATACTTTCTCCGTGGCCACGCAGGTCGATAGCTAAGGAAGCAATATCATGGGCTTCAAGCTCAGTACTCAGACTCGCCCAGCTTTTTCGATCAGCGGGCATCATATGCAAAAGCAAAGCAGCGGCCTTTGGTTTTTCCGGGGCTGAATAATCGCCCACAATAATAACACGATCTTCAGTTTGAAAAATAATACGTTCCGTCATAGGCTATTCATCAAATGTCACGCGTTCACCGAGCGCAAGCTTTTTTACGGAATCACCTTTCGGCGCCGAGGAACTCACTTCCATATCCCCTGTTTTTCCCTGTGCCTTTGTACCGGTTGTTGATTTTCGTTTTCGCCGACGCTTGCGCTTCGGCGCTTCCGCTTCGCTTGTTTGATGAAGCTCCGTTTTTTCCTCTGTGGATTTTGCTTCGACGTCGCGTTTTCCATCACCCGCGCGCTTTTCCAGTGTTTTTTTGCGCAGCTCAACCGGCTTTTCCTTTGCTCGCAATATCGTCGTTAGTAAATCTTCATCCTCGTCTCTGGAATCACCTGCTTCCACGATTGAAATCTTTCCGGGAGGTAAATTATTTTGTATAAGCCTCGGGTGATTATTTTCTCTCCGTTCGGACGCACTGCCTTTTGCGCGCGCGGGCGATGATTTTACGCGCTCGCTCGCCTCTGGCGGAGGAGGACTTTTTTTAAACTTTCGTAAGTCATTGCTTCGATTTTTACGTTCCTCCAAAACAATCGGGCGGCATTCGGGACAATACATAGGCCGCGAAGGATCAAGCTGAACCGGTAGATCCCATACCTTTCCGCAACGCGAACAGGTATGCGGAAATTTTGGCTTATTACTTTTTTTCGCGCTCACGCTTTTTTGAATGGCTTCGAGGCGCTCCGGTCGGATGCGAAGAAATTCTCCATCATCCTGCGCTTCTTCCAGCACTCCGTTTTCCATCTCTTTTGCCGGTTTAATGGCAGGATATTGAATAATGTTCGTCAGTTCCTTCGCTGTTTCATTAAGAGAT
>Ga0100390_10002683_pt1 | contig 15731 bp, 18 predicted proteins | sample CryGeymeta201514_FD_81540 | JGI IMG/M metagenome (GOLD analysis project Ga0100390, IMG submission 81540) | Groundwater microbial communities from Crystal Geyser aquifers in Utah, USA - Crystal Geyser metaG 2015-14 | ecosystem: Environmental > Aquatic > Deep subsurface > Groundwater | place... | reverse complement strand
TATTGTTTTGAACTTAATATTTTGTCTAAATACACCTTGTATGCCATATCCCATATGAATTTTAAATCATATTTATTGTTTATTTTATCATACGGCGGCAACTCATTATATTGATTATTTGGTAATTGAGAAATATAATTTTTATCTGGTCTAAAATATGAACATTCTTTAAGCATGTCCTCATATACAGTTAAAATTAGTGTTTCAGTATAAATCATTTTATATTCTTTCTAAACCCATAATTTAATTCAGCATCTTCAAGGCCGGCGCATCTAAGTCTAGTAATATTGTTTATTTGAAAACTTTTATTATCTAATCCCTTCATAACACCCAAATACTTGTTTCTAATAAAAGCAATTTGGTTGATTATTTCAGACATTGTAACTACGTCTACATCTGCTTCGGCATATTTTTCTGCATCCCTTGACGATAACGATTTATTATAATGTTCTAAAAAATGTTTTAATTTACTGCTTCTAAGTTTACTATAATGAATATTCAAAAGTTCTAAAATTGCTTCAACTTCTTGTAGTTGATTAAATCTATATTCTACTATTCCCGGCAACATAGATGATGCTCGTTCTAAACTACCGCTAAGTGCAATTTCGGATCGAGCATCATCCAATTCGTTGGAATAATAGTCGTATGCTTCCAAAACAATAGAATAATCTTCAGGATTGGCCGTTAGTTTATTAAACCAGGACATTTAAATTACATTAATCCTCATCATTGTCGGTATTATATTGAAAACTTTTTTCTAAATAAACTTTATCAATATATCTATCTTCGCCTTCAATGGCAGACAATGTATCAACATCAAATCCGTAATCTTCGAGTTTTTCAATAAAACTATACGTAACAATTTGTCGTTCTTTTGCTGGTACAAAATCCTTAAAATGCTCCCATATTTCTAAAACTAGTTCTGGCTTAATATCACTCATCAATTTTTTCCTCTTCTACTTTATCAAAATTCTTTTTGGAGTGAACTAATGAAGAATGTTGTTCCATGATTAAATCTAATATACCATTTTCATTACGTTCGTATTCCTTACGGTAATACTTATATTCCTTTCCCGAAATGTCAATAAATTTTAATCTATTTCCATCTTTAACCAGCAAACTTTGTTTTTCAAACATATCAACAAGCCCACTGTATGGATTCATACCCGTATCATATGGTATTTTTATTTCAACTTCTTCAAAGGGTTTTGTAAAACGTGTTTTCATTATTTTACATTTTGATCTAATACCACGAATATCAGAAACTTTATTCCCATCTTCGTCTTCTTTAAGTTTCAATTTTCTCATAGCCAAAACAATAGAGGAAGCATATATGAATCCCTGGCCACCTGAAATTTTATCATCGGGGTCAAACATGTCTTGGCTTGCATATGTATGGTTGGTTGCCAACATACCTATATCGAATTCACCAAACATATTAACGCAATTTCTAACCAACGCAGTAAGTGCTTTTGGTTTACGACCCATATCACCTTTCAAATCGCCAGCAGCAAATTGATTTACGTCCGTTGGAGTCAACATCATACCCAAACTATCTATAACAAATAATACTTTAGGTCGGTCATCTTCAGCAACATTACCATGTTCTGATCTATATTCCTTAACAAAATCTGAAACAAGTTTAGCAACATCATCTATCATTGCCAAGTTAACTTTAAGCATTTTATCTTCAGAAGTATCTACACCAAGTGGTTTAAGCCATTCTTCGTCAAGAGCATTTTCTGTATCAATTAACACGACATAAATTCCTTGAGCTTGTGCTTCTCTCATTACATTAGCACACAAAAAGCTTTTACCGGACCCGCTTTCGCCCGCTAAAACAGCAACCTTACCCAACGGTATAGCTCGTTTAAAATCCCCACTAATTCGGTAGTTTAATGCGTAATTACCAATACTAATCCAAGTTTTGGGGTCATTAAATCCAATACTAATTCCATCTATGTTTTTTGTTAAACTTTTTCTAAGTTTACTTGCATCAAATACTTTTTTCATTCAATCAATCCCCATCTAAGTGTAGCCAGACTATACTGGCTACACTATATTTTTTGCAAATTTAATTTAAATTATTTCTTAGCTCTATTTCTCAAGGCTTCTAAAATAGCAGAAGGATCTACCTTTTTAGCAGGCGATGCATCATCCGAGGCTGTTTCGGCTTTAGGAGCGGCTGTTCTTGCCTTTAATTTGGCTAAAGCTTCGGAAGCCGAGGGCTTAGCTGATACTACCGCCTCCTCTTCAACTTCTTCTGGTTCTACTGGTTCTACTACCTTAGCAACAGGCTTGCTTACTATTGGTTTTGCGGCGGATGCTTTTGATGATGACTTAGCATCGACATCGTCATCATTGTTGCCATATGTATTTGGCTTGAAATACCTGCTAAATCTCGCGGAATCATAAGGTTCGCCATCCACACTCGCTTGGAACATTTCACCAATAATTTTAACTTCTTCATCGGTTGGTTCTTTTGGCATAAATTGGTTTAAGTCAAACAATCCAAATTTTTCTATTGCAGCTATTTCATCATCATTTAGTGAACGAGTCTTCATACTCCACTTTGATGTAGAATAATCGGCATATTGCCCTTTTCTAGTTTTTGCCAATCTAAAATCTCTACCACTAATATAATCAATTGGCAAATCTTCAATTTCAGGATCCAACAATGAAGCACTAATTATACCATATATAGATGGATTAATAATAAATCTTCTAATTGGGTTTTCCGGTTTTTCTTTTTCATTAATGGGGTCATCAACCACAAAGCCCTGGAATATGTAGCTTCTCTTCTTCCAATATGTTCTAGCAGTTGCTTCTAAATCGGGTTCCTTAAACCATGGACGAATTTCTGTTAGGATAGGACAAGTCTTCCCAAACATTTCCATACAGGGTACTTGAACAGTGACCTGCTTTTGCGCATCATTATCCATTCCAGAAAAGGGAAGTTTGATTATTTGACGTTCAGCCCAAAAATATGTGTTGTTTGGATTACCATCTGGTAAAAATCTAAACAATGCTGATGTGCCGTCGGGGATGTTCCAAAAAGGATAACTAGAATTATCTCTACTTGAGTTATCGTTTTTTTGTTGTTGCGAAAGAAGCTTCGCGCGAATTTCTTGTAATGTAGCCATTATGTTCTCCTTGTGTTAGCCAATGTTAGCCAATGTTAGTGTTTATGTTAGTTCTTATGTTAGCCAAGATAACCAAATAAATTTAGTTAACGTATTATTTATAGTTGATATACAGAATTAAAACAATATTTAATTAGTTTTTATCAAATATTTTACCGGCAAATTCATTTATTTCTCGAAGGCTTAGACCTTCTCCGAGTAATAAATCTTCTAAATCTTCACGACGCATATTCTTTACTATATTTTTAATAACAACCATTTCAGGTCCTGAAAATTTAGTAGAATTTAATATATAATCTTCGTATGCCCTAAAAGCAATTGGTACATATGGTTTAATTAATTTTGCCATTGCATCGGCATATACTCGTATTTCATATTGAGCGTGGGGATCTGACCTTAAACGCATGTAATTAAATAGATTGCTTAAATCCATTTTCCAATACATTTCCGTGTAATTTCCCACAGGTAATACTGATCTAGCCAGTTCTTTGGCTATGCCGCCTGGTTGGTCTGTTTCTCTAAATTCATCATCTAATAACCCATCATTTGGGTTATATAAATCATAAAAATCTGTGTTTTCTCGTCCCAAAAGGGTTTGGTATGCGTTATAAGCATTATCATATGCTATCCGCATAACCTCTTGAACACCTTGCGCATTTTTAAGCGAAATCTCGCCATTTCTGCCTTGCTTGTTGTCTTTGGCTTGGGGTTTTATATTAGGTATTTCTGGAACGTAAAATTCATTACTCATTTCTGAATATCTACCAGAATATTCATTAATACTTGCTGTTCTATGACGAACATGTTGCCTAGCAACTAATATTGGCATTTTAATATGAAATTTAAATTCTACCATTTCCATTGGAGTATTATGATGGTGCCGTATTAAATACCTAATAAGGCTTTCATCATTTCTAAGAGTTTTGGTTCCTTTGCCGTATGAGACTCGAGCGGCTTGAACAATAGCAGCATCTCCTGCACCTATTTCATTGGGCATCGCATCCACGAGTCCGATAAATCCGTGATCAAGAATTGGTATATATTTTGTATCGTGTAAAACGTCTAATTGGGCTGTCATAATATCATCCTTTATTTTTTATTATTATAACTTACAAAGGATGATAATATTTTATCGGGCAATAATCAATTTAATTATTTTCTGTAAATATATAAACTGACCCCGAATCAGAACTCGGGGCATCATCCCGGAAAGCACCAACTATTGCGGTATTGCCATCTGATGAAATAGCAACCGATTGACCAAAATGATCACCAGCAACGCCGTCTGAAGCGGTTATTTTTTGTTGTTGAGTCCATGTAGATCCAGAACGTGTGAATATATACGCTGACCCCGAATTAGTACTCGGGGCATTATCTAAGTTAGCACCAACTATTGCGGTATTGCCATCTGATGAAATAGCAACTGACCACCCAAACTGATCACTATCAGCGCCGACAGCGCCGTCCAAAGCGGTTAGTTTTATTTCCAAAACAGGATCTAGTTCAATAACAAAAGATTCAGAATAAGTTTGGCCGTCTGAATCAGTAGCGCGAATAGTTATCGTGTATTGGCCTGCGGACGGATAAGAAGCAATTGATAGCTCTCCGGTCGATGAGTTAATGTTAAAGTAATTATTGGGATTGCTGGTCAAATCCCAAGCGATAATATCATTGGGTAGATTAGAGTCAACTGCGGTTGCCGTGCCAATTATCTGACCAACACCCCTAACTGATAAACCAATTTTATTATTACTTAAATTAATATCAGTAGGCGGTTGATTTCCGTTAAAAACCAAAATAGTGAATGTTTCGCTGGTCTTAGACCCAGAAAAACGAATAGCAGTAATTTCTACAGGTATTGAATTGCGCAACGCATGATCTAAAATAGTATTAACTAAAACATTACCATCTGTAGTAATAGCAAAAGAACCAGTGGGATCATTTAATTCGAAATTAAATGTTTCAGTTGAATTAATAACTGTTGCTATTCCCACCACCTGACCTATAGATGCGTTATCACCTATTTGGGTATTATCAAGTTCTATATCTGCTATGAACTCATCAATTATAGTTTTGACATTAAACCCAACACTACCTTTAAACCCAACACCACCTTTTGCTATTAACCCCATGTTATTCCTTAATTTTAATAATTGATTGTCATTATTTATTATTATTTATTATTATTATTTTTTTATTATTTATTATTATTATTTATTATTTATTGGGGGTCAAATTAAAATTATTTAATTTTTTTTAATTATTTTTCTCAATAAATTAAGTGCTGTTTCACGTCCGCGCTTGTTGATAATAAACCGCCATGAAGCATTTGATGTTTCTAATTTTCCAAGTGTTCGGTTAAGATCATAATCAGTGTCATGATATTGAGCTAAAATTTCTGTGGGGTTTATTGACGTATCCACTACTAAGTCGATGCCCATATGCCCAGGCAAAGTAGTTTCAGTAATATTAATAATTTCAAAATATCGCATTATACTTCATCTAAAAATTGATCAATCATTATTGCTATATCATCTCGACCATGCATATCTGCCAAATCACTTATATATCTAAGAGCTGTGGGATTTTGATCTTGTATAGTATCATTATCTGCCAAAATTGCTTGAGCTTGTTGCCCTACAGCCCACCCAAATTTACTGGAAACTAAGTTAACAAAGTCTTCATCAGAAAGATGATCGCTCATATCTGGTTCCATATCTCCATCCGGAACTTCAAATGGTATTCCCAAGTAATCAGCCAAATCTTCTGCTAGATCATATTCCCGGCGTTGTTTAGCAACATCAAATATTAATTTAAGTGCATTTGGGTTTTGGTTGTCAAACCCATCACCATTAAGGATTGCGGTGGCTTGTTCAGCTACCGCCCATCCAAATTGTGATCTAATATCAGCTAAGAATGTTTCTCTATTTCTTACCATTATTATTATTCCAAAATATCAAGTTCATCTATGTGGAAAGTTTGTGTATCAATAACATCATTTAGTTTAACTGTGTAAAATTCACCTTCTTTTACAACAACTTCACCGGTTAAATCTTTGAACAATCCTTCTACTACAACCCTAACATATGATTTTGCGGGCGCTTCATTAACTGTTTCTTCAGCAGGATTTAATGTTCTTAATATAGCGCCGCCCAATTCTAATTCATTCTTTTCTAAAGCATAATCACTTATAGTTTCAAGTATATTTCTCTTTATTTTTGCAAAAGATTTACCTTCTAGAATAAACTTGGTTGCTCTACCTGCTTGATCACCCTTTTCTTTTGTAATAGCTTCAACAAACATTGCTTTGTTTTTTACTCTGCCAGAAAATACTGCCTTTTGATCGGATTCTTTAATACCATATTTTTTAGCCATTGCAGCATACTTGTCTTCTGGTTCTGCCATTTGTGCGGCGGCTCGAACATAATCCAATGCTTCTTTATTTGCAGGAATATTAACAACCGCTAGTGCTTCTTTTGGTGTTTTTCCCTTTGCTACCAATTTTCTAGCTTTGTCTAATGCAAATTGTCTTGAACTACCAATTCTATCCATTTGTTTAGCCATTTTGTCACTTGAACTCATAGCAGAAGTAGCTTTTCTGCCATCTTTTGCTTCCATCATTTCGTTGTGCATAGCTTCGCCCAATCCGTCATCATTGCCGTAATGTTTTTCATGTAGTCTATAAGCTAATTTCTTTAAAGCACTAACTATTTTCTTAACAGATTCATTTCTACCGTCATATGTAACAACACTTAAAGCCAAATCCATTTTATTTTCGGGATCTCTATGGCTCATTGGATCTTCAGCGTCGCTTGACAAGTGGCTCAACACATTGCCTAAACTCTTTTTGCTTTCCATATCAATATCATATTTGTTGATAGCATCGGCAATTTTTCTAGCATAATCACCAAGAGAAGAATCAAAACGTGTTAATCTAGAAATATTTGCATCCAAGTTAACAGAAGCCCAATCATATGATTCGTGTAAGTTCATTGCATGGGCTACGTTTCTAGTTACTGTTTTATCCCAAGTGGATTCTATGACTTTAACCAATCTTCTCTTTTGTGATTCTGAAAGATACTTAGTTAATTTCTTAATCTTTGATTCATCTTCATTGAAATGAACTACTTTGGTAGCTAGACCAAAAAACTTTTCCTGATCTTCAACTAAATTTTTGGCTTTAGTTCTTCTAGTTTCTTTTATTTCTTTTACTTTCTTTGCAAGTTCTGTTTTCTTTTCATTTAATTTTTTAGCGCGTTCTTCATTCATTATTGTGTTTACATCAAACTTTTTAAACCATTCAGTTAACCCTGATATACTTTCATTATTAATGGATTCGTATTGCGCTTTGTTAACACCAACCATTTTGGCCACTGCATCGGCCAAATTTTCGATATATTTGAAAGTTGCATTACCTTGCGGCATAGTAGTATTCTGTCCGCCAACCAAATACATATAGTGATCACTTAATCTTGAAATAATGTTGCCCAAAATAGCATCATCACTGGGGTTTAAATACTGAGAAATGGTCGCATAATAATCGGCTTTCTTTTGATATGCTGCTACTTCCGGATCACTGCTTAATTCTTTTTGAGGAATTGCTTGTTTTGCTCCCGGAAAACGAGTAATTTCTCGTTCAGCCAATCTCTTGGCTTGTTTCAAGAAATCTTCATTTCTAATTTCTTCGCCTTCGGGACCATATGACCTATCTGTATCATCACTAGAAAATGCGTCTAATTTTTCTAAAATTTCTGCCCACTTTTGAATTTGCGGAGTTACTTCAAAATCAACGCCTTTTTTTGGTCTTGCTTCATCTAGTGATAAATTAGCAACATTTTCAATTATTTTTCTCATTTTTAAATCCTCTGGATCAATTTTTAATTGACTATATAAATTTTCTATTTTTAAAGATACATTATCTTCATTTAAGACATTAGTAATATTATTTACTGTATTTATTGTTTCCTCATACAGGGTTTTACTATTTATCCCATGAATAATTTTACTTATTTCATTTATCTTTTCCCAAGTATTAACCATAACATCTTTAGTAAATTTAGTTTGTTCTGTTAGAGTTTTTGAAAATTTAAATAATGTTCGTAAATCAACATATTGTTCAGTAAGTTTTTTAAGCTTTGCACCTGTATCATCATAAAGAGTACCGCCTTCGGAAACATATTTGGCAATAGCTCTATTGCCCGATAACCAATTTGTGGGCAATTTAAATCTTTGCCCCACTGCATCTTCAATAAATGTTTGTGCAATTCTACGTGATCTTGCTCCTCGAATTTCTTCATTTATTCGGTCGCTATGTCGTAAAATTAATTTTATTTCTCCTATTTTTTGGTAACTGGATTTGGATGAACCAAACAGTGAACTTTCACTCAAATGTGCGAAATCTTTAGGGGATAATTTTTTACCAAATTTCTTTAATGAATAATCCATATTATAGTGTCTCGCTGTTTGCCTAATCATATCTATAGTTTTTTTATTTTCGGTTACATCCGCACTTGAACTAATATAAACTTTAATGTTGCCAGAATCATCCCCGTCAACCATTATCATCATATTCGATGGTTCTGTAAAAAATCTAGTTGCTGTTTCCGAATCATAGATACGAGTACCTTCAGAATCAAACATATATAGAGTTTGTCCAGAACCTTTTAGTATGTCAAAAATTCGTTGAGTAGCTTTTGATAAAATAATAGGCATTTTTTTCCTTAACAGTTTTAATTATTTATCATTTAAAAGATAATTGGCATTGGTGCTTGAAAATCATCATCGTAATCTAGCGTTTCCTTTAATTTATCATCAAAATCCGGGTCATAATTGCTCAACATAACAACCATTCTAATACATAACAACGTAGCAGATATAATATCATCATTATACCCGTATTTAGCCGCGAAGCCAGGGCCACTTCTAACAAATCCCTTAAGTTCGGAAATAAGAGCTTTTGACAGAATAGTTAATCTGTTTGTTTCAACCAAACTCTTAAATTTCATTGAAGCGGCAATTTTACTTTTATTAGTGGTGGTCATACCTTTGCGCATTCTACGCCCCATTCCCGCTCGCTTGGGTTCGTGCATAAAAGTACCAGCAAAATTTTCTTCATCAGTATCACTAACCACTTGTAGAGCAGCTTCGCCCACTGTATTATTTTCAATTGTCCAATATATTTCTGTATCACCCTGCTGTTGTCCACTTGAAACCATTGAATCCTGTATTCTTTTTAATATTCTCTGTAATACTTTTACTTGACCCCTAGTATCAATATTGTTAGCTTTCCATTCAGCAACTTGAACCATTTCCGGCATTTGAAATACTTGAATAGCTGCAAAATCACCGCCAGTGCCCACAGCGGGATCATACCCCACAACATAAGTTTTATTGGGTATGGGTTGAGTATACCATCTAACTCCGTCATCAATTAAATACGGATCAACGCCCGATAAATTGGACAATCTAAGTGGATGAATTAGCGTTTCATCTGCTTGAATAAACTTGCAAGCGAATTCTCTCTCGAATTGTGAGAGTCCAACTTTTTGCATTTGGCTTTCAGCCCACGCATCATCGCGGTCAGGATGAGCGTCCCAAGTTACTTTTATAGCTTTAAATCCATTGATACCCACACTGCCTACTCGTTCCAAACCATTTTCATCAATAGTATTTTCGGCACCAAACCAAATCTTAGCGAATTGATCTTCATCTGAGTTGGGAGTAGAAGTGATAATACAGTCACCGCCAGTAGAAAGGGTGGGCTGAATAGCAGTCCAAAATTCTTCCGCAATCTTTGGTCTAACGAACGCAAATTCGTCCAAATATAATAGAGAAATACTTAGACCACGGCCAGCGTCGGGAGTGGTAGCTCGTGAAATAATTCTACTACCATTATCAAATTCAATACTTCCCTTGTTATATGTTACAGCGCCAGCTTTTAGCCATTCCGGAAGTTCTTCATATGTGTATCGTATTCTCTGCATAATTTCTAGAGCAGATACGTTTTTGTTGGCGGCAATTAGAATAGTTTGATCGGGGCGAAATATTGCTCGCCAAACGATATATGCTGCGGCGGTAGTAGTATTATGGCTTAAAATTCCATTTGCATAATACCAATGTTTGGGATGATTTATTTCAACATCATACATATGTGTTCTAAAATTTAGATTACGAACACTTATGACTCGTTCGGGACCTTTTTCTGTATGAAGAGTAGTGTTGTATGGGATACAATCCTTTAAATAGATTGTTTCGCCATTTTCCTGATAGAATAAATGTTTATCAGCACCATATATAGTTCTTGTATTTGTTTTTAATTCCCAACATTCATATGGCACAGTTCTAAATGCATTTACGCCCATCGCAAAATCTGAATGAAATAGCACAGAATTAGTATGTGTAAATTTTTTTACATCATCTAACGGAATTTCATGCTTAATTCTATGATTTTTATCTATTATCCAAAGAATTGCTTTAATAATAACTATACATAATTTTTTAATCATACAGTTATTTATTATGGATGATTTATGACCTTAGTTTTTCCAGCATTTTAAATCTATGATCCCAATATTTGTCATGATCGGAACAGTCTATGTGTTCGTTTAAAGTCCAATCATGATGTGGTTTTCTAGTATTTTCCGGAGGAAGCTTATCAAATAATTTAAATTCATTTCTAGTCAAATAACAATCGCACAATAATTCAAAATTAAAAGCAAAAAAGATCCATTGCTCTGTATGATGTGATCCATCCCACGTTTTTTGGGGGTCTGAATAATACTTATATGTATAACTTCTATCAATTAGGGAATATATTACGTCGCCTGATAATTTTCTATCACAAAATCTCTTAAATTTTACAAAATCAAAAGTTTTGTTTCTATATTCAACTTCATCATAAGTAGCAAAATATAATGCATGAGGATATAAATGACTCCATGTAGTATATCTTATACCTGCTTCTTGATCATAGACGGCACGTTCTTCTATAATCCATTTATTGTTTTTTATTTTTTCATATTCATACAACATGGGTGCCTCATTAATATTTTAATAGTAATTTAGCATTTGATCGGGGATAATCAATATGAATTTTATGTGTTTAGTTTCATTTAATCGAATACCACATAGATAGGTTAGATAGTTAGTATCAGTATCATTTATCCATAATGATTCACAATTTAATCTATCTGTATAATACACCCCCAATACAAATGAAATTAATAATATCAAAATTATTATTGATATGTATCCTATTACATCTACTACTATATTCATTTTCTAATCTCTCTTATATATTACCATAACAAATAGCACTTAAAATTACTAATATCAAAGAAAATTTCATCAAAAGATTTTCTAGATATTTATTTATCTTTCTTTCATTCAGTTAGTATTTTAATCTTATATGTATTATGTCTGTCTGTTTCACATATTAATTTAATTTGTTCTTCTTCAGGAATATCTTTTACTGTTTTAAATGATATACCATTTAATGAAACTATTGGTAAATTTACACCATTTGCTTGAAGTGTCATTCCTGTTCGATTTTCATCTATTTTTCTTAATATTAAATTATATGGTTGTTCTGGTGTAGGGTCACATTCTCCCAAAGGGCTTGCTGATAATTCCTTATCAAATATTTTATCTATTGGTAGTTTTGGTTTGTTTGGATCTATTATTTGTTCTGATTTATCGAATACAAATTCCACTGGTTGCATTGCTAAAGCCATTCTACCAAATGCTTCGCCTATTTTTTGAGCAGGGTTATCTGTTGACGTATTATTGTCTGCAATTGCCGGAGTAGCCAAACAAAAGAAGACCAAGCTGGCGCTACGTAATATATTCATTTTATCTATCTCCCTTAAAAATTATCACAACAAATAGCAGTTAAACTTATCAATATCAAGAGAAATTTTATCAAAAATATATAAACCGATGAACAAGGATCCTATTACGATTAGTTCATACGATATATTTTTTCAACGGATGCCACCCATTATATTTTGCTGCATCGAATGTATCCAATATTTCCATTGATTTTGCATCAGCTTTGCATTTTAAAAACATGATATTAGTTTCTATTGGGGTACTTTCAAAATATGAAACTACCAAAATACCATCTAAATTTTTATTAATAATACGATACGAACTATTTATAAAACCATAGGGTTTTAAACTTTCAGTTTCTGATATTTCCTCAATGGTCAAAAATGACCGATATTCATCAACTTCGATCATATGTAGATTATGAATAATACAATATTTTATCTTATGACAAGTATTAAAGTAGGGATATTTACTCAAATTAATAGAAACATTTAATAGATCTATTGATGTCAATAATTTATCTAACCAACCAATTATATTGTTGTTGGGCAAGCAGTCCTTAAAATCCTTATATCTTTCCTTTAAACGTAATATTTCTTTATACAATTTAAGTTTATTATTATAATTATAATTTGTTATATCACCATAAATTATTTTATAAATAAGGTTATCTATACGTTGTAAATATAAATATAATGGATTATCATTAATAAAATTTTTAACCCCATCATTATCTAATGCATTAATATTATCAAAAGTTATACCCAATGGTATACATTCAAACTGATACACTTTGTCCACCCAAAAACTCCAAGCATTCTTTGACCATTTTATCTGGATTATCTTTATAATCCCTTTCCCAAACTATTTTAACTGAATAACCTGCCGATTCCAAATCTTTTATTTTCTGAGCGTCATATTCTCTTTTATCTGCGACAGTCATTACCGTACCATTTTTATTCTTTTTAATAATATGACTATCCGAAAAAATATCAGGATTACCATGCCAATAATCACCAAAAAACTCAATTATGTTTTTATTATTATCATATAAATCTACCTGATATACACGGCGAGGAGTTCTTATTGTTCGTTCTTCACTTCCATAAAATAATTTACCATCATGTCTTAATTGAACAGCATCAAACAATTCTCGACTTATTTTTGATATACCAGAAAACAATCCAGATTTCTTTAATGATTCATACCATTTTTCTTGGCGTTCAACCCATTTAATATGACCCAAGTCTTCACCATATTTTCTAATGAACCAAGCTTTATCACGTAAATTATGAATTCTTGCAGATTCCTTGGCTTCTTGTTCTGATTGGCCCTTCTTAATCCAATATTCCTTCATTGAAGGCCTATTATAATCTTTTCTTAAGCCATTTTCAGCCGCTTTTTCCTTGGCTTCTTGTATTTGTTCTTTTGAATGAACTTCTGATTTATCACTCCATGGACTTAATTTACCGCCATGTTGAAATCCCGGGTTATTACTGCCTTTCATATTATTACGTATTTTTTCGCATTTCGTATAAGGCATATTGTAATGTAGAGCTAATTCTTTTGGTGAATTAAACCCATGCATTTTAGCGTGAAGATTTGATATTTCTTTAGCGGGTTCATTACATACCGGGCACATAATAAAATCTATGCCTTCTGTGCCGCCCATAAATTTACTTCTAATTCGTTTTTTAGTAAAACATTCCGGTGAACACACTAATGAATTGTGTGATCCCATATATTCTTTAGAGCAGATAATGCATGTCTTATCATGTAATTTTTTCAAGTAGTAAGTCCTTTTATAATCAATAATTAATTATAAACAATTACTTACTTAATTTCAACAAAAGATCTTCCAGATGAGTAACAATTTTTTCTCTAAAATTCATTTGAATTAAACTTTTTAATTTGACTTTTTTATCATTAAACTTTATAATAGTATTAGCTTGTAATGATTTGCCCATTTGACGGGCTGTGAGTGCGACGATGTATTTATAATTAGTAAATATATCCAACATTTCACGTTGAAAATTAAACAAGTCAAATGGCACGTTCCCCTTTAGGGGGTGTTGTATCATTACATAATTTTCACAAAAATATTGAGCATTTTCTGCACATTTAATAAGTTCTTTCGCTCGCGCTTGATTGAAATAACTTCTAGCATGTGGTTGTTTAACATATACAGGAGTCATACTCATTAATGATTTTCCAATTACATTCTCAAAGCGGCTTTAATAGTTTCTACTTCCATTTTTTTAGCTTCATACATCTTTAACATAAATTCTCGTTCAGGACTGCCCATTTTGGCTTGTTTAGCTTGTGTTAAATAATAAGTCATATCACTTATCAAATTAGGCAAACTCTTTTTAGCTTTAGTTAAGTAATAAATTTGATCACTTTTTTTATTAGCTACGCTATTATCTGCGGGGGGGGATACGCCCTCTACTATATTAATCAAATTTCTCATTTTATTTTCCATTTTAATCTCCAGTTAGATTTCCAAAATATTCTTTACATTTTTGAATTCTTTACACCAAGTTCCGTGGCTTAATAATATTTCTTTTATGGTTGCATCTATATTTAGTTGCCAATGGTTTAAGAATTTATGTATTCTAGGAAATGTGGGGTTCACATCCATTGTTTGCCATATAAATTCATTTAATACACTTCTATAATCGGGCATGTAATAGTAGATGTGTATTGTAGTTAAATCATAACCACGAAAATACAATTCGCTGTCCATTATATTAATTTCCTTCTAATACTCGTATTTTAGCCAATAGTTCTTGATTTGATTACCAATTAAACTCATTTAATTCACCTAATCTTTAACACAATTATTAACTCTTTTACCAGTTTGTGGACTTATTTTTGTTTTTGGCTTGCCTATTTTATACCCATCCCAACATTTTGGATCCAACCTAGTTCCTGCTTCGTCAACTTGATTTTCTCCCATTAACCATGCCACTCCGCCAGCACGTTTAAATTTCAATTCGTTTGTTGATTTTAGTCGTTCAATCATTTTATTAAAATCTGTTCCGGCGCCACGCATTAAAACGACTTGTTTATTATTATTGTCAAATTTATCAACTATGGCAACTTTATAATCCATTTTACCGGAAACTTTATCTCTAACAGGAATAGCAGTTATTTCTAATTCAGGTGATTTAATAAATTTGCCAAGAACTACTTTCTTTGGCTTGGTTATTCCGGGCGCTGCTTCGTTTGCAACTAATTCCCATTCACTGGCGTCGGACACTGGTTCATTTATACCACCAGAAGTAATCCATTTTTCACCGGTTTCTGTATTCACCGCAACAGGGGCGCCATTATCACCAAAACTATATTCAAATCCATCAAATTCCATATTATCTTCTAAATTTGCTTCTAATGTGTCGTCAGCAGACAGAGGTGTAAAATATGGTTTACGTGGTGCAATCGAAGTGGCAGCTTCGGCGACATTTTTTTTCTTAAGAATTAATTTTTCAAGTTCTTTTCTTATTGCTAATTCATCCTTGCCAAATTTAGTTGCAATAGATTTAGCGTATTCTCTCATTCTAAAATTCAACAGATTAGGTACTTCGCCAAACTTTTTTACATAATCATCGGCTGCTAGTTGAACTGCTCGTCTAAATTGAAAACTGTCGTCTTCATTAATTTTTTTTTGAGCACTTTCATCAATTTTTTCAACACGTTTTTTCATGTTTTCAAAAGTGCCTACTGCATCATTCCAATCATCGGTATAATAAAACCCAG
>Ga0100390_10002667_pt1 | contig 15771 bp, 15 predicted proteins | sample CryGeymeta201514_FD_81540 | JGI IMG/M metagenome (GOLD analysis project Ga0100390, IMG submission 81540) | Groundwater microbial communities from Crystal Geyser aquifers in Utah, USA - Crystal Geyser metaG 2015-14 | ecosystem: Environmental > Aquatic > Deep subsurface > Groundwater | place... | reverse complement strand
CCAGCGAATTTAAATCCTCCTCTTACACCTTCTTGGACAGCATTCTGATTTTTAGGAGCTATTTTGTTTCCGATGGTCTCAAGAAGCTCACGAGATATTTTCCCTTTGTTATTCTGATACATCGAAGGCTGAACGTAGGTACTAGCTTTCAAGAATGGTTTTAACCCACCCCCGTATACTCCAGCTCCAGCAGAACGTAAAGTGTCTCCCAGTGGCTGATTTTTAATATCTCTGACTGCTTGAGGAATCCCTGTAACGGTGTTTTTAGCCATCCCACGAAAGGAATTAGCTTGGTTAGCTTCTTGCTTGAACTTATCCGTATTAGAAACAGCGTTGAGGTAGTTAGTACTTTGTTTTATATCTGGTCTTTGAACAGACTTAACTATCCGAGCTGGTTTGGCTACGAGTGGTTTTAATCTTCCGAATGTTTGTTGTTTTGGTGCAGTATTTTTATACTGGTCAATCGGTATAAGAGCCATTATCGTGCAAATTGATTTTGTTTATTAGCGTTATTCAATAACTGGTCTAGATAACTTCCTGTTTCTGTTCCTATTCCCTGTTGAACTGCATTATCGGCTATTTCCTGCCACGAATACCCCTTTTCAAGAGCGTCCTGTGTCCAGTTGAAAATGTCGATTTCTTATATAACAAGGGAGATGCTGTCTTTCGAAATTTTTCGATGTTCATCAAACCTGGGGAAAAAATCGGTATTGTCGGACATTCAGGCGCTGGCAAAACCACTATCGCCAAGCTTCTTTTGCGTTTTATGGATGTGACCGGTGGTACGATCTCCATAGATGGTCAGGATATCAGGGAAATCACTCAAGACGATTTACGTTCCAATATCTCTTATGTTCCTCAGGAACCAGGGCTCTTTCATCGAACACTGCGAGAAAACATCGCTTATGGGAATCCGTTGGCGACAGAAGAAGAAATCATTGCCGTGGCGAAACAAGCACGCGCTCATGATTTTATTATACGGACACCTCTCAAATATGACACTCTCGTTGGGGAACGTGGAGTGAAACTCTCCGGTGGTGAACGTCAGCGTGTCGCCATCGCCTGAGCAATTTTGAAAAATGCTCCGATTCTCGTGCTTGATGAGGCGACGAGCGCCCTTGATTCAGAGAGTGAACGGTCTATTCGTGAAGCCCTCGATTTACTAATGAAGAACAAGACGACGCTCGTGGTAGCGCATCGTTTGAGCACGGTGCAGAAGATGGATAGAATTGTCGTTATCGAAGATGGGACTATCGTAGAACACGGCTCACACAAAGAACTTCTTGCCAAGCAAGGGCAATACGCCAGCTTCTGGCAACAACAAACGGATAGGTTTATCGAGTAGAAAGATACTCAAACTTGTTTTTGGAGAGCCTTTTTGCTATGCTGGGTGAGTATCTAAGCCATTGTTACTACAAATATGGAAGCATCGAAAGAATTGAAACGCATTCTGATATCCGAAACGCCGAAACACATCGGTGAGGCGGTGAAACTTGCCGGCTGGATAGACGTGAGACGGGATCATGGTAAGCTCGTATTTCTCGATTTGCGTGATATGAGTGGTAAAGTGCAGATGGTGGTACTCCCGAACCATCCTGAGGCCACAGTGGTCGCACAGTCTCTCCGTTCCGAGTGGGTGGTAGAGGTGATGGGTAATGTGAACCTTCGTCCGGAAAAACTCATCAATACTGAGCAACCAAACGGCGCTATCGAAATAGAAGTACTTTCTATCACGGTTTTGAATGAAGCGCAAACACCACCATTTGATATTTCGTCTGACGGAAAAGAAATTGGCGAAGAACTCCGTCTCAAATACCGCTATCTCGATTTGCGTCGCACGCGTATGCAGAAGAATATACGCACGAGAGACAAGGTGATTACATTCTTCCGCGAATATATGCATCGTGAGAATTTCGTAGAGATTGAAACGCCGATGCTGATGAAGGGTACGCCGGAAGGATCGCGAGAATATCTCGTGCCATCTCGTTTAGAGAAAGGAAAATTTTACGCATTGCCACAATCGCCACAGCAATACAAACAGTTGTGTATGGTGGCTGGATTTGAAAAATATTTTCAGATTGCTCGTTGTATGCGTGATGAGGATTTGCGAGGGGATCGTCAACCGGAATTCACACAGCTCGATTATGAGATGTCTTTTGTGGTGCAGGAAGATATATTGCAGTTCACCGAGAAGATGTTTTTTGAGATAGTACAAAAATTGTTTCCGGACAAGCAGATCTCACAGACACCGTTTCCACGCATCACCTACAAAGAGTCGATGGAAAAATACGGCAGTGATAAACCGGATATGCGGAAAGACAAGAACGATCCGAATGAACTGGCTTTTGCGTGGGTGGTGGATTTTCCGATGTTTGAGAAGATGGATGATGATACTATTCAGGCTGCGCATCATCCATTTTGTTCTATCAAAGAAGAAGACGTCGAGAAATTTATGCGAGGAGAAGATCTGTTTAACATCCGAGCGAATTCGTATGATCTCGTGCTTAATGGGTATGAATTGAGTTCGGGTAGTATCCGTATTCATAAAGAAGAGATACAAAAACAAGTTTTCAGATTGCTCAATATTTCCGAAGAGGAACAGAAAGAAAAGTTCGGGCATATGCTCGAAGCTTTCACATTCGGTGCTCCTCCTCACGGAGGGTTCGCTCCCGGTATTGATCGTGTCGTTATGTTGCTTCAGAATGAGCCGAATATCCGTGAGGTGATTGCTTTTCCGAAGACAGGTGAAGGGCGTGATCTGATGATGAATGCTCCTTCTTCAGGATTCACGAAACAAATCGCTGAACTTGGCCTGCGTATCGTTACTGAAGATAAGAAATAAGGATTCTTAATGTATTCTTTGTACTGGAGTATTTCGAAGAAATAGGATAAAATGAAGGATGTCCTGTTTTTTGTTTGTTTTTTCTCCTATGTCACAATTTGAGCGTTTTGTTAAAAGTCTTCAAAAAGGCATCATTGGGCGGTTTTTCGGGAATTTGACCCAAGATATCGGTATCGATCTCGGTACGGCCAACATCCTCGTCTACGTACGTGGCAAAGGCATCGTCATCAATGAGCCTTCTGTCGTGGCCGTCAATCAACGGACAGGTCAGATTTTGGCTATCGGACGCGAGGCCAAAAAAATGGTCGGCAAGACTCCCGGCCATATCATAGCGACACGACCGCTCGTCGATGGCGTGGTGAGCGATTTCGAAGTGACACAGCAGATGCTCCGTTATTTCATCAACAAAGTAACCAAAGATAATTTTTCTTTCCTTCGTCGTCCGCGGGTGTTGATCGGTATCCCGTCCGGTGTTACCGAAGTGGAGAAGCGCGCGGTGATCGAAGCGACGCTCAACGCCGGTGCGCGTCAGGTGTTCCTCATCGATGAACCGATGGCGGCTGCTATCGGTGCGCGATTGCCGGTCATCGATGCGACGGGCAATATGGTTGTGGATATCGGCGGTGGTACAACGGAAATTGCTGTCATCTCATTGGGAGGTGTCGTCCTTTCACGGAGTCTGCGTATAGCAGGGGATGAGATGAATGAAGACATCGTCAGATATAGTCGTGATGAATTCAATATTTCGATCGGTGAGCGGACAGCTGAAGAAGCGAAAATCGCCATTGGAAGCGCGTATCCTCAGCGCGAACGATTGACATTTCCTTTGCGTGGACGTGATCTCGTTTCTGGTCTACCCAAAGAAGTCATCGTCACGGATGAACATATCCGTGAAGCACTCTCGCGATCGACACGTATCATCGTCAATAGTGTCAAAACGATCGTGGAAGAAACTCCGCCGGAACTTTTGGCAGATATTATGCACAGAGGCATCATCCTGGCTGGAGGAGGAAGTCTTATTAGAGGTTTGGATAAATTGATCGCTAATCAGACGAGTATCCCTGTCCGTTTGATGGAGGATCCTCTCACGGCTGTCGTCCGTGGTACCGGTATCGTTCTTGATGATATGGAACACTTGAAAGAAGTCCTCATCGGAGAAGAAATCAACAGACCGCTTGGATAATTCATTAGATTGTTCCATTTATGGCTGTGCGAAGAAAATTCATCCAGACAAAATTTTTCCGAGCGCTTATCGTTTTTTTCGTGTTGTGGATCGTTCTCTCGTTCGGTCCGGTATGGATACTCGCGCCTGTACGTACGGTTGTGATGACGGTGACGTCTCCGTTTCAGAAAATTTTCTCCGTGGTGGCGTTTGAATTGAGCGATATCTACCACTTCTTCACATCTATCGGTGAAATCAAGAGTGACAATGAGCGATTGGAGAAAGAACGGTTGCGTTTGCTCGTCGAAAACGCTCGGTTTTTCGATGTGAGCAGGGAGAATGAGGAACTCCGGAGAGAGATAGGCTTATTGCCGAGGGATGCTTTCACGCTCACATCGGCTGCTATTATCGGTCGGGATGTATCCGGTCTGGGGAATTGGATTTCTATCAATCAGGGATCATTTGGGGGGGTGAAGAAGGGGATGTCAGTGATCGTGGACAAGGGTGTACTCATCGGGAAAATAGCAGAAGTCTTTCCCACGACGGCTCGGGTGATGCTTCTTTCCAATCCAGAGAGTCTTATAAGTGGTACGGCTCTTGATACGGAAGCGACCGGAATCGTCAAAGGGGAATATGGTCTGGGACTTCTTTTCGATATGGTGCTTCAGACAGATACGCTCAAAGTCGGAGATTCGGTCGTGACATCAGGGCTTGGTGGTGATGTGCCAAAAGGGTTGCTCATCGGAACCTTGCAGAATATCCATTTATCGAGTGATCGACTTTTCCAACAAGCGACTATCGTCTCTCCGGTACGGTTCGATCGTATCCGTTATGTCTTCGTCATACAAAACACCCTTTAGATATGAAAATATTTTTTTTGCGGCTACTTTTTATTTTTGTGCTCGTTTTTTTCGAATTTTCTTTCCTCGATATTCTGTTCCCATGGATTTCTGCTCCGATCGTTCTTATTGACTCGATCGTAGCGTGGGCGCTTCTTGTCAGTTTTCCGCGCGTACTCTTTATGACCATCCCGCTCACAGCTTTTTTCGATATCGTTTCCCCTGAATCACAGGGGATACTTACCTTGTACGCCGTACTCCTCGTCTATATGATGAGTTTTCTTTCTCGTCGGCTCCTGCTCGAATACCGCGGTATCAATATGGCTCTGTATGCCTTGCTTTCCTCTCTCGGTGTTTTGGGATTTACGTTTTTTGAATTCATTTTCTCTCAAGGAAATCCATTCCTGTGGACCAAGGAGATAGTCGCCACGCTTTCCTTTCTTGTACCTTTCCGAGATGTTTTTTTCTCGATGCTTCTTTGTATTCCGCTCTTCATTTGTGTGTACTTCCTCATCAGATGGTTTGAGAAGTATATGGACTTTATCGTCCAAGGAGAGACTCTCCAGATGAAATAATTTACCTGAACACCACTTGCGATGCCACTTTTTGTCAAGAAAAATAAATACAAGTTGGAGCGACGCGGTATGGAAATCGATGATGCCGTGTTGACGATGACCGAAAATGGTGCTGACAAGATTGAGTGGCCACTCAATCGTTTCTTCACGAACCTCTTCTGGTGGTTTATGATTGGGATATTCTGCATACTTTTCTCACGTGTCATCTATCTGAATATTTTCAAGGGAGCAGAATATCAGGAAATAGCTGAACGGAACAGTCTCCGTGCCATCGTTATTCCGGCTCCGCGCGGTATCATCTATGATCGCTTTGGCAAACAACTGGTGTCCAATACACCGAGTATGGATGCGATTATCGTGCCGATCGACATTCCGAAAGAGAAAGAAAAGCAAGATGAAATAGCACGCCTTCTCATCTCTACTTTTTCATTGGACGGGGGAGTACTCGATGAGATTTTCCAGAAGATGGATCAGCGTTCGCTCCAGCCCATCCTCCTCAAGGCGCAGGTGAGCCAAGAAGAAACGCTTCTCTTTTTGAGCAGAAGTCGAGAGTTACCGGGAGTGAGTCTCTACAAGACGACACAGCGTCATTATACGGATAGCCTCATATTTTCTCATCTTCTCGGGTATGAAGGGAAAATTCGCAAGGAGGAACTTGTTTCGCATCCGGAGTACCTGTTGACTGATTCCATCGGCAAACAGGGAATAGAGAAAAGCTATGAATCATCGCTCCGAGGGACACATGGTTTCCAACAAGCAGAAGTGGATTCTTTGGGGCATGTGAAGAAAGAGCTCGGTATTGTAGTCCCTGTCCCTGGGAGTGATCTGATACTCAATATCGATGCCGATCTGCAAAAAAAGATTTCCGATAGTTTGCAAACACTTCTGGAGAAAGAGAATCTGAAGCAAGCGGCAGCGATAGCGATAGATCCGAGGAATGGAGCCGTACGCGCCATAGTCAGTCTGCCGAGCTTTGATAACAATCTTTTTGCCACAGGAATTTCCTCGAAGGAGTATCAATCTCTCATCGATGATCCGTCGCTTCCTCTTTTCAATCGTGCCATCTCTGGTGAATATCCTCCGGGATCGACGATCAAACCGGTTCTCGCTTGTGCAGCACTTGCAGAGGGTGTCATCACTCCCTCTACCATCATCAATGGTTCTGGTGGTGTGCTTCGGATCGGCAATTTCAGTTTTCGCGATTGGACGATTCACGAGCCGAGCACTATCCGTCAAGCGATCGCACAGAGCAATGACATTTTCTTTTATACAGTCGGTGGCGGTTATGGCGGTATCACGGGACTCGGTATGGAGCGTATGAAGAAATATGAGAATCTTTTCGGGTATGGAAGCAAGACGAATATCGATATGCCGGGAGAAGCTGATGGTTTTATCCCAGATCCACAGTGGAAGAAAGAGATCATCGGAGAGCGTTGGTATATCGGCGATGATTACCATGCGGCCATCGGGCAAGGATTCGTGACGTCGACGCCACTGCAGGTTCTCAATTCCGTTTCGGCTATCGCCAATAGAGGTACGCTGTATGTGCCGAAGGTTGTTTCTCAAATACGTTCTGCAAGCGGAGTGGTGACGAAGGTTCCCGCGGAAATTCTGAGGAAGGATTTCATCAGTGAAGATATTCTCCGTATCGTACGCGAAGGGATGAGAGAGACAGTGACAGAAGGGACAGCGCAATCTTTGAAAACCCTTTCGGTAGCAGTCGTTGGAAAAACAGGTACGGCGCAATTCGGCAATAACAACAAGACGCACGGTTGGTTCGTTTCTTTCGCACCTTTTGAGAACCCCAGTTTGGCTATGATCGTCCTCGTAGAAGGGCAGGGAGTAGAAGGATACAATGCGGTGCCTGTCACGCGGGATGTTTATGATTGGTATTTCTCTCAAGCGGATATTTCTCAAAAATGATGAATAGAGGAGAGGGAATTGATCAGTGATTACACCGTTTAAATGGCTGAAATGAGCATTATTCTTTGAAGAGGCAGAGGGTATTGACATTTGTTCCATTTTTGGTACTATGGATGAACTTTGTAGTATCTTCTCTCCCTTAGGAAAGAAGATTTTGTTTGATAAATAAAATGAATGTAATACCATGTCGAGAATTTTTACCGAGGAGGGTTTGAAAAAATTGAATGCCGAGTTGGATGAACGCAGGATGAAAATTCGTCATGAAATCGCTTTTGCTATCAAGGAAGCGAAAGAGCAAGGCGATCTTTCTGAAAATGCGGAATACAGCGAAGCCAAACATCATCAGAACGAGAATGAATCCCGCATCGCAGAACTTGAAGATATGTTGAAAGATTCTGTTGTCGCTACTCGACAGAAAAGTTCTTCGACGATCAGTATCGGTTCGAAACTCGTGGTCAAGGTGAACAATAAGGATCTCCAATTTGAGATTGTCGGTTCCAATGAAGTGGATCCGGCTTCGGGCAAGATTTCCAATGAGTCTCCGCTCGGAAAAGAATTTATCGGCAAAGGCAAGGGTGACACAGTAGAAGTGAATGTTCCCGCCGGTGTCATCAAATATAAGATTGTCTCAATTGCGTAACGTTTGACAATGCGGTACTCTTTTGTGATCATCCCGGGTGAAAGCTCGGGATTTTCTTTTTTTCTTGTATTTTCCTTTGCATAGGGTATAATGTCTTTGTAATGTGAATGTTTTTAATGGATGCGTTTTTATGCGTGAGGATATTGTTGCGACGAAAAAAGACAAGCTTGCCAAGCTGACAACGGCATTCGGTACGGCATATCCGGAATCATCTCTTCGAACGCACACGAATAAAGATGTACTCGATCAGTTCGATCGCTTGAATGGTACTGATGGAAGAGTATCCATTGTTGGTCGCGTCCGGTCGCTCCGTGTGATGGGCAAGATCGCCTTTTGTCATCTCGAAGATGGGACAGGGAAGATTCAGGGATTTTTCTCTTTGGAAACATTGGGCGAGGAAGCATTCCTCTGTTCAAGGAAACGGTTGATCTTGGTGATTTCCTTTCTCTGACGGGTTCGGTGTTTTTGACGAAACAGGATGAAAAAAGCGTGCGTGTCGAAAAGTGGCAGATGCTTTCGAAATCTCTCCGACCGATACCGACAGAATTTTATGGACTGAAAGATGAAGAAAAACTCCTTCGTCGTCGGTACCTCGATCTCCTCCTCAATCCGGAGACACGGGAACTTTTCATAAAGAAGAATCTTTTTTGGCAGACGATACGCACAACGCTTTCAGGGGAACATTTTCTCGAGGTGCAGACACCGGTGCTTGAACATACTCCTGGGGGAGCGGAAGCTGAGCCGTTTGTGACGCATCACAATGCGCTAGATCAGGATTTTTATCTGCGTATTTCGTTAGAACTCCCTCTCAAGCGTTTGCTCGTCGGTGGCTATGAGCGTGTGTTCGAAATCGGACGTGTTTTCCGCAATGAAGGCATCGATCGGGAACACTTGCAGGAATTCGATCATATCGAGTTCTATGCCGCGTATATGAATATGGAGCAGGGTATGGCACTGACAGAAAAATTGTTCAAGGATGTCGCCCGTGCAGTTCTCGGTGATACGATGCAGTCGCAGTATGAGGAAAATACCATCGATTGGAGCAAGCCATTTTCGCGAGTGGATTATTTCACCGAATTCGAGAAAGAAACGGGCATCGATCTGTCTTCCGATATCAGTGTTTTGGAATTGAAAAAAAAAGCGGATGAACTCGGTATCAAATATGAAAAGAATTATGGCAAGGGTCGTATGATTGATACACTTTACAAGAAAACAGTGCGTCAGAAGTTGATTCAACCCTGTTTCCTGATTGGTCATCCGATAGAAGTTTCTCCGCTTGCCAAAATCGATCCGAAGAATCCTCGTAAGACACTGCGTTTTCAGCCGGTTGCAGGGAAGAGTGAACTCGGGAATGGGTTCGCGGAATTGAATGATCCGATCGATCAACGTAAGCGGTTTGAAGAACAGATGAAACTCCGCGAAGCAGGAGATGCTGAAGGGATGATGCTTGATGAAGATTTCTTGCAAGCACTCGAATACGGTATGCCCCCAGCGTGCGGATTTGGTCTGAGTGAACGTCTGTTTGCCATTCTGATGAATCGTTCCGTTCGAGAGACGGTCATTTTCCCATCAGTCCGAGCGAAAGAGTAAGGAGGATAGGGTGATTAGTCAGTTCCCTCCAGAGGCGGACAGGGGTTACCCGCCCGAACGACTGAATCGTTCAGTCGGGCGGGGAGCATTGCATTCACAGCTCGTTTGTTTGGAAGTATTATCAGAAGGGTAGAGAAGGTCGCATAGCTCAGTTGGTTAGAGCGTTCGATTCACATTCGAAAGGTCCCTGGTTCGAATCCAGGTGCGACCACTAGTCAGTGGTTCCCTGCCCGCCTTGGGAGGGGAATCCAGCATCATCCACACAATTCAAAAAATTTAAAGAAGTCACTTTTATGTTAGACATCCAATTCATCCGAGACAACAAAGACGTCGTAGCTCAGGCTATCAAGAACAAGAATATAGCCTTGAATCTTGAGGCGCTTCTGAAAAAAGATGAAGAGCGACGTGTCATTCTTCAGGAAATTGAAGAGCTGAAATCCCTGAAAAATGATATCAATGATCTGATACATCAAGCCGAGACGGAAGAAGAACGGGTAGAAATCATTGCCAAAGGAAAAGAAATCAAGATAAAGCTTGATGAGAAAGAGCCATTTCTCGACGTGATACAGAATGAATTTGATGTCTTGATGGCCAATGTACCAAATATCGTTTCGTCTGATACGCCTCTCGGTACGAGCGATGCGGAAAATGTTGAAGTATCCAATTCCGGGGCAGTGCCGACATTCGCATTTCCTCCGCGGACGCATATTGAACTTGGGAAGATACTCGACATCCTGGATCTGGAACGAGGAACGAAGGTCTCCGGCTATCGCGGATATTATCTGAAGAATGAAGGAACACTCCTCGTAATGGGATTGATGCTCTATGCTATACAAAAATTAGTAGCTAAAGGATATACCCCGATGATTCCGCCGACCCTTGTCAAAGGCTTTCCTCTTTTTGGCAGTGGATATTTCAAAGGCCTGGAATATGATGGGAATATCGATGAAATCTATCAGGTGGCTACTTCAGATAAAGAAGCGGATGGCAGCCCTGCGAAAGAAGAGAAATTTCTGGTCGGTACATCCGAACCGTCTCTCCTCGCGTACTATTCAGGAGAAGTACTCGAAGAGAAGGATCTGCCTTTGAAGTTTGCCGGTTTCAGCCAGTGTTATCGTAGTGAGATCGGTTCCTATGGAAAAGATACCAAAGGAATATATCGTGTGCACGAATTTATGAAAGTGGAACAAGTCGTCATCACCACTGCCGACATCGAATCCGTGAATACAATTCAAGATGATATGCTTGCTCTTTCAGAAGAGATGCATCGCGAGCTCGGTCTGCCATATCGGAAATTGCAGATCTGTAGCGGTGATATGAGCGCAGGTAAATATCGGGCGTTTGATCTGGAAGCGTGGATGCCAGGGATGAACCGGTATGGCGAAACAGGATCATCCTCAAATTTCCTCGATTGGCAGTCACGTCGTCTCAATGTGAAGTACAAAGACGCCAAGACAGGTGAGAAGAAATATGCGTATATGCTCAACAACACAGCTCTCCCAAGTCCGCGTGTTCTCATCGCTATTCTCGAGAATTATCAGCAAGCCGATGGGAGCGTGGTCGTACCGGAAGTACTCCGTCCATTCGTGGGCAAGGATCTGATAGGAGTGAAGAGATAGTACTGGTTTCCCCTTTTGTTGACGATAGAAAGTTTTCTTGTTACAATCGTAGTGCGTTTTGAATGTACGAGAACGCTTTTTTCTTTGTTATCTTTTCAATGGGTGCGTAGCTCAGTCGGTAGAGCAGTGGCCTTTTAAGCCAACGGTCGAGGGTTCGATTCCCCCCGCACCCACCATATATTTTTTCAAGGAGCAGGAAACATCGTACATTTCGTTTGTCTGAGATATTGAGGGAATCGAAGGGTGTGAGTAAAATACGAGCGAGTATTTTGTGTGTAGCACCCAGGCTCTGAGTCGGAGCGAGGAGGATTCCCCTCGCGCCCAAAAAAAATAAAAGACTCCTTTCGGGAGTCTTTTTTATTTTCATACAAAAATGTATTTTTACAAAAATATGATACAATAGGAGAAAGGTATATATTTCAATAGAAAGGTATGAACAAAAGCTTTTTCGTGGTGATAGTCGGATCCTCGCTCCTTTCCGGTTGTTCTTTGGGGGGTGTTCCCGTATCATTGACTGGCAATGAGAACAGTGCGACATCTTCAGAAATAAGTGCTTTCGCAATCAAATCAGTGTCAGGCAGTCTTTGGAAAACTGAAGATAGCGGGAAAACGTTTATGGTGAAGTCACAGGTTGATGCGAAGTCAAGTATCACCAAAGCAGACATCCTTTCTATTGCGTATCATCCACAAAAATCAGGGATGATATATGTCGGCACGGTTGATAGCGGAATTTTCAAAACAGAAAACGGAGGTGATCAATGGACGCCGATTGCTTTCCCTCCGAAGCGGATTTACAGTTTTATCCTTGACAAGAACGATCCGGATAATCGTATGTTCGCCTCCGGTATGGTAGGCGAGTGGGGAAAGATATTCCGTACTGATGATGGGGGCACGACTTGGAGGGATGTGTATACGGAACCAGGGCAGAAGATACCCATTACGGCACTTTCACAACATTTTCGAGAAAGGAATATCATTTTCGCAGGGACGGCTGCAGGGACAGTTGTGAAGAGTGTTGATAGCGGAGAGACTTGGGCGAATGTCGGTAATGAAATCAATGGTACCGTATCGGATATCGCTTTCGATTCTACGAAGAGCCTTGTGACGTATCTGCTCGTATTTGGTCAGAAGGTATACTATTCTTCGGATGGTGGGGTGCAATGGATCGATTGGGAAGTGGAGAAACAGAAAGAGATGGCCGATCTCCAAGATAGAGCATCTCGGGTATCTTCCAAAGGAAATAGGAGTGAAGGAGATAGTATTCGAAATCAAGTGACCAATCTGAGTAAACGGAATCAGGAGAATGAGATGCCTCGAGGCATAGTGTCTATCGCAAGCGATCCGACTCAGTCAGGTGTCCTCTATGCAGGAACGAACGTCGGGCTTTTTCGCAGTACGGACTTCGGGAAATATTGGGAGGAGATAAACATCATTGAAAGCGCGAAGGCATTCCCTATCCGTTCGATAGCCGTCAATCCGCAAGACTCGAAGGAGATAGTATTTGTCGCAGGGAAAGCGTTTTATAAATCGATTGATGGTGGAGTCACATGGATGACGACGGGACTGAATGTCGATCGTGGGGTATCGTTCATCACCTATGATCCATTCGATCCGAAGTACCTGTTCATCGGATTGAGGAATTTCAAATAGAATGTTTGGAAGCAAGGCTTCCAAATAACTCAAATAATTTCCCCTCGTAATATCATTAGTTGCAAATATATGATGAAAGCATTGATTGCTGAAAAGATACCGAGTTTCGAGAATGTCGTAGAGCATTTCGCTTCTGAAGCGGCGAAGATTCGGACAGGGAGAGCGAATCCGGGGTTGGTAGAGGGATTGATGGTGGATTATTACGGTACCAAAACGCCACTTCGACAGATAGCTAATATTATGATACCGGAAGCACGACAGATTCTCATTCAGCCATGGGACAAGGGGAGTCTCGTCTCGATTGAAGCGGCTCTCCGTGAATCTGATCTGGGTTTGAATCCCGGGAATGATGGTTTGGCTTTGCGGATCACACTCCCAGCACTCACAGAAGACCGTCGTCATGATCTGGTGAAGACTCTCAATAGCAAGGCTGAAGAGGGTCGTATCGCTATCCGTACGGTTCGAGAAGTCCTCTGGAAAGATATCCAGGAGAAGGAGCACGCTGGTGAGATTTCAGAAGATGACAAATTTCAAGGCAAGGATGAACTGCAGAAAGTAGTGGACGAATATAATAAAAAGCTTGAAATAATACGCGAGAAGAAAGAAACCGAGATACTCACCGTATAGAAGAAGATGCATGATGCAATGACTGGTTTTCATTTATCTTTTATCCATTATCTCTTATCCTCTAAAATACTATGTTGACAGTTCTTATTTTTTTAGTTCTTCTTGGATTACTTGTCCTCGTTCACGAATTGGGGCATTTTTTGGTAGCTCGTCGGAATGGCATCAAGGTGGATGAGTTTGGTTTCGGTTTTCCGCCGCGGATATTTGGTGTAGTGAAAGATGACGCTACGGGGCGTTACAAGATTATCTGGGGAAGCAAAGAAGCCAAGAGTTCGAAGACAGTGTATTCTTTCAATTGGTTACCTCTTGGTGGTTTTGTAAAGATCAAAGGTGAGGATGGTCAGAATCAGGAGTCGGATAGTTTTGGCGGGAAATCAGCCTGGATCCGTGTGAAGGTACTCGGGGCTGGGGTGTTTATGAATTTTGTTTTGGCATGGGTACTCATTTCGATTGTGTTTACTCTGGGATTGCCACAACCGATCGATCCGGAACAGCGGGCACAGTATCCGAACGCTAAAATTCAGATTCTTGAAGTGAAGAAGGGGACTCCGGCAGAAACGATGGGCCTTCAATTGGGAGATGAAGTGCTCTCGATAGCCGGGGAGAAAATTACTTCACTCAAACAAGTGACGGATATCATCCTCGCTCATAAAGGACAGAATCTTGAGATGAAAATAGATCGTCTCGGCAAAGAGATGACGTTTTCAGGAACACCGCGCACAGAGTATCCTCTGACCGAAGGGAGTCTAGGTATTTCTTTTTCTGAAACAGCCATCGTTTCCTATCCGTGGTACTCGGCGATCTATTATGGTGCCGAAGCGACATACAATATCACTCTCGCCATTCTCCATGCTTTCGGGAAGATGATTGCCGGACTTTTCGGAGAGAAGGCAGGCGCTCCTGTCGATGTCACCGGACCGGTGGGCATTGTCATCCTGACCAAGCAGATGAGTGATCTCGGCATCGCTTATCTCCTCCAGTTCGCGGCACTTCTCTCCATCAATCTCGGCATCATCAATATCCTTCCGATTCCTGCTCTCGATGGCGGACGAATATTGTTTGTTCTTATTGAAAAATTGAAGGGTTCTCCTGTCAGCCGGAGGACAGAAGGAATGATTCATCAAATCGGATTCATCCTCCTCTTGCTTCTGATGCTCTTCATTACCGTGCGTGATTTCTCCAATTTTCACATTTTTCAGAAAATCGGTGGATTTCTTTCATAAAATGATAATGTTTGGGAAATAGAAGAAGTACAAGAGATAAATAAACCCTTTATTTAAGGGTTTATTTGTTTTTACCACTTGACATTTCTCTCTTTTTTTGGTACAGTGGCGTGTTAATAGTTGATAAAACCATATTTCATTGTATATGAATTTCTCTCAAAAAAAAGGATTCTGGAGCGTCGCCAAGGAGAGCTTATCTCGTGGTTTGTTCTTTGGTGTTGTTGTTGCTATTATCGGTATTGTAGGAGCTTTCACTTTGCAAGCACCATACAGAGCGAATGCCGATTTTATGATTTTGTCTATACAAGAAGGGCAAGATTATTACACAGCGACACGATCGGCTGAATATAGGAGTCGTGTGTTGAGCGAGATTCTGTATAGTGAGAGTTTCATCAATGCTCTGGTTGATACAGGAAGTGTTGATGCAAATTTTCTCCCACGTGATAAGAAGAATCGTCTTGAGAAATGGTCCAAAATGCTGGAAGTGAAAAAAAATCCAGAGCTTGGATTTATAACTGTGGCCGTATCTGGCGAGAGCGAGCGTGAAGTATCAAAAATTTCTCAAGCAGTGAGTACCGTACTCAGCGAGAAAAGTGGTACATTGTTTGGTAATGGTGGCGATAAAGTCAGTGTTCGATTGTTGTCCGGTCCGATCATTGAGGCCAACCCATCCGCTACGAAACTTTCTTTTATTGTTCTTGCGTCTTTGCTTTTTGGATTTTTCTTGAATTTTACTTTTCGTCTTTTACAGGAAGAATTCCGTTCTGATACCTTTCTTTCATAAATGGGATATCTCGTTTTGCTCTTGAGATGAAAAATCAAGAGTAATCGAGATAGTCTATTTTGGATTATCAGTTTCTTAACAACAAGGAGGGTTACTGTGAGTAAGCTCAAGTTGGGTCGCCACACGGTGACCTATTTTTCAACCAACCAGAGAAGGAGAAGGTCATGAAAAAACTTATGACTGCAACCTTGATGGTGGTAATGGTCCTGTGTACATTCTTCGGAATGGCAAATGTACAGGCGGAGGTGTACACGGTGAAAGCCGGTGATACGCTAAGCAAGATCGCTGGCAAGGATT